>Ga0255345_1005310_pt1 | contig 13339 bp, 8 predicted proteins | sample wastewater_treat_6_FD_192415 | JGI IMG/M metagenome (GOLD analysis project Ga0255345, IMG submission 192415) | Wastewater microbial communities from Lulu Island WWTP, Vancouver, Canada - plant20 | ecosystem: Engineered > WWTP > Wastewater > Unclassified | place: Canada: Vancouver, British... | reverse complement strand
CTCTGTAATATGTGTTATGGCCTCTTCCCAAGACTCAAAAATACTCCAACCATCAGCATTTCCATTTCTTCCTCTCCAACCCCAACCATTATGAGTTCCTCTAGGTATTAAATTCCCAAATGCAGATTCTACTCCTGATATTGATGCTATTAATCTCCAATCTAACCCATGTCTATCTGCCTCAATTATAAAGATGTCGGCATAGTTTGCCATAGGTGATTGGTAATCAGAAAGAAACTTGTTCATAGCTAATATCCTTGAATCGAGGGTTAAAAATTTTGTTCTACCTGTCATAGTCGACTGATTGAAAGAAGAACCAAGAGCATACTCTCCTGCATACACATGAATATCAAAGATGGGGGAAAGCTTGTTTAATTCTTCGTCGGAATAGCCTTGCATAACAGTAGAAATAGAGTCGGTAAGTAGAGACTCTACATGAGGAGAAAGGAATATGGTATAAAGAATAAGTAGAACAAAAGCAAATGATATTTTTAAAATATTTAAGACAGAATTTGACATCAGAGCAGTATCTTTTGGCATAATGTCTAGTATATCAAATTGGGGCAAAATTTGTCATGTTTACACATTTACATCTACATACTGAATACTCACTACTTGATGGAACCATTAGGATTAACGACCTTATTACAAAGCTGCAATCAAGTGGAATGGACAGCTGTGCGATAACAGACCACGGTAATCTCTACGGAGCTTTCAAATTTAAACAAGCCATGAACTCCGCAGGGCTAAAACCAATAATAGGGTGTGAAATATATATTGCTCCTAGAAGCATGCAAGAGAAAGAATTCGGAATAGATAATGAATACTTTCATCTAGTTCTTCTTGCTAAAAATTTAATTGGTTACAAAAATCTCGTAAAAATAGTCTCTATTGCTCACATGGACGGCTTCTACTACAAGCCTCGTATAGACCTAAAGACACTAGAGAAACATACAGAAGGACTAATTGCACTCTCTGCTTGCTTAGGAGGACCTCTTAGCCAACCAATCCTTAAAAAAGATTTCAAGGGGGCTAAGAAGAATGCTCAAATATATGCAGATATGTTCAAAGATAACTTTTTTGTAGAGCTACAAAGAAATGGGATGGAAGAACAAGAGATAGCAAACGAAGGGTTACTCAAAATAGCAAAAGAGCTAAACCTTCCCCTAGTTGCAACATGTGACGCTCATTACTTAGATAGAGAAGATGCTGAGGTACAGGAAGTACTTTGGTGTATTAGCGATGGAAACACCTTAGAAGATCCTGAAAGAAGAAGAATGCCTACCAATGAGTTCTATGTAAAGACACCAGAGGAGATGAAAAAGCTTTTTGAGGATATTCCAGAGGCTGTAGAAAACACAAAGAAAATATCTGCTCTGGTTGAAGATTTTGATATTACATTTGATATGGTTCAGATTCCATTTCCAGATTTGCCCGAAGGTAAAAGCTCTAAAGAATACTTGCGAGAATTAACAAAGAAAGGTGTAAAAAAGAAGTACGGTAAGGTAACAAATGAGCTAAAAGAAAGAGTAGAGTATGAATTAAGCATAATTCATGACAAAGGGTATGATGACTACTTTCTTGTTGTTAGAGATTTTGTTACATTCTGTAGAGAAAACGATATTGTAGTAGGAATGAGAGGTTCAGGATGTGGTTCCGTTGTAGCTTACGCGGTAGATATCACAGATATTGAACCAATAGAGTGGGAGTTATACTTTGAAAGATTTCTAAACCCTGGAAGACCAAGTCCTCCCGACTTTGATTTGGATATAGCAGACAAAAGGAGAGATGAGGTAATTCAATACACCATAGAAAAATATGGACTAGAGTGTGTTAAACAGATAGGAACTTTCAGTAAGCTCCAGACCAGACAAGCGATTAGGGATGTTGCAAGAGTTATAAACATAGATCTTAATATTGCAGATGAACTCTCTAAGATGGTTGAGATAGTCTATGGAAAAACTACAAGTATAGATCATATGATTGAGCACAATCCTGAGTTTGCACAAATAATACACTCTTCTGAAAAAACTAGACGTCTAGCAGAGATTGTGAGAAAAGTAGCTGGGTTATGTAGAGGAGTGTCCACACATGCCTGTGGAATCATAATAACGCCCCAACCGGTAATAGAGTACTGTCCAATCCAAAGAGATGCTCATGGAGAAGGAATAGGGATGACCCAATATGAAATGTCTGATACAGAAGGAATAGGCTTAATGAAGTTTGATTTTTTAGGTTTAAGGAACCTAAATATAATAGGATCAGCACTAAAGAAAATAGAAAGCAGTAAAGGAATAAAAATAGACCTAAGAGAGATTGACACAAAAGATAAAAAAACATATGACCTAATAAAATCTGGATACACAATAGGTATCTTCCAACTTGAAAGTGAAGGAATGAAAAGGACTATTAGAATGTTAGAGCCAGAAAGTTTGGAAGATATTTCTTACATATTATCTGCATATAGGCCTGGACCTATGGAATTTATCTCTGAATATGCAGCAGTCAAGAAAGGCAAACAGAAGGCAGACTATATCATCAAAGAGCTACAACCTATTCTCTCTGTCACCAACGGCGTCATAACATACCAAGAGCAGGTAATGAAAATTGCTGAAATAATTGCAGGGTACTCTCTCTCAGAGGCAGACATATTAAGAAGGGCAATGGGAAAAAAGAAACTAGATGTTATGGAAGCAGAGAAATCCAGATTTATAGAAGGAGGAATTAAGAATGGATATAACAAAAAAGATGTAGAAACTATTTGGAAAAGACTATTACAATTTGCAAACTACGGCTTTAACAAAGCCCACAGTGCATCCTACGCAACAATTGCATACAGAACAGCTTACCTTAAAGCAAACTTCCCTTTGGAATATATGGCCGCTCTACTAGAGGGAGATCTAGAGAAGTTCGATAGAGTCATACTTGATATGAAGGAGTGCGAAAGACTTGGGATAGAGGTACTATCTCCTGATATAAATGAAAGTGATTACTACTTTGCAGTAAAGGATGACAAAAGCATAAGGTTTGGTTTAGGAGGTATAAAAAACGTTGGAGGAGAGGTAGTCAAATCGATTGTAAAAGAAAGGCAGAAAAATGGAAACTACAAACATTTAGATGATTTTGTATACAGAAACTTTGAACAAGTAAACAAGAAGGCAATAGAGTTTCTAATTATGGCAGGAGCTATGGATAGTTTCGGAGACAGAGCTGCACAGCTCTATGTGCTTCCAGACATATATCAAAGAGAGAAAATAGACAAAAGAGCAGAAGAAATGGGACAAATAGATATATTTTCTTTGGATTTAAATGGAGAACAAAAAAGAAAAGAAGTATTAGAAACAACCCTTCCTTTAAGTATAAAAGCAAACTCCAGTGATACACTGAAATGGGAAAAAGAATTGTTAGGTCTATATTTTTCTAGTCATCCTTTGGATAATTTAGACGATTTCTTTGAAACAAAAGGGGTAATTTCTTTAGAACAAGCACTCGAAGAAGAGAAAGACACAGAACAGGTAGTTCTTGGAGTTATGGTAACAAAGATAAGAAGAATTACAACTAAAAAAGGAGATTTAATGGCATTCCTCTCAATAGAAGATAAAACGGCAAAAACAGATGCTATTGTATTTCCTAAAACATATAAAACTCTTAAAGACTCCTTAGATGAAAATAAAGCAATGCTAGTGGTAGGAAGGCTTAATTTAAGAGACGGAGAGAAAAGCATTGTTATACAAAAAGCAAAACAGGTAGATGAAAAAAAATACTCCTCAAAATTTGATGGAGTTACATTTAAAATAACTACATCACATACCGAGAAGGAAGTCGCAGAGCTAAAAGACTTCATCCAAAACTCTAACGGTACTACTCCTGTTAGGATAATAGTAAAAGACGAATTAAAAACAAAAAGTGTTGTACTAAAAAAGACAATATTAATGGATGAAAAAGCTAAAGAATGGTTAAAGAGGTTCTGATATTGATATAATGAGGTATGGATAAGTTAAAAATAGATCTATTACCACAAAAACCGGGTATCTACAAATTTTTAGATAAGGAGAAAGAAATCCTGTATATAGGAAAGGCTACTAATTTAAAAAACAGGGTTAGGTCATACTTCTCATCCAATCTGTATGATAGGCCCAGAATTAAACAAATTATTCCCTTGATAGACTCCATCGAAGTTATAGAGACTAACAATGAAATAGAGTCCCTTGTTTTGGAATCAATATTAATTAAAAAATATAAACCTCTTTACAATACTGAGAAAAAAGATGACAAATCATACGTTTGGATATACATCTCTACAAAAGATGTATTTCCAACAGTTAAAATTGTAAGAAAAGTTACTAATACAGAGCTTAAAAAGGGAAGGCTCTTTGGGCCATATCCAAACAGCTCCTCCACAAAGAGGATTTTTACATACTTAAGAAAACTGTATCCCTTCTGTACATGTAAAAAAGAAACCAGTAGAGAATGCCTCTACTTTCACTTAGGGCTTTGTCCAGGACCATATAGTGGACATATATCAAAGGAAGATTACAGAAAGAATATAAATGAGATTATAAAGTTCTTAGAGGGAAGAAAAAGGGGACAAATAAAAGAGCTAGAGAGAGAAATGAAAATATACTCTCAAGACAAAAAATATGAAAAAGCAGCTGAGTTGAGAGATAAAATTACAGACTTAAAGTATTTAGGGGAGAGCATAGATTTTGTTTATGAAGATACGGAAAAAAGTTATCTAGAAAGAAGAAAAGAAACGTTAAAAAGAAGTTTTCTTGCCCTTAAGGCAGAGATAGGAGTAAGAACTTTAAGTAGGATAGAGTGTTATGATGTCTCCAACATACAAGGGAAAAATGCATATGTATCTATGGTTGTCGCTGAGGATGGAATTATTAATAGGAGCCAATACAGGATATTCAAAATAAAAGGAGAAGAGAAACCAAATGATCCTCTAATGCTAAAAGAGGCAATAAGCCGTCGATTTGATATAAAAAACAGAGAGAAATATGACAAACTTCCTGACCTTGTATTAATAGATGGAGGGAAAGCACAACTCTCCGTTGTAAGAAGTGTTCTACCAAATAAAATTACTTTGCTAGGCATCTCTAAAGGAAAGAGGTTAAAACGAGAGGGAAAGAGAGTGAATGATGAGTTTTGGTTTCCCTTAAATAACCAAATAAAAAGCATTAATATTGAAAACAAGGAAGTATTAATAGATTTAAGAGACGAGGCTCACAGATTTGCAATACTACATCACAGAAAAGCAAGAAGAAAAGAGTCTGTTAGCTCTGAGCTAGAAAAAATAGCTGGGGTAGGGAAAGAGAGAAGAAAAGAGTTGATGAGAAGGTTTGAGAGTATAGAGAATATTAAGAGAGCTTCGTTTAATGAGATAAATGAGGTAATAAAAAACAAGAAAGTTTCTAATCAGATATTTAATTACTATCACCCTGATCAACTCCTTGAGGAGTAAGGTTTGAAAAAATAAAATCAAAGAAAGGATTCTCTAAACCATTGCTTTCCATCACGTACATTACATTATTGTATGTATTAGGTATGACAGCCACATCATGAACTAGAGATCCAGATACTATGGTTCCTTTCAATGCTTTTCCATAGTTCGTGTAGGTTAGAACTGTATTAGTAATAGTCCAATCTCCGTCTTCTCTGTTTTGGTTGATATCTTCTATATAACTAGATAGATAATTGTCCAGTGCTGAACCTCCCTTTCCAATTGGAGTAATGGTAACCCTTTCTTCTGAGCCTAATTTTCTAAACTCAACTGCTCTTAAGGACTCATAATCCAAAGCAGAGTAGGAGACAACATACTCCCTTGGAACTTCTAAAGACCATTCAAAGTCAGGTAATAAATCTTGGGGCTGTTCGCTTTTAAGCAAAAGATCCCTCTCTACTTCTCGTTCTACCCTCTCTCTTAAACCTGAATAAGCCTGTACTGGAGTAACCAATTCATACCAAACATCATTAAACTTAGAGTATATACGCAAACCCTTTTCATTGTTTACCCAATACTCTCCACTCTTCATCTCTTCTGAACCTACTTCCACAGATAACACGTGTTCCCAACCATAATCAGGAAGAGTATCGTTATAATATTTATATACTTCTAATATATTCTTGTCTAAAGGTATTCGATATGCTGAATTACCGGAACTTATAAAATTAGCAACAGATGTTTCATTGATACTGTTAGTAAAAATAAATTCTGATTTTGGAAAAGTAGGGACATCATCTATCCCAATCACATACTGAAGCTCTAAATCTTCTTCACTATCTTCACTTCTAATACGGAATACAGAAAGAACAGAGATATATAGTAAAGAGAGGAAAACTAAAGGAATGAATATATAAAGTAAGAGAGAAAGTATATTCAATTTTTTCCTCCTCCTCTTTATTATATTGTTCCTCCTTTTAAAAGAATTATTTTTCTTTCTTTTTCTAACCGGTACTGCCTCGCTTTTTCTATAAGGCATGTAGACTTTACTATCTCTTTCTTTTGTTTGTTTTTTTCTCTTAAAGAATTTGGACATATCTTAGTAAATAATATAGCACAATTGGATTTCTATTTAATATACACATACTGTATAATCTCTATGAACTGCGGGATCGTCTAACGGTAGGACACCGGCCTTTGAAGCCGTCAATCATGGTTCGAGTCCATGTCCCGCAAAGGAAAACTCTACAAACTACTCTTTATTTCTCTTATACTATCTCTCAATTCAGCCGCTTTCTCAAACTGTAAATTATCCGCAGCTATCAGCATTTTTCTGTCTAACTCTTTGATAAGTAACTTCTTCTTTTGAATATCTAATTTCTCTATCTCAATGTCTTGGCTGTCCTCTTCCTCTTCTATTAACCTTCCCCTTATTTCCTTTTTAATGCTTTTTGGAGTAATCCCATTCTCTTTGTTGTACTTTAACTGATATTTCCTTCTTCTATTAGTTTCCTCTATGGCATATCTCATACTCTCTGTTATTGTATCTCCATACATAATGACTCTACCTTCTACATGCCTTGCAGCTCTCCCAATTGTTTGAATTAAACTAACTTTAGATCTAAGAAAACCCTCTTTATCAGCATCAAGAATGATGATTAGAGAGACTTCAGGAAGATCTATACCCTCTCTTAGAAGATTAATTCCGACAACAATATCATACTCTCCCAATCTCAAATCTCGCAGGATATCAACTCTTTCTATAGTATCTATCTCTGAATGTAGATACTGTACCTTAATATCTAAATCCTTAAGAAAAGAAGTTAGATCTTCAGCCATTCTCTTTGTTAATGTAGTGACTAGTACTCTTTGCTTCTTCTTAATATTTTCCTTAATCTCTGCTATCACATCATCTATTTGACCTTCTGTCTTTCTTACTTCCACATGAGGATCTAATAATCCTGTCGGTCTTGTTAATAGCTCTACAACCTTTTTGTTGCTATCCCTTATTTCCCATTCAGAAGGAGTTGCTGATATATATACAGTAGAGCCTTGTCTCTTTCTAAATTCCTCGAAATTTAAAGGCCTATTATCTATAGCGGTTGGTAATCTAAACCCGTACTCTACTAAATTGTTTTTTCTTGTCCTATCACCATTAAACATCCCACCTATTTGTGGAATTGTAATATGTGATTCATCTATGAAAAGAAGGTAATCCTTGGGAAAGTAATCCAAAAGGGTATATGGAGGCTCTCCTGGCCTTCTTCCATCGAAATAGATACTGTAGTTTTCCATGCTTTTGCAGTATCCAACCTGTTCTAACATCTCTATATCATAATTTGTTTTTTGCTCTAGACGGTACGCTTCAATATCTTTCTTAATATTTTTTAAGAAATCTACTCTTTTTTTCAAATCTGTCCTAATATTCTTAACTGCATTCTGTATAGTATCCTCAGGATATACTAAAGAGGTAGCAGGAAAAATAAGTACTTCCTTCATTTCTACTATCTTTTCTTTTGATATTGGATGAACTTTAGAAATATTCTCTATTTTGTTCCCCCAAAGCTCTATTCTAAAAGAGTAGTCCTCATACGGAGGAAATATTTCAACAATATCCCCCTGTATTCTAAAAACTCCAGTAGTAAAATCCATACTATCTCTTGTATATCTCATAGACACCAGCTCTAAGGCCAATTCTGAAAGATCTACCTCTTGCCCAACATGTAAGTACAAACTCTTGTTCTCATAATTTGCTGGATTCCCAATATTATATATACAAGAAACTGAAGCTATAACTATAGTGTCTCTTCTAGTTAAAGCAGAATTCATAGCACCAAATCTCAAGTTTTCTATTTCCTTGTTAACATCAGACTCTTTCTCTATGTAAAGATCTTTTGAAGGAATATATGCCTCTGGTTGATAGTAATCGTAGTAGGAGACAAAATATTTAACAGAATTATTAGGAAAATACTCTTTAAACTCCTCGTAAAGTTGAGCTGCTAAAGTTTTGTTATGAGAAATGATAAGAGAAGGTCTGTTAAGAGTATTAATTATGTTAGCCATAACAAAGGTTTTACCGGAACCTGTAACACCTAGAAGGGTTTGTTTTTCATAATTATTCTCTACCCCTTCAAGTATCTCTTCTATTGCTTTAGCTTGTCCCGGAGAAGGCTTGTAAGTAGACTTTAGTTGAAATTTACTCATCCCTTATTCTATCACTATTCGCTCTGTAGAGGATATGTGTAGAAGTAATCCTCTACTCTTGCGCAGTCGTATATTGTGCTATTTACAATATTTCTCATATCAGAGCTATCATAACCTATTCCTATCATTTTTCTACCACCTTCTGCCAAGAATGATACATCTGTTTCTGAAAATCTAATAGGCAAATCAACTTTACCTTCAATTCTTTCTCTTCGTCCTTCTTCCGAATATATATCATCTCTTACCTCTGGGCTTGATACTTGATGAAGAAAGACTATAAATTGGGGAAATAATGATGGATCGTACTCATTCTCTGGACTATTGGGGTCAAGAGAATTAAAAACATACTCAGAACCTTGTTTATGTCTTCCCCAATATGCATAAAACAGCTCTCTAACAAGAGCATTTTCATAAAAAGTCTCAAGAAGCCTTTTAACATCTCTACTACCACGTAGCTGTAATCTACGATAAAACAGTTCATTTTCAGTATATGGTTTTGGATATTCTTTTGTTTGAAGTGTTTCAATCATAGCCTATAATATCAAATTTCACTTAAATATTCAACCTGTTTTAGCTAATTATCATATATGCTAAAATAATAAGTATGGATAAACCGAAATTAAACAAACTCTCCCAAGAGGTAATAAATCAGATAGCAGCAGGAGAAGTAGTAGAAAGACCATCATCAGTAGTAAAAGAGTTACTCGATAACTCTATAGACGCAGACTCAAGCAAAATAGTGATAAAGATTAAGAACGGGGGAATCGATTTAATAGAGATTTCAGATAATGGAATTGGGATACCCAAAGAAAGCATGACTTCGATATTTGATCCTCATACCACCTCTAAAATTTCAAATATAGAGGATTTAAACACACTATTAAGTATGGGATTTAGAGGGGAGGCACTCTCTACAATCTCATCTGTATCTAATGTAACCTTACTTTCTAAATACCGAGAGGAAGAGACAGGGTATAAAATACTTTTTAACGAAAATGGGAAATCACCAGTCAAGAAAGTAGCAAAAGAGGATGGAACAACAGTGAAAATAGAGAATATATTTTACAATATTCCTGCAAGACAGAAATATTTAAAAAGCCCTCAAACTGAATACAGGAAAATACACGAACTACTTAATAGCTACTTTTTAATATACCCAAATATCCATTTTGTTTTAGAAAAAGATGGAAAGATAGTGAAAGAGCTTCCTCAAGTTTTAAATACAAAACCTGGAGATATAGTAGAAAAAAGGCTAAACGAAATAGTAGGGGAGAGTAGTAGTTTCCTAAAGCTCTACTACGATGGCTCTGGAATCAAAATATCTGGATATACAGCACATCCCTCAAACCACAAAAGTAGTAACTCAAAAACATATATTTTTGTAAATAACAGACCCATATATGACAAAGGAATAGTAAGAGCAATTTATGAAGGATATTCTAGATATATACCACATGGACAGAAAATTGATTTTGCAATTAATATTCTAATTAATCCAGAACTCGTAGATATAAATGTACATCCAAGAAAAGAAGAAGTACGCTTTGAGAATCCGTTTAGAATATACAGCGCTATAGAAGACGCAGTAAGACATGTTCTCTCAAAGGAACTTTCATACAAAGAGACTCCCTCTACAAATAATTTTGCAGCTATAAGGGAATCTTTTGCAAAACAGAGCTCTAACAGTAAGCTTTACGAACCAACTAACATTTACAACTCAAACAAATCCGCTTCAGTTCAAGATACACTCCTTTTTTCCAAAGAGCTACTAACTGACATACCTGAAGACACACAACTTCCCTGGGAAGAGGGACAGGAAATTGTCAATATTTTCCAAATATTTAAAAAATATATAGTAATTGAGTTCCTAGATGAAAAATTATGGATGATAGACCAACATGCTGCTGCAGAAAGGATTAACTTTGAGAGTCTTTCAAAAGGGAAAGATAATATTGATGTCCAAAATTACCTAGTAGCAGTAGAGCTAAACTTAAAAGATGAGGAGATACTGTTTTTAGAGGAACATATAGATTTTTTTAAAAACATAGGTATTCTCTATGAAATAAAGAAAAACAAGCTCATTTTAAAAACAGTGCCTGTTGAATTTGTTAACTCTGATTTCAAAAAAGTCTTTGAAGAGATATTTTCCTTAGAAGAAGACATAGAACTTCTAAAGAAAAACTTTAAAAAGTTAAGGGACGATATTCTTGCAACTATCTCTTGTCATAACAGTATTAGAAGCGGTCAGAGGTTACAGAAGGAAGAAATGTTAGATATATACAACAAACTGATGGATTGCCAGAACCCATATAGCTGTCCTCATGGAAGGCCTGCAGTATGGAAACTATCCTTAAGTGAAATAGATAGTAATTTTGAAAGGACATATTAATGAAGCAAGGGAAACTGTATTTAATACCAACACCCATAAGTGAAAACAAATCAATGAGAGACGTATTACTGAAGGAAGATATAGATGTAATCAATTCCTTAGAATATTTTGTCTCTGAAAAGGCAAAAACTGCAAGGTTTTTTCTAAAAGACCTACCTTTAGAGAAAAAAATACAGGAAATAAATATAACGGAGTTAAATGAGCACACAAAAGATACTGAAATTAACAAACTGCTAGAACCTGCTTTAAATGGTCGTGACATAGGACTGCTTTCTGATGCAGGAGTCCCCTCTATTGCAGATCCAGGGTTTCGACTAGTGTCATTAGCTCAAAAAAAGAAAATTACCGTAATCCCTTTTGTAGGACCTTCATCTATACTAATGGCATTAATGGCATCAGGATTAAACGGTCAAAGCTTTTCCTTCTTAGGGTACTTACCAAGAGAGAAAAATAGTAGAAGAAAAAAGATTAAAATATTAGAAGAAATAGCTTTAACTACAAAACAGACACAAATTTTCATGGAAACACCGTACAGAAACCAGCATTTGTTTGACGACATCCTAGATATTTGTGAACCCGATACAAGAGTATGTATAGCTATGGATATTATGGGAGAGAATGAATATATTGTAACCAAGGAAGTACAGGAGTGGAATCCCAAAAAAGTATTAGCAAAGAAACCATGCCTATTTTTAATTAATAAATAATAAACAAGTGTCTGTATTTATAGGGTCAATCCCAAACAATGATAAAGATGACATTCAATTAGCAAAAGATATTGTAAAGGGAAATATCTCTTGTGAAGGAGATCTCACAACCCTAAAAAAGAAGCTTGAGGGGATATTTAATAGTAAACCCTTCCTCTTTAACAGAGGTAGAGACTCCCTATACTTCTTTTTAAGACTTCTGAACTTAAATAGTACTGATGAAGTTCTTTTACAAGCATTTACCTGTATTGCTGTAGTATCACCAATAATCTGGACTAAAGCCAAACCTGTCTACATTGATATTAAGAAAGAGAGTTTTAATATGAATCTTGATTCTCTGAAAAAAAAGATTACAAGCAATACAAGAGCTATCATAGTTCAACACACATTTGGAAATATAATAGATACACAGAAGGTTAGAGAAATTGTGGAGAAGGAAAATAGAAGGAGGGAAACTAACAGGAAAATATATCTAATAGAGGACTGTGCCCATATATTTACAGAAGATTTTTCGAAGCTAGGTATAGGTAAGTATAGTGATATGTATTTTTTTAGTTTCTCACAAGACAAAAGTATTAGTAGTACACAGGGAGCATTAATGATAATAAACAATCCCACTTTGCTGAAAAAAGCTACTTTAGAGTATCAAAATATACAAGAACCAAACAAGAAAGAAGCCCTGTATAATGCTAAATATATACTCCTATGGAGCAATATAAAGAGAAATTACTTTAAGACATTAATACCTTTTACCAATATTACCATTGGTAGAATCCTCATAATTGTATATAGAATGCTTGGGTTAATAAGGAAACAAGCAGGCACTAATACAGTTGAGGGAGCAAAGATAGAAAAAATGAGTGATATACAGGCATGTTTGCTTTTAAATCAGCTTAAAAAGAGTAACCTATTCAATAAACATAGAGAGGATATTGTTAACATTTACAATAAATACCTAGATAAAGAGTACAGATACACTTCTAATACAAAGTTCCTTTTAAGGTACCCCATACTACTCCAAAACACACAGGAGATTAAGAGAAGGTTACTTGAATTGAAACTAATTTCAGGAAATTGGTACAAAAATCCTGTTCATCCTCTAACTTATGAATCTAAAAAGCTAACAGATGTTAACTATATCGTAGGATCTTGTCCAAATACAGAGTTCTTGGGAAAGCAGGTATTGAATTTGCCTACTAATATTGAAATGACCTCAGAAATAGCAATCAAAGTCTCTAAAATTATTAATAAGTTTGCAAGACCACTTAAATTTTAAATTAGTTTAAGAATGTTTTTAGAATTTAGAAACATAGAAGAAGATAAAGAATGGGATTTGTTAACACATTCTTTACCTACATACTCATTTTTAAATAGTAGTGCTAGATATAATTATGAGAAGAGCATAGGAAGGGTAGTATATAGGTATGGTATATACAGTAACAACACTTTCCTTGGCATTATAACCGCCTCTGTAGGCCATTCTAAGCTCTTTGGGAACTTTCTAGAGTGTAAACACTCACCAATGATTTGTGGTTCTAAAATACAGTATTGGGAGCAGATACTAAGTTTCCTGAAAGATTTAGCTAAGAAAAA
>Ga0255345_1005299_pt1 | contig 13357 bp, 17 predicted proteins | sample wastewater_treat_6_FD_192415 | JGI IMG/M metagenome (GOLD analysis project Ga0255345, IMG submission 192415) | Wastewater microbial communities from Lulu Island WWTP, Vancouver, Canada - plant20 | ecosystem: Engineered > WWTP > Wastewater > Unclassified | place: Canada: Vancouver, British... | reverse complement strand
TGGGGCGGGGCAGCGGAAGGTCTGGTCGGCGATGGCCAGGGCGCGCGGGCCGGAGAGGCGGATGATGGCGATGGCGCCTTCGCCGGGGGGGGTGGCGATGGCTGCGATGGTGTCGGTTGCGGGTTTGTGGGTCATGAATGGGGTGTGATACACCGAAATGGGGAAAGTCGCAATGTTGAAGAGATGTCAGGGGGGGCTGGGGAGTGAGTGGGGCTGGGGGGAAGGGCTGAGTAGCGGGAAAAAAAGGGAGAGGATTTCTTTTGCATTGGGGCGGCACGAAAACCAAGGGTCTCTTTTTCGTTCTGGCGCGTCGCTGCCGACCACTCGCGGACACGAGTCCAGCGAGGGTCGGCTTCAACGCGCCATCTTCGAAAAATAGTCGCCTTATTTTCGCGCAACAGCCCCGCCCCAATGGGAAAAGAAATCCTCTGCGCCACGTCCTACGGACGGCGGGCGTAGGAGGGGGAGAGGGGGCAAAGGAGGGCACCGAAGGGGGCGGCGGGGGAACTCTGCGTTCAGCGAACGCAGCTACAGGGGGGGGGATGTGCGTTATTTTTTGATGACGATGCGGATTTTGCCGTGGCCGCCTGACTTTTCTTCGGGTGGGGGGGGAGGGGGTTCTTCGGCTTTGGGGGCTGTGGTAATTTTGATGGCGGGGTGTTTGATTTTGATGACGGGTTTGCCGGATGGCGCGGCGGCGGGGGCGGGGGCGGGGGCCACGGCGGGTGAAGCGGCGGGGGCCGCGGCTTCGGGTTGGGGGAGGTCTTCGACGATTTCCTTCAGGATGGTCGTGTAGCCTTTGCCATCGGCCATGGCGCTGGAGATGGCGGCGATGCCATCGGCGGCGTCTTTTTCATACGGGGAGGTGTCCAAAACGAATACGGTGGAGCCGACTTGGATGCGGTCGCCGACTTTGAGTTTAATGGTGTCTTCGACGCGTTGGCCGTTGACGTAGGTGCCGTTGCGGGATTTGAGGTCTTTGAGATAGAATTCGCCGTCGGAGAGGCGAATGCCGCAGTGGATGCGCGATACTTTGTCGTCGAGCAGGGGGATGTCGGCTTCGCGGGCGCGGCCGATGGAGAGTGGTTCATTGGTCAGTTCGATGTCTTTGGGGATGCCTAGTTTGTTGACGTAACGGAGATGCATGGCTTTCCTTTCGATTATACGAGTCCTTTTTGAATCAAATCAGCGAAATAGTCAATGGTGAGTTGCAGTCCTTCTTCGAGGGGCATGCGAGGTTCCCACTGGAGCAGGCGGCGTGCTTTGTCAATGTTGGGCTGGCGCACCTTGGGGTCGTCCACGGGGAGGGGTTTATGAACGATGGGGGCGGTGGTGCCGGTGAGTTTTTGGATGGTGCGGGCAAAGTCCATGACGGAAAGTTCGCGGGGGTTGCCGATGTTGACGGGGTCGGTGTGGTCGCTCATCATGAGGCGGTAGATGCCTTCGATGAGGTCGGCGACGTAGCAGAAGGAGCGGGTTTGGGTGCCATCGCCGAAGACGGTGAGGGGCTCGTTTTTCAGGGCCTGGCAGCAGAAGGCGGGGACGATGCGTCCGTCGCGCGGGCGCATGCGGGGGCCGTAGGTGTTGAAGATGCGCACGATGCGGGTGGCGACGTTGTGGACGCGGTGATAGGCCATGACGATGGCTTCGGCGAAGCGTTTGGCTTCGTCATAGACGCCGCGGGGGCCGATGGGGTTGACGTTGCCCCAGTAGGTTTCGACTTGCGGGTGGACGAGGGGGTCGCCGTAGACTTCGGAGGTGGAGGCGAGGAGCAGGCGGGCGCCTTTGGCTTTGGCCAGGCCGAGGGCGTTGTGTGTGCCGAGGGAGCCGACTTTGAGGGTTTGAATCGGCAGTTCGAGGTAGTCAATGGGACTGGCGGGGGAGGCGAAGTGGAAAATGTAGTCAATGGGGCCGGAGATGTCTATGTGGCGAGTGACGTCGTGATTGATGAATTCAAAGTCGGTGCGCGAGCGCAGATGGGCGATATTGTCGAGATTGCCGGTGAGGAGGTTATCCATGCAGATGACGCGATGGCCTTCGGCGAGCAGGCGGTCGCAAAGATGGGAGCCGAGGAATCCGGCGCCGCCGGTGATGAGGGTGACGGGGGAGGGGGATGATGAAGTGGTGGTCGTCATGGGGGGTGGGGGGTTATTCTGTTTTTAAGAGGGCGGGGTGGAGCTGACTGGCAAAGTCAGCGATGACTTGCAGGTGGGCGTCGGAGTCGGGGATGCGTTCGCCGCTCATGGCGATGTAGGCCCAGCGGTGTGAAACGCCGTGGACCACGCGGTCGTAGCCCATCCAGAACATGCGGGCGATGTGAGAGGCGGTTTCGCGGTTTTTGCCGACGAACCAATAGGCATAATAAGAGGTATAGGAGGCGGGTTTTCCGTCGGGGCGCTGGTAGGAGCGGGCCATGTCGAGCACCATGACTTCCAGAGGCTCATCGCGGCCGGCGAGGGGAATGCGAATCAAGCGGCTGGCGGTGATTTCATGGCCGGCGGCGGTCATGCAGACTTGGGGGCGATGGATGCTGGAGCGGTCGTCGCCACTCAAGACGATGGTGGCGTGGATGGGATGGCGGCCGTCGGGGCGGACGTAGTATTTGCGCGCCATGCCGGTGTCGGCGGGGAGCATGGAGCGCTCGGCCCAGTTCATGTTGCCCAGCGGCGCGCCGCACTCGGGGCAGACGTTCGGATTTTCCAACTGCTCGGCCAGATATTGGCGTCCGCAGTCGCGGTCCGGGCAAAACAGCATGTCCAGACCGCCCCAGCGGCCCACCTGCGCGGGTAATTGGAGCACAATGCCGGCTTCATCGCTGGCGGCGACGCCGGTTTTGAACACCAGCGCCCAACCCGCTACCGCGAAAGCGGCGATTACGAAGAGGTGCGGCCAGCGAGACGATTTTTGAGTCGGTTCCATGCCTTGGTGTGGTCCAGGTTGATGAGTCGGTCAATCAATAACATCAGCGCAATGCCGATGAGGAAAATAGGGTAGCCGGAATAGTCATGCCACAGGCCCATGGCGCGTTCCTGGCCCCAGAAGGCGGCCACGGCCACCACCAGAATGACGCGGCAGGTGTTGGCGATGACGGCAACGGGGATGCAGCAGAGGAATAAAATCCATTTGCGGGCGAGCGTTTTTTGGGTGTACCAGGCGTAGAAGGCCATGAGGGCGGTCATCGCCAGCAGTGAGTGAAGGCCGCTACATTCGGGGGCGACGTTGAAGGCGAAGGGGTTGCCCGCGCCGGAGTAGAGCCCCGCGCCCACACGCACCACTTTCAGGCCCAAGCCGTTGAGCAGGAAGGCCGATGCCGCCGTGGCGAACAGGCGCAACGGGGCGGTCATGCTGTCAATGAAGTTGAGCGGGATGGCGAGGAAGAGGTAGCCGCAGGGGAAGAGCAATTCGCGGGCGAAACGATAGCCGTAGAGCAGGAAGGGCAGGCCCCAGAGCAAAATGATTAGCCCGCCGGCCGAGATGCGCGGCTGCTGGGCCAGCACGCCTATCCAGTGGAAGAACAAGGCGACCACAATGACCAGCGCGCCGCGCCAATCCGCCTGGCGCGGGGCGGCGGCCAGTTCGCGCCGCCGCAACCAAATTGCCGCGAGGCTCGCCAGCGGCAGGAACATGCCATAGGCGTAGTCGCCCACCCAGCGGCTGCGCAACCACAGAAAGAGCGAATGCCGACAGGTGGCAACTTCCTGACTGTTGCCGTGCAAATGGAACAGGAAAAACAGGCCCCCCGTCACCAAGGCCCAGAATAAAATTTCGGTCCGGGCATAAGAGGACAACCCTGTCCAATGAGCGGACGAGGCAGAGGGCGTGGAGGCTGAAGATGTATTTTCCATGAATGGCGTAAAGATAGCCGATTGGCAGGCGGGTTGCAAAGCGCAAACTCCGCATTGAAAAGAACCGGCAAGTTGCCTAGTCTGCGGTCATTGCGAGAGTGAGGCAAAAGATGACGAAACATTGGTTGATGATTGGGCTGGCCGGATTGTTCCTTGGCGCGGGCGCCTGGGCTGCGCCCGTACAGGAGGCGGTGGAAACCGACAGCACATGGGTTCACGATGTCGTTTTTGAATATGAGCCGGACGCCACGGAAGGAACCATGACCGTGCGCCTGGGCGAAGACCCGGTGCCGGTGCGCTACTTCGAGGTGCCGCTGAGCGTGTGGGCCGACTTCAAGGCCGCCGAGTCCAAAGGCGCGTTCTATACCGCTCACATTCGCCAGCGCTATGAGCGGCAGTATGGCCAGTCGCGCGCGGAGATGTTCAAATCGCCCATTCCCATCCAGACCACCGTGAACGCCCTGTGCGCCTTCAATGAGGAATGCGAAGGCGTGATTCTTCAGGCCATAGAAAAAAGCCATGAAAGCATTTGGGTGGCCGCCTATGCCTTCACGCGCACCCGCATCGCCGCGGCGCTGGTGCGCGCCCACCAGCGCGGTGTCCGCGTGAGTGTCAAAATGGATACCGTTCAGGCGGAGTATATCGGCGCACAAAAACTGATTGAATGGATGCGGAACGAGGGCATCCCCGTCACGTTGATTCATACCGTCGGCGAATACTCCGCCATGCATAACAAATTCATGATTTTCGACATGCGCTGGGTGGTCACGGGCAGCTACAACTTCACCACGACCGCGCAGGTGTCAAACTGGGAAAATTTGGTGTGGCTGGACTCGCCCGACATGGCGGAACAATACAAGCAGGCGTGGGACGCCATTGTGTCTGACGCGGTGGTGGAGCCGCCCGCGAAAAAACCGCGCGCCGCCGCCAAGAAAAAGGCGGGTGGAGAATAATCCGCCATGCTCATTGACGCCGCCGCGGCGCGGGCATAAGATGAACCCATGAAGTCGGTGGCGACCGATTCAAAATGGAACCCAGCATGAGTTTGATGAGTATGACGGGCCGCGGCACGGGAAAAGCCGCTAACCACCTAGCGCGAGTCGAGGTGGAGCTGAGCAGCGTGAATCGCAAGCAATTGGATTTGAATATTGTCCTGCCGCGTTTTTTGTCGTCGTTTGAATCCCCCGTGCATGAATGTGTGCGCAAGCAGCTTGCCCGCGGACGGGTGACAGGCGAAATTCGCGTGACGTGGTCCGCGCGCGCGCAGGCCGCCGCCCTACGGGTGGATGAGGCCTTGGTGCGCGCCCAAGTCGCGGCTCTTCGGGCAACCGCAAAAAAAATGGGACTCGCGGACGATTTGGGCGCCTCGTTGCTGTTGCAGTTGCCGGAGGCCATCGTGGTGGAACACGGCGAGCGGGACTTGGCCGGCCTCTGGCCGGTCGTTGCGCAAGCCCTGGAAGCGGCGCTGGCCAAATTGCTGACCATGCGGCGGCGCGAAGGTGCGACGCTGGCGCGGGACATTCGCGCGCGCTTGAAACAGTTGGGCGCCTGGACCAAGGAAATCCGCGTGCGTGCGCCGGCCGTGGCCGCGACTTATCGGGAAAATCTGCTCAAGCGAATTGCCGCCGCGCTGCCGGATAATAGCGAGCTGGCTGAGGACGAGCGCCTGCTCAAGGAAGTGGCGTTGTTCGCCGACCGCGCCGACATCACCGAAGAGTTGGTGCGGCTGGACAGCCACCGGCAGCAGGCCACCCATTTATTGCGAACCGGCGGAGTGGTTGGACGAACACTGGATTTTTTGGTCCAGGAAATGGGCCGCGAAATCAATACCATCGGAGCCAAGGCCAACGATGGTGACATCATCCGCCGGGTGATTGACTGCAAAGCGGAACTGGAACGGATTCGCGAACAAGTTCAAAATATCGAATAAAGGAGAAGCCCCTCATGAAATTAGTCAAACCCAGTTGGAACAACATCATTTTCATCGTGTCCGCGCCGTCCGGCGCGGGCAAAACAACGCTCTGCGACAAACTGCAAATTGAGTTCAAGGATATTCATTACACCATCACGGCGACGACGCGCGCGCCGCGCGGCGAAGAGAAGGACGGCGTGAGCTACTATTTTATGAACCGCGAGGACTTTGAGAAAAAACTCGCCGCCGGCGGATTCATTGAGCACGCCGTGGTCCACGGCAACCTGTATGGCTCGCCCAAGGCGCCCGTGGTGAAGGCGCTGGAGGAGGGGCGCGACGTGCTGATGAATCTGGATGTGCAAGGCGCGGCGGCCGTGCGACGCTACATGGAAACCGCCGCCCCGGGAGACCCGCTCAAGCGCACGCTGGTGGATATTTTCGTGGTGCCGCCCTCGACTGAGGTGCTCCGCAACCGCCTCGAAGCGCGAGGCACGGACAGCCCCGAAACCATCGCCAAGCGCATGAAGCAGGCGCACGAGGAAATCAGTCACTGGAAGGAATACAAGTACATGGTGGTGAACGACGACCTCGCCGAAGCCTACGACAACATGCGCGCAATTATTCTTGCCGAACGCCACCGCATTGACAACCGCCGGGAGGATTACCATGGCTAAACCGAAAATCATTCTGGGCGTCACGGGCTCCATTGCCGCCTACAAGGCCGGCGACCTCGTGCGCATGATGGGCAAGCAGGGCTGGGATGTGTGGGTGGTCATGACCACCTGCGCCAAGCAGTACATTGGCCCGCTGCCGCTTCAGGCGCTGACGGGCAACCCCGTCATGCACGGCACCTTCGCCGAAAAAGAGCAGGACACTTATTCGCATTTGACGTTGTCCGACGATGCCGCCGCCATGGTCGTGGCGCCCTGCTCGGCGCAAACCCTCGCCCGGCTCGCCTACGGATTCGCCGATGACGTGCTCGCCGCCACCGCGCTGGCGCTGCAAGCGCCGCTGCTGGTCGCGCCGGCCATGAATACGCGCATGTGGCTGCATCCGGCCGTGCAGGAAAACGCCGCCATCCTCGCCAAGCGCGGCGTCACCATCGTCGGCCCCGGCGAAGGCGCGCTGGCTTGCGGCACAACCGGCCCGGGTCGGCTGGCCGACTTGGACGTCATTGTCGCGGCCGTCGCCCGCGCCATCCGCTCCGCGTAACTCCATGCGCATTCTCGTCACAGCGGGCCCGACGCGAGAAGCGCTGGACCCCGTGCGGTTCATCAGCAATCGATCCAGCGGCAAAATGGGCTATGCCATTGCCGCGCAGGCCCGCCGACTGGGGCACGACGTGGAGCTGATTTCCGGCCCCGTCGCGCTGCCGCCGCCGCGCGGCATTCGGGTCGTCAACATCGTCACCGCCGACGACATGCTGGCGGCCGTAAAAAAAATGGTGCGCCGGTGCGACGTGCTCATCATGGCCGCCGCCGTCGCGGATTGGCGACCGAAGAAACCCGCGACGCGCAAATTGAAAAAGGCAAGTGGCCCGCCACGCATCACATGGGAAGCCACGCCGGATATTTTGAAGGCCATCGCGCCGCTGAAAAAAAAGTCGCAGGTGTTTTGCGGCTTCGCCGCCGAAACCCACGACCTCGCGCGTGAGGCAAAGCGCAAGCTGCGCGAAAAAAATCTCGATGTGATTGCCGCCAACGATGTCGCCCAAAACGACCGCGGATTTGAGTCGGACAACAACGCCCTGACGGTCTTTTTCGCGGACGGTCGAACGCTGAACATCCCTCTGAGTAGCAAAGCAAACTGCGCCCGAAAATTGGTGCGCGCACTCGCCGATTTTTGGGCGCAGAAAAAAAAGTGAATTATTTTCTGAAAAACTGTTGACACTGTTAATAACTTCGCATTACTGTGTTCCCCAACGAGATGAAGAGTGCAAAAAAAATCTTGTGTGGCCTCTCGAAACCCCGGCGCGCCATGGGCGTGTATGCCGCGACAACCGATTTAAATAAATGCGAAACACAGGACAATGTTTCTATGCACAACTTCAAGAATACCCTGACCGCCTTTGAGCGTCAAGTTGGAAGGGGGGGAATCCAGCATGGCAAAGAAGGTTGTTAAGAAGGCAGCGGCCAAGAAAGCTCCTGCGAAGAAAGCAGTAGCCAAGAAGGCTCCGGCTAAGAAGGCTCCGGCTAAGAAGGCAGTGGCCAAGAAGGCTCCGGCCAAGAAGAAAGTCGCTAAGAAGAAATAAATTCTTTAGCAGTGCCGGGTCGCGCTAATGCGGCTCGGTGAATGAACGGCGGTGAATTCAATAGGAACGGATTCGCCGTCGTTTTTTTTGTCCATTTTCGGTGGCTGTTGATAGGCGACGGGTTTTGAGATGTCGGGTTTTGAGATTGCGGGGGGGGGATGAGTGGTTTAGGGTAGCGCCTCATGTTTCACGACTTCATCCATAATATTACGCTGTGGGCGGCGGTGGCCGGTTGGCTGGCCGCGCAGTTCATCAAACTGGCCACCTATGCCATTCGCGAGCGCAAGTTTGATTACGGCTTTTTGTTTCGCCTGGGCGGCATGCCCAGTTCGCATTCGTCCTCGGCGGCGGCTTGCGCGATGTCTGTGGGCTTGCGCACTGGTTTTGGCTCGCCGGTGTTCTCGGTGGCGCTGGGAATGCTGGCGCTGATTATGATTGACGCCCAGAGCGTCCGGCGCGCGGCAGGGCAGCAGGCACGGTTGCTGAATCAGATGGCGGAGGAGTTCTACCGGCACCACAAGTTCTCGCCGGAAAAACTGGTGGAATTTTTGGGCCACACGCGCATGGAAGTTCTGCTGGGCGCCCTGCTGGGGATAGCCATTGCGCTGCTGATGCACGGCTATTTCCCGGAGTGGGCGGCGCAGCCCTGAAAATAATTATCGAATTGTCTTGCGGCGGGGCGGGCGGCTCATCTATCTTTCACACATACCTTCCGCATTTCCATGGGTCGCCGATGTGCGGGGGGCAGGTTAAAGAGCGGCCCATGGTTACATGGAGTTGATGATTACGTGAAAATATATGTTGGGAATCTCTCGTTCAGGGCCACGGATGAAGATTTACGTGCTGCCTTCGAGCCGTACGGTGAAGTGGCTTCCGCACGGGTGATCAAAGACAAGGAAACCGGCCGCTCCCGCGGATTCGGTTTCGTTGAAATGCCCAATCAGGAACAAGGCAACACGGCCATCGGTAAGGTGAACAACACCGAGATCGTTGATCGCCAGGTGCGTGTGAACGAGGCGCAGGAACGCCCCCCTCGCCACTAATTGATTCCGATTCGAACAAACCCCGGCGGTTCCCCCGCCGGGGTTTTTATTTTGTCGTCATACAGGGTGTCAGGATTCAGGGGGCAGGGGACCCTGAAACCGTTTGGGGGTTGCTTTTATTTCCCTGAACTTGGAGCGCTACAAGGAGATTCATTTGTGTCCCATCTTCCAACGTTCTCATCAAGCCTCCCATAAACAGCCAACGGAAAACTCATGCCATCTCGCATCCAACTCATTTTTCCGGAACAATCCAGTGTGGCATGAACTCTGAAGATATAGCGAAGCCATACCTGTCATTTACTCTCAACTTAAATATATTGGTGCCGTCCGGCGTGAATACGGGGCGGTAATTACCAGAGCCAGTTTCTCCGAATCTGAAGTAACGTCTGCAAGTGCGCATGCATTGCTACCATGCTTTAAATAATACGCCTGCATGTCGCCAGCAAGCGGCCAAACTAGTTGAACCAGTGGTTCTGCCTGATTATAGGCGTATAGCCACTTCGTTTTTCCCACGAAATAGACGCCAACAATTGCGGCGGCGCATATGGCCAGCAGACACATACCTGCCTTTTTCATTTCAGGCTCGAAAGTCAGGCTTCAGGGGCATGAGAACCTCTTCCTCTCCCATTGTTGCAACAACCTGTCACCCATTCCCCCATTTTACATGGGTAGAACAGGGCGGGCGGGGCTTTATTCGACCTTGTCGGTCTCGAATTGGCCTTTGATGTTCCGAACGTAGTATGCGCCCTTGGATTCGGCGGCCATCAGGCCATCGTAAACGGACTGGGGCACGTTGAGGTAGGTGTAGATGTCGGAGCTGTTGACCATTTGTACGGCCAGCGTTTGCGTGGCAGCGTCATAGCCGACTTTTTGCAGGAAGGAAGACTCCACCGTCTGCATTTCAATATCCACCGCCCAAGCGGCCACGGAACCCACCAACAAGACTGCCAAAATCAAAGCAAACTTTTTCATTACACGTTCTCCCGATGTTTTAACTACTATACCCATCACTTTATCACGTTCCCCCGCCGGTGCAAGTCAGGATGTGGGGACGGGGGTGAAAAACGTGCGCGGCGGGCGAAAATAAGTGCTCAGGGCGCGGGAGCGGCGGATTCTTCCACCGGAGCAGGGACAGGCTGTCGGGGGTCTTGAATGCGCACCAGGCGGGAGCGGTCGGGCGGAGGGTCGAAATGGGTGACATAGGTGATGGTCACGGTGGGGGAGGGGCCCAGCTTGGCATTGGCATAGGCCGCCGCGATTTCAGCTTCCAGCGCGGAGAGGGATTTTCCTTCGGCTGCCAGCGGGCCCAAAAAGGGCAAGTCTATATTGCCCTGGCTGTCCACGATTTCGCGGTAGGTGGGCAGGTCGCCGCCCACACCGGCGATGTGAATGAGCATGCCATCGCCTTTGCTCAATTGGGCGGGCGCGGGGGCGGGTTCATCCTGCTCCTGGGCCCGGCCCGGGGAAGCCAGCGCGAGCACAAGAGCGGCAAACGGAATCCAAGCTTTCTTCACGTTCACGTGTTGGAATCTCCGGAGGCGGGAAACAGGCTCGTGGCGATGCTGTGTTCAATGGCGCCTGAATCGTCGCTTTCCTGAGTCATGTGCAACATGGAACGCAAATTGAGCATTTCCTCAAGGAGCATCAGATTGACGTAATGGCTGTCGCGTTCCGCGCAGGTGATGCGAATTTCCGAGCCCTCGCGTTCCATAATGAAGAGCTTGTCGTCCTTGCGGACATGATAAACGTTATCTTCGGGCGTGAGATGATGGACATAGTGTTCCTCGCGGCGGAAGGCGCGCACCATTTGCGCGAGCATGAATTCGGCCAAATCCATGGAAGCAAACGGAATGCGAATAATGCGCCGTTGAATGCGGCCGGTGTCCGGTGCGGGCTTGCGCAGACCGGAAGCTTGATTCTCAAAGCTGGCGGAGAGCAACGACGGCCCCAACAGCGTCGTGACGACAGTCATGAGAATGGCGACGCCGAAGATGTCTTGAGTAATCGCGCCGGAGGTCAGCCCGATGCCGGCGATAATCAGCGCCACTTCGCCACGCGGCACCATGCCGACGCCGATGCGGAGAGCGCCATAACGGTTAAAGCCACTCAGCAACGCGGGAAAACCGCAACCCACGACCTTGCTGATTACGGCAAGAACGGCGTAAATCAGGCCGATTTTGAGGACGGGCATAATGGCGGAAAAATCCACCATCATTCCCATGGTGGCAAAGAAAACCGGCACTAGCACATTGTGGAGGCCTTCGATTTCCTCATGAATCAACTGCACGAGGTCCGTGCGCGAAAGGGAAAGGCCCATGATATAGGCGCCAATAATCATCGCCAGCCCAGCCAGTTCAGACAGCCCGGCCAGAAGCAAGGCGAATCCCAACGCCAGCGCGGCAATGGTCGGTGGCGACTTGAAGTGCTTCAGCATGCGCGAGAAACGCCTTGCGCAAAGCAGGCCGATGGCCGTCGCGCCAATCCAGAAGCCGAACGCCTTGGCGGCAATCCAGGAAATATGCGGAATGGAAAGAGCGACACCATCGGTCTCCGCTCGTACCATGCCCACCACAATCGCCAGGACGATAATGCCCAGAACGTCGTCAAACACCGCCGCGGCCAGAATGGTAACGCCTTCGGGCGAGTCCAACTTGCGGCGCTCCCCGAGAATACGGGCGCTGATGCCTACGGATGTGGCCGTTGCCATCGCGCCCAGGAAGAGCGCCTTGGGGTCCAGCCACCCATCGGCAATGTTGAACCAAACGGCGCAGCCAGCGCCGAGGTAAAAGGAAACAATCACGCCGCCAATCCCCACCAGCGTGCCCGCCACGGAATAGCGCAAGAAGGTGGAAAGATCCGTCTCCAGACCGGAGAGAAACAGCAAAATAATCGAGGCAAACGTGGCCAACGCATAGAGTTCGCTGGAAACCGCATGGCCGGTGGTCGCCACAGGGAAAAGGGCGCCGATGACCGGCCATTCGATGTGGCCCAAAGCATAGGGGCCAATAATCATCCCAACGATCAGTTCACCCAGAACACCCGGCAAATTCAGCCAGCGCCGCAACCAATGTCCACCCAATCGCGTGAAGACAATCAGGATGCCGAGTTGAAGAATAAATTGAAGTTCGGAAGAGATCATGGCAACCCCTATTCCGTCTTTACCCCAATAACAAGTGCAGCACTTCTTCGCGGCTGGTTGCAGCCATCAGACGGTTGCGCACGGTTGCGTCGTTCAACGGGCGGCTGATTTCCGCCAAAAATTGGATATGCGGCCCCGTGCGGCTATCCGGCGAAACCGTCATCACAAAAATATGCGAAGGCTGTCCATCCAGCGCGCCGAAATCCACGCCATCCTTTTTAATTCCCAGCGCCGCCACCAGGCAATCCACGCTTTCCGTTTTACCGTGAGGAATGGCGATGCCATTCTGCATGCCCGTGCTCATGCGTTTCTCGCGGTCCGTCACGGCCTTCAGCACGGCATCGCGGTCGCGGATGCAGCCAGATGCCGTCAACAAATCCACCATTTCCGCCAGAATGGCATCCTTGGTGGCGCCTTTTAAATCCAGGCAAATGGTCTCCACAGTTAAAGGTTTTTTGAAACTCATGCTACTCGCTCCACAACACTAAAATCAGACGCATTGTCCCCGTGCCAATCAGATAAATCAAGCTCAAAGGCGCGCGCGATTCACGCACGAAGCCGCGAAAGTTTCGCCGCCGCCCGCCAACGCTTGCCGATGCCCGCGAAACCCTTTCCATTGGTTAGCAACGGGAAAATTTTTCGTTTTTCTTTCCGGAAAATGAGTCGCCGCCCAAGCCGAAAAAAGGGCCATTGGGAACCCCTAAAAAGGCCCCAAAAACACGAAAATTCGTTTCTCATTCACTTCCAATGAGTTACAAAAACCCATCCAATGGTTAATTAACCATTATAATTTTTAAAATGTGTGAATTTCCTAGGGTTTTTGAAGATTTTAGGTCAAAAATTATAATGTTTTATTAACTATGACATAAAATAACAATTTTTAAATCATTTTTTGATTATTTTTAGATTTTTTTTCATTTTTTCGCATTTTATGGCGTTTTTTAGCTCAATTTTCGGAAAAATATGATTTTTATTTTTTTCTGGAAATTTCCGAAAATTATCGCGTTTAACCCAAGTTCGACAGAAGAGGGCTTGATTTTCCGGATTTCGGGTGTTCGAGGCGCATAAGTCCCCGATATTTCGCCTATTTGGTTTCCAAAAGCGATGTAGTGGAGACCGCCCGGTTGCCAAACGGCGCAAGCGACCGGATACTGCGGTCATGTTTTT
>Ga0255345_1005294_pt1 | contig 13364 bp, 7 predicted proteins | sample wastewater_treat_6_FD_192415 | JGI IMG/M metagenome (GOLD analysis project Ga0255345, IMG submission 192415) | Wastewater microbial communities from Lulu Island WWTP, Vancouver, Canada - plant20 | ecosystem: Engineered > WWTP > Wastewater > Unclassified | place: Canada: Vancouver, British... | reverse complement strand
ATGCAATGCCGTTATAATTGGTGTAAAATGGTTCAAAAACGATTACTTCGTCTCCGATGTCGCAAATAGAAAGAAAAGCAAAGAAAATTGCTTCGCTGCCGCCTGTAGTGACAACTATATCTTCTGCCCCGATATCAATGTTATTTGCTTTATAGTAATTTTCAAAAGCTTCGGTCAAATAGTCTTCACCCTGTGATGGGCTGTAAGCAAGTACTTTTTGAGGAAAATTTCTCATGGCATCCATTATTGGCTGCGGTGTGGGAATGTCCGGCTGACCTATATTAAGCGGAAATACGTTGATGCCTTTTTTGCGGGCGATGTTAGCGAACGGAATAAGTTTGCGAATTGGCGAAGCCTGCATTTCACAAGCTCTGACAGAGGTTTTCATGATCAGTTTCCTTTCGGGCAATAAATCTATTGATTGTCTTAGCAATTTACCTGTTTTTTACGCTTTTTTCAACGTATTTAATAAAATAATCCAATCTTTGCTAATGTTTTAGTAGCTATTTACCGAAACCTTGACTTGATGAAAAATATTCGATACATAGCTATAGTTATATCTTTAATTGTGCTTGTGGCTCATTTGGGCTGTATGAGCACTAAAGTCGCCTCGCCCGGTGCAATTTCCGGGACTGTAACCGATGTTTCGGGGAACAGTTTAAGCGGGGTTACCGTTTCAACCACAGAAGCTGAGACGGTGTCTGATGTGTATGGCAAATGGATGCTGAAATCGTTAAAACCGCAAATAACCGAAGTGATGGCCAAACACGAAAAATATCAGAGCCAATCTCTTAAAATCGAGGTAGTCAGCGGCCAAACGATAGATAATGTTAATTTTATTTTGGCGGCCGACGGTGAGTTGAATACTATTTTTGTTAACTCACTATCTTCAACAAAGGTTAAAATTTCCTTTAATTCAAAATACGCTTCTAAAGGCTATATTGAATACGGTACCGGCGGCATTTTAGATGTGAAAACGCCCGAAGAAAGTATTGCCAAATATTCGCATGAGTTCGAGATAAGCAATTTGGTTCCGGCAAGCACTTACAGATACAGGTGCGTAATAGTTGACGAATACGGCAGAACAGTTAAGTCAGAAATACGTACTTTTACTACAAATTACACGGCCAGACCTAATCCGCCCGCTAATTTAAAGGTAAACAAAATGGCAAATTCCTCTGCCGTCCAACTTACGTGGGACGGAAATACAGATACTGATTTTTTGGGATACAATGTTTATCGGTCATCAAGCAACCGGGGCCCGTTTACAAAAATTAACTCAAGTTCGGTTCCTCAAAGCAGTTTTGGCGACAGCGGCTTAGAGCCGGGAACGAAGTATTACTACAAAGTAACAAAACTCTCAGGAGGCGGGGATGAATCAACCTTCTCCTCTGTAGATTCAATTCTGATGCCCGGCTATTTAACTAAAAACACTGCTTGGACAGAAGCAGAATCGCCGTATGTTTTAACCGGCGATTTGACAATTGCTCCAAATTCAAGTCTTGTTATAAATCAAGGTGTAACGGTACAGGTTGCAGATTATGATTTATGGGATAACGATGTCGAGATCGGAAAAGACCTCATTGAAATAAGTGTTTACGGAACGCTTATGATACAAGGCACTTCTGCCGCACCTGTTTCAATAATTTCAAACGCTCCAATTTTGGAAAGAGGTGCTTGGAACGGAATAATATTTAAACAAAATGCCGATTTGAGCGCGTCTATAGTTAAAGGGTTGCATCTGCATAATGCCATTAATGGATTGTTGGGAGAGGCCGGCGGTCCTATTGTCAGAGACTCCGGGTTTTATAATTGTCTCGAGAACGGTATTAAATATGTCTCAGGGAATTCAAACATAATGGTTCGCAATGTTTCGGCAGAAAACTGCGCGGTCGGAATAGAAATTGCAGGCTATTCTGCCGGTCGCGTTCAGATATTTGACAGTGTTATCAAGAACTGTTTTGACGGAATAGTTTGTAAGAATAATATAACAGCGGAAGTAGAAAATAATAAAATTTACAGGACTGTTAATACAGGTATAAGCGTTGCCAACACAAATACTGCATCAAAAGTAAGACTTAATACAATTGGGTGGGGCGCTTCGGGCGTCGGAATTCTTTGCGGGGGCAAGGACGAAGTCAGAAGAAACACAGTGCATTCAAATATTTGTATAGAAGCTTTAGAAACTTGCTCAGGTATTTTCAGAAGCAATCTTTTGTTGGCTGATAAAAAAAAGAACAGCGTAGGGTTTTTATATAATGCTTCAAAAGCCTATAGCAGTGTTGCTGTGACAGAGCCGATGACAATAGAGTATAACGCAATTTGGGATGCTGCAACCGCAGTAAAAAAATACGCTAATGCCTTTGACGGTTCTGCTTTGGTAGGTTATTCCAATGACTTCTATTTTACCGACATGTTGGTCGGGCCGGGTTTGCAAGGGGGGAATCCCTTTACCCCTGCAGCCGATATGAACTTTATATATGTTCCCGCTGTAGGAAGTGTTTTATTTGGCAGCGGTTATGATTATGACACTATAGGGGCGGAAAATGTTCCGAATTGATAAGATAAGAATTAAGCAAAATTTAGCACCGGTATTTATACCGGTTATTTTGCTTTTTTTTGTGATTTTTATGGGATGTGGAATGAGAGCCTCAAACAGCGGCGGCATAATAGGCCGAGTTGTTGATTCCGAGGGCAGAGTAGTTGTAAATGCACGAGTTGTGTCTATTTTTGATGAAAACCAAATCTCATATTCTAATTTGAGCGGAGCATTTGAATTGGCGGAATTACCTGCCGGTCGACACAATGTTGTTATAAATCACCCTGATTTTAACTTAGAGCAATATTTTGCGGAAGTTTCAGCGGGAAAGGTAACCGACTTAGGCATGATAAAGTTAAGCAGTATTACTTTATCAGACAAAATAAGCGACGTTAAATCGGAATACGTGGCATCATCTTCTGCATTGATAACATGGAAAACAGATAAAGAACGGGTTTGTTCGGTCGTTTACGGGACGGCTTACAATAATTACACAAAATCCTCAAGAGAGATCAGAGCAGCAAAAGATCATGAATTGATATTAATAGATCTGATACCTGAAACTTTATATCATTTTAGGGTTCAATTTGAAGACGAGAACGGGAATAAATTTTATTCATATGATTATTCGTTTTTAACCGGCGAATCTGATGTCCCAATGAAGCCGTCTTACGCAGAAACAAGGCCGATAAATCAAATGAATCAAATTACTGTTGCTTGGAATGCTCCGATTTTAGGAAAATCAGTAACCGGTTACAATATTTACAGAAGGCATAAATTAGTAAAAAGAGCTGAATTAAGTGATTGGGTAAAGCTCAATGACAGCCCTGTCGATGCAAAAACTTTTGAATTCACCGATTTAACCGTAGAATCCGGAAAATTTTACAGATATGGTGTGACTTCAATAAATCAGTTTGGTGTGGATTCGGAAAAAGAGATCACCGACATGGTTTTTGCAACCGGAGTTCTGAATGAAGAAACCGTTTTAACCGCAGACGATTCGCCTATTGAGCTTCATGCAGATTTAATCGTCGCTGCGGGTGTAAATTTGTTAATAGAGGGCGGAACAGAAATTTTAATTGGCGAAAAGGATTCAAACTCTTCCGGATTAGATGAAGAAAGGGTAGAAATTCTTGTCTATGGGCAGATAACGATTGACGGAATTGCCGGCAAGCCCGTTGTTTTTGCACCGTTGAACGGTTCCGGGAGACGAGATCATTGGGCGGGCATCAGTGTTATTACAGATTCTCAGTTAGTTTCAAGAATTTCTCATGCTTCTCTTTTTGGTTGTATCGGTTACGCGTTAAATATAAAGGCTAAGGAAGTTTCTGTAAATAATCTTTCTGTATCTTATTCAAACGGCGGCGTAAGTCTTGATGGTGTCAGGAGCGTGCTTGATCTAGATAATTGCAGCTTTTATGAGATTGCATCTGTTGCGGTAAATATATCAGACTGCTATCGTGTCAGTTTGGCAAATTCTGTGATAAAAGACGCGTCTGTTGGTGTTATAACTTTAAATACGAACGCAAATAATCAGACGGTTGTGAAGAATACAGATATATACGTGTCTGAATTGGGTATAAAAGCTTTGTTCGGTAAGGGAATAATTGCCAATACGCTTGTAGTTTGCAAAGATGGCACCGGAATCCTGTGTGAGAATGCTTTGAGTTCATCCGGAAATTACATAGACCATGTTACGATCGATGCTTTAAACGGTATTGACATATTAAACGGCAATTTTACAGTAAAGAATAATATAATCACAAATTCCCAAGCATTGGGTAATACCGGGATAATTAACAGAACGAGCGAAAATCCTGTTTATAACTTCAACAACGTAGTAGGTTTTGGTGTTTTATATCAAAATTGTCAAAAAGGCCCTAATAGTATTAGTTTCGTGCCGAACTTTGTGGGCGGCAATCCTTATGATTACAATTTGAAGCCCACATCAATACTAATATTTGCTGATGAATATCAGAAGGAACTTGGCAGATACGGAGTTTCAAGATACTAGGAAATATTATGCATAAAAAGCTGTTTAAAATAATCTTTATAATAACTCACACGTGGGTTCTTTTTAATCTTCTCGGTTGTACCGAAAAGGTTCTTCCCTTAAAAAAAGGTGCGGTTTCAGGAAGAGTTTACGATGAAAATAATCTTTCGGTCAGCGGCGCATATATAACTTCGCACCGCTCTATGCTTAAGGCTGAAACTGATAATTACGGCAGATTCAGTTTTACCTCGCTGGATGTCGGTTCTCATAATTTTACCGTTGAAAGAGACGGGTATTATTTAGGTTCAGCGACTGCAACCATTGTTTCGGGTGAGTCTGTTGAGAATTTTGACATAAAAGTTGAAGCATATGAGAAAATGATTGAGCATAACGTGTCATTAAGAGAAATGACGCGTGCAGTAATTGATGTGAAATGTTTTGAGCCCATGTCGTTGGTTGTTGCATACAGCGAAAACTTCGGGCAACGAATTCAAGAAAAACCCACCGAATTTGCTTTTTCCCATAGAATTGAATTGAAAAATTTGTATTCAGGCTCGGAATACGCTTATTTTATAACCGGAACAACGAAAGACGGCAGGTCTTTTATCGCTTCGGACGGGTTATTCAGAACGATTGCTTCGGGTGATATTTCGGGTGCCCCGGATGCTCCGATTGTTGTAAAAGCTCAACAGGGGCAGGAAGGCCCGCTAATAAGTTGGAGTTATGTTGGCGCCGAACCTTTAAAAGGCTTTAGGCTGTATCGCGCAACAGATGATTCAGCGCTGGTTTTATATAAAGATGAATCTGAAATATTTGGGAACGAAAGTTTTGCGACAGATTTAAGCGCAATACCCGGGAAAATTTACAGATATGCGGTGTCATCGGTTGATTTAGACGGGAATTCATCAGTGTTAAGCGAGCCGGCAAAAATTGTGCCCGGCGGGATTCTAACAGAAAATATTACTTGGAGAGTTTCGCAAAGCCCGATACATGTTGACGGCGACATTGTTATTCCCGAAAGACTGTCTTTGGTTATTGAGCCCGGGGTAACCGTAACGTTCAGCGATAAAGACAATAAAAAGGGCGGTTATAATAATTTGTTGTGTGAGATGCTTGTAGAGGGCTGTTTGTACGCCGAAGGCACAGCAGATTTGCCAATAAGGCTTGTTTCTGCTGCTTCTTTACCGACACGCAAGGATTGGGCGGGTATAAGAATTGTTAATTCTGAAAACAGCATTAACAGCGTGCTGAAAAACGTTGTTATTGCGGGAGCAGAGTTCGGCATAGAGCTTTATGAAATGGGCGCAACTTTAGAAAATGTATCTTCACGTTACTGCGACGTGGGATTAAAGCTTAATAAAGTAGATTCGGTCGTTGTGAGCGGTTTTTACGCCGAAGAATGTAATGTTGGTTTTTATGCTGTTAATACAAAGTCATCGGCTTTAAATAATTATGAAGCTTTAAAGTGCTCTAAGGCAGCACAGCTGGCATCAAACAGAGACTTTACGCTTAGCCGATTTGACGTGCGCAGGATTTATAACCTAGGAATTGAGGTTGTAGATATAGAAAGCACCTTAGTCGAAAACGGCATCATTCAATCCGAGGAAACCGGCTTAGAAATAGGCAGTCCATCGGGAGTATATCGCAACCTAACTGTTGATGCTCTTAGCGGAGTTGTTGTGAGTGCTGTTAATGCCCCCGTAATCAAAAATAATATTATCGTTAATTTGATTAAATCCGGCAGGGGGTATGGTATTGAAGACAAGTCACTAGGCCATTCTTATCCATACAATAATATCTACGGATTCGCGCAGGCGGCCTTCAACTGCGATCAAAGCGGAGCGACGATTCAAAATGTTAACCCGCTTTTTGTGGGGGGCAGCTCGAATAATTTTGATTACAGCCTTAAGCCCGAGTCGCAGCTTCTTTATTCTGCCGATGACGGCAGCGAGTTGGGGGCATACGGAGGCGAATAATAATGTTTGCGGAAATAGATTTGCATGGCTTAACTTGGGCCGAAGCCGTTGAGACATTTGTCAGTTTTTACAATAATCGTGTGAAAAACGGCAATAAATCAGAAATTGTGGTGATTCATGGTTATGGTTCAAGCGGAAAAGGCGGTGTGTTGAGAGAAAGATTCAGAAGTTTTTTTACACGTAATGATAATTCTCTTGACTTTATACCCGGTGAAAATCACTTGTCAAAAAATCCGGGGCAAACAATTGTTTATCCAAAAAAACTTTTGCCTGATCTTTCCGAAATGCTTTGCGAAGAGATATTGGATTTTTGTTGTATTGCTAAAAGTGTTTCAAAAATATGCGGAAAATTCAGGCGTCATGGTGATGCCAAGGTTTTAACGGCAATTCGCGAATTAGAACGAAGCAAAGCCTTGGAAATTGTTTCTAAAGGTGCTTTAAAACAATACAAAAGCGTATAATTCGGTCAGTTTTTTTTGTGCCCTAAATCGCCAAAAGATAAATAGAATGTTGCAATATTTCGGCATTTAATGGATAATTACACTGAATCATGTATGGAGGCAGAAACCTTGAAAAAATATTTAAAAATATTGCCGGTTTTTATTTTGTATGCAGTATTGCCGGTCTTTATTGCCAACGCCGCAATTATAACTACAACTGATGGAACAGCTACTGAAATTACTAACATAGATTATAAAGAAAATACTTTAAAAGGTATTGTTAAAGGTAATCTGCAACCCCAAGAGACAGTTATAGGGAGAGACCGCATAAAAAGCATAAGTTTCTCCGGTAAAAAGCAAGATAAAAAAATAGAAAATTCTGATTCGGAAGATTTGCCGCTTTTTATGGAAAAAGCAGAAAAAATGTTGCAAACACACCCGGATGCAAGATATTTGGTTGTTCATGAAGAGTCAAATTATGTTCACAGGGCCAACGGCACTAATATCTCAAGATTTAGAAATGTTGTCTACATTGCAAAAGAAGAGGCTTTATGGAACGCTCATCAAAGCATCAGCTTTGATCCGGACAGAGAGAGCGTTAAAGTTATTCATGCACGCTCCTACGGTCCTGATAAAAGCGTTAATAACCTGAAAGAAACCGAAATTAAAATTGAGAAGGCAACCTCCGGAAGCGTGTATTTCAGCAAAGATAAAACCATGAGTTTTACGGTCCCCGAGGTTACTGTAGGATATTTGGTTGATTGCAGCTATGAAGTAGAAGAGTTTAATCCTTTTGACAGAAATTTGTTTCAAGGCAGAAGCTACTTTAAATGGGCAGCCCCTGTAGGAACCTCTGTTTTACGTGTCAGTGTACCAACAGGAAAGCAACTTTATCATATCAATAAAAATACTCCTGCAGACTTTGAGCCTGAGATTATCGAAGCAATAGATTCCAAAGTATATACCTGGAAAATGTCTGACCTTGATCCGATTATCAGTGAGCCTTACATGCCCTCTTACCGAGACGTGGTTCCCTGTGTGTATTTTAGCTTGCATAAAGACTACACATATATGAACAACAAGCTGAGACCAATGTTTGAAAAAAGATTTCAGCTTACAGATGCCGTGAAGCAAAAAGTTGAGGAGTTAACAAAGGGCGCAAAAGATGTTGTAGAAAAAATTTCAAGGTTATATTTGTTTTGCCAAAAGGAAATCAGATATATCTCAATTAAATCAAATTTGGCCAGCAATCAAGTGGGTCATCCCGCAGAAGAGACTTTGAAAAACAGATACGGAGACTGCACTGACAAAGGCATGCTGCTTGCCACAATGCTTAAACATATTGGAGTAGAAGCCTATCCGGTTGTTATTAGAACAAACAATGCCGGAAAAGCTGTCAGAGAAATCGCGATTTTTGATGACAATCACTGTATTACAGAAATACATCTAGACGGAAGAGTGTTTTATTTAGACTCTACAGCCACAGATTACCGATATCCTTACTTCAGATCTGACGACCATGACACAGTTGCAAAAAATGCCATGCTTGGAACCGTCAGAAATGTGCCTTTGCCGCCCCCTGAAGACAACGCGGTTATAACTAAAAGAAATATTGTGCTGATGCCTGACGGATCTACCGAAATTGAGATTAAAACCACGCAAAATGGTTCTGCTGAAGCGGGTATGAGAGGCTTGACACGAAGTTTGAAGCCTGAAGAATACGAAAAAAGCATCAGATCTTCCATAGCTGCTATAACGGTGGATTATGACCTACAGGTTGCGACCTTCTCAGACCCGCTTGATTTTAGTGTTCAGTTCAATACTCGCACCAAATACACGCTTAACAGGTATGCTCCAAAGTCAGGTAAGTATATGATTTTTGCTGTTCCTAATTTTGAAATGCGGTTTGCCGAAGTTAGCTTAGAAAAACGAAAATTTGATATAGAATACAGAACCTCAGCCTTACGCACAGAGCATATAGATATCAAGCTGCCAAAGGGATACATGGTGAAATATTTGCCGCCGGCGTTGCGAGTTCAGAGCCCATATATTGAGTTTGAAATAATTTACGATCAACAGGGCGAAGATATAGAAATCACCCGAAAACTTGCTATTTTAAAGCGAACTGTGCCTGTTGAGGATTATGACTCTTACAAAAAAGACCTTGAAAAAATAGCTTTCTCAGGCAAACAGAAAATCTTCCTTGAAGAAGTCGCCGGAAAAGAAAAGTCTGACGGAGGTGACTTATGATTAAATTATCAATAAAAAGAGCAATCAGAAACATATTTGCTGTTGGTATAGCTTTTACCTTATTGCCTTTGATGGCTGTAAATGCAGATGTTTTGTTTTTTAATGACGGTGAAGAAATAGTCGGTAACCTAAAAGAAATCAGCAATAATAAAGTTGTTTTTGAAGATGTCGATAAGGTAATAAAAACTTATACCGAAGACCAAATTTCATCGATTCTTATTTCTAAAATAAGAAAGGGAGATGAGATCAGCAAAGTCGATGAGCTTACAGATCCTGTTGCAATAGGTATTCTTCAAGCTCAACCCGATTCTTCTGTTTTTAAAGATGCTCAGTATGCAACTTTGTGTAGATTAACAGATGTTGAATATATAAATGAGTCAACAGTAAAAATAAGCACTCGAGAAATAGTTAAAGTATTAAAAGAGCAGGGTTTAGATATGGCAAATCAATCTTTCTATTATTTCATAGAAAGAGAAAAAACCGAATTGGATTTTGCTCACACTTACTCGCCCGACAAAAAAGTTTACCATATAACTGACGATGCTATTTCTGACGAAGCATTGAGAATTTCTACTCCTGAATATGCTAAGATTAAAAAAATGAAGATGGCTTTGAAAAAAGTCGATTTGGGCAGTGTTATTGATTACAGCTTTAGCAGAACTATAACCGATATTTCCGAAACATCTCCCTTCTCGCTGACATTCATCTTTGGCGAAAGAGAACCTGTTATGCACGAAGAACTGTCTTTGACATTTCCTGAAAATATGAAATTAGCTCGTGTTCACTCACAATGGGACCGGCCCACAGCTCCGAAGTTTTATGAAAAAATAAAAGACGGCAAAACTAATTGGAAGTGGATTTTTGCTGATCCTGACGGCTATGTGGCAGAACAATCGATGTTGCCCCGCACTCGTGTTTTTCCGACTTTGACCATATACACTCCTTACAATTGGAATGAAACGGCAAAAATGTTGAGCGAAGGCTATTCAAAGTCTCGCCCTGACAATGATTTATTAGAAGGTTTTATCGAGAGATGCAATCTTAGTGCGGCAAAAACAAAATACGAAAAGGCATGTAAAATATACGAAGCCATAAATAAAGATATTCGAGATGTGGGAATGGGGCCACAGAACATGGGAAGTTTTCTTCCACTGTCTTCTAATATTACTTTGACAAAAAAGTATGCTAATCTGCAGGGTATTTTGGCTCTAATGCATTTTGCTTTTGAAAAAGCAGGAATAGAGTCTTATCCGGGGTTTGCCGGTTCAAGAAGAAGCCGTGTGACCGTTAAAGAAAATTGTAATCTTGACCTAGCAGTCAACCCCGTTCTTAAGGTGGTTATCGATAATCAAGCGTTTTATACTAACGGCGGCTCTTCTTACTTGCCTTTCGGTTACCTTGTAACTGATTTGCAGGGCGCCGAAGCAGTGTTTTTTGATGTGAAAAAGGGTGAGTCGTTTTTGGAAACTTTGCCAAAACAAACCTATGATTGGAACAGAGATACAAAGAATATATATGTTAAGTTGCTTGATAACGGAACAATGCAAGTTAAGCAGACCATAATGCCAAAGGGGCCTTACGAACCGGCTTACAGAAGAATCAAAAGTTTAAAAGATAAAGAAAAGCATAATTATGCTGAAAAGTGGGTTAAAGGTGTCCATACCAATGCAATCTTAGAAAGCTTTGGACACTCTGACCTAGAAGACTTAAACGCACCTGTTGTTATAAATCTCAGCTATCAAATACCAAATGCGGCGCAGATGGCTTCTGATAAAATTATGACTTTTACAAATCTATGGACCAATTACAGCTCTTCTTCGGCAAGTTTAGAGAAGCGTAAGTTCCCTATGAGCTATTGGGCAACCGAGGATGTGCGCAAGACAATTATTTTCGATTTACCCGAGGGGTTTGAATGGGTTAAATGGGGTAAGCAATATCAGCACGTTTCGCCCGAGTTTAAGTTTGCTTCTAATCTTTATACAAGCGGCAGACAGCTGATTTATTCAGAGGAATTTACAGCTACTGTTGACGAACTTTTGACTGATGAATCTTATCAAAATTACAGGAATTGTTTGCTGACCATGGCAGAGCTCGGAAATCAGTGGATTATAATTGAAAAATCCGAAAAATCAGCAAAAAGCGAAGAACTTGAAAAAACAGACGAAACAGTAAAATCAGAAGGAGAGAGCTCGGTATTGCCTGACGGAGAAACAGAAGAAGGCGATGCCCTATAATATGGTGGCTGCCATATTTTTAATTGCAGTTTTGCCTTTTATCTATTTTTATGATGAAGCTTTGGCAATTTTTTCTCTAGAGCTTTTTTCCTGTGTATATTTTTTTACCGGTTATTTCAATAAAAATCCAAAGCTTTTTGTTAAACAAAAGGCTTTGCTCTCTATAGTTTTATTTGCTTGGCTTTTTACTGTATTTAGAAGTGTTTTTATATCAGTATCTCCGGATTCTTCATTTTCTGCATTTATAAAATTGTTTGCATTGATAATGCTCGCTTTTGGGTTGTCTGAAAGATTTGAATCCTCTTATAACGATACTGTTAAAGGGATATTTGCTTCAAGCGCGGTTGCAGGTTTTATACATGGCGTTATTGCTTTGCTTGAATATATAGAGGCACCGGCAATTCCGATAACTTGGCTTGATCCGTCATCGAGAGAAGTTTTTCGAACAAGGTGCGCGGGAATCTTTACCGACCCGAATATTTTTGGATCATTTTTATCTGTGATATTTATTTTTACGTTAGGTTATGTTTTTACGGCTGAATCGAAAAAAAATAAAAATGCTGCGGCTTTATCAGCTTTGTTATGTGGGTTCGGTATTCTGACCACCTTGAGTCGAGGTGCATGGATATCTTTATGTGCAGGTTTATTTGCGGGCATTATTTATATAATTATACAAAAGAGTAAAGACAGAGAAGAAATAAAGTATTCAGGTCGTTTGATTTTGGTTTTAACCGCGTTTCTTTTTCTCGTGTTTCTTATAGGGCCTTTTAAATATCGTTTTATATCTATTGCCAAACCTTCGGATATGACATTTGCTCAAAGAACACTTATAAATAAGGCATTTTTAAAGCATTTGAGCGATCTTCCCATTGCCGGGCATGGTTTACATACTTTCAATCAGGTTTATCCTCGTTATCGAATTGTCGGGGGTGATTATCCGATGAATGCGCACAATGAGTTTTTGCACAGCTTGCTTGAAACCGGCTTTTTATCTTCATTTTTCTTGTTTGTTTTGTGTTTTTACATTTTTAAGAGTTTACATTCATTGCGAAAAACCGAGAGCATTGCTTTACCTTTTTTTATTGCTGCTTATACATCTTTTTTTGTTCAAAATCTATCCGGTTTTTCTTCGCGAATTTTACCTACCGCCGCACTTTTTTCAATTGTTTACGCTTATGCTTATTCATCAAAAACTAAACCTTTTGGTGAAACTAAAAAAATAAGTTTTATTTCAAAATTAGCTGTTATCGTTTTTGTAACTATTTATCTTTCGTTAAGCGGATACATTTATTGTATTCAAAAACAAATCGCCGATTCTGTATATTTGTTAAAAAATAATAGAATTGAAGAAAGTATAGACAAACTGGAGCGGGTGTCAAAAATTTCATGGCGAAATTCGTTTGTTGCTTCTTTATTGGGGCAGCTTTATATGATAAACAACAATCATGTTAAGGCTGTTGAAATGTATGAATATGCGGCTAAACTAAATCCGTCAGAAGCATCATTTTATGATTCGCTGGCAGTTTTGTATGCACCGACTGACACTGATAAAACAAAGCAAATGTATGAACTTGCTTTAAAATTAGACCCCGCATCAGAGAATTACAGGCTAAGTTATGCACGGTTTTTGTTGAAGCATAACGAAAAAGAAGAGGCAAAAAAAGTTTTAGAGAAGGGGTTAGAGTTCTCTCCGGGGTTTCATGATGTTTATACAGGTTTTCGTAAAATTGAAAGCATGTTGAATAGTTTATAATTTTTTTTGCTTAATTTATCAATATTATTACTTAATTGGCAGATAATGCCGATACGCATATTGAATAATATGTTAAAACAAATCATAACTTTAATAATATTGGTTACAATAGTGTTTCCCGGCCCGTTAAGGGGTTCAATGGATGGGATGTTGGACAGCACCCTTTCACGTTCGTTGTC
>Ga0255345_1005285_pt1 | contig 13381 bp, 11 predicted proteins | sample wastewater_treat_6_FD_192415 | JGI IMG/M metagenome (GOLD analysis project Ga0255345, IMG submission 192415) | Wastewater microbial communities from Lulu Island WWTP, Vancouver, Canada - plant20 | ecosystem: Engineered > WWTP > Wastewater > Unclassified | place: Canada: Vancouver, British... | reverse complement strand
TTGAACCGTTAAAATCGACCGTTTCTTTACCTGTTTCGATATTTGTTAAAAACAGCCATTTTTCGTCTTGTCTTAAAACTTTCATATCGCAAAGTTTTGTCTGCAAACGCGGGCTGCACGCTAATCCGCCACGCACCCAGCCGTAACGCACCTTACCCGTTTCGTCACGGTTTACGCTGTAACGCTTTTTATCGATTTCGACACCTTCGTTAGCTTTTGAAGGCTGCAAACAAGTATATGCATAGTAAGAATCGGGGTTCATAAAGCCCGCTAAACCTTCTAAGGTCATTTCCCAGGGCTGAATCGCGTATCCGCTTCGGCCCATATAGCTTACAGCAGTCGCGTGAGCTGACTTATGATGTCGGGGTGATTTTATTTTTTTTATAACCGAAAAGTTTTGCGTATTCGGACGAAACAGCGCAAAACCCGTTTCAACCGCTTCATCTAAGGTTTTATGCTTAACATAGCGCGCGGCCAAAACTTCTGAGCCGCCGCCCAATTTAAAAGGCAAAACCGTTTCTATCCAAACAAAGCCGGGTGAGCCGGTGTCTATCATCGGTTTCGCGTAACCTTCATCATTTGTAAAAAAGTCGATGCGAGGCGGAACAGAAGCATCGGCATTTTTCGACAGGCTTACAATACCGCCCGAGGCGCTTAAATTCATACGATCTGTGAATAAAGTATCGCCCCAAAAACAATAAAGCTTGTCGCGCCACCAAACGGGAATAGCCGAATCAAGCCCTATTACCTTGCCGGGCAAATCACGGTCTGAGTCGGGCTTAACAAAACCGCCCAACACAGAATCACGATAGCGCCCGGAGCCGGTTACGCGATAAAGCCTCTTTGCAGGCGCGCTACGACGCAGTTTTATCTGCAGCACGCGGCCCGGGACTATTTCGGGGTTGACAGACCTTTCCCCAAAAAAATCTGTTCGGTCGTATTCGTAGCCGTTTCCGCGCACGATAAACCGTACTCTTTTACCCACCAAATCGGGCTCTTGAATGGCCACATAACCTAAATTGTCACTCACCAAGCGAAGAGCGTTAAAAGCTTCGAGCTCGACAAGCGGAATCGGCTGCCCGTCGGCTTCATCGACAAAGCGAATCATAAACGGAGCCTGAACGCCGGCAGCAGCTGCGCAGCCCGCAATAAACGTAAAAAGCATCAGCACAACGACATTTTTATTCAAAGTATTCTCCTATTAAGCCTCAGTATGTGTTTCGACCGATTCGGCCCAATATTTTAAATGACACAGCGTGTTAACCAACGAAAGCTCTTCTATGCTATTACATGGGATTTCGAGGAGTCGCGGGCTTGCCAATATTACAAAAAGCGTTTTTGCGCGTGAAACCGCCACATTTAACCGATTGCGGCTGAATAAGAACTCGATATTGCGCGGCATTTCTTCGCTGCTCGAGGTCGTCATTGAAAACAGCACCACTTCGGCCTCTTGCCCCTGAAACTTGTCGACGGTGCCGACTGCAAGACCCTGCGGCAAAATGCCTTTTAAATAGTTCACCTGCGCGTTGTAAGGCGTGATGACCAATATGTTGCTCAGCCCCAGTTTGTATTCATTGCCGTTGGCGTTGACATATTTTTGCGTAGTTAAATATTCAACCAGCTCGCAGATTATCCTGCCTTCGTCTTCGCAGCTCTGCGAGCAGCCGCTGTGTTCAACCGGCAAAAAGTGAATTCCTCGGTCTTTTAGCGCAAACGGTGCCGGCTTATCATACAAAAGTCGCTGGCGTTCGGTTTGGTGATGCGCCGACAACCTGCCCTCATAAACCGCCGACGAAATAAAGCTGCAAATATGCGGGTGCATGCGCCAAGACTTGCTTAGAAATATTCCCCGGTCAGGCGGTACCAACGCCTCACCCTCAAGCAGATAGTCGAGAGCCGAGACCCCCGAATTTGCGGGGTGAACGCCCTGAATCGGCTGATTAAGCTGCATTTGGTCGCCAAGCAAAACAATGTTCAAAGCAGACTGACCTATGGCGATCAGATTTGCCAACGAAACCTGCCCCGCCTCATCAACGAATAGATAATCAAACCCCAAAATGTATTCCGCTCGCGAAAATAGCCAAGCGGTGCCCCCCACAAGCCTGTGACGGTTCTCGATTTTTTTGGCATCGGAGAAGTTTTCGATAAAACGCTCCGGCGAAACATAACTGTCAAGATCGCTTTCAGTGCACTTTTTCGCGCCTTCAAACACAAACTTTTCTTTAATTGCCAGGTCTTGCACCCCATTAAGCAGGTGAACAATAGCCTTGTGGCTGTTTGAAGAAACTCCGATGCGCTTGCCCGCCTTTAAAAGGCTCAGTATTATTCGCGCCGCGTGGTGAGTCTTGCCGCACCCCGGAGGCCCCTGAATAAACAAAACACTGCTTTGCAAAGCTAAAATCGCGTCAACAATCGGCTGTGAATCATTTAAATCGCCGGCATTGCATGCCTCAAGCAGACGCGGGTCGCCGAACAATGGCGGTTTGCGCTCCAAAAACATAGCGCAGGCATGATTAAATATTTTAGCCTGACTTTTATCGATAATAAGCCTGTAATCAGTGTCGGGTTCTATATCGTGTTCGCGCTCGGAATTGCGGCTAAGCGCAGAAGCGCCGCCATGCTCCGTCAAATAACTTCCGGCAAAATTCATAACGGCTTTTCGCAATATTTTGTCGTCTAACGGCGGAGAAGGCAGCAACGAAATTACATTATTGTAACAACCGTATTTCGCGGCTCGTTTAAGCTTGATTAACCCCTTTTTAAAATCCAAAAACTCGACACTGCCCGCCGAAGACATATCGCTCGCAAGCAAGGGCCTTTGGTTTAATTGAATTTTAGTCTCTTGCTGCGGAAAAGCAAAAGTCGTAACCACAGACCTTTTAACCTCTTCGACCTCGCCGGTCCGCTCTAAGGCACCCAAACAATCAGTGTCTTCAATTAAATCTTCAACCGGCGCGTTCGCCATCTCAAACAGCTTCCACCACTTAGGCTTAGTCTCACGCTTATGAAAATCGCACAAATAAATCAAAAGCTGCAAATATTCGCGTTTATCAGCGGGAATAAGCTCCATACCCTCTTTCAGCCGTATCATAAACAAGGTATCGTCAGTCTCTTTCGCGCGCTCATCTCCCTCGCTCTTTTCGGGGGCCTTTCGCTCAAACCAGACACTCTCCTCAGGGCGCAGCTTCAGCAGCCAGTCCAGACACAAAGCCGTCGACTTGCAATCGTCGTAATTGTAATCTTCAATCTGCTTTAACAACCTAGCGTCACCCGTATTACGCCACTCTTCATAAAAAACAATGCTCTGAGTCGCGCTCTTAACGTCGCTTGCGCGCTTTTCCATGTAAAAGCACTCTAAGTCTTTTATCGAATAACCGCTCTCAGAGGTCATTATACCCTCTCGAACCACCTTATACAAATCTACCAAAGTGCCCCGCCGCAAAAAATCGTCCACCTCGTCCTCGCAAACGCCGTATCTGCTGCTCAAACGCTTTAACGCGGTCACTTCGTAGTGATTGTAATGATAAATATGCGCGTTCGGAAACTTCTGCAAGTGCTCGCCAAAAAACAGCATTACACGCTCAAAAGCCGCCTTCTCTTCCTCGTGGTTGTGCCCCCAAAACGCCTTAAAATCCTCGCCGTCACTGCGGTAATAAACTCCAAACAAGTATTCTAGGCCGTCCGAATACAACGGATCCCCTTCCATATCAAAAAACAAATCCCCCGAATCAGGCACAGGCAAACGATTAAAACCGCGCCCCCCTTCAAGCGGCAAAAGCTCTGTCAAACTCTTTCCGGTCTTCTCTTTGTGTTTCTGCAAAGTCGCCTGTTTTTTAATTTTTTGGAAAATTCGTGACGAAAGTTTTTTAATATTATAATTGTCGTCGAGTTCCACCAGCTCTGTAACGGTGTTTATGTCGTTGTCCTTCAATTTTTTAATTTGTGTTTTTCTTATATTGGCAATTCTGCATAAATGATCCTGTGATTCCCATATCTGATCACACCCGTCTTTCCAGGCACAATCGGAACAATGCTTACATGGGTCGGGCTGCAAGCCAAGATCAAGCTTTGAGACATATTTTTCAAGCCGCTCTTTTGCTTCTAAGAAATAATAACGTGCAGAATCGGCAGAGACACAAACCTCGGCACCGTCACCCGTTATAATACGAGCTTCCGAGGGCATATTCCCTTGAACTTGGGAAATCAAATCCGCGTAAAGCGACAACTGAATCAAATGATCAACGGTAGCGCTCTTTTTTAGCTTCGTATCAAGCGGATAATAGCTGTAATTGCCCAAATTCGAAGGTTTATCGCATTTTATCAAAAAGTCTGCGAAACCCACCCAAGGATGCGAATATAAAGCGGCCTGATAAATAACCTCTTTACCCTTACGCATAGCCTTTTTTGTCAGTTCTGCGCGTTCTTTCATCGTGCCTTGCTGCGGGACTTCAAAAACCTCGACCCCCTTTTCTTTCAGCGACTGCAAATACATCTTCTCGTGCTTCAACCCGGCTTCGGCGATAACCAAAGCGTCGGCGCTCATAGCGGGCCGATCCTTTTTACCTGTAGCGGCAACCCAATCTTGCAAGCAAGCGTATTTACAACCCAAAAATTCCAGCAGATCCCCCGCACAAAACACTATTCCATTTTCAGAAAAAAACATTATTCTATTCTTTCTTTTTTTATTTTTTACCCGGTTCCGTTTCGCTCTCTATCCAATCTAAATAAGGCTTATAACCGCTCTCAACAGGTAGTTTCACAATTTCACACACTTCATAAGAGTGATTCTCTCGAATAATTTTCTCAACCAAATTATACGCCGAATCTTTAGTTTTAATCAAAAGCATTATTTCGTCAGATTTTTCAAGCTTGCCTTTCCATCTGTACGAGCTTGTTACGGCAAATTGCTGAACACAAGCCGCCGCGTGCGAAGTTAGCAGCGCTTCGGTAATTTTCTCTGCCTCTGCCCGGTTCGAAACGGTCGTAATTATCATACAATATTTCATACATTTCCTTTCAAAATAAAAAGCGCAAACACCTGTAAATAAAGATGTTTGCGCCTGTTATTAAAATTCAGCGTTTTTTGGAGTTGTTCGGGTAAAATAGCTCTTGGGGCGAGGCAAAGAAGTTTTCGCTGTTTACTTCTGTCAGTCTTTCGCCTATTACACCCAGCTTTTCGAGGCGTTTCGGCACCATAACCGGCATGGTCGCACGCACGTTGTATATAATGTTCGGGATGCTCCATGGGCGTATTTTCTTTGGCGCGAACTTATTAAGCAGCAACACCAAATTGTTGGTGCAGTTGTTTCTTGTTGTGTGATAAAATTCGCCGAGTCTGTCTTTGTCTGCCTGATCTAACGCTTCTTTTAAAAGCGCCTTAACGCTCTCTTTCTCTAACTTTATTTCGTGAGCCAGAAGCTTGCCGTTCTTTTTGTTGTTGCAGGTTTGTTCCGCGTAGCCTTCCCAGGTGGCAACCGACCATATTATACCAAATTTGTTGCGTAAGCCCTTAGCCAAAGAATACTTTTGATCTTCACGCAAATAAGCTTCGATGCTCAAAACCAAACCTTTAGATCTGTTATTGTCTTTGTCGATGAAACCACCGTCTTTAAAGGTAAATAACATTAAACAGTGTGCTGCAAGCCATTCCGGCGGAAAAGGCTTTAACACAAAAAAAGCTTTTTCTACAGCGTCAAAATCTATTTTTGCCGTTTGCCAAATGTATTCGTCTTCGGTCTTTGAGACTTTATTTCGCGCCCAGCGAATATTTTTAACAATATAACCTGATTCCTTGCGATCGAGAATTTTCGCAAACTGCCTTGAATCGCTGTACGGCACTTCGCTAGGCAAAATTCGTTTTTCGTATTTTCTGATTTTTTTAATTTTTAAGGTGTCGAGGTTCAGGCCGTCTTGGGCGTAAGCCTCAATTTGAACCAAATCGCCGTCATGCCTTTTTGCGGCACGGTCAGAGATATCTAAATTATAAATTCTTCCGTCTTCGCAGTTAAAGGTCACGCTACCGTTCTTTTGCACGTCTATAATACCGTTAAGGCGATAAGAAGCGTGAGCAAATACGGGCTGCTGCATCAACGAAAACACAAGCAAAAACGCAAAAACTATACTTATATGTTTCATTATAAACCCCCTCAGTAATTGTAAACATAAAAGCCCTTACCCACAATGAGCTTTTAAATAAAAACGCTATTTTTTTTCAGAATTTTCCTGAATATTTGGCAATTAAATTTTCTACAATTTTAAGGTGCTTAATTTCTTCTTGCTTTATTTCGCCGAAAATTTCTTTTGAACCTAACCCGGGCAGCTTTTCCAAAACTTCTAAGAACTTAATCGAATCTTCTTCTAACCTTTTCGCATATTCAAACGCCTCACTTACAGTGGCGATTTTAGCGGACATCTTTGATGTCAGCGCAAAAGATCGGTCAATTAAATCTGCCGTGTAATCAGCGTATTCACCGTCAATTTCGGGCAAGTCACCGATTTTCAACGACATTTCTCTGTATGTTTTTTCGTGAGTTTTTTCTTGCAAAGCCAGTCTTTTAAACGTTTCACGAACATTCAAATCGTCTGCCGCCAAAGCCGCAGACTCGTAAAAGCCGGCGCCGCACTTTTCCAATGCAATCATTGTGTTAAACAGATCGCCCAACCCGTATTTTAGTCCCATGTAAAGGTGCCCCCTAACTCATATTGCTCGATTGTTTGTAACGATAACCGCTCCAACTGATGTGCTGCGCTACTTTTGTCTTAGGCCCGAGAGTAACGCCCTCTAACACCATATCGCGAAAGACCGGGTAACCGGTTCTGTCAACAATATAACCTATGTGCTCTTTGGGCAAAGTGCGGTCAATATAGCGGTCAACGTATTTGTAAGTATTCTTGATTATTTGAACAACGCTGTCTTCATCAGCCCAATCAATAAAAATTTCGGCCAGACGCGGGTTCTTCTTGCCCGTTCTGCCCATAATAACCATTCTGAAATATCGCTTTTCGCTGCGAAACATTGCCTGAGTGGGACACTTCAAAACGCATTCCCCGCACCCAATACAAAGGTCGGCATTGCGAACAATTCTGAAATTCTCGTCTTTTAAAGCGCCCGTAACCTTCTTTTTGCAAACATTAACACACGCGTTACAGCTTATGCATCGCGATTCATCGTATTGAGGCTCTGTGAGGCAGATAATCCCGAAATCTTGCATATGCGCCTTGATACAATCGTTGGGGCAGCCGGTCACCGCAATTTTAAAATGAAAATCGTGCGGGTACACAGTTTTTTCGATGCGCTTGGCTAACGCCGTTGTGTCGTGATTCGCGAACGGGCAAACCCTGTTTCCGATACAAGCCGAAATATTGCGCGTTCCCGCGGCGGGGTAACCCGCTTCGGAGTGCTCCGGCACCGCTTCGACGTATTCTAACAAAGGCTTGATCAGCTTATTTATTTCTTCCATTTTTTCGAAGTCGATGCCGGGAATCTCAAAACCTTGTCTGGTGGTTATATGAACCGTTCCGTTGCCATATTTTTTTGCGATATCGTGAATCAAAGTCAAATAGTCGGCAATAAGATGCCCGCCCGGAACCCTCACTCTTAAAGCGGTCTTGCCTCTTGTTTTTGTAATTCTGAAAGCATTTTTTGTTACAGTTTTGCGATTTATATCCATGTTTTTTCCGCCAATTCTCGTCAGTCCAAAAGCATTTCGGCTTTTGTGTAGTTAAATACGGGGCCGTCTAAGCAAATATATGTGTCGTCTATCTTGCAGTGACCGCACTTGCCGATGCCGCAGGCCATCTTGCGTTCAAAAGAAACCCAAATATTTTGCTTTGGCAGGTTTTTCTTCATTAAACCCAAAACCGCAAATTTCATCATCATGGGCGGGCCCACAACAATCGCCTCGGCAGAAGCCGGGTCACCGATTTCAAGTTCTTCGATATATTTTGTAACCAACCCCGTGCGGCCGTTCCAGTCGCCGGTTGCCCGGTCTACGGTCAGACAGACATTTGCTGAGGTTTCCCACTGCTTGATCTCGTCGGCAAAAAGTATGTCTTCGGGCGATTTAAAGCCGATTATCAAAGTAAAAGATTTTAGCAATCCCTTGTTTGAGACGAACCGCTTGATTAAGTTTTTAACGGGCGCCAGCCCGGTGCCTCCGGCAACCACTATCAGGTCCTTGTTTTCGTAAAGTTTGCAGTCAAAACCGTTGCCGTATGGGCCTCGGGCATAAATCACGTCGCCGGGCCGCATTTCGAAAATTTGCTCTGTCACGCGCCCCACTTTTCGGATGGTCAAATCTAAATAACCGTCGCCGAAGTCGCTGACAGAGATTGGAGCCTCGCCCACGCCGGGTATTGAAAGCTCTAAGAACTGACCGGGCAAAAGCGGCTTATTGTATTCGACTTTAAAAGTAAAATCTATTTCGGTTTCTTTTCGTATCGAAATCAGCTTGAGCGGCTCGGTTAAATAAGCGTTTTCACACATTTTTCATTTCCTTAATTATCTCGCTGAGCTTGTTGATACAAGCCGAAAAAGAAATATATTCGGGGCAAACATCGTCGCATCTGCCGCACCCGACGCACATATTGCGGCCAAATCTGGCGGCAAAATCATATATTTTGTGCATGGTTTTAAAACGCATGCGGTCGCCGTTATTTTTTCTGAACGAATGACCGCCGGCCATGTCTGTAAAGCCGTCTATGTGGCAGCCGGCCCAGACCCTGCGGCGTTCTGAAAGGGTTTTAGCCGCATCGTAAGCCGTGTCTTGCATACTGAAGCACGAGCAGGTAACGCAGGATGTGTTGCATCTGCCGCAAGCAATGCATCTTTGAGTGTATTCTTTCCAGAGCGGGTGGTTAAACACCGCTTCTAAGTCTATGCCTTCAAAATTAGGCAATTCGACTTTTGCGTTGTCTGAGTCTTTGAATTCGGGCTTATAATCAATTATTTCGCCGTATTCCTCAAACAGACTTATAAATTCTTCGTCTTTAACTTCCGCCAAAATTTCATCTTCGCCGAAACGCAGAGCCACAGAATAATCTGCCGTTTTGTTAGCTTTCATTGTAACGCAAAAGCAGCTTTCAAAGCCCGTTAAGCACTCTATCATGAAAAACTTGATGTTTTTGCGGCGGCGCGCGTAATAAAAGTCTTTTTCAGGGCCGTTTTCGAGAAATACTGAATCAAGACGGTTAAAACCGTTAATGTCACACGGGCGCGCAAATATAGCGATCGGGCGCGCGGCGACTTCGGGCACTTCCCTATTACTGCCGTTAAAACGAAAAAGAGTCTCACGAATCGGAAAAACAAACTCCTTCGGCGAAAAATAACTTTTTTGAGCTAACTCGAGATCGGCGTAAGAAGTAATTTTACCGTATCTTATCGAGTCTGTGTCGGAAAAAGCGCCCGCGTTTTTGGCACACATCGGGCCCACCGGCACATAGCGCTTCGACATGGCTTGCAACAGCCGATCAAAGCTCGTTTTAGAAAGTTTGTAACCCATTTAAATCACTCCTTTTTGCGCTCGCGAATTGCTCTTAACAAGTCTTTAAGCTCTTTAATGCGCTCTTGATACATTATTGCATTGAGTTGATCGTAGTAATCGCCCTCGTAGTCAGGGCGGTCAAGATATTTTTCTAACGAATCTTCGGCATCTTCTATGCGGGGCGCGATAAATTGCTCAAAAGCGCGATCAACAACCGGGAGAAGCGCTCGGTAAGCGAAATCTCCGTCGAAAGAATCGTTTCTGACCATATCTGACAGCAGCTCGCGCTGTAAGTCGTTCAGCGGGCGGCTAACGTGCTCACAAAAAGCATTTCGGGCGCTTTCTATGCTCGCTTCATCGCTCGGGTAATGCGAATTGTATTTATGCCCCATCAGAAAAAGCTCGAATGTGGCGCGGGGGTCGCTCATTATTTTGAGTTTTTCTCTGTAGAAAGAAAGATTTGCCGAATTTTCGGGCTTTCGAGATTCTTTGATAAGCTTAGACAGGTCGTCTCTGACCAAAAGAGGGTAATCACAGCATTCTTTAACCTTGTCGAAAAAACGATGGGTATTGTAAACAACGATACTTTCGGAAATTTTATTGAGCCAATCCTGTGCGCTATAAGTCAGATATACCATACGACCCTCACATTATTTGAATTATAACCCAAACACGAATAATATTATAACAAATTCGGCCAAAAAAAAATCCGGGTAATTACCCGGACTGAAAAATAAGGAGGCAAACAAATCCAAAACCCTTTTCGAACGAAAGTGATGTTTTGTTTAGCATTATTTTAAAATTTTCCGCTGCTGCTTCCGCTTCGGCTTCCACCGCCGGATCCACCGCTTGAACTTTTAGAAATGCGGGTTTTTGTGGTTGATGTGCGCAGATATTTGTCAATGGCATTTGTAAGTTTAAAAGAACCCAATACCGCGTAGGTTTTGGAGTCAACCGTATTAATGCCCTTGTGAATAAAAATCAGAATAATTACGGTTATAAAAGTAAGAACAGCAGAAACCATAAACCCCATCGGCATAAATTCTTGATAGTTAGCCCAAAAACCGAACGAAGAACTTAGCTTTGCAAAAAGCATAAAGGCATCGTAATAATTTTGTGAGGTCATTTTGGTGCCGATTTGCTCGCGTATTCTGTCGAGTCGTTTTCTGTGACGGTCAAAAACAGAACCGAACGCGGTATAATTTATATCGCGCTCTCTCATTGAAATGGCCAGCACCGCGCCGGAACCGTTGCTGCCGGCATTTTCTCTGAAAATGCTTCTTGCTAACTGCTCTATGTTTTGGTTTTCAAGTTGTTTTCTTGTAACAATAAAGAATTCGGCATCACATTCGACGCTGATTCGCTTAAGCTCGTCTTGAATCAAAGTTTGCTCGGTTGAACTCAAAAGATTCGCATCATCGAAGATTCGCTTTTTGTCGGTTACTGCAAAAAGATCAAAGGTGACGCAAAAGAAAAAAATCGCTGTAATCAGAACTGTTTGTATTTTATTTAATTTATATAACATGTAATACTGTTGCCCCCGCTGCAATAATCAGGCCTAATGACACAAACATAACAACCGTAAACACAAGGCATCTCATAACACTAAAAGGCGCCTCGCCGTATATTTTGCCTGTTTGTCCGTTTATCATGAGTCTGTGTTTTTTACCCTTATAAATGTTTGTGAGAATATAAATGGGGAACATGGCATAAGCGACTTTGATATCGCTTAAATTAACGTTGGTTGTGCTTATCGTCGTCGAACCGTAACGGGCGCCCGAACCCTCGAGGGTTTTGCGCAAAAACCCTTGAACACGCGGGTACAAAGCACCTTTTGCTTTTTCGGAATCCACATCGTATTTTTCGGCCAGGTAGCCCGACATGTATTGCATGGAAAAATCGCAAATTTCGTTGTAATTAAAGGGCTCGATTCCCTGCATTATTTCGTCAGGCAGATTCTCTGAACCGTCAACAGGCACTTTATCGTAATCGGAAACCCCCGAGCGCTTAATGTAGTAGTGCTTAGTTTCGGTAATGCGATAATTCCCGCTTGTATGAGAACTTGAGTTTCGCCCTTCCCCTTCGATGTATCCGGCTGCATGGCAGTTAAAGAGCCAATATGGCGCGTACAAACCCCTGATTTTTTCGACTTTACCCTTAATTCTGAATTCAGAGGGCGCGAATATTCTTTTTTTGATCCATTGCAGATACATTTTTTTGGCATCGGCCATGGTTATTTTAAAGGGAATCAGGTAACGGGGCTTGAACTTGCCCTCAAACCGAGACTTAATTACAGACGGGTTTTGGCAATAAATACAAAAAGTAGCTGCCGTATTGCCTTCAGTTAATATCTCCGCGCCGCAAGCGGTACAGCGATATTCGTTCAATTGCGCAGAGTCGTTGTCGGGCCCTTCTTCCGTTTCTATCGTTTCATCAGAAGCCAGACTGCTCTCCAGGTCTTCTTTTTCGAATGTACTCTCACAATAATCACAGCGCCACTTTTGCAGTTTTATATCAAATGTTGCGGGCGCGGAACATGTTTTACATTTATAGTTTTCTACTGCCACAAATTTCTCTCCCATTATTAGCACTATGCTAATAAGTTTAAAGCAATAGATTTAAATTTGCAATTAAAGTTGATATACTCACTGAAAGGCTTAATAAAGAGGTAAAAAAACATGACGACATTCAGAAAAATCATAAAATCCGCAAAAGGGCAGCCGACAGTTGACGGCGCCGGCGTAAAGTTGGTAAGAGTCTTGGGGCACGACACCGTTTACGACTTCGACCCGATTTTAATGCTCGATTCTTTTGACAGCACAAACCCCGAAGATTACACAGCCGGGTTTCCGACACACCCGCACAGAGGTATCGAAACCATAAGCTACATTTATCGTGGGGCCATGACGCACAAAGACAGTCTCGGCAACCAAGACACCGTCAAAGACGGAGAAGTTCAGTGGATGACAGCAGGCTCAGGCATTTTGCACGAAGAAAAGCTTCCTGCCACAAAAAGAATGTTAGGCGTCCAACTATGGCTAAATATGGCTGCCAAAGACAAAATGTCTCCCCCGGCTTATCACAGCATCAAAGCCTCAGAAGTCGAAGAAATCAAAATAAAAGACGGCAAACTGCGTCTGCTCGCCGGCGAATATGAAGGGCACAAAGGCTACGCCGGCAAATTCCTTCCCCTCGACTACTACGACATTCATTTAATCCCGAACGGCAGCCTGACCATACAAACCCGCCCCGACAGCTCAGTCATGCTCTTCACCCTTTCGGGCGACGCTCGCATAGCAGGCGAGTTAGTAAAAGAAAAAACCGCCGTAAAACTGGGCGCCGGCGACCAAGTCGAACTCAAAAGCACAACCCAAAGCGCCCAAATTCTCTTCGTAAGCTCAACAAAACTCGACGAAACCATAGTTTGGGGCGGCCCCATCGTCATGAACACCAAAACCGAACTCGACAAAGCCTTCGAAGACCTAAAACACGGCACCTTCCTGCGCAGTAAGATAGATTACTGATAAAATATATTATCAGCGGGGCATCAGTGCAAACACGCCCCAGCCGAGGTATTCGCGCGTGTACTTAACGTGACGTTTCGGAGCGGCATCAAGTTCGGCTCTTACTTCTTTGGCAAAATCGTCGTTGGGGTTGGCCTTGAGCCAACGACGCATGGTGAGCCATTTGGCCGCTTCGTATCTGTCCCAACCTTCTTGGTCGGCCAAAACCATCTCAACAACGTCATAACGAAGCTTTTGAAAATATTCTACAAGTTCCGGAAGCATTAAAAAGTCTGACACAGAGTTCGCAAAACATTTTTTGGCGATTTCTTCTGTCTCGGGCAGCTGTCTCCAATAGGGCTCACCGACCAGAATAATGCCGTTATCTTTCAGACT
>Ga0255345_1005283_pt1 | contig 13383 bp, 10 predicted proteins | sample wastewater_treat_6_FD_192415 | JGI IMG/M metagenome (GOLD analysis project Ga0255345, IMG submission 192415) | Wastewater microbial communities from Lulu Island WWTP, Vancouver, Canada - plant20 | ecosystem: Engineered > WWTP > Wastewater > Unclassified | place: Canada: Vancouver, British... | reverse complement strand
GATGAAAAAGGGCAGCTAAAGAAAAAGAAAAAAGACAAGGCAGCGTAAGTCCGCCGCGGCTAAAATCGAAGGAAAGCGAAAGCCATAGAATTAAACCCCTTTCCTTAAAGCAGGGTAAAAGCGGACATATCATGTGCTACAAAATAGGACTTTTCTATTTGCTACTAACACGTATTAGTATATTTTATTCCTTTTTTTGATAATATTTCTATTTTACGATTAAAATTTGTCCGGGGATAACCTTTTCGTCGGAAAGATTATTCAGTTCTTTAAGTTTGGCCAAGTCGATATTATTTTTAACTGCAATTCGGTAAAGATTATCACCCTTTGTAACTATATATTTGTCCGTACCCAAAGCGGCTATATCATCAGTTGTTAACACTTCTTTATCTTTTATTTTTAATTGCGCCAATTGCTCACTCGAATCATTATTTTTTGTATTTGACCCATTACTGCCCTTTATTCTTAACAATTGCCCAACATAAATTTTATCCGATTGCAGATTATTTAATTCTTTAATCTGCGCGACGGAAACATTGAAACGTTTGGCAATAATTTGCAAAATATCGCCTTTTTGAACACGGTATTGCCCTGACGAATTAACCTTCATATCCACAGAACTTTTTGAAGATGAACTTCTAGAATACCTGTGATGCCCAGATAAAGGAATACTCAATGTCCTTCCAGCAATCAGCATACTATTAGTGCGCATATTGTTATGTGCCCTTATAGTCGAAACTGAAACCCCATACCTTCTGGAAATAGAAGAAAGCGTTTCGCCGCTTCTCACTCGGTGCCGAACAATTGATGCTTTGGCGGCAAGGCTCGGTTTTTCAGCTATTGGAATTTCATTAGATACCATCATGAATTTATCTAAACAATCCTTAGGAATCCTGAGCTCATATTCTCTGTCCGGCGTCATTTTATGTCTCAGTTCCGCATTAAGTAAGGTTATCGATTCTTCAGACACTTCCAATCTTGCCGCCACATCCTGCAGTTTCATCATTTTATCAACTTTAACAGTCTGAAAAGAAAAATATGATTCCGCAGGTTCCGGCAAATCAAAACCAAATTTTTTTGGATCTTTAATTATATGTAATGTGGCCAGAAACCTGGGAACGTAACGGGCCGTTTCTCGGGGCAAAAGATTATACAAGTCCCAAAACCGATCAAAATAATTTACTTTCTGTGATGATATGACTCTCAATATTCTTCCTTCACCGCAATTGTAAGCCGCCAACACTGTAAGCCAATCTCCAAACATGGAGTGTAATTCCTTTAAATAGGCAATTGCCGCTTGAGTTGATTTCAGCGGATCCATTCGTTCATCAATCCATTCATCACGAGTAAGTCCGAATTTATAGCCTGTCGATGGTATAAACTGCCACAAACCAAGAGCGCGGGCTTTAGACAACGCGTTTATCTTATATCCGCTTTCCACCAGCGGCAGCCAAAAAAATTCTTCCGGGATACCGGCCATTTTCAACTCTTTAATAATTACGTCCCTATAGATTCCCGAGCGCTGGTAAGAAGAAATAAAAAATTCTCTCTCCGGTCCTTGAAATGCTCGGATCTCACGTTCTATCGCTTCATTCATTTGTAATGGAATTTCTCCCGCCTTACCCCTTGTCACGGATTGTTGAGCTGAGTAAACAGCCATAATTCGTTTGGAAATCAACAGGCGCAAATCATCTTTTTGCCGGGATACTTCAGCATTACCGTTCACCGCAAGTAGCAATGCATACGCTCTGTCTAAAGTATCAATGGTATTTTCCACGTCATCATCATCCCAGAACGCATCCGCTTCCTCCAGTAAGTCCAATATTCCTTCCATCATTTCCTGTTCTTCTTCAGATTTGGCGTCCTGTTGGGTGTCACCTGCTTTAGATAATACATCAAATTCTCCATTACTCTGTTCCTGAACATTTTTCCCTTGAGATACTAATCCGTTTTGCCGTTCCACGGTTTGATCTAAATTCTGCCCATGCTTTTTAGAGCCGTCATTTTTATTGATAGCCACCTGGGTCATACACGCGGAAAAAATGAGCACTATACAAAACGAGAAAAAACAAACAGCGAATCGATATCCTTTTCTTACCATGAACCAGCTTCTCCCTTTTTTCATACCAGCAATAATGATTTATTATACTTTTATAACATATTTCCCACTTTTTCTCTAAAATAATTTAAGTTTTTTAAATATTTTTTTAGGACAGGCTGAGTTAATCGTTATTAACCTGTTTGCAACTGCTAGACATGTTCATAAGGTAAGCTTTTATAAAAACGTCAATATCGCCATCCAATACTCTACTGGCGTCTCCGACTTCCAAATTTGTCCGATGATCCTTTACCATTTTGTACGGGTGCAATATATACGATCTTATCTGGCTTCCCCAAGCAATGTCTTTTTTAGATTTATTCTCCTCGCTTATCTTTTTATTTTTCATCTGCACTTCCCGTTCATACAGCCTCGATTTCAGATATTTCATCGCCATTGCCTTGTTTTTGTGTTGCGAGCGTTCATTTTGGCACTGAACAACAATCCCCGTAGGCAGGTGAGTTATCCTTACTGCCGAATCAGTTTTATTGACGTGCTGACCTCCTTTGCCACCCGAACGAAAAGTATCGATACGTAAATCTTCATCATTAATTTCAATTTTTATTTCATCATCGATTTCCGGATAAACAAATACGGACGCAAATGATGTATGACGCCTGGCACCGGCGTCAAACGGAGAAATTCTAACCAGTCTGTGAATCCCTATTTCTGCCTTAGCGTAGCCATAAGCATAAGAACCTTCTACAGTGAAGGAAACACTTTTAACACCTGCTTCATCCCCTGGCAGTAAATCTATAACCTTAGTAGCAAATCCTTTCTTTTCCGCCCAGCGCAGATACATGCGTAAAAGTATTTCTACCCAATCCTGCGCTTCTGTTCCTCCAGCGCCGGCATGAATCGAAATGATGGCACTCAATGGGTCCTGTTCGCTAGAGAGCATCATTCTCAATTCTTCCTGGCTTACAACTTCTTCAAGCCCTTCAATCTCTGCCACTATGTCTTGCATCACTATCTCGTCCCTTTCCTGTAAAGCTAGTGCCCAAAGATTTTCTATATCAGTTATTTTATGATTGATTTTTTTCCACCTGTCCAACGAGTCGGCAATCTTTGTTTTTTTCTGGAGTACTTCCCGCGCATTATTTGGATTATCCCAAAAATCTTTTCTTAAAGAGAATAATTCCAAATCTTTAATTTTCAGCTCTAATTCACAGACGTCAAAGACATTCTCCCATATATTTAATCCTCTGTTTCAAGTTATTTATCGTTTCTTGAATGTTTTCGATCACCATTTTTTAACCTCCTTACCCGCGTACCATACAATACTGAAAAAAATAAATAAAAAGCAAAATGCCACAAATATATCGCCCCACCGCTCGTAAAATGTCTCTACCCTTAAAAATTTCACGTTCCCTTTTACCGCGCCCGTCTCAAAAATTCCAGTTTTTGCAATTATTTTACCACAAGGGTCAATAATTCCCGAAATTCCCGTATTAGCCGCCCGCACCAGATACAGTCTTGTTTCAACAGCACGAAAAAACACCATAGAAAAATGTTGATAAGGCGCCGAAGTCGGTCCGAACCAGGCATCGTTTGTAATATTTACCAGTAAGTCTGCCGCTTGCCTCTTATACGCTCTAGAGGCATGTGGCAGAATTCCTTCGTAACAAATCAAAACACCTATTTTCCTGTCCCCCATTATCAAGGGGCGGTAAGAAGTCCCGGCACTAAAATCACCCACCCCCGCCGTAAGCTTCTTGATAAAAGGAAATAAATCTCTCAACGGCACATACTCACCGTAAGGGACAAGATGCACCTTGTCATACCTGCCCTTCAACGCACCATCTGGAGAAAGCAAATAAGCGCTGTTGAAAAAAGATGTATATCGATTTTTAGGTATGTAACTTACCGCTCCAAAAACAAACCAGGATTGCACTTCTCTGGGCAAATTATTTACCCGCTTTTGTAAATCGCCTTCGTCTTGATAATTAAAAGGCAAGGCGGTTTCCGGCCATACAAGCAATCCTCCCGCCGCAGGTGAATTAAGCAAGGATAGCTCAAGATAATTATTTAATATTTTTTTCTGAAAAAATTCATTCCATTTAATCGATTGATCTACATTTCCTTGAATAAGAGATACTTCCACACCTTGCGCGCTGGTCATTTTTTCTTGCACATGGGATATACGAAAATATCCATACAGGTAAACAAAGCATAAAACCAAAAATACAACGGTAGCCGAAATGAACACCTTTTTTGTTCTTTGTGTCAGCAACATAAATATTGCCGCATTGACACAAACAATTATAAAAGATAATCCAAAGATCCCGAACACATCTGCAAATTGAATAAAATAAAAATTCAAATATTGCGAGTAACCGAGATTTTCCCATGGAAATCCAGTAAATAAATATGATTTTGAATATTCCAAAGATACCCACAGCGCTGGCGCCACCAAGCAAAGAACAATTTTTTTCTGAAAAAAATAAACGCCTGCCGCAAATAACGCAAGGTAAACGCTTAAATAAAAGTTCAGAATCAGCATGATAATAACGCCCATGTATACAGGGAGGTAGCCGTAATTCACCACTACATAAGTAATCCAGTAAATAATCCCTGCATACCCTACTACCCCGGCAATGAAGCCTAGGGTAAAGGCTCTACGTATGGATGGCGCACGATAAACAGCAAAAAACAGCGGGACCAATGCAAACCATGCTATGGCGCCAAAGCCATATTGGGGAAAGGATAAAAACAAAAACAAACCGCTGATAACGGCTAAAATGATCTCGTTACGCTCTAGATAATTTTTTATATCGGAAAGCACTTTGGCGGCAGTGGCAGTTATTTTCTTATTCATTTCTCACCACCGGTATCAATTTTTTTATTCTAACCTTTTTAATGCTGCGATCATCCGCACTTTCGATAGTTATATCCAGATCCTGTATCCTGTATTTTTCCCCGATTAGCGGAATTCTTTTTGCCGTATTCAAAATCATTCCACTGAGTGTCTCATATCTTCCTTTTTCCAAATGGATATTTAAATACTCTTCTATTTTTTCAATTTCCGTTCTGCCCTCCATCACCACTGAACCGTCTGTTGAAGGGAACACGTCTTTTGCCGCAGCACCCATTTCATGCTCATCTTGAATCTCCCCAACAATTTCTTCTAAAAGATCTTCCAGAGTCACCAGACCCGAGGTTCCGCCATACTCGTCAATAACTATGGCCATGTGCTTTTTATTTTCCTTAAATTCGTAAAACAATAAGTGCGTATTCTTCGTTTCGGGAATATAATAGGGCTTAGTCAACTGAGTTAGTATATCTTCCTTTGACACATCTTTTGACCAGAATTTAAGCAAATCTTTCACATTCAAAATTCCGATAATATTGTCTATAGTACCCTGATAAACAGGTATACGCGTGTGCCTGGATTCGGTTGCCTGTTCAATTATTTCCTGTTCCGTCGCCTCTGTGCTTACAGCAATTATTTCCGTTCGCGGAATCATTATCTCACGAACAAGAATATGAGTAAAATCCAGAATGTTTTCAATCATTTCCCGTGAAGAGGAATCTACCATTCCGGTTTTTTGCGCTTTATTCAGCGTTTTGACAATTTTCTTTTTCATATATTTATGATCGCGCCAAAAAAATAGGGGTGAAATGATTTTCATAATCAACCTTCTAAACTTTACAGTCTTCTTAGATATTCTCGTTTTATTTTAATTAAATCTTTTGCTATGATTAAATAATTTCTCATGTGAATATTCTCTCTCTTTTTGTCGCGGCACATATACTCTTACAGGCAAGTAACTTGATACATGATTGGAAACAAAATTCCCGGTTTCCACACCTAATAAATCAAACTTAGCTCATCCTCTTAAGCTTGTTCATATCATCAATAGATTTTTAAAATTTTTTTGGCGTCGGCATAGGTTGATATTTTTTAATCTCTGGAATATTTTCTTTTATGAGGGCAATTTCTTCTTCCAAACGTTATCGGGACACCAGCAAAGCTTCGCTGTCACATAAAAACACTTTTTCTGACGCTTTGCATCCCCGATTTTTAATTACTTTGACGGGTTTTATTTTAAACTCTTTATACCGATATATTCCGCGAAAGTTGTATTTATTATAGAAACAGCCAACGGCTAGTTGCAGTAAAAAACCACCAGCTTTACTTGGCGTTCTGATGATAAAGCCTCCATAATCCATATGACTATTTTTGCTTTTTTTGTCTTAAACACAAAAAAATATTATCTTAATGATATTTAAAAAGCAAGTTGCTGAATAAAAAAGGGGGAGCTGCTTTTAAGCTGACTCCCCCTCAAATTTCTGGCGGGGCCGATGGGACTTGAACCCACGCCCTCCGGCGTGACAGGCCGGCGTTATAACCAACTTAACTACGACCCCCAAAAAATTATTTTACCCTCTGTTTTAATTTTTTTCAATGGTAGGCGGAACAGGACTCGAACCTGTGACATCCACGGTGTAAACGTGGCGCTCTCCCAGCTGAGCTACCCGCCCGCAATCGCCCAAAAACAGTCTGTGGCTTCTAGCAACATTGACATTCATTGTCAAGTTATAAAAAACAGTACTGTTTTTTAATTCACAGACTGTGAAGCAACCGGCATATCCGAAGAAACTTTTTCGCCGAAATCTTCGTCGTCTTTTTCAAATGCTATTTTTAAAACCTCATCTATGTGTTCCACAAAAATTATTTTCAACGTATTTTGTACGTTTTGAGGAACTTCAACCAGGTCTTTTTCGTTGTCCTTAGGGATAATAACCTCTTTAATGTTACCACGATGAGCAGCAAGAATTTTTTCTTTCAATCCCCCTATCGGTAAGACCCTTCCCCGCAAAGTAATTTCTCCGGTCATCGCTAAATCGGCACGAACTTTTTTCTTCATTAGGGCCGATGCAATCGATGTAGCCATGGCTATTCCCGCGGAAGGTCCATCTTTGGGGATTGCTCCCTCCGGAACATGCACATGTATATCTACTTTCCTATAGAAATTCTTTCCCAGACCGAATCGTTCTGCACGAGCGCGAATATAGGTTAAAGCCGCCTGAACCGATTCCTGCATGACATCACCCAGTTTCCCCGTCATAACCATCTTACCGGTACCCTCCATGATAGACGCTTCAATCGCTAGCAACTCTCCGCCCACTTCCGTCCAAGCCAATCCTATCGTTAATCCTATTTGATTTTTCCCTTCCGTTTCACCATGCCTATATTTAGGAACACTTAAATATTTTGGAATGGATTTTGATGTAATCACTATTTTCTTGTCTTTTTTGCCATTGCTCACAATTTCTTTGGCTACCTTACGACAAATAGATGCTATTTCGCGCTCCAAATTTCTCACGCCTGCTTCCCTCGTGTACTGACGAATAATTCTCAATAACGCACCTTTCGTTATTTCGATATTTTCAGGCTTCAAGCCGTTAGCTTCCATCTCCTTCGTCACAAGAAATTTTTGCGCTATATTTAGTTTTTCCTGTTCGGTATAACCGGCAATTCTGATGACTTCCATACGATCTTGTAACGGCGCCGGTATTGTCTGCAAAACATTTGCTGTGGTGATAAACATGATATCCGACAAATCATAATCCAGATCCAGATAGTTATCATTGAAGGCAAAGTTTTGTTCCGGGTCAAGAACTTCCAAAAGAGCCGAAGAAGGGTCACCGCGAAAATCTGAGCTAAGCTTATCAACCTCATCTAGACAAAACACGGGATTATTGGAACCCGCCTTTTTTAAAGACTGGATAATTTTTCCCGGCATTGCTCCAATGTAAGTGCGCCGATGGCCACGTATTTCCGCTTCGTCACGAACACCGCCCAAAGAAATACGTACAAACTTTCTATTTGTTGCTCTAGCCACTGATTTAGCGATTGATGTTTTTCCCACGCCCGGAGGACCAACAAGACACAAAATCGGCCCTTTATTTTTTTCCACCAATGACTGCACGGCCAAATACTCAATAATACGTTCCTTAACTTTTTTTAACCCGTAATGGTCTTCCTCAAGTATAGCTTCTGACTCCTTCAGCGTGTACTTATTTTCTGTTTTTTCCGACCAAGGCATATCCAAAATCCATTCAATATAATTTCTAACCACTGTGGCCTCAGCGGACATGGGCGCCATCATTTGCAGTTTTTTTATTTCCTGCCGGACTTTATTCGTCGCCTCTTCCGACATCTTTTTCTGTTTTAAGCGCTTTTCAAGTTCTGCAATTTCATTACGGAAATCGTCTTTTTCCCCCATTTCTTTCTGAATCGCGCGCATCTGTTCATTGAGGTAATAATCTTTCTGTGTCTTTTCCATCTGCTTTTTGACGCGCCTTTTTATTTTTTCTTCCACTTGCAGTATTTCTATTTCAGAAAGAAGCAAAGAATAGATCGCTTCCAGTCGTTCGCTAATATTGAAAATTTCAATAATTTTTTGTTTATCTTCGAGTTTCACGTTAATATGAGTAATAACCACATCGGCAAGTTTCGAGGGATCTTCAATGGCCACAATTGTGCCCATCATTTCCAAATGAACTTTTTTGCTCAGTTTCAGATAGAGTTCAAAGGATTCCTTTATACTGCGCATCAGCGCCTGTTTTTTAATCTCATCCCCGTCATCAACGTCTTCTATTTCCCTAACTGACACTAGGAAAAAATCGTTATTGGGCAAATATTCTTTTATTACGCCGCGTGTTTTCCCTTCTACAAGCGCTTTTACCGTTCCATCGGGCAAACGCAAAAGTTGTATAATTATTCCTATTGTTCCAACAGTATAAATATCGTCCTGAACAGGATCGTCTTTTTTGGCATTTTTCTGCGCAACCATGAAAATGCCTTTTTCATATTTCATCGCCGATTCCAACGCGGCAATCGATTTTTCCCGTCCGACAAACAAAGGCACAATCATGTGCGGGAAAACCACCACATCTCTCAACGGCAAAAGAGGAATCTCTACCATTTTGCCTTTATCCATATTTTCATTTCCGTTAAACATAAACTTCCGTATCCTTAAGCTGTTTTCGATTTTGATTCGTAAATTAAAATCGGCCTTTCTTTTTTTAAGACCACTTCTTCATTAATCACGCATTCTTTGATATCCTGCTGCGAGGGGATATCATACATCACTTCCAGCATGGTGTTTTCCAATATGGAACGCAAACCGCGCGCTCCTGATTTTCTTTCCATTGATAATTTGGCCACCGCACGCAACGCGCCATCAGTAAATTTCAAATTGACATTTTCCAAAGCAAACAATTTTTTGTATTGTTTGATAATCGCGTCTTTCGGCTCAACCAAAATACGGGTTAAAATCGATTCATCCAAATCATCCAATGTCGCGATAACAGGCAAACGACCGATGAATTCAGGTATTAGACCGAACTTTAACAAATCTTCCGACCTTGTTTCGGCAAGCAATTCTCCTGATCTTTTTTCTTTTTTGCTCTTTATCTCCGCTCCAAAACCCATCGCATTGACACCAAGACGTTTGGCGATGATGTTTTCTAGGTCATTGAACGCTCCGCCGCAGATGAACAATATATTAGTCGTATCCACCTGAATGAATTCCTGCTGGGGATGTTTACGCCCCCCTTTGGGAGGAATATTGGCCATTGTACCTTCCATTATTTTCAGAAGTGCCTGTTGCACACCTTCACCGGAAACGTCCCTAGTTATAGAAGGGTTACCCGATTTTTTGGCGATTTTATCGATTTCATCAATATAAACAATACCCTTAGAAGCACGGGCAACATCATAATCCGCATTTTGTAACAGGCTTAAAATAATATTCTCAACATCTTCACCCACATAGCCCGCTTCCGTCAATGTTGTGGCATCGGCGATGGTAAAAGGAACGTTGAGAAATTTTGCCAATGTTTTCGCCAGTAGTGTTTTGCCCGAACCGGTAGGGCCAATCAAAAGCACATTACTTTTTTGGATTTCAATCCCCTCAGGATCCGCTCCCGAGAGCAACCTTTTGTAATGATTATAAACCGCGACCGATAAAATTTTCTTTGTCTTCTCTTGGCCAATTACATAATGATCTAAGTATTTTTTAATTTCCTTCGGTTGCAGAAGACCGCCTTGAGAATCCTTCGCTACCGTTTTATCTTCCTCTTCTTCTATAATATAACGACAAAGCTCAATGCATTCATCGCAGATATACGCAGTTGGACCGGCGACCAGCTTTCTTACTTCGCTTTGTGTTTTTCCGCAAAATGAACAAAAAAGCATCCCCTGCATTCTATCGTCCTTACCTTTTTTAATCATTTATTCTCCTTTTTTTCGCTTATCGTGATTGCGTCAGGTCTCCTGACTATAATGTTGTCAATTATACCATATTCTTTGGCTTGCTCACTATTCATGAAATAATCGCGTTCCGTATCGTTTATTACTTTAGCAAGCGGTTTCCCTGTTAATTGCGAAAGTATTCTGTTTAACTCGTCTTTTAATCTCAATATTTCTTTGGCCTGTATATCAATATCGGTTGCTTGTCCCTGAAAGCCACCCAGCGGCTGATGAATTAAAATCCGCGCATGTGGCAGAGCAAATCTTTTCCCCTTTTTCCCGGCCGCGAGCAATATTGCCGCCATGCTGGCTGCCTGTCCCATACACACAGTAGATATTGGCGATTTAATATACTGCATTGTGTCGTAAATAGCTAATCCAGAGCTCACATGGCCTCCTGGAGAATTTAAGTAAAAAAATATTTCTTTATCCGGATCTTCTGACTCGAGATAAAGCATCTGGGCCACAACAAGGTTCGCGATATTGTCATCGATGGCCGTGCCGAGGAAAACAATCCTATCTTTTAACAACCGTGAATAAATGTCAAAAGCTCTCTCGCCTCGGCCGTCTTGTTCCACAACCATTGGAATTAAATTCAACTTTTTACCTCCACCCCATATATTCCCTGTTTTTCTACAGTCTTAATATTGGCACTTTGAACAATAAAGTCAAATACCTTTTTTTGTGCCAAATCCAGCTTAAGATTTTCCATTTTTTCTTCGTTTTCATATCCTTTTTTTATTAATTCGTAATCTTTTCCATATTTTACCGCTAATTGCCGGATGTGTTCGTCCGCATCGGCTGTTTCCACTATAATTTTTTCTTTTTCAGCTATTTTTTTAAAAAGCAAAAATGCCTTAACCTCCTTTGTCGCTTCATCTTTGAAATTATCTCGCATATTAAGACAAAGCTCTGTTGCGCTTTTCTCATCCATACCGGCAGAAGTCATTCTCCGTACCATGTCCGACATCATATAAAATATTTGACGTTCGACAAGAGACGCGGGAACATCGAATTCGTTAACTTGCAACAGTTTCTCCATAATTTTATTTTGCAGATTCGTTTCCGTAAGGCGTGCGGCTTCTTCTTCCAGTGATTTTCTTAAATCGTTTTTCAGATCTTCCAGAGAATTATATTTTTCAAAATTTTTGATAAAATTCTCATCTAGCGCTGGCATCCTTTTCTCTTTTAGGCTTTTTACAGTGACATCAAATAGAACGTCTTTTCCGGCATATTTCTTTTCCCGGTAATCTTCCGGGTAGGTCACTTTAATCGTTTTTGTCTCTCCTTTTGTCATATCGATTAACTGCTCTTCAAACCCGGGAACAAATCTTTTTGATCCGATTTCCAAAAAATAATTTTCTGCTTTTAATTCTGTTGATGATTCCCCTTCGCATATACCAGCAAAATCAATGACGACAAAATCACCCTGTTGAACTTTACGATCATCTGTTACTTCTTCCATCGTCGCGAACATCTGTCTTATTTCGCTAATTCTCTTTTCCATATCGCTACTAGTAACCAGAATTTCCTCCTTTTCCAATTCCATAGCTGTATAGCCTCTAGGCTCGAATTCTGGTTCTATTTCAAAAGAAGCAGAAAAAGAAAAAACGGAATTCTCTTTTAACCCATCCTGAGTAATTTCAGGCTGCGAAAGAGCGATTATTTTATTTTCTTCAAGAGCCTGCCAATAATATTTGTTAATTATATTGTTGATGGTCTCCGTGTGAGCATGTTCTTTGAAATGCGTCTCAAGCACTTTTCGCGGTACTTTCCCCTGACGGAAGCCTTTAATTTTCGCCTGTTTGCCTACTTTTCGATATACTGAATCCAGTTCGGTTTTCACTTCTTCCCACGGTACTTCGAAAGATATTTTTTTCCTGACCGGACTCAGTTCTTCCATTTTTATAGTCATCTGACTCACCATAATTTCTCCTTAAACTGCTACTATTTTCATGGTGCGAGAGAGGGGATTTGAACCCCTATCCGCTAAGGCGGGCTGGATCCTAAGTCCAGTGCGTCTGCCAATTCCGCCACTCTCGCATGGAAATTTGTCGACATATATGCACTACCGACTAAATTGTCAACGCGGATTATAATACTTAAATCGGATAAAAAAGACATCCTCGCCAATTATTTATTTTATTATCATCTTTTATGCAAGATAAAACGCTACCCTCGCATCGGCCATTTTAACAATAATGATTTTGACATTATGAATCATTCAATGTATAAAAAGAACAAAAAGATTATTGCCTTCAAAATGAATAATAAATTAATCCGACTGCTGCTGTTTGAAGACAATGCCGGCGACGTCAGACTCATCCGTGAACAACTTATCGGTGTCCATGATCGTTTTGAGCTCCACTGCGCTGAAAGCTTAGCCAAAGGACTCGACTTCCTGGATACTAATAATATAGACGCCGTGCTGTTGGATTTAGAATTACCCGACAGTCATGGTCTGAATACCATTAAACTGGTATTGGCAAAAAATTCTTCTCTCCCGATTATTGTGTTAACTGGCCTGGATGATGAAAATATCGCCGTTGACGCGGTTCGATGCGGTGCGCAGGATTATCTAATAAAGGGTTCTGCCGGCGTCACCATGCTTTCCAAAATTATTCGTTATGCTATAGAAAGTAAAAACGCCGAAAAAGAATTAAAGTCATCGTTGGAAAAACTCAGTCGAGCCTTAAGCAGTATGGTTAAGGCAATGGCAATGACCGTAGAAATCAGGTATCCTTACACTGCCGGCCATCAAAAACGCACTTCTAATCTTGCTCGTGCCATTGCCGAAGAAATGCACCTCGATTCACAAAGAATAGAAGGCGTTCAGTTGGCAGAGATGATTCACGACATAGGCAAAATATCCATTCCTGCTGAAATACTAGGCAAACTTTGATCTGGTCAAGTAAAAACGGACACCCGGTTAAGCTGTTTTTGCCAACATAAAACTCTTTTCAAAATCATTCGGATTTTTGTATTTCAAATACGAATGAAGACGATGGCTGTTATAAAACAT
>Ga0255345_1005282_pt1 | contig 13384 bp, 9 predicted proteins | sample wastewater_treat_6_FD_192415 | JGI IMG/M metagenome (GOLD analysis project Ga0255345, IMG submission 192415) | Wastewater microbial communities from Lulu Island WWTP, Vancouver, Canada - plant20 | ecosystem: Engineered > WWTP > Wastewater > Unclassified | place: Canada: Vancouver, British... | reverse complement strand
CCTGGCGGTTTTTCCGAAAGGGGATAAACCGGCGGACGGCTTCCAAGTCGATGAACATAACTTTCGCGGGGGAGCAGGCGGGGTTGAGCAGGATATGCTTTGGGACCAGATGGCGATGGCAAAGCCGAAGGTGATGGAGTCTGCGTATCTCAAGGGCGACGGCCTGGATGACTTTCTTTTTTGCGGAGGGGTTAGGGGTTTCCTGCTGCCACTGGGAGAGCAAGGTTTTGAGGGAGAGAAAATCGGAAGCATATTCCGTAATCAGAATGGCTTGAGAGTGTCTCCTCCTGCGGCGACGGCCAAAATAAACAGGAGTGGGGGTGGTAATGCCGATTTGCCTGAAAAAGAGCAGATTCTGAAACTCCCTTTCCGCGGCAGGAATGCCGCGAATGGGGCAGGAAGGATTTCTTGTTAAATAATCTGATTGTTTTTTTACGATCAGCCAGTGAGGTTCCGTCTTCCAGAGATAAACCCGGCTTTGTCCCTTGCCGCGATAATTGGGCTGGTCAACGGGTTCGAGAGGCATTTCCCATAGGCGGTCAAAGGTGTTTTCCTGAACTGCCGGATAAAGGGGTTCCTTGATGCGGTATTCTTCCAGCCCTTTCCGTTGGGTTCGGCTATACAACTGACAATTCCTCGGCGGCAGCATTTTACAACTTCAGGAAAAATTCCATCAAATCTGCGCCGCAGGCAATCTCAAAACCGGACTCAAAACTGTTCGGTTCGCTGAAGGGGGCATCAAGAATGTTTTTGATTCCGGTGCCGGCCATTGCGAAGGGGACCGGTTCGCCGACATGGGAGCGGATGTCGCAGGGGGTTGGATGGTCGGGCATTACGAGAATCCGCCACTGGTCGAAGGTTTGAATGGCTTCATAGACGGGGCCTACGATGAACTTGTCGATGTTTTCGAGGGCTTTTTTCTTCTGGAGAGGATTGCCGCTGTGCCCGGCTTCGTCTGTTGCTTCGATATGGACCAGTACGAGGTCGTATTTGTCCAGTGCCTCGAGGGCGGCTTCTCCTTTTCCGGCATAGTTGGTATCCAGATAGCCGGTTGCGCCGGGCACTTCAATCAGGTCGAAACCTACTAATTTGGCCAGCCCGCGGACAAGGTCCACGGCCGTAATGGCAGCTCCTTTTTTGTTGTAGCGGGTCTGGAACTTTTCCAAAAATGCCCGACGGCCCTGCCCCCAGAGCCAAATGGTGTCGGCGGGGTTTTCTTTCAGGTCGCGACGGACTTTGTTGATGGGGTGGTCTTCGAAAAACCGCTGGGATTTGGCCATCAATTCCTTGAGCAGATCGGCTCCTTTGCCTTTGGGCATGATTTTGCTTAATTTCTGGCCGATATAGTCATGGGGCGGATAAGTTGTAACGGCAAATTCCTGGCCGCTGATTACACACAAATGGCGATAGCTGACGCCCGGATAGAAGCGGATGGTGCTGCTGCCCACAAGTTTTTCAAATTCCTGAATGAGAGCGGTCGCTTCTTTAGTTGTAATATGGCCGGCGCTGTGGTCCACCATTCTGCCGTCCGCTGTTGTCACCAGATTGCAGCGAAACACCCAATCGGACTCCTGAAGGGGGATTTCCTGAGCGGCCGCCTCGATAGGGGCGCGTCCGGTGTAGTTGGTTTTGGGGTCGTAGCCAAGCAGACTCATCATCGCCACATCGCTGCCGGGCTGCATTCCTTTGGGGACGGTGTGGACAATTCCCTGTCTTCCGGAGCGGGCGATTTTATCGATGTTGGGGATGTCTGCGGCTTCAAAAATAGTTTTTCCGCCGAGCATCTCCTGCGGATTGTCGGCGGCCCCGTCCGGGACAATAATGGCGTATTTGGCAGTCATTCGGAATCCTCCGGAATATCGACAATACGGATGCAGACCGGACGCCCGCTGATGACTTTCAGACGGCTTAATTCCTCCAGCGCATTGGACATATTCCGTTCCAGGGTCGGATGGGTTGTAATCACCACGGGTACAGTATTGTCCGGTCCGCGTCCTTCGTGCTGAATTGCGCCGCGAATGCTGATTTTGTGGCTGGCCAGAATCCGTCCGTATTTGGCGACTACACCGGGTTCATCTTTGGCCATCAGACGGATATAAAAGCGGCATTCGATGTTTTCGATGGGTTTGATTGAGATTTCTTTGTATTTTCCGGTGACCATCGGTGTTGTTCGAAAGATGCGCTGGATGCTGCCCAGTCCTATCTCAATTAAATCGGCGACGACGGCACTGGCGGTGGCCATCATTCCTGCGCCGCGTCCGTAAAACATGGTTCGTCCGACAGCGTGTCCGTGGACACTGACGGCGTTAAAAGGTCCGGAAACAGCGGCTAAGGGATTGTCCTGGTGAACCAGCGATGGATGTACCCGCAGGGACAGACTCCCATCGCCGTTTTGTTCGCCGATGGCCAGGAGCTTGATGACATAGCCCATTTCGCGGGCATTGCGAATATCCTCGATTTCAATCCGCTCGATGCCTTCGGTATAAATCTCGTTCATGGAGATTCTTCGACGGAAGGCCAGGCCGCCGAGGATGGCCAGTTTGTGGGCGGTATCCGTGCCGTTGATGTCGAGGGTGGGATCTGCTTCCGCATATCCTTTGGCCTGTGCTTCCGTCAGGACGGTTTTAAAATCGGCGCCGCTTTGGGTCATTTTGGTGAGAATGTAATTGCAGGTTCCGTTAAAGATGCCGTACAAGCCGAGGATTCGATTGGCGGCAAGGCCGGTCCGAATAGCCAGAATAATCGGGATTCCGCCGCAGCAGCTGGCTTCAAAGCCGATGCACTTGCCGGTTTCGAGAGCGGCTGTGTACAGTTCCGGTCCATACTCGGCCAGGAGGGCTTTGTTGGCGGTGACGATGTGCTTGCCGGCACGGAGCAGCTGATGGTGGATTTGGCGGGCGGCTGTTGTGCCGCCGACCAACTCGATGCCGACATCAATTGTCGGGTCGTTAAGAAGACGTTCTATGTTGTCGCTGAGCAGGCCGGCCGGCAGTCGGATTTGGCGGAGTGCAGCTGTGTCTTTGTCAATCACACAGGCCAGTTCGAGCCGGACTCCGGTACGGGCGGCAATTTCATCGGCTTCTTCGAGGAGCAGTTTGGCGACACCGGTTCCCACAGTCCCAAAGCCAATCAGACCAACTCGGAGTTTGCTTTCGTCCATCGATTCCTGTCTCACGGAGGTGCATTCTTTGGTTTTCAATCCGTCTGATGCGGAAAAGGTTTTGTTTTTCAGCACAGCGGAACGGTTAATCCTTTATTTTCTGGAATCGGACTTGTCGGCTTGGGAGAGTTTTACAGACTTTTTTGACTATTGCGAGCATTTTTTCTGCTTCATCAGGGGTGAGGAGATTTCCGGCGGCCCCGCCTGCAACCCCGCCGACGACGGCTCCGAGAACTTGGTCATCTTCGCCGGTGGAAGCCCATCCTATGGCTGCTCCGGCAGCGGCTCCCAAAATGGTCCCGAGTGCTTTTCCGCCTTTCCCCTTGCCAGTGGACATCCATAAGATACTGCCGTCTTCCACGTTGACCATCTTGGCTGTCACTTGAATATCCGCACCAAATTTGGGAACATTAACGATTAAGACGACAGGGACATTGAGAATCCGGCCTGCTTTGGCTGCATCCTCGTCGCTGGCGATGGCTGATGCCTGAAACTCCTGCTCTTTCAAAAGAATGTGGACTTGGGCCCGTTCAATGGGGGAGTACCCTTTTTTCAGCAGTTCCATTGCAAAAAAGTCAGCGATTTGGTTTCGTGCGGCTTCTCCGCCGACCGGTCCGATGACGTCCACTACGGCAATCTTTTGTACGGAGGAATAATCATAATCCTGACGATAATATCCTTCTCCGCTGGTACAGCCGGCGAGGAATACGGCCGAGACGGCTAATCCTGCCCAGATGATAGGTTTCATTGTTCGGATTCCTTTCTAAAAGAAGGGTTGTCTTTTTCTGCATTGTCCGAAAAGCCGGTTTTTTGTCAATTATTTTCTCTCAAGGTTTTTCCTGAATTGGGGCGATTTATAGAAAGATATTGACAGGCCTTTGTTTGCGTGGATAATGCGCCTAACTCTTTGGAATAATGATTCTTAAAAGGACTTGGACGGAGTTGTTATGGAGCGATTTCGATTGGCGGTGTGGGGGATTGGGCTGTCAGCGGCCTTGCTGACAGTTGGTTGTAAAACGGCTCGCGAGCTGGAAGCGCCGCAGTATGACCGGCCGCTGCCTCCCGGGCAGTATGCTCTTCGGAAGATTACCGACCCGGCGATGATACCGGATATTACCCTTGCCTGTTATGATACGACGGATTTGCGAAAGGCCATCGACCACAGTTTGAGTTATCTATCCAAACCTTCCAGCAAACGGTACTATCCGATGGGCGAGATTACTCATGAGATGGCGATGTCGTCTGTGCGTGCGATGGCCGAACTCCTGGATGGGGGAATGACCGGTCGGAATCTTCAGAAAGCCATCCTTGACCGTTTTGATTTTTATCAGTCTGTGGGCTGCGATGACCGTGGAACAGTGCTTTTTACCGGCTATTACACTCCCATTTTTGAGGGTTCTTTGAAGGCGGATTCCCGTTTCCGGTATCCCTTATATAAACAGCCGGATGATTTGGTGAAAGGTCCCAACGGGGAAGTCCTCGGACGGAAATTGCCGAATGGTTCTATTGTGCAGTATCCCTCCAGACGCGAAATTGAGCAAACGGGCATGCTTCGCGGTCAAGAAATTGCGTGGCTGGCGGATCCTTTCGAGGTTTATATTGCCCATGTACAGGGGTCGGCGATTGTGCGTCTGCCCGACGGCAAACAAGTAACGCTGGGGTATGCTGCGAATAACGGGCATGAATACAACAGCGTGGCTCAGGAAATGATTCGAGACGGGCTTGTGCCTGCTTCGGGAATGAGTTTGAAGGCGATGATTGATTATTTCAAGGCCCATCCGGACCAGATCGAAAAGTATGTCTATCGCAATCCTCGTTATGTTTTCTTCCGGCTGGATGAAGGCAATCCTCGGGGGAGTCTGAATGAGCCGGTTACGCCGCTTCGCACAATTGCCACCGATAAGTCGATTTACCCGCGTGCGTGTCTGGCTTTTCTCAAGACGGTTTTGCCGCGTCCGACCGGGAGTCGGATTGTCAAAGCGCCCTATACCGGTTTTGCCTTGGATCAGGATACCGGCGGAGCAATTCGAGCGGCGGGGCGATGTGATGTCTATATGGGTATTGGCGAACAGGCAGGCGAGATGGCGGGGCAGGTCTATGAAGAGGGGCAGCTGTACTATCTGTTTCTTAAACAGCCGTCCCCTTCAGGAACGCCTTCGCCGGCAATCCCTCTAACTACTCCAAAAAGGTAAAAAAATGGGGTTTCGCTCTTTTTGGGCCGGAAAAAGGACACCAGAACTCCGAAAACCGTTTGCTAAACTTCGGTTTCTCGGTGCGGCGGGCAATGTTACCGGCTCGCGGCATTTGCTCGAAGTTGACGGGGCTAAAATCCTAATTGACTGCGGCCTCTATCAAGAACGCCAATTTCAGGGTCGGAACTGGGAGGATTTTGGATTTGACCCCTCTTCTTTGTCGGCTGTGCTTTTGAGCCATGCTCATCTGGACCATTGCGGTCTTCTTCCCAAACTAGTCAAAGAGGGCTTTCGAGGCAATGTGTACTGCACGCCTGCCACGGCAGAGTTGGCTCAAATTATTTTGCTGGATGCCGGCAAACTGCAGGAAGAAGATGCCGAGTTCAAACGCAAGCGGCACAAGCGAGCCGGCTATACCCCTCCTCGCCCTGTTGAGCCGCTTTATACGATGGAAGAAGCCCAGCGCTGCTTTGGGCAGTTTCGACCGGTTGGCTATCATCATCCGGTTCGTTTGGGCCGCGGGATTGAGGCGAGTTTCCACGAGGCGGGGCATATCCTGGGTGCATCCATTATCCGTATCGCTGTGCGTCAGGAAGGACGGGAACGGATTATCATCTATACCGGCGATTTGGGCCGTACCGGAAAGCCCATTCTTCGAGACCCTGAAACCTTTGACAGGGCTGATTATCTGCTGGTTGAATCTACTTACGGCGAACGGGAACACCAGACAACTGAAGATATCAGGCAGCAGCTTGCCGAAGCGGTGGATCGGACATGGAGGGCGGGCGGCAATATTGTCGTACCCAGTTTTTCCATCGGTCGAAGCCAGGAAGTGCTCTACTATATGAATCAGCTTCTTCTGGAAGACCGTATCCCTCATTTGATGACTTTTCTGGACAGTCCGATGGCCGTTCGGGCAACGCGGGTATTTGAAAAGTATTCCGATTTATATGATGCTGAAATGGTGCAGCTTGTTCTCCGTAATGAATCGCCGTTCAGTTTCAAAGGGTTAAAACTTGTTGAATCTCCGCGTGAATCGAAGGCAATCAATCACATCAAAGGGACGGTGATGATTATTGCCGGCTCGGGGATGTGTATGGGCGGCCGCATCAAGCACCATTTGGTCAATAATATTACTCGTCCGGAAAGCACCATCCTGTTTGTCGGCTATCAGGCCCAGGGGACCCTCGGCAGAAAGATTCTTGATGGGGAACCTGAAGTGCGGATTCTGGGCCAGATGTTTTCGGTGAAAGCGGCTGTTGCCAAGGTACATGGCTTTTCCTCGCATGCGGATCGGCGAGAAATCTTCCAGTGGCTTCAACATCTGAAAAACACGCCTCGCAAGGTGTTTTTAATCCACGGTGAAAAAGAAAGTTTGGATGGGTTCAAGGCCTATTTGAGCGAGCGGACCGGCTGGGACGTTTGTGTTCCTGAGTATTTGGATGAAGCGGTTCTCAAATGATACTTTTGAAGAGGGGCTAAACTGGAGAAGGCGACTCCACATCTTTCTCTTTCCTGCTGCTTTGGAGAGAAAAATTCTTTCTTTTTCTATGCGAATCGATATACTTGAGAGACTGAATCTTTTTGGGAAGGGAAAGACAAAACGATGGCAGAACGGATTCCCAAGGTAGTGATTATCGGGCCGGCCTATGTTGAAATGGCCGTCAAATGTGATTCGTGTCCTGAGCCCGGGCAAGTCAAGGAAGGAATGGGGTTTACCTGTATCCCGACGGGCCAAGGTGTGAATCAGGCGCTTCAGGCGGCGTTGTGCGGATGCGATGTTTTTGTGCTTGGTCGTGTTGGGGAAGACTGCTTTGGGGAGATGATCAAACAGAATCTCAGCCGGTATGGTATTTCCACGGATTTGCTCTATGCCTCGCCTGCTATCAGTACGGGTATTATTCTGACGATTGTGGATGGTCGCGGGGCGAACCGTTCGTGCCGTTCTGCGGGTGCTAATAAGGTATTTGGAAAAGATGAGATTGAATATGCGGCGGCGGAGCAGGCCATCAGCTCGGCTAATGTCTGTGTGATTCATGACGGCTTTTCGCAGGAAGCAATTGTGGCGGCGGTCCGGTGTGCTCAGGTTCATAAAACACCTATTATCGTTGAAGTCAGTCTGCCGATTCCCGACAGGGGCCTGGTGCATGCAATCGATTGGCCGGTAGAGTTCTATAATGCGGATATTCTTGTCTTGTCTTTTTCCGGGCTGGTGAGCCGAGCGGAACTGGGCGCCGGCGGTGATCAGGATATCAAGTTTATTGCAACCGAACTGGTGGCTAAAGGGGCCAAGTGTGTGCTTGTCAGTTTGGGTACGCATGGGGCTTTGCTCGTGGATCGGCAGAGTACGCATTGGCTGGGGGGTATTCAGACGGAACTGGTGGATTATACCGGCTGCGAGGATGCTTTTTGCGGGGCCTTGGCTGCCTGTTATGCCACAGGAGACAGTCCCTTGTCTGCGGCTCGTTTTGCGGTTGCGGCGGAGGCCCTTACCCGAAGCCGTTTCGGGCTGCAAGATGCTTTACCGGTAAAAGAAGAGATTATTACTCTTCTTCAGGAACAGCCGGACTGAGTTCGAATCCTTCGGTTCTTTTTTCTGCATTTTCCCAATACACCCTATTTGCAAGGGTTGCGCTGCCGGTTTTATCGGGCATAATTTCTGGATCTTCTTAAGAGGGGCTTTCATTTTGTCGATATTTCTCGAGGAAAGACGCCTGTTTTTAAGGAGAAAGATGAAACCGAAGGGTTTTACGCTAATTGAAGTGCTGATTGTGGTAGCGATATTGGGGATACTCGCTGCAATTGTGATTCCGCAAATGCAGGGTCAGACCCTTGCGGCGAAGGAAAGTACCGCCAAAGATACACTTCGTATCTGGCGAACCCAGATTGAACTGTATAAAATGCAGCACCAAGGCCTTGCACCGGGTTATATAATTGGTTTTACGGGAAACAAGGAGGACGCCCCGGTCAATGATCTGGTTAACCAATTTGCGGGTACCTCTACAGTGAGTGGAATGGCCCGAAGTTCTCCGATACCGGATGGGGCTTACTTATATGGGCCCTATCTGAAAACGATTCCCAAAAATCCTTTCAATCAATTGAGTACCATTGATTATGTTTCTGATTCTGGTTCTTTCTCGTCGCGGGCAAACGGCTCCACCGGCTGGCTCTATAAGCGGTCTACAGCCGAGATTCGGCTGGACTGGCCTGGGTCAGACAAGCAAGGTGTTCCTTATACGGATTATTAGGCCGTATGCTGGGCGGCTTTATTCATCCAATGGAATGACGATGCCTTTTGTTTCCTCTCCGGCGGCTGTTCGGATGCCTGTTTCCGTTATCAATTCCACACGGGCCGAACGCAGAGAACGGGGTCTTCGGCCTTCCTGCCGGCTGATTTGAATAGAGACGGTTCTGCCGTCCTGCCGAGCGGTGTATTCGGTGAGCAGATAGTCTCCGCTTTCGTATTCATAACCGTCGCCGCCATCTTCATACAGCGTTCCGCGGGCCGTTCCGTTTTTATCCAGGCAAACCAAAAGGGTTAATTCATCCAGCGAGTTTTCTTCCGTATTTTGTATGATTTTTCCCAGCGGCAGAATTGCCCCGCCGCGAAGTTTCAGTTCGCATTGGTAAGGGTCGCCGGCTTCTTCTGGTGTGAAAGCAATCTTTCGCCAGATGCCTGAGGGCAAGGAAGGGTTGACAGCCCAGCGGGGGATTATCAGCAGGTCTTCTCCGAGTAAAAAGGCCTGCTCTTCCATCCGAAGCGACAAATCTTTCGGCTCGGCAAAGAGTACAGGTCTCATCACCGGCAGGCCGGTCAGATGGCTCTGGCGAAACAGCGTATAAAGATAAGGAAGAAGCCGATAGCGTCTTTGAAGGGCGATACGTGCGGCCTTTTCGGTTTCAGGACCGAAGGCCCACGGCTCCTGAGCGTCGGACTCTTTGGTTGTATGGGCCCGGCTGAAGGGATAAAAGGCGCCGACTGAAATCCAGTGAGCCCACAAGTCAGGTGCTGCATTGCCGTCAAATCCGCCGATATCCGGCCCGTTAAAGGGCTGGCCTGAAAGTCCGAGGTTCAGGGACATCGGAATAGACCATTTCAAGTGTTCCCAGACGGCTTTGTTGTCGCCGGTCCAGGTGGCGGCATAGCGATGCCCGCCGAGGAAATTTGCCCGCGAAAGGATAAAGGGACGCCTGTTCGGCCGGGCCTGCAAGATTCCTTCTCGAGAGGACTTGACCATGAGGAGCCCATAGACATTGTGATACTGGATATGGGGTCCGGCCGGCAGGTTATCGCCGCCGCGGTGGAAACAATCGGGCGGCATGGTTCCGAGAGCATTGAAGACCGCCGGCTCATTCATATCATTCCATATCCCGTCGATTCCCTTTGCTAAAAAGTCCTGATAGAGTTGGGCCCACCAGCGGCGTGTTCTGGGCATTGTAAAGTCGGGAAAGACGCAATCGCCGGGCCAGACCGGCCCGATAAAGGGTTTGCCGGCGGGGTCAAGTACCCATACATCTTCTTTGGTTCCGCTGTCGTACACAAAATAGCCCGGCTCGTATTTGACGCCCGGGTCAATCATCCAAATGCTTTTAAATCCGAGCGAATGAAGATAGGTATTCAGCCCTTTCGGGTCGGGGAAACGGGCAGGATCAAAGGTGAAAATCCGGAATCCATTCATGTAATCGATATCCAGCCAGATTACATCACAGGGAATCTGCTTGGCCCGGAATGTGTCGGCAATTTCCCGGACGCGGGCATCCGGATAATAGGAATAGCGGCATTGGTGATAGCCCAATGCCCAGCGGGGCGGCATCGGCATTCGGCCGGTTAGTTCCCCCAGTTGAATCATCACTTCCTGCGGACCAGCCCCTTCAAAAACGTAGACGGGGAAGTCCGGGGCCTGGAGAGGCGTTGAAAAAACAATGGCTGTCTTCAGGTCGAGCTGGGCCTGCCAGGGTGTGTCGAAAATCACACCAAAGGCCGAGCCGTCCTCCCGAAGGCCTAATACCCAGGGATGAGACTGATAGAGCTGGTCCGGTTTGCCGTACCCGTAATTGTCTTTGTTGTAGAGGATGATTGTATAACCATTTCGAAGCAGGCCGCCGGTGACCTCGCCGGTGCCGTAAAGGTCTGTTTCCGCCGGCACTTCGAGGATGACGTGCTTGCGTTCTTTTTCTTTTGAAAACCTGGGTTTCAGTTTCCAAGAATCCGGGACTGGGCCGGTTGGTGTGCGGGGCTTTTCGATTGCGAAGGACGGCAGCGCCTTTGATTCATCGGCTCCAGCCGGCCAAAATCGTGCTGTTCGCTCGCCGACCATTTCTGCTTTGCCCGGCTCGGCGGCTGTTTTCAGGATTGTGCCCAGATACTCTCCCGGCGCGGTGTCGGGCTGGGTAACGGATTCCCAATCGGTTCCAATTCGGAGTTCATCAAACTCCCAGGTATTATCCCGATCTCCTGTGCGGAGGCGGAGGTGGTTAAAAGGCAATTCCTGTTCATAATCGGTGATGATGTGAGCTGGCTGGCGATGCTGCGGGCGGAGGCAAATGGGGTCGAGCCAGATTCGGATGTGTTCCGGTCCGTCCGGGTTTTGCCTGATTCGGATTACGATTTTGTGAATGTTTTTATCAACCTGGGTGGGAACCTGCCCGATGGGGATGCCGCGTCCATCCGAACCCCAGAAACTGAACTTGTCCGAAGCGTAGTCGTTGCCGACCCCGAAGATTTCCTTGTCATCCTGATACAGAAAAAGCCCTGCGTATTTGTCTTTACTGCTGTCGTTGAGACTGCGGAGCAGGAAACTTATGTAGAGGGTATCGATAGGAGCGGTCTCTTTTTGGCGGAGAAAATCTGCCGGATAAATCAGTCCGTGATTACAGTCTCGAAGGCGGAGCCGGCCGCCGCTTTCCCGGTGAAAGTGAAAATCCAGACTGCCGTCGAGAACCTGGGCCTGGTCTGACGGCTCCAGAAGGGCGGTTGAGGGGAATGGCTCCTCCCAGAGCAGTTGGGGGAAGGCGGTTGAAAACAGGAAAAGGAAATGGATCAGAAAAAAGCATTTTTGTTTCATTGGTTCCATCCTTTCTGCTTTTCAGGGACTGGCTTGAATGAAAAGGCAGCCGTCTTCCTCCGGCTTTTTAAAGGTTTTGCTGACTTATCCAGTGTTGAACAAAGATTGATAAATCATCGAGGTCCACGCGGCCGCTCAGGTTAAAATCAGCGCCGCCGCAGGCGTCCCACGAGTCGCAAGTCTGCTGCCACCAGGGGGCAAACAGGACAAAGTCGTCGAAATCTGCGCTGCCGCTGCTGTTGAGGTCTGGGGTTGTTCCCTGGGAGAAGATGACAAGAGAATAAGGCCCGATACTGATGTTTGCATTATAGGCCAGGTTGTCTTGGGGGCCTGGGACGGCGCTGACGTCGGCTGTGTTCCAGTTCGTGAAGCTTTCGTCGTAGCCGTTCCAGTCGCTGTTGAAACGGAGCCGCCATCGGCCTGGGCGGGGCATGCCGATATTGTAGTTTGAAAAGCCCTGATAGGAAAAATTGGCGACAATAATCACATCGTCCCCCGGTCCGCCGTTCCACCAGCGATGAAAGGCGATAACCTTGCTGGTATGGTTGACATGAAAGACGTTGACATTTTTGGCCGGAAGACCGCGGGTGAGTCCGGCTTTATTGCGCCGCAGGGCGATTAAATCCGTGTAGAGCTGTTTGATGCCTGCGAAGGTTGTGCTGTTGGTCCAGTTCAGCGGTGTTCTGTCGTGCCAGGCGCCGGTTTCGAGAAATTCCTGTCCCATAAAGAGCATTGGAATGCCGGGACTGGTAAACACGAGGCCGGCCCCGAGGGTCGAGCGTTTCTTGGAATAATAGCTGGTCGGCTTCTCCCACCAGATTTGCGAAGGCAGACGGCACTTTCCGCTGGCGGCGCCCGCCTCGTCGTGACTTTCGGTATAGATAACCCGCTGGCTGTCCCAGCCGTTGTAAAGGTGCACAATGGCATCGCGGACATCTCCCATATTGCGATACTCATCGTCAGGTGTGGCCAGGGCTGATGTGATTTTGTGATGAAAGGCAGCGTCCCACTGAGAATCGAACCCGGCTCCGCCGGCGCCGGTGGGCTTGGTGAGCCACTCGTTGTCGCGCATATCTTCGGCAATGGAGATTTTTTCGGGAAAGGCGGCGTCGATTTCGTTGTTAATCCATTGCATCAGCGACCAGCCCTCGGGGATTTCGGGCCCGCCGATATCCACCTCCCGAATATAAGCGGTTCCGTCCATCCGGATGCCGTCCATATTGTGTTCCGTAAGCCAGTACATTACATTGTCGCGGATGAAAGACCGCACCGGACCGCTGGAAAAATTGGGGCGGGTATCACCCCAGGGCGTATAGCGATAATCATTTTCATAAAAATAGATGCCCCCTGTGTAATCGAAGGCACTATAGCCGTCAAATTTCCATAAGGAATAGTCCAGGTCATTGGGGCCGAGGTGGTTATAAACCACATCCAAAATAACGGCGATGCCCCGCTGGTGGCAGGCATCGATAAACTGCCGCATTTGGGCTGGTGTTCCATAGGCGCTTTCGGGGGCATAAAGATTGGACGGATTGTAGCCGAGCGAAAAATCAGTGGGAAACTCGGCAATCGGCATAATCTCCACGGCGTTAATGCCGAGCGATTGGAGATGGTCCAGTTTTTCGACAGCTGTTTGCCATGTGCCGGGACTGTCATCGGAAGGGTTCGAGTCGTAAAAGGTTCCGATGTGCATTTCATAGAGGATCATCTCATTCCAGGGCGGCGGGGTAAACGGGCTCCAGGTATAGGCGGTGCTTACGATGATGCCGTTGCCGGCTGAACTGACGACGTCCCTCGCCCGCGGGTCGATTTTCCAATGAGTGCCGTTGTTGGTGATGACATACTTGTATTGCTGGTACAGTGAGGCCCCTGGTATATCGGCAGACCAGATGCCGCTGCCTTCGGCGGCCAGAGGGTTGGCTGTTGTGCTCCAGCTGTTGAAGGCGCCGGCGACAGAAACAGCGGCG
>Ga0255345_1005280_pt1 | contig 13386 bp, 10 predicted proteins | sample wastewater_treat_6_FD_192415 | JGI IMG/M metagenome (GOLD analysis project Ga0255345, IMG submission 192415) | Wastewater microbial communities from Lulu Island WWTP, Vancouver, Canada - plant20 | ecosystem: Engineered > WWTP > Wastewater > Unclassified | place: Canada: Vancouver, British... | reverse complement strand
GAGAAGGCCCTGGGAGGCTGTGAATGTTGATGTCAGGCTACCTGCCTGAAGGGATCCGTGAACAGCTCCTGCTGCGCCACCTTCACTCTGCATTTCAGTAACTTTAACCGTTTCACCCCACATATTCTTTTTTCCGAATGCTGCCCACTCGTCAATGTACTCTGCCATTGTCGAAGAGGGAGTGATAGGGTAAATAGCAGCGTGCTCACTAAAAAGGTAAGCAACATGGGCGGCAGCATAATTGCCGTCACAGGTGATGAATTTTTTCTCTTTTGCCATTTGATTTTAATGTTTTTTTATTGATTTGTCCCGTTTTTGTTATAAATCTTAACTTTGTGAAGGACTGTACCTTATTTAACCTATTTTTTAATAACAAAACTCAAAAATATAGATTTTTTTTGGGATAAGAAAATTTAATGTCTATTTTTACTATTCAAACAAATTGCACTATCAATTTTAAGATTATGAAACGTACATTGATGATTATTCTTACCGCCTGTTTCGCGCTGAGCACCCAAGCCCAGGATATAATTCAGCACAAAAAAGGCGAAGACATGACCCAGTATTTGCTTGATAGCGTCAAGTATGCTCTACCCGATTTCACGGCAGGGATGGTTGTATTTAAAGATGGACGTACCGCCAATGCCCCACTCAATATCAGTACCATCACACAGAAACTTCTCTTTATCTCTCCCGATGGCGAGATACAGGAGGTTGTCAATCAGAACAATATAGACCGCGTATCGGTCAAAGGGCATTCTTTTGTTCAGACTTCACAGGGATTTGTGGAGCTGCTCGACATGGTGGGTGATGTAGTTCTCGGATGCGTAAAAAGAGTAAAATTCCTGGAGTCGGAGAAGAAAGGCGCTTTTGGAACATCAGCCGTAACCACATCAGTAACAACCATCAGTTCTATTTCAACTGAAGGACAAAGATATGAGCTTGCCCAACATGTGAATACCCCTTACACCTACAGGGTGACTCCCTATTTGGGACGTAACGGTAAATTCAGTTATGCCACAAAGAGGTACATGATGAAGTGTTTCCCCTCAAAGAAAAATGAAATAGAAACATACCTCAAAGAAAACAAAGTGGACTTTGAGAATATGGATGATGTGAGAGCCCTATTTGAATACCTCAAATAGAGATCCGGCTGCCACAGTAATCAGGTTATTGAAAACAGCTCTACGTCAGGGGCTGTTTTTTTTATGAGCCCTTGAAGTACATTACCCGGGCCTATTTCGGTAAATTGAGTTGCTCCGTCTGCTACCATATTTAGCATGATATCCACCCATCTCACCGGAGAGGTGAGTTGCATAAGCAGATTGGATTTGATCCGTTCAGGATCTGTATTGGGCAAGGCATCTACATTCTGATAAATTGGGCAAATGGGTGTAGAAAAAGGCGTTTTATCTATTGCTCTCGCCAGCTCTACACGGGCAGGCTCCATAAGCGGGGAGTGGAAGGCTCCACCCACTTGAAGCATCACACATTTGCGTACTCCGGCCTCCTTAAGAGCAGCAACTACACTCTCTACAGCTGTAGTCTCACCTGAAATTACAGTCTGTTGCTCGCTGTTATAGTTAGCTGGGACTACTACACCTGAAGTTTCGCTACAGATACGCTCCAAAAGTTCCGGATCGGCAGCGATAATAGCAGCCATAGAACCCGGATTCAGATCACATGCTTTCTGCATTGCTTGTGCCCTGAGAGAAACCAGTCTTAAACCATCTTCAAAACTTAGGGCACCTGATACTACAAGAGCTGAAAACTCGCCCAGAGAGTGTCCTGCAACCATATCGGGAGCCGGCAATTCACTGCAAAGTGCTGCCACTACCGAATGGAGGAACACGGCAGGCTGGGTCACTTTTGTAGCCCTTAGGGCTTCAGCATCACCCTCAAACATTATGTCGGTAATTTTGAATCCTAGTATCTCATTTGCCTGCTCGAAAAGAGCTTTTGCGTGGTCGGAACTGCTATAGAGCTCCTTCCCCATTCCGGGGTATTGTGCTCCCTGTCCGGGAAAAACATATGCTTTCATCTTAATAAGGTTTTAGTAAGTTCGGCAAAGATAGGAAAAAGTAGGAACATCAAGCCTTATAACCTATTCCTCTCTCTTTCACCTGCACCCGTGCCTTTGTATTTGCTCTTTGCGCTATTGAAGTTGTAACGAATGGTAATGATAAGCTCGTTGGCATCGAGGCGCTTGCTCTCAATTATCTGATACACCCCACTGTAGAGATGGGTGTTTTCCTCTCTGAGAGCAAAGAGATCTATACCCCTTAGTTCCACTATAAGAGCATCATTGAAGAAAGATTTGCGCAGAGATATATCAAGTTGGTGCATTGGTTTGATCATCTCAAACGCTAAAATGTGTCCCTTGCCCTGGAAACTGTAATCTACATCGAGCATAAAACCTTTGGGAAAAGTGAAAGAGCTGCCCAAGGCAAGAAGTAAAACCGGGTTTTTCAATTCAACATCCTCTCCCATATAGCTAAGCGTGAGCCACTGCTTATTAATGCCAAGAGAAACACGTGGCGTCCAAACACCAATGGTCGGGGTGGCCGATACTCTGGCGTTAATCATGGGGAAATTTTTACCGTAGTTAATAGGACGAAGCACGATAATATTAGGTAAATCGGGTTGAGCCGTAGCTGCATTTATAATGGCATCCTTGAAAACCTGGTAGCTGGCGGATAGCTGCATAAATTTCCAGACCGCAGAAAAAGAGAGGTCTTGGCTTATTTGTGGTTTAAGTGTGGGATTTCCTCTGGAAATGCCGTACCTGCCCAAATAGGAGGATATATTGGTCAATTGGTGATAGAGGGGGCGACGGGCCTTAGCAGTGTAACTCAACTGCAACTGAACAGGCCCTGCAACTGCACTCAGCGATGCATGGGGGAAAAAATGGTTGTACTTACAGCTCCTTTCTTCATCGTACTTTCCATTTTCTTCGAAACTGAAATCCACATGCTCATACCGCACTCCTGCTGAAAAAGAACCAAAGGAAAGTGAACGACTGTACTCAGCAAAAGCAGCGACATTGTGTTCGCTTAGTATATTATCGATGTTAGGCACAAATTTTTCAGGGTTGCGATAATCTTCCTCATATTCCGTCCAAGTGTACTCACTTCCGGCAGAGAGATTTCCTCCGAGCAACGGATAGGTAAATACGAGTTTAGAAGCCATAAGACGGTTTGCCATCCCGTTGATAGTATGCACATCACGGCTCTCCTTCATTTCACTCTGCTCCTTAAATACTATGCTATCAAGCGCGCCTCCACGCTGAATGTCTGCATTGAAGTCAATATTGAGTTGGCCAATGGTACCGTTGTAGTAAACGTTTGCCCGCTGAGTAACACCCGCGAAACTCTTACCATCAGCAGGTATTTGAACATTGTCATCGAGGGTCCCATCTAAGAAGGTTCTTATATGAAGATCCTGCGTTGATCTGCCTCCCAAAAACGCATAGGGATAGTAGCGGAATCCGATGGAATGGTTAGGATTAAACTGATAGTTGAATCCCAAGATGGGAGTCATAGTTCGTACTTTGTTGCTATACGTCAATTTCTTTTGCAATTCGAGCAGATTTTCTGAATGGAGGCTCTGAGTTATATCAGAAAAAGAGTCAGGCGCCGTTTTACTATATCCCAGAGATGCAAAGATGTCCAGATTATTGTATCTATAGTTAAGGTTGATCTGCTCCACCCAATCAAATTTGCTGTGATGGATCAGGGTACTTGAACGGAAGTCAAAGCTGAATCCATCACCCTGTTTTTTAATTGTATTAATCCTGATTACAGCTTTTGCAGCGGCGTCATAGCGAGCACCAGGATTTGTGATTACCTCAGCATCAAGTATCTCTTCCGAATTGATATATTCCAGTTCGTTGTTATCACGCACCATACGTCCGTTGATGTAAATCAAAGGAGTGCCTTTACCGAAGACTTCGAAATCGCCGTTTTTGCGGATAACTCCGGGGAGCCGCTGTAGCACATCGTTTGCCGAACCGGCTTTGGAAAGCACACAGCCCTTTATGGGAGTAGCAAAGGCATCACCACGGAGCTCTGTTTTAGGGAGTTGACCCTTAGTTAATTCCCCACATAGTATCTGAGAACCGGGTTGCAACTGTATAGTGCCAAGATCGGCACACTCTATAATGCTACATTTTGTGTCATATCCGACAAATGATATCCGGAGCAAGTACGATTCGTTTGTCAAACCGAGGGAGAAGTGTCCGGAAGTATCTGTTACTGTACCATTGACGTAAGTGGAATCCGCTTTTAGAAGCACTACATTGGCGTAAGCCAGAGGGAGATTGTTTTCGTCAATCACTCTGCCTTTAATTGTCTGAGGTAAATTCTGAGTCTGTGCCTGGGCTAAAAAGTTAGCAAAGGAGAGCGACAGATATATTGTCGCGAAAAGCATCTTTTTGAATAGCTGGTTCATAGGTCAAAAACAGTTACTACTATTAAGTAAGACGTACACCTGAAAAAATTGTTGCAAACTATTATATATATATTTGCTTACCGAAACTGCAATTTAACTTTAACTACTCTACCTTTCTTTGACGAGACCATTACGATAGGCCTCAACCAAACGGAGCAAAGCTGCAATTTGACCTCGAATCTCTTCACCATTGTCAGTATCATTGACAAGCATTCTCTCTTTGTTGAAATCAACAAAAAGTCGTGTCCCCTTGATTTCAACACCATGTTCAATGGCCTGACGAGTTGACGTGAAGGGCTCATGCTGCACCAGTTGCATTCCTCTTGAATTGAATATGAGTGTATAACCCGCAATACCGGTCTCACCCTGATATGCGCGCGAAAAACCGCCGTCGATAATCAACATCTTGCCGCCTGCACGGATTGGAGACTCACCCTTAATGGTCTTGACCGGCACATGACCGTTAAGGATATGACGATTGACGCCCTTAACACCAAATTCGTCCAAAATCATATCGCAGACCGATTCATTCTCACGAAGGATATAATAGTGGCCTTTGGGCTCTTTGTGAGGCTCTTTGTCTGCAATAAAACAACGTTCGAATGTAGTCATCTTTCCTTTGTCAAATGCCACCGAATCGGGACCGCACCAGATATACCACATATAATCGACGGCAAAGCTATGTTCCGGAGTGCCCTGTTCTCCAAAATAAGCCTTCCTGATCAAACTATCCACTTTATCCATCAAAGCCTTTCCTGCATACGCTAATCCATCTATCTTCACGCTTTTGAAACTGCCGTCAGCATTGAGAGGCATAGAAGCGTGGAACATCAAATTACCATTGCGAACCAGATAGAGACTACCGTCACTTAACAGAAATTCAATATGTCTGCGGAGACGCTCACAATGGACAAATGAGCGGTGTAATTTGCCCACAAGTTCCTCTTCTTCAGGGGTAAGACGATAAGGATCAGCCGGATCCACAGTAGGGAAATTGGTGTCAAGCATCGGATATTCTTTCCCGTATACCATGACTGTACCTTTCTCATAATTGACCAGGTGCAAAAGGTTGCGATCAGCCATTTGGAACTCGGGTCGGCGCTTGATAATATCCGCTTCCAATTTGAACTGAATAATGGAAATGGCCTTCATCATCTGAGCAATCAGATGCGTGCTCTTATTGCTATGTTTATCATCTGCAAACTTGAGACGAGGCTGAAAAGCATCGCAAGGATCATTACCATAAGTTTCCATTGCCAATGTCGCCAACGGTACCAGATTAATACCATATCCATCTTCAAGGATTCTAAGATTGCCGTAGCGCAAACAGATACGTATTACATTTGCTATACAACAGATATTACCTACCGCAGCACCCATCCAGAGAATGTCGTGATTGCCCCACTGTATATCCACATCGTGATAATTCATCAAAGTTTCCATTACAATATGAGCCCCCGGACCCCTGTCATATATATCACCCACTATATGAAGAGAATCTATTACCAGACGCTGAATCACATCACAGAGAGTGATTATGAAATCATCGGCCCTGTCAAGTTCGATAATGTTGGAAAGGATATTATTTAGATAAGCCTGCTTATTGGGGTCTGAGAGAGATTCGTGCATCAACTCCTCTATGATATAGGAATATTTTGGGGGTAGCGCTTTACGAACCTTCGAACGTGTGTACTTGACAGAGACTCTCTGGCACATTTTCACCAGCTGTATAAGGGTAACCAAGTACCATTCGTCAATATTGTCCTCTCTTGATTTGACAATCGCAAGTCTTTCTTCCGGATAACATATCAAGGTGCACAAGTCCCGTTTCACGCTTTCGCGCAACGTGTCCCCGAACTCATCGTTAATCTTGCGTTCTATGGAACCTGAAGCATTCTTCAAAACATGGCGGAACGCCTCATATTCACCGTGAATATCAGTCAGAAAGTGCTCTGTGCCCTTAGGAAGATTGAGTATTGCCTGGAGATTCATAATCTCCGTGCAGGCTTCTGCTATTGTCGGAAAACTTTTCGACAACAGTTTCAGATATCTGAGTTCATTCTCATCAAATGAGGCGTTCGGTCTCATCATTATATAATTAGGTTAAGTAAGAATAATGTGCTATCAGATTTTCTCATCGCATAGGGCGATCACGCGATCGCGACGAATATCGGAATCGGCTGCAATTGAGGCAGCCTCTGCCAGGAGAGCATCCGCCACAGCGCGATCTTTTAAGTCGGCAGCATTTATCTTGACATTAAGCCATGCACCATGTATTGCCGACCAAACGGCCAGAGCTCCCACGCCTGCATCTGATACAGAGTTGGGATTGCCTTCAGAGGCCATAGCCTCCAGAAGATCAAAGGCAGAAAATGCTGTTTTCATTGTTTCCAAAGGCACACGTGTAGCATAAAGTGTAGCAGCCTGGATAGCTGTCATACGGGCTGCTTTCTCCTCATCGGAGCCCTTGGGCAGGCCGAACGCATCCATTATACGGTTGAATGAATTTGTGTCCTCATCCACCAAATGGAGCATCTGCTCTACAATCAGCTCACCCCGCTCAGCCCAAATCGAAAACTTCTCCCAATCGGCATCCCACCCCGGCTTATGAGAAGAGAGATTGGCTACCATTGTACCCAGCGCCGCACCTAAAGCACCCATATAGGCTGAAACCGAACCGCCGCCCGGTGCAGGAGATTCACTCGCCGTCTCGAATGCAAAACCGGCGCATGTCATATTCACCAATTTGCGGGGAGCATCTACCGCCTCCGCATCTTCCATCAGGTATTCTATCACCTTTTCGCGAGGATTGAAGGGCTTAAGGTCATCCAAACCCATTGATTTTACTGCAATCTTGATAATCTCATTCTCTGAAACACCAAGGCTGCGTTTCTGTTTTTTAAGATAATACTTACCAGCATCTATAAGTACCTTTTTGGGTATAAGGCCCACAATTTCGGAGCCTGTCACACGAATACCGCGGCTTTGCGCACTCCTGCATACTTCATCAAATGCCACGTGGACCGGAGTCAGCGAGATATCAGTTACATTCATCGATACTTGTGCGATACCATACTCTTCGATGTACCATCCAATTGCCTTACAGCCCTTGAGAGTACCGGGGATCCAGACCTCTTTGCCGTTTTCATCTCTTACCACCTTACCCGTAATCGGGTCGCCCTCACGCTTTTTTCTTCCTTTTTCCCTCACGTCAAAAGCAATGGCATTTGCACGACGAGTAGAGGTAGTGTTGAGATTGTAGTTGATTGCCACAAGTATATTGCGCGCTCCAATCATCGTACAGCCGGTGTGTGCTACTCTATCATTGAATACGATAGGACCAAAATCAGGTTTCCAATTAGGGTCCTTAAATTTATCGGCAATGCCCTCATATTCGCCGGCGCGACAATTGGCAAGGTTGCGCCTTTCGGGACGAAATGCCGCATTTTCATAGCAATATACAGGAATTCCAAGCTCCTCACCCACTCTTTTTGCTAAATCACGTGCCAGTTGGGCACACTCTTCCATAGTAATATTTGCAATCGGTACGAGAGGGCATACGTCTGTGGCACCCATACGGGGATGTTCGCCATGGTGATGACGCATATCTATCACCTCTCCTGCCTTCTTAATAGCCTGAAAAGCCGCCTCAACAACTGCTTCAGGAGTGCCCACAAAAGTTACTACCGTACGATTTGTAGCTGCGCCCGGGTCCACATCAAGGAGATTGACTCCATCTATTTTCTCAATTTCGGCCGTAATCTGGCCAATTACCTGCATATCGCGTCCTTCGCTGAAATTGGGGACGCATTCTATGATTTTACGTGTCATTCTAAGTATTTAATATTATTATCTATTCGTTAGTAATCATGTCCATTCATAACCATCTTAATCTGAGGATCAATTTCCGCCCTCAGTGCCTTAGGGTTGAGCTCGAAATAGTGGTAAGGATAGAGAACAGCGGGTTTTATCGTATTGGCCGCCCTTACAAACTCAGCATCCGGCATTGTGTAGGGAAGATTTTTGGGAAGAAATGCAATGTCGATATCTTTCAAAGTTTTCATAAAGGGAATGAACTCTGTATCTCCTGCAAAATAGATCTTAAAACCTCCTAAATCGAGAATATATCCGTTGCCGACTCCTTCGGGATGGAAAGGCTGATCCTGATCATTTAGATTGTTGATATTATAGGCTGGCACAGCTGTGATTGTAACCCCATCCAAAGTACAGCTATCGCCATTCTTCAGTACCTCATAGTTATAATGTTTTCTGGGTACCACCGGAGGCACAACCAGGATGGTGTGATCTTGTACAATATGCACGAGGGCCTCCTCGTCATAGTGATCATAATGGTCATGTGTGATCAGAATAAAGTCTGCGGGAGCCTTGCCTTCAAAAGAGCAGATATCGCAGTATGGATCAAGATACCAATTCTTGCCATTAATAGTGAAATGTACTGCGGCGTGGCCGAAGAGTTCAATCTTCAACTCGCCCAATGGTGTGTTGTAGCTCTTCATAATGGTATTTTTTATATTTATTATTATATAACAATCTTTCCGTCAAGTATCAGATTCTCCACCAATGGGGTGGAAAAAGCATAAGGGATGAATTCCAGCGAAGGTATTGGTCTGGTGATTATCAGCGAGGCAGCTTTACCGATGGTGACACTGCCGTGCGTCTCTCCCAGCCCCATTGCAAATGCGCTATTGAGTGTGGCGGCATTGATTACCTCTTCCGGAGTCATCTTCATTTTCATACATGCTAAAGCCATCATAAATTTCATATCTCCACAGGGACAGGAACCCGGGTTGTAATTAGTGGCAAGTGCCACCGGAATATCATAATTCAGCATTCTGCGGGCATCAGGATATTCCATATTGAGGAAAAAAGTAGCTCCCGGCAATAGATTGGCTATGGTCTCCGACTTCTCCAGGACTTCAAGCTGCTCATCACCTGCAAACTCAAGGTGAGAAACCGAGGCGGCGTCATATTTTACTCCAAGCTCTACACCACCTGAAATGCTCATCTGATTGGCATGTACAGTAGCCTTAAGGCCAAATTTTCCACCGGCTGCAAGTATCCTGTCACTCTCCTCTATCGAGAAGAATCCCTCTTCGCAAAACACATCTATATATTCGGCAAGATCTTCAGCAGCTACGGCAGGTATCATCTCTTCTATTATCTCTCTGACATATCCTTCGTGATTATCGCGGTACCTCTCCGGAAAGGCATGCGCTCCCATAAAAGTAGCTTTTACCGTAAGCGGAGATTCCTCGGCGATGCGCCGTGCTACGCGCAACATCTTGAGCTCATCTTCCGTAGTAAGACCATATCCGCTCTTAATCTCTATGGCTCCGGTGCCAAAATGCATAACCTCTTCCACCCTGACCATTGCTTGACGGAAAAGTTCCTTTTCAGAGGTCTCGTGCAGCAAACGAGCAGAATTGAGGATTCCGCCACCTCGAGCCGCAATCTCTTGATAGGAAAGCCCGCGGATTTTATCTATAAACTCAATCTCTCTGCTGCCGGCATAGACCAGATGGGTGTGACAATCGCAAAAAGCCGGAAGCACTACCCTACCCGCAGCATCAACCACTTTGTCGGCATTCCGAAGAAAATCCTGGGGGAGCTCCAACATAGAACCGAAAGCAGATATCTTCCCCTGCTCGGAAAGCAAAAAAGCATTATCAATTACCGGCAGGATATCCATCTGTGCGCCTCTGAGTGGAGTGAGTGTCCGCTCCCTCACCTGTACCAACTTTCCAATATTTACAATCAGTAAAGATGACATGACCGAAATTATTTCTGGTTTCTCAAGAATAGGATTGAGCGTCTGATATGGTGATACATCACCTCATCTTCGTCAATGAAGGGCACGGCATCGCGGTATTCGGCAACGAATTCCTCCAATATCGGTGAGGTACGAAGCGGCCTACGGAACTCCAGCGCCTGAGCTGCATTCATCAGTTCGATGGCCAGCAGGGATTCAACATTTTGGATTACCTTGACACACTTGGTAGCAGCATTGGCTCCCATGCTCACGTGATCCTCCTGACCCTGCGAAGAGTCAATTGTATCTACGGATGCGGGAGTACAGAGCTGTTTATTCTGACTCACGATGGATGCAGCGGTGTAATGAGGTATCATAAATCCCGAATTGAGGCCCGGATGCGCGATGAGAAAAGAGGGAAGTCCTCTTTTACCTGCGATCAGCTGGTAGGTTCTCCTCTCTGAAATGCTACCCAGTTCGGCCATCGCTATGGCCAGGAAGTCGAGATTGATTGCGAGTGGCTGTCCGTGAAAATTGCCCGCAGAGATTATCAAATCCTCATCCGGAAGGATAGTGGGATTATCGGTGGCTGAATTAAGCTCAGTGATAAAGACTCCTTCTATATGAGATAGCGCATCTTTAGTGGCTCCATGTACCTGCGGCACACATCTGAAGGAATAGGGGTCCTGAACATGCTCTTTCTTACGGTTGATGATTTCACTACCTTCCAAATAGATGTTTATCATCTCCGCAGTGGTGATTTGTCCCGAATGAGGTCTGATTTCATGCACTCCGGGAGTAAATGGATCAATCCTACCGTCAAAAGCATCAATGGAAAGAGCGGCAATTTTGTCGGCCAGCGAAGAGAGTCTCTTTGCGTGACAGAGTGCCCAAAGTGCATGTGCCAGCATAAACTGGGTGCCGTTTAGCAAAGCCAGTCCCTCTTTAGATGAGAGTTTTAGCGGCTGCCAGCCGAAAATAGTTTCCAGTTCTTCGCCGGAATATCTTTCCCCTCGATAATCAAAATCTCCCATTCCAAGTAAAGGAAGAGACATGTTTGCCAGCGGTGCCAAGTCACCGGAGGCACCGAGAGAGCCCTGACTATAAACCACCGGTGTTACCCCGTGATTGAAAAAATCCACAAGGCGTTGCACCGTTTCAAGTCTCACTCCCGAATAGCCGTATGAAAGAGATTTAATCTTTAACGCCAACATCAACCGCACAATATCTTCTTTCACTTCATCACCTGTACCGCAAGCATGCGACATAACGAGGTTTTCCTGAAGTTTCGAGAGATCTGCCGCACCTACTACCACATTGCAAAGAGAACCGAAGCCGGTGGTTATACCATATATCGGCTCAACCTGATTTTCCATCCTCTTGTCAAGGTAATCACGACACCTTGTTATGCGCTCCATAGCCTCGTGGCCCAACTCGATTCGACAGTCCGGCTCCAATAATGTCTTTACATCCGAGAGGCAATGAATTTTTTCATCTATATAAAAGGTATGCATATATTATGATTTGCTTTAGTTTTCTGTTCGCAAACTACAATATTAAGATTTTTTCCGGAATAATCTATCGTTCATTAAAAAAAGCCGGTAAAACCGGCTTTTTTTAATTCAGGAATCATCCCTGATCATATTAAGGCATTAGTAACCTGGATTCTGATAGATGTCAGGGTTAGAGTTAATCTCATCAATGCCTATTGGAAGAATTGCTCTGAAGAATGTCCTGTCAATGGTCTTGTCACGATACTGGGAAGTAGTACCGAAACCCCATGCATCATCCTCAAATGTCACCTTCCTGTTTTGGCGCATCTGCTCGAAGAAGAGTTTACCCTCTGTGAGAAGTTCCCTTCTGTACTCATTGTAAACAGCATCTTCATTTATAGTTGAAGCTGTCCAGGCTGGTCTGTCGGGGTCGCGCTTTGAAATAGCATTGAGATAGTTTGCGGCAGCGCCCTTATCGCTCTTGAGAGCACATTCAGCAGCAAGCAGGTAAACTTCCGATAGACGGATAACCTTGATATTTACTGCAGTATATGTGCTCTTGCCATCACCGGCCAGAGTAGGAGAACCCAGATACTTGTAGCAACAGTCGTCCCAGTTGCTGCGTGTCTCCTGCCCCTTCATATGATCAAACGTCATAATGCCCCAACGGATATCATTCTCACCCATGATGTTTTTCCAGTATGTACTGGCCATGAAGTAGCCATATGCACTATTATGGGCATGTTCCCTGCGACTGTAGCGTACTCCAAGGGAGCTAGCACCAAGATCTCCCTCATTGGGATACATTGCAAGCTCGAAGATGGACTCGCTACCGAACTGTGTTTTCCAGGAAGCTACCCATTTTTCAGGAGTGTAGAGTGTATAGGCCTTACTGTCGATGATATTCTTGAAACAGGTAAGTGCTGATGAGAAGTTATCCATATACATATAGACCTTGCCGAGTATTGCCTGATTGGCGTAGTAGTTGACATAACCATTTGACTTACTCTTTGAAATGAGCGGAGCAGCTTTAGTAAGGTCAGCAACTATCTGGTCATAAACCTTCTTCACAGGATCTCGCTGAGGTTTTTCGCCGGCATCAACCGGAGCTGTCACAACGGGAATACCATGCGATGCACCACCGTCCATATTGTAGGGCTTACCATAGAGACGAACCAGATCAAAATGGATCAAAGCACGAAGTGTCAAGGCCTGACCGAGCATATCGTCAAGACCGGTAGTGCCCTCTTCTTTGAGAGCCTCAATGCCTTGGATAATATTGTTGGCCTGGAGAAGGCAATCATATCCTCTTATCCAGAAACCAATCTGTGAACCACCTTCAACCCTGTGGGCAAAGTAGTACATATTATCATCAAAACCGGCAGTATAGATGGTGAGGTCACCCCCCTTGGTATCACCATAAAGTACAAAGTTACGGCCGTAATAATTGGAAGATGTCATCTTGTTCATTAGACCGTTGATCATTACCTGAGCGTCGGCAGCACTGGTTATGCTGGTGGAGGAGTCTGCCTGGTTGGTGGGGGTCACATCCAAAAAGCCTTCGCAGGAAGAAATCGCCAGGACGCAGATCAATGAAAGTATTATATTAATCTTTTTCATATTCTTAAACAATTATTTTCATTAGAAACTGATTTCCAAACCGAATGTGTAGGT
>Ga0255345_1005277_pt1 | contig 13392 bp, 9 predicted proteins | sample wastewater_treat_6_FD_192415 | JGI IMG/M metagenome (GOLD analysis project Ga0255345, IMG submission 192415) | Wastewater microbial communities from Lulu Island WWTP, Vancouver, Canada - plant20 | ecosystem: Engineered > WWTP > Wastewater > Unclassified | place: Canada: Vancouver, British... | reverse complement strand
AAATCATCATAAGCAACAAAATTTTCTTTCGTCGCTTTTATAATTGCCTCAATCATATTATCACGATAAACCCCTTGTGGTGTCTGGACAAGATATAATTTCTGGCGATCTAAAGTTGTCAATTTTCCTTTTTCCATTTCTTTAATGGTATCTTGCGCCTTATATCCTAAACAACAAGGATTACCCTTTATTAGTTCTTGATAGATAGCATGGATATCCGTCCTTCTTATCATCGGTCGGGCTCCATCATGAATTAAAACCAAATTGCTCGTCGCCGCAAGCAACCCTTGATAAACACTATCCTGTCTAGTTGCTCCACCAACCACCAATTTCAATTTTGTTTGAGGAATATCATAGGTATACCTCTCAACTATTTCCCTTTCACCTTCTCGATAAACAAGAATGATTTTATCACATTGTGACACTTTTAAAAATTCATCTAGTGAATAGCGAAAAACAGGTTTTCCATTAATAGTATGAAAATTTTTATTGTACGAAAGTTGTAATCGAGAACTATTACCCGCGATTAAAATGATTGCTTCAAATTTTTCGCTTGTCATATAAAAACTCGTTATTGATATCTACACGATATTTATCGAATTGATAATTGGGACGTTCTTCCCGTTTTTCTCGATAAATACTGAAAGGTCTACCATAATCAGGATTTGTTGCATAGGATAATGCTTCATAACCAGCAACAATAAATCGCTCTGGACTTGGATTAAGGATGCTTTCACTCTTTACAATTCCCAATGCATTGGTCATCTGATATTTATTTCCATTAAAAACAATCTGCATACTCAACAAATCAGAGACATTGCTATTAATTTCACTAACAATTCTTTCATAATCTGCAGTTCCTGTAAACAGTAAACAATAATCAACATTAGATAGTTTATATACACGAGTCTGATTCAATCTCGTTGATGTTAACTGAGCAAAGTAGCGATCAGTTAATACATTAGCGACATCTTTACCCAATTTTTCAGCGTAACCAGCAATCTTTTTTAATGTCATAAACACCAAAACAAAATTGCGTTTACTATCTTGATTGAGTTTAATTTCATTTTCTAAAGCTTCCCTTGGCAAGTATTTCATTTGTCGCGGTATAAATTTTGCCCAATGAATGATGTTATAGACATATATTCCTTCAAAGGTTCTCGTTTCTTCGAACCACTCAATTCCATTCACTGTCTTTAAACGATAATAATACTTGTTGCTTCCTTCTTTTTGAGTTAACATTCGTTTATAACTAGCAACATCTTCCTCAACAATATAATTCAACAAGTTTTCTCCCGTAATAACATCCTCATTGATACCGATGGTTTTTTTCATTGCCTCAGTAAGAATATAATGATTATTTGCACTATCAAAATAGGCCAACGGTTCATTTAACGAATCAAAGAAATTAAACATATGAGAAGCATATTCTTTTACAACAGTATCTTTATACAATTGGCTTGGTGTTAACTTTTGATTATATAGTAAATATCCTCGTAGTTTTCCATTCTCAGTAATCATTGATTTTACTACTTCTTCTTTTACCGAAGCAAAATCGCTAAATACGATTTCAATATTGAATGTCTTTTCACCAAACTCTCGCAAATGGTTCATAAACTTCTTATATGACATTTTTTCTCCATCGCAAATAATGTTCTTTACAAGACGATGCCATCTTTTCTTGTTTTGATAATCTTTAGGTAAGATATCATAAAACTGATCCGTAAACATCAATAGTTTCGATCTTTTATCAAAATAAGCATAGATGTTGCTTTCAATATTGGATGGCGTAAGTTGATAAAATTTCATTTTGTTTTTATATTTTAATGCTCTTATTAAAATAATAACATATAATAATAAACACGCAAAAATTAGTTCAGCCACTGTCCAAACGATCAAATTAATTCCTAACAATGTTATGATTAATTCTCTGGTCAAATATTTTGTGAAAAAGAATAGACCTATCGATAGTAAAATTATCAATGTCTCAATGATTGGGACTTTTTTAAAAATCACAATCGTCGATATATATAATAGACCTAAAATTGTAAATCCTAAAATAGCAATATCATTTTGCTTTTGGATAATAAAATTTATGATATTTTCTAACATGGTTTTCCCTCCAATCCAACGATCAAAGCCGCTGTTTTTTTGTTTGTCGCTAAAGGAATTTCATAAACATCACATAGCCGCAACAAAGCAGAGACATCTGGCTCATGTGGTTGGGCTGTCAATGGATCGCGGAAGAAAAAAACAAGATCGACTTCCCCTTTGGCAATCCGTGCCCCTATTTCTTGATCACCACCAAGCGGCCCTGATTTGTGACAATGTATTTTTAAATTAGTATGTTCCATGATTAGTTTTCCTGTTGTTCCCGTTGCATATAGAGTATGACGGCTTAAATATTCCTCGTTTGCTTTTGCGAAAGCGAGCATATCCGGTTTTTTCTTATCATGGGCAATTAAAGCTATTCTCATAAGTTTCCTCTTCCTTTTATATTATTATACCATGTTTTTCTAATAAAACAAATGTTGTTTATGGAAATAACTATATTTTCTTTGAAAAAAAAAGATTTAAGGTTTCCCTTAAATCTATCATCACTTGATTGCCAAATACTGATCAAGTATTTCCCGCAACCTTTCGTTTGTCAATTCTAAATTAATAACTCCAGAAATGGTAACTGATACATTCCCTGTTTCTTCAGAAACAACAATGGTTAATGCATCATATTTTTCACTGATTCCAATAGCTGCACGATGACGAGTTCCAAAAGATTTCGGGATATCGTATTTATCTGTAGAGGGGAAATATGCTCCAGCACACATAATCCTGTTTTTGCGGATAATGATTGCCCCATCATGGCAAGCAGTTCCCGGAGTAAATATAGTTGTTAAGAGTTCTTGAGTAATCACACCATTAATTGGAATTGCTTTTTCAATAAAAGTATTTAAACTATCTTCTCTTTCAAAGGTTATCAATGCTCCAATATGACGTTTAGATAAATAATCTACCGTTTGACTGATAGTATTAATAATAATTTGTTTTTCTTGAGCAGATGAAAATGCATTATCTACTTTTGACTTCACAAAAACTTCTTCCCATATATTTCTAATTTCTTGACCATAAATAATAATAAAGACTCCAATCATCCAAAAAGCGAAAACTTTAATGATTGCCTTAATCATTTTTAAATCAAATAAAATCGTTAACAAGTAAATCAATAATAAAATTAAAAGGGCAAGAAGAAATTTTTTTGGTTTTATTCGTTTTTTAATTAAAAAATATAAGGCTATTAATACACCCACTACTAACAATAAATCGGTTACCGCTCTAACAATCCCCAAAAGACTAAATTTGTCAGTATATTCTGATAAAATATCAATAAAATTATCAAACATCTTTTTCACCTTCTCCGCTTAACATCAAATCTATTTGATTTTTTCTTTCCTGATCTAATTCTTGTTTACTCATAAGATATCGAATCATCTTTTCATCTTTTTCCTCAATTGCATAATCAATAGGTAAGCAATTAACCTCATCCAACATATTAACATCAGCCCCATGCTCTACTAAATACTTAACTATTTCAATATTACCATTTAAAGCTGCTAAATGAAGCGGAGTCTGTTCTTGAGATGCACCAACATTCAAATCACACCCGCTATTTACCAAACTCCTGATAAATTTTAGTTTCCCTTCATTAACCGCTTTATGTAGCGGAGTATCGCCATACTCATTGGCAATATTCATATTTACTCCTGCTTTAATAAATAAATTGAATAGTTTAATATCGTTTAGTTTCAAAGCAACATGAAGTAAGGTTTGACCCAAGTACCCCTGTGTACTGACATCAATATTTTCTTCTTTTAATTTGGCTAAGGTACTTTTAATATAAAAATACCGATGAGGATCTTGTTTAACCGTATCAACAAATTCCTTGAATTTCTTTTTATCACCGCGTTTAATCATTACTAATAGCCTCAACAATTTTTTTTGCCGTATAATCCAACCCTTTAATCAAGGTGGTTTTTTCAATAACTACTATTTTCCAACCATTTTCAACATTCGCATAATATTTATCACGATAAATATTCATGATTTCTATTCGATTAATCTCATCAAATAAAATGAGAACGCCATATAAAATATCATCCTTTTCTAAGATTAAATTTACATTATCGTTGTTTACATAAACCTGATAACCATAGTTTTTTATTTCTTGTGCTAGTAATTCTTTGCTAGTATCGCTGAAGTTTTCTGAAAAAATTTGGTCATATCCATCTAAAATATCTTTTAGACCAGCAGCAAATTTAAAATCCTGCTCTTCTTGTAAAATTTTGTTTTTGTCATAAATAATAACCTTTTTCTTGCACAACAATAAATTATCTAACATATTATCATAAATATAATCAATATCAACCATATAGTAATCTTCATAATCGATGATGTTGTAGTCCGCATCGATAAGATATCCATTGGCAAGATCACAAATATTAATGTTGTTTTTGAAAAAATGATTGATTTGTATGAAATTGTAGTTCTTCTTATTAAGCATTTTAGATATTTCTTGATAAGTAGATTGTTGTTTCCCCAAATTCTTAATAAAGTAATTAATCTTTACGTTTTCATCGTTTCCCAACAATTCTAAAATATAGTCGTTTATGTTTTTCTCAATAATCATAAGGCCCATATTCGCCGAATAGGTGTTAGGGAAAAGACCTCTTTGCCCTTTCATAAAATGAATTAATCCCTTTGGCGTTAAAGAATAACGATAATCAAGATAAAACTTTTGTGTGTTTTTAATAATAGAAATCAAATTATTGGAAATAGATTCGTGTAATTGATACTCTCCAGAGATAATAAGCTGCGCTTTTGTTTGTGATAAAAACTGAAGATTAGAACTTGGAATATGAGCATCATCAACAATAATCAAATCGAAATCATCTACGTTAATATATTTTTCGATTAATTTGGTACTGCCAAGAAAGATATGCTTTACCCCTTTTGTTCGGCGAATGTAATTTTGATAATCTAAATGCTTTAAGCCACTTAAATTCACACGATGAAAACTAAATTTTCGAATGTCGTTTAAAACATTTTTACTTTCTTGTGCGATAATACTTGTTTCAAGTTGATTAATTTCTTGTAAATAAACGTTAATATCACGAATTTCTGACAAAATTTGGTGATTAGTCAAATATCTATTATTTAATTCATTTAAATAAATAGAGCAAAAATCAGCTACAATTTTATCTTTTCTTTTCGTTGTAATAATATATTTAATCAATTTCCCCAGTTTATATTTATTTAAAACACCAAGGCCTTCTGTTATTGTTAAATAATTGAGTAATTCATCTTTTGAGTTTAATAGTTTAGTGGTATACTCTAGTGTTTCTTCAAAATCATTGTAATAGTAACGAGAAATTCCATCCTTAAAAATCTTACAATACATTTTAAATGTTTCGATTAAAGCATTACCAATCTCTTTACATGTAGTAATATGTGTTATAAGTAAAGCATGTCGTTTTGGATGAAAACTATTTACAAAAAAGCTAAGGTTTTTGAAACAATCCACGTAAGCTTCGAAATTTTGCATTATTTTAGAAATTGATGAAACAACTGTTTTCTCATTGTTGTATAAAACTCCAAAAAGTCTTTTATACTTTTCATTATCTTTTAAATCATCAATTTTTTTGTTTTTCTCACGCAACATATCGCGAATATCCAAGTATGTTTCCGCTTTAATATAATCTTGCTCACTGGCTCTAATAACCGATAACATACGATCATTTGAAGAATATAAATCCTGGATGTACTTGAAGATATTATCGAGATTAAGTATTTTTTCGTAAGTATTATTCCCTTGTATCATCAAATCATATTTTGATAAATCTTCTATTAAATCGAATAATTCCAAATATGCTTTCTTATACATTAATAATGTTTTTAAAACTTTATCGTACTCTTCTGTTGCCATGATCTCTTTGTCTGTCAAACGATAAAACATCTTGGTAATAATTCCCCGATATTCATAGCGAGTGATGTTAGAAAAATACTCTTTCAGTGTATCAAGTTCTCCTAACAAATCATTATTAGCGTCATATTTCACTTTCGTTAGATTGAAATATTGCTCTTTCAAGACTTTCAAACGATGAGAAGCGGCAATGTTTTGTTCCATTTCAAGAACAAAATCATCAATCTTAACTTTATTATACTTTTTACGTATGCTGTTTAACGCCTTATTCTTGGCTACATTCGAATCGATTTTCTTTATTTCTTTGATATTTTTCAAAATTATTAAGCTCTCTTTAATCGTTAATTTTGGATATTTTCCTCGGAAATTATTAACGATTGTTATAAGTTCATCGATTTCTACTGTAACTTTATTCAGCTTATTAGTAAATGAATCTTGTTGATTATTTACTACTATATTCACTAATTTACGATTAATTTTATGTGTACTAACATAATTAATAAATTTTATGATTTCTTCTAATCCTTCATCTATTGCCCAAAATTCCCAATCAGAAAAAGCAAAGATTTTTTCTAGAGTCTTTAAAAAGATTTCTTTTTGAATTGCCCCTTTGTTAATCTTAATTGTTACTTTTTTACGATTAGCATTTAAACTATCAATACTAGAAAAATCATTTTGTTTGAAATATTTCTGAAAAACCACCGCTATTTCATCTTCAATATTGATTGAATCTAGGTTAGTATAACGCTGATTACAATAATTGTTGATTTCTTGGATTTTATTAATTTCGTTTTTAAGATTTTTATATTCTATTTGAGCTTCTTTAAATCCTTTCAAGGATTCTTCTACCCAACTTTTTGGTACTAATGCAATATCTAAATTTTCTAAATGATATAAAACATTCTTCAACATCGCATAATTTTCGATCTTTTTTATCCCAAAATTGGTTTCAAAATAATTCTTCTCTTCCAAGAAAGTTCTAAAACACCGATTAATTTGATATATCAAGGTAATAATTTGATTAGGATATTTAACATTATTTAAAACTGGGATTTCTTTCCATATGCTTTCTTTAAAGTTATCCATTTTTAATAATGCACCTTGAATCTTTTCTAAACTCGTTTTAATCGTAAAGTATTCATGTTTATATAAATCTTCAAGTTTGTCGATTTCTATTTTTTCTGTTGATGGATCACGGAATTTCAACAGTTCATCAACTACTTCTAAATACTGAAAATTAGCTATCCTTCCATTCATCGCTGTTTCGTATTCATTTAATTTTTGATAACGCTCAAATAAATCATCCTTCAACTCTTTTGGTGAAGAATAATTGCGGGAAATAATATCTACAGTGTTAGTCAGCAAGTTTGTAAATGGTATTGACAAATCTGCAACATAATTTTCCATATTTATTTGTTTCATATAATCAAGAATATCCGTTAATGTTTCTATCATATCGGAAATAAACAAAACCCGTTTTCCTTGATTTACTGCATTAATCATTACGTCTTTCAAAACCGTTGTTTTCCCCGTACCAAGTCGCCCAACAATAGAAAAACTTTTCCCTAAAACAGCATTGATTAAAATTTCTCGTTGTGTTTTGTTGAGTGGCAAAGAATAATAGCAATCGGCTAAATCAGCTGAATATAATTTGTCCGATAACTTGTTTTCTATTTCCTTGTTTCTCTCCAATTTTGAAAAATCAATTAATACATCTTTCTTCCTGATATTTCCATAGGTTAGATAATTCTCCAAGCGAATGCTGAATCCTTCATTGTTGGCAAAACTCATACAGAATTGGTCAATTGCATAAACGCTGTCTAATTTGTTTCCCCATAAAATACTACTCTTTGTAACTTCAGTCAAGGTAGACAATAATAATGGATTTTCAATTGGCGAATTAACCAATTGAAAGTAGATGTTTTCAGAAACAACAAACAAATCAACAGGAATTAAAACAATCGGCATAAATACTTCTTTATTATCATTGTTTGTATATGTTAGAATTCCATAACTAATAATCAATTGCTTTAATTTATCTTTATCAACAATATTTTTAAAAAACAGATAGGGCATCTTATTGCTTAAATCTTTGTTTTGAATGTTCATTCGCCCAATACCCATATTTTGAATAGAAAAATCAACAATATCATTTATGTTAATCATTTCATAATTAAGCAGTTTTTCAAGAACTTGATAATCTAAATTGCCTAATTCAAGATAAGCGTCTGCACTAAATATACTTTTTAGATGTAAATTTTTAGATGATAGTCTTAAATTGGTAGCAGTATCTCTAGTCATATTCATTACCTCGTTATTATTATATCAAAAAAAACAAAAAAGTAATATAGTATTTTGAAATTAAGTTTTTCAGTTTTTTAATGAATATTTTCAATGAAAAAATATCGCAAATATTTTCATTTTTTTCTTCTTTTATTTTATCGTCTTTCATAGTATAATTAGATAACCATTTTTTTTAGAAAGGATTTTTGTTATGAACACTTTAGATAGGGTTTTCTATGATGACCACATTATTGAAAAACTAAATAATGACATTCGAAATTTTTTTCCCCATTTATTTTTGATTGATAAAGAGAAAATGCACATGACCTTTACTGGTGTATCTCGTTTAGTTTTACTGGATCGTTATTCTCAAAAAGATATCAATCATAGTACAATAGGAATTGGTGATGTTGTTATTTGCATCATAAAGGATGATCCGAAATTTCCAACTAGAGGAATTGGTTATATTCGCGAAATCGATTTTGAATCTGGTTGTTTGTATATAGAGGTTGAACAAGAATATGCAGCAATGTGCCTCGATATCGATGAAAAAGGAATCATTAAACGTCACCTAAACGAAGTAGATAAACCTCTGGAGTTATTCTTTGAACAAATTTGTCATCGAGTAGCAAATAACTTAGGTCAAGGGGAAAAACTAGAAGTCGTAACCGACTTTTATCATGAGCTTTCGGAATTAAATCTTGTTCCTGCAGGAAGGGTTTTGTTTGGTGCTGGTTCAAATAGTGCCGTTACCTATTTCAATTGTTTTGTTATGCCTTTTATTCATGACTCACGAGGCGGAATTAGTATTCACCGCCAACAAGTTATGGAAATCATGTCTCGTGGTGGGGGAGTTGGTACGAACGGTTCAACATTGAGACCTAAAAATTCGCTGGCAAAAGGAGTGAATGGTAAATCAAGTGGTGCTGTAAGTTGGTTACATGATTTATCTGAATTAACTCATCTAGTAGAACAAGGGGGCTCTCGACGAGGAGCTCAAATGATTATGCTGGCAGATTGGCATCCAGATATTATCGAATTCATCATTAGTAAAATGCAAAATCCTAAAATCTTGCAATTTTTACTCAACAATCTTACCGATGAAGATATTATCCGCGAAGCAAAGAACAAACTTAAATTTATTCCTCTTACCAATGAAGAAACAGAAATATATGAAGCTTTAATCGATATAGAAGGTACTCATCCTGGCACTGTAAGTAAAGCAACTTTAGAAAGAGCACGAGAAATCTTATCTGTTGGTGGTAAATATCAAGTAAATAATCCTGATTTTCTTTCTGGTGCCAACATCTCAGTAGCGATTACGAAAGAATTTATGTACGCCGTTGAGAATGACTTAGAATATCAATTAAAATTCCCTGATATTGATAACTATAATCCTGGCCAAAAAGAAGCCTATAATCAAAAATGGGCGGATGTTGGTGATGTCCGTGTATGGGAAAAAATGGGATATGGTGTTAAGGTATATAAAACCTTTAAAGCTAAAGAATTGTGGAATCTGATTAATATTTGCGCTACCTATTCAGCTGAACCGGGAATTTTCTTTATCGACAATGCTAATGACATGACCAACGCTAAAGCTTATGGTCAACAAGTGGTATGTACCAACCCTTGTGGAGAACAACCTCTTGCACCATATTCTGTTTGTAACTTAGCAGCAATCAATCTTGCAAATATGGCCGATCACAAAGCAAAAAATGTTAATTGGGAAAAATTAAAGAAGACAATTGATGTGGCAATAAGACTACAAGATAATGTTATTGATCGTACTACTTACTTTTTAGAAGAAAATAAAATCCAAGCTTTAGGAGAGCGAAGAATCGGTCTTGGCGTTATGGGATTACACGACTTAATTATCTACTGCGATTTACGCTATGGCAGTAAAAAAGCCAATCGCTTTGTTGATAAATTGTTTGAATTTGTAGCAACTAACGCCTACAATGCTTCTATTAATCTTGCCAAAGAAAAGGGAAGTTTCCCGTTCCTTGACCAATATGGCTCACGCGCAAAATTTATCGAGAGTGGCTATATGAAGAAAATGCCTACTCAAATAAGAGAAGACATTCTAAAATATGGTATTAGAAACTCACACTTATTGACAATTGCTCCAACGGGTTCTACAGGAACCATGGTTGGTGTGTCAACTGGTCTTGAACCATACTTCGCTTTTAAATATTACCGTAGTGGTCGTTTAGGTAAATTTATGGAAGTAAATGCTCCAATTGTTGATAATTATATTAAACTTCATCCTGAGTGTGATATCAATAATCTACCAGATATCTTTATTTCCGCAATGGAATTATCTGCGGAAGAACATGCTGATGTACAATGTGTCATTCAACGCTGGGTTGACTCTTCTATTTCCAAAACTGTTAATGCACCAAAAGGATATACAGTGGAAGATGTTGAAAAATTGTATATGCGCTTATATAAAGGAAAAGCAAAAGGTGGAACCGTTTATGTTGATGGTAGTCGTGACACTCAAGTCTTAACCTTGAAGAAAGAAGACACTCTTCCAAAACAAGTTGAACTTTCAGATTTGGGTATTGAAATTCAAGAAAATAAAGTGGAAAGAGGAAAGGATGAAATCAATCCTACCACCACGAAAGCTAATCGTAACATTGGTGTTGAAGTAGGAGATACTTGTCCAATTTGCCTTCAAGGAGTTGTTGAAGACATTGGTGGTTGTAATACCTGTACTAACTGCAATGCTCAACTAAAATGTGGTTTATAAAGATCTCAAATCGAGATCTTTTTTCTTTGAAAAACAACGGGAAAGTTTATCAAAATTATATGATTGATGTATAGGTAACCAACCAAAAAAATGGTCAATTTAACAACAAAGATTTTTTGAAGAGTGAAAAGGTTGTTGAAACGATATTCGTTGACTATTTTTATTGTGAATCGTATAATATTGATGGAAAAGAGGTAATCCACCATGGAAAAAGCTATCATCATTGGCGTTAATACTTTAAGTGAAGATTATGTTTTCCTTGATGAGATTGAAGAATTAAAGAACTTATGTTTGGCTTGTGATGTGGAGATTGTTGATGTTATAACGCAAAATCTAAATTATATAAATCCCTCAACTTATGTTGGTAAAGGAAAAATCGAAGAAATAAAAATAACTATTCAGAGTTTAGATATTGAGGCTTTAGTATTCAACGATGAATTAACTCCTTTACAAATCACCAATCTGCAAGAAGCATTGGAAATTACCATTTACGATCGCACCTTCATCATTCTAGAAATTTTCAAACGTCGGGCAAAAACGAAAGAAGCCATGATGCAAGTAGAAATAGCAACATTAAAATACAGTCTTCCTCGCCTTACGGGACTAAGAAAAGGTCTTTCGCGGCAAAGAGGTACCGGTGGTGGCTTTGCCCATGGAAGAGGAGCAGGTGAAACAAAACTAGAACTTGATCGCCGTATTACTACTGACCGAATCACTGCCTTAAAAAAAGAACTCGAAGAAGTTACTCTTTTACGAAAACAACAAAGAAAAACGCGTAAGACGAATAACATGCAAATAGTATGTTTAGTGGGCTATACCAATAGTGGTAAATCTAGTACCTTGAATGCACTTTTACATCGTTCAAAAGGGATAAAAAAAACAGTGTTCGAAAAAGATATGCTTTTTACAACACTGGAAACTTCAACAAGAGCTATCCAAACCGAAACGAATTTTCACTTTTTAGTAACAGATACCGTTGGATTTGTCAATAAATTGCCTCATCACCTGGTAGAAGCATTTAAATCTACCCTAGAAGAAATCAAAGAAGCAGATTTAATTATCCATATTGTCGATGCTACTAATCATAACTATAAATTACAAATTGAAACTACTGAACAAGTATTACAAAGTATTGGCGTTAAAAATATCCCTACTATTTATGCTTTCAATAAAATCGATTTGCTTGAAGATTATCTATACATTCAACCTCAATATGAAAAAGCAATTAGAATTAGTGCTATCACCGATAAAAATATTGATAAACTCATTGAAATGATTCAAACGGAGTTAGAACACGACTTTATAACAATTCAACTTCAAGTTCCTTATCACGAACAAAAAATTATTGAGTTTCTAAAAGGTTCTGGGTATACAAAAGCCATTGATTACCAAGAAAATCAGATTGAAGTTCTGGGGAAAATACCAAAACGCTTACTAAGTAAAGTTGAAAAATACTTATAAAAACACAAAACCCACTAGCAATTCCTAGTGGGTTTTATAAAACAACATTAAATTCTTCTTCTATCATCAATCTGAAAATGATTTGCTTATCTAAATAAGCAAAATCCATATGAACCAATTCATATTTATTATAATTAGTAAAACCGAAATCATTTAAATCTGTGTTAATATCAATGATATAACAATGATAGACTTCCTTTTTTTTGTTTGTAATTGTTACTATACCATATTTTTTAATTAGTTCTTCCGGTACTGTTAGTTTATATTTTCGATTACATTTTTCAATCATTTGATCAGCAAATGATCTTTTTTTCATTTTCAGTACAATTCCCTTTTTATCCTTGAGAAATACTTGCGTGCCATGTTTATAAACCAAATATATATACTCGTTTTTATCGGTTGTATAGATAATTTTCTTTCCCTTAAAACTGAATCCTTCACGATTTCCCTTCAAAAATAATCTAGTGGGAATAATAATGGTATATAGCAAAGAACTCCCCGCAAACATAATGTATATTCGTGGATGACAAAAAATTAAATAAACATAATTATCAAGGAAATACGCCAAAACGAATAATATCGTGAAAATCAATCCAATCGTTAAGTGGATGGCGCCTCTGATTTTTGGATTAATCGTCGTAATCATCCCATTTATAATAAAAAATAATAATCCCAGTCCCAAAACAGCACTAGCTGTTTCGCGTATATAAATCATATTCCATCATCCTATCATTTCATATATTGAAGAATAGCTTTTAAATATACCTCTACCCCGATTATAAAAACATCCTCATCGACGTTAAAGCGAGAATTGTGTAGGGGATAAATGCAATCTTTTTCTTCATTGCGAACCCCCAAACTCATCATTGCCCCTTTTGCTTTATCAACATAATAAGCGAAATCATCAACTCCCATAGAAACA
>Ga0255345_1005271_pt1 | contig 13400 bp, 1 predicted proteins | sample wastewater_treat_6_FD_192415 | JGI IMG/M metagenome (GOLD analysis project Ga0255345, IMG submission 192415) | Wastewater microbial communities from Lulu Island WWTP, Vancouver, Canada - plant20 | ecosystem: Engineered > WWTP > Wastewater > Unclassified | place: Canada: Vancouver, British... | reverse complement strand
CTTCCAGCTCTATTGTCATAGGTAACGGTACATACACTACTACCGTTGACTTTACCAACCCGACAGCTAATGTAGTCTATAGGTTTCCAGCCTTAGGAGCCGGTACCTATGACATATGTACCAGTGGCAATAACTGTACCGGTCTGGGAGCTTACATCCAAAACCAAAACGCTGCCCAACAAGCCAGTTCTAACTTCTGGATTAGTGGTACCGGTAGAGCCGATACCAGTATGTTATCTCCGGCCTTTGACTCCCCAACCGCTAGTTCGGCTCTCAATATAGGTACATCCAACACCAATGCTATTACCATAGGCAATGCTGCTAGAAACTCAAGTATTACCCTAAACTCCGGTACCGGCACCATTGCTATCGGTACCGGCAACCAAGCCAGAACCATCAACATAGGTACCGGCGTTGCTGCCCAGACAGTCACAATCGGTTCAACCAACGGAGCCAGTTCGCTGTTGCTGCAATCCGGCACAGGTGCCCTAAATGTCCAAACCCAAGGTACCGGCGGAATCAACATTGGCACTAATGCTGTAGCTCAAACTGTTACTATTGGTAATACGACTGGGGCTAGCGGCATAGTACAGAACGTTGGTACCGGTAACTGGGTGGTTAACGGCGTAGCTAGTTCTACATATACATTAGGCGCCGCTACTACTACCGGCACAATCACCATAGGTGGTACGGCCCAGACTGGCAACATGATACTTGGCTCCAGCAGTGCCGCTAATACTTTGGCCATAGCTAACGGCAGTGGAGCCACTACTTTGAATCTTGCTAACAACCAAACAGGTGGTTCGGTCAATGTCGGTGGAGCCATGACTACCGGCACAATCACCATAGGTGGTACTTCTCAAACCGGTACCATAACCCTTGGTCGCTCTACAGCTACTAACGCCATTAATATTGGCACAGCGGCTGGTAATACTCGAACTCAAACCATTAACATTGGTACCAGTGCAACAGCCGGCTCAACCACTAACGTCACTATCGGCTCAACAATTGCCGGCACAACCGTTATCCAAGGCGCTGCCAGGCTAGCAGCCCAAACAACCAACGGGGTAGTCATGACCAGCGGATCAAACGGTACGCTCGGTGTTGTCGCTACTTTGCCTGTTGCTTCCGGTGGTACCGGCACTAGTAGCTTTACGACTAACGGTGTACTGTACGGTAACGGTAGCAGTGCCATTGCCGTAACCGGTGCTTCCGGCGGTGGTACCTTCTGTCTAATATCTACTAACGGTGGAGTGCCTCAGTGGGGGACATGCGGTACCGGCTTTGCTACAACTTCCTTAGATAACATTGCCTCTACCAATCTAAGTGCTGCACTTAATAGAACCGGTGGTGATCTAGCTATAACCACCACCACCAGCGGTAACATCACACTTACCCCGGCAGCTGCGGGAGGCTTAGTCAACGTACTGACCGGTAATCTTAAGGTAGGTGACGGCACACCAAACGTAACACTAAACGGTGAGGATGCCTATATAGAAGGTACTTTAGAGGTTGACGGGTCTGCCAGGTTTGACGGCGGCATCGCCGTAACCGGCAACTCCACCATTACCGGCACCTTGGGCAGTCTAACCGGTCTATCTTCTTCCGGTACGATTACCTTCAGCGGTCTAACAGCTAACAGAGCAGTCTTTACTGACGGTTCATCACAACTCAGCACTACCGCTACCTCAGCTGCTCTACTCAACTCACTTAGCGATGAAACCGGTACCGGCGTAGCTGTCTTTAATACTTCACCGAGCTTTACGACCAGCGTGGTTACCGGCTCTACTTCCTTCAATGTCTTTAATACTACGGCCACTACCGTTAATGCCTTTGGTGCATCCACAGCTATGACCTTAGGAGCCACTACCGGTAATGCCTATGTCCGTAATCCCACCACTACCTTCGGTAACACCGGAGCCGTTACCCTCCAAGGCGCTAACAACTTGGCCGTAACTGTCCGCAGCCAAGGAACCGGGGCTTTATACTTGTCTGGTAGTTCGGTTGTCGCCAGGCCTCAAGCGGGGAGTGACTCGGCCACAGCCTTCCAGGTGCAAAACGCTGCCGGCACGGCTACCATACTCAACGTGGATACTACCAATCAAAGAGTAGGCGTGGGTACGACCGCGCCGAGTACGGCTTTAGAGGTGGTGGGTGATATTACCTCTAAGGGTACGCAGTGGACGGCCCGCTCGGCCGCCGGGGACAATGATCAATGGTACTCTGCCACCTACGGTAACGGCCTGTTTGTAGCGGTAGGTATCGCTGGCGACCGGGTAATGACCTCCCCGGACGGTATCAACTGGACGGCCCGCTCGGCCGCCGGGGATAATGACTATTGGAACTCCGTGACCTACGGCAACGGATTGTTTGTAGCGGTGGGAAACAACGGTGACCGAGTGATGACCTCTCCGGACGGCATCAACTGGACGGCCCGTTCTGCTGCCGGGGATAATGATACTTGGTCCTCCGTCACCTACGGTAATGGCCTGTTTGTAGCGGTGGGTGGTTATAGTGTCGGCGACCGAGTGATGACCTCCCCGGACGGTATCAACTGGACGGCCCGCTCGGCCGCCGGGGATAATGATTCCTGGTCCTCCGTCACCTACGGTAATGGCCTGTTTGTAGCGGTGGGTTGGAATGGCGACCGAGTGATGACCTCCCCGGACGGTATCAACTGGACGGTCCGTTCGGCTACCGGGAATGATGACTATTGGATCTCCGTCACCTACGGTAATGGCCTGTTCGTGGCGGTCGGTACGGGTAGCGACCGAGTGATGACCTCCCCGGACGGTATCAACTGGACGGCCCGCTCGGCCGCCGGGGATAATGATAGTTGGAGCTCAGTCACTTACGGTAATGGCCTGTTTGTAGCGGTGGGTACTAGTGGCGATCGAGTAATGACCTCCCCGGACGGTATCAACTGGACGGTCCGTTCGGCCGCTGGGGATAACGATGGTTGGCAATCCGTTACCTACAGCAGCGGCCTGTTTGTAGCGGTGGGTACTAGTGGCGATCGAGTAATGACCTCCGGTAAAACCGAGCTAACCGTTACACCAAACAACAATTTGTATCAAGGCGGGTTGCAGGTTAACAGCCAGTTAACTGTTCAATCGGACGATAGTAAATTATGGGTAGCCGTAGGAAGCAGCACCAACACCATCGCCACCTCCACCGACGGCATCAACTGGACTGGCCTGGGTTCCTCCGTATTTAGCAGTGGAGCTGGCAATAGTGTTGCCTGGAACGGTTCAATGTGGGTAGCTGTCGGCTACGGCACCAACACCATCGCCACCTCCACCGACGGCATCAACTGGACTGGCCTTGGCAAGACCATATTCAGTACTTATGGCAATAGTATTGCCTGGAACGGCTCCATGTGGGTAGCTGTCGGTCAGGGCACCAACACCATCGCCACCTCCACCGACGGTATAACTTGGACCGGCCGAGGTACTTCCATATTTAGTACTGCCGGCCGTGGTATTGCCTGGAACGGCTCAATGTGGGTAGCCGTCGGTCAAGGCACTAATACCATAGCCACCTCCACCGATGGTATAACTTGGACCGGTCGGGACACATCTTCCCCCAAATTTACCTCTGGCTACGGTATTGTTTGGAACGGTTCAATGTGGGTAGCCGTAGGAAGCGGCACCAACACCATCGCCACCTCCACCGATGGTATAACTTGGACCGGCCAAGGTAATACCATATTTAGTACTACTGGCTATGATATTGCCTGGAACGGTTCAATGTGGGTAGCCGTAGGCCAAGGCACCAATAGCATCGCCACCGCCACTCCTGTCAACGGTCTCCCCGTTTGGACTGGCCTTGGCACCTCAACATTTAGTACTCATGGTCGTGATGTTGCCTGGAACGGTTCCATGTGGGTAGCAGTTGGAAGCGGTACCAACACCATCGCTACTTCCACCGACGGCAGCACTTGGACCGGTCGGGGCACTTCCATATTTAATAGCTACGGTTTTGGAGTTGCTTCTTACCCCGCGCCTGAACTGTATCCACCAGTCTACTCTTCTTCGCTTAGAACGCAGTCGTGGCGGAACGCCAGCGGACAAGAGTTAACTTCCATAGACCACGCCGGGCGTTTATCTGTTGGTAAAGCTACTATTGAGGCATCGTTATCGGTAAGGGCTATATCGTCGGTTAGCCCCATACAAAGCTGGCAAAACTATGCGGGCCAGACAGTAGCCATGATAGACAACGTGGGTAATATGGGCGTTGGTGGTGGCTTTGAGGTTGCCAATTTTGGAGATGACCGAAGTAGGCTGACTGTGGCCAGCAGTGGCTCGACGGCATATGTCAATATATGGAATCAAAGCTCTAAGTCTAAGACTGGCGACCACATTAGACTAGCTTGGTGGCAGGGGGATACTAATCCAATTGAAATAGTTCGGTTTTCTCCGATGATTGAAAGTTATACCAGCGATTCGAATTTTAAATCGAAAGTAATTATCAATATAGCGCGTGGATCTGATGAGACGGGCTTAGGTAATGGAGACTTTGCCTTTGCTGTAAACTCTTCAAACAAAGCAGCCCTTGGCGTAGGAACCATGAATCCCGCTACAGCCTTAGAAGTAGTCGGAGTTATAAGATCTTCTAGTCTAGCTGGTTCCGGAGTTAGAGCGGTATATGCTAATGCCAGTGGCAGCCTGCAAGACACTTCTTCTGATGCCAGGTTAAAGGTTAATGTTACTCCTTTAACCAACAGCGTAAACGTGCTCCAAGCGCTTAACCAGCTTCGAGGGGTTACTTATAACTGGAATCAGAATACGGAAAGGGGTCGTGACAGTGGCACTCAAACAGAACTGGGTATGATTGCTCAAGAAGTACAGGCGGTATTGCCTTGGTTGGTTAATAATACGCACGATGGCTACCTATCGCTGGATTATTCTAAGATGAGCGGTTTCTTAATAGAAGTAGCCAAAGCACAACAACAGCAAATTGCTAATACTCAAAATAATATATCGGCTCTACAGTCGGGTAAGCTTAACTTAACTGGCGGTACGATTAACGGCAATTTAGGGGTAACAGGCAGTCTTAATGTGACTGGGCCGGTAAATATGAGTAACAACCTAACCGTCACTGGAAACATAACGTCGCAAAACATTGCAGTAACCAACACGGCAACAATACGCATACTAAAAGTAACCGGGCCGGCAGAATTTGGAGGCGACATCAGGCTGGCCGGGGCTGTCAACACCAAGCAGGCCATTACTAAGAAGTTTAAGGCCAGTTTGCCAATCCCGGCTGGTAGCGTGGTGGTAATGGATCCGCTGTTTGACGGTCAAGTGATGATGACTAATAACCCTAACGACACCAAAGTTATAGGTGTAACAGTTACAGAGGCTGTTAATGCCGATGACGAGATAGAGGTTGCCATAGGCGGGCAGGTGCAAGTAGGTGTAGACGCACTAACAATAGTGGCCAGTGGCGACATGATAACTTCTGATACAACTCTAGGTAAGGCCAGGCCAAACAATACACCTATAGTTGGTTCGGTGCTGGGTAAGGCGACTAGCACTAAAGATGCCAATAACCTTATTTGGATACTAATTACCTTACAATAAACCAAATAGACTGACAGTGAGAAATCGAATCTATAATCTTGATTTTCTAACTATATTGTGCTAAAATAATCGAATAATGATAAAAACAAAAAAGTATGAATATTTTAGTTTGTTATTAATAGCTACTCTAATTGGCAGCATGTTTTTATTGGCACCGCCGGTTAAATCTGCTACTAGTAGTATAGTACTAGCAAACCCTAAACCTTATCAAATTTTGCAAAGGAAGGGTGACAATACTGCAGATATTACTGTTAGGGGTACCTATACGGGTGACCCGGGCGCTATACAAGCCCGTTGGCGTGGTGGTGAGTGGGTTGTCATCGACAATTCGCCTCAAGGAGGTCATTTTTTTGGCATTTTAACCAACCAAAAAGCGGGTCAAGGTACATTGGAAGCACGGTTTACATCTAATAACAGCATTAAAACAGAAGCCAGATTTGTAGGTATAGGCGATGTATACGTGCTGGCCGGAGGCAGTAACGCCAGCGGTAGAGGCCTAAACAACCAACGTTACGTAAGTAAAAATTTTAAAGCCGCTATTTTTGGTAACGACTATCAGTGGAAAGACATGAAAGACCCAATAGATAGCTGTAAAAACCAAAAAGATATGATTAGCTGCGATAAAAATGCCGGTGGTTCGGCTTGGCCATTGCTGGCTACCAGGCTGATGGCTAGCCATAAGGTGCCGGTGGCCTTTATACCGGCTGCAAAAGGTGGCACTATTATTACGCAGTGGCAAAAAGACGCCAACCCTAATGGACTATATAACACTATGGTAAAAAGGGTATCTGTTGCTAATACCGGAGGTGTAAAGACAGTTATTCTGCAAGGAGCCAACGGTGCAGCTAAAAACATATCAGCCAAAGAATTTGAGGACTTAACTAATAAATTCGCTAGTGATGTAAAAAAAGATATGGGCGCTAACACTGCATTGGCGGAAATTGGCGATTATTCAAAAAATTGGGGTACCAGCTCGGTTAACAGATTGAGAGAGTCGGCGCAACGTTTATGGGAGCAAAACGGCAATGTAAAGATTGGCCCCGTGCTGTATGACGTGAACCTAAGAGATGAAAAAGGTGACGGGTTGCACTATATGACCAATCAAGAATTAACCGTATTGGCTAACAGATGGTGGATGGCCTTATTGCATGCCAATAACGGCTACCAAAAAGGCAGAGGGCCGGTATTACAACAGGCAACACTAAACAAAAGTAACAAAACGATTATTTTGACGTTTAAGTCTAAATCGCTGCCTTTAATACCCTCTAGCAATATCAGAGGATTTACCGCTCGAGACGAGGCGGGGAAAATTAATATTGTGTCTACCAAAATAAAAAATAAAAACCAAGTATTTATTGAGTTGTCGAGGAAGGCTAAAAAAGGACTGGTTGTTTCTTACGCCTCGGGCAGAAGTGCTTTAGGAGCGCGAGCCTTGAGGGATAGCTCGCCTAGAAAGTTGCCAGCCGAAGTATTTTATAATTATAAGGTAAATTAAGGCGTTAACCGGTTCCTATCTTATGAGATAAGTGCTTAATAAATTTTGCAGTTGTTTTTGCACAAAAAAGCAAAATGCCTAGGAGTTTATGTTAATATTTACTAGGCGAATTATGAGGTGGATAAATAAAAAATTAGCTATTTATGCCTTGTTGTTAATGATTGGTTTGACTTTAGGTGCGCTTGCGAACAGAGGCTACACAGACTATCGGCACCACAGACTGCAAGCCAAGTACAATTTATTGTCTTCGAGGGTTGCCAATACCCGTTTGAATCAACCGATCATAAGCTTTAACGAGTTAAAAACCAAAATAGGGGGTTATTACTATAGCCACTTGCGCGATCTAAAAACCAGCGTGTATTTTGAATATTTACCAACAGGGACCTCTATTGGTTTTAACGAGAATCAAGAAATGATAGGCGCCTCCTTGCTTAAACTGCCTGTCGCCATGAACTTATACAAGCTGGCCGAAGAAAAAAAAGTAAACCTCGACGAAAAGATAACAATTAAACCGGAATGGCTAAATGATTTTTCGGGTAACCTATACAAAAAAGGGTCGGGTTATCAGATAAGTTTAAGAGACTTAACCGCAATAATGCTCAAAGACAGTGACAATACGGCCGAAGTAGCGGTGTTCGAAACTATGAAAAACCGCTTGTCGCTGGAAACGTTTTTTGATTTTATTGACCTAGATTACAAAATTAATAAAGACGACACGCTACAAATAGGCTCACATTCTTATAGTTCAATACTAAAGTGCCTCTACTTTGCTTGTTATATCAACAAAGATCATTCACAAGAGTTACTAAAATTTTTGACTGAATCTAGCTTTAAAAGAAGATTGTTGCTTTACATAAATGATGATGTAACACTGGCCAATAAGTGGGGCATTTTTTTGGATAAGGTTCAAAGCGATTGCGGAATATTCTATTTGCCGAACAATAATTATATTCTGTGCGTAATGGTTGAAGGCGAAGACAAAACAGCCAGCCGGCATATTGGTAACATCTCGCAAATAACTTACGAGTATATGAAAAAGGTATCCAATCAGTCTAGTGGCGGCCGAGATTAGACGAGTCTAGTCATATAAATTGGACAGCAGTTAAGTTATATAAGTAAGACTTAAGGTTCCGCAAAAACTCACAAACATTTCTTTATATGTTATGAATGAGCTTTAGTTTGCTAACGCTAAATAATTGATAGATAAAATGCTTGTGGATAATTTAAAAATCAATTTTATACTCGTAATTTATTTTACAACATTATTAATCTACATAATTTTATTAAAATAGAGGTAATATTGAAGTAAGGATGTAAATAAAACAACTATAATTTTAATAATTTATAAATTACGTACAAATAAAAGTGAACTAAAAAATCATACTTGAATATCTTTAACAGTCTGTTATTTAAAGATAGAATTAAAACAGTTTGTCAAAAGGAAAAACCAAAATGCTTAAAAGCTAAAATCCGCACAAAAAGCTAAAAGCAAAAAGGCAAAGACAAACCGCACAAAATAAAAGGCAAAAATAAAAGGCAAAAATTTAGTCGTGTATAGGCTGAACCGCACCAGTCGATTTTTTGTGTGCACCATCACAATAGTGATTATGGTGCTTTTTGCCGTGTTAGTGGGAACGAACTTATTACCTCTGAATAAAAGAGTTGCTCATGCCGCCACCAACAACTATCTAAACTTCCAAGCCAGAATATTAACCAGTAACGGCGGTGTAGTGCCGGATGGAATGTATAACGTGGAGTTTAAGCTATACAACCAAGACAGCGGTGGCTCGGCTCTATGGACAGAAACTTGGACTGGCTCAAACCGAATTCGTACGGTTAACGGTTACATTTCTACCAACCTAGGTTCGGTTAATAGCTTTTCGAGCAACATTAATTGGGATCAAGAACTCTGGATTACTTTGAATATCGGTGGTACCGATGCTACACCCAGCTGGGACGGAGAGATGAACCCCAGGATGAAAGTGACAGGCGTACCATATGCTATAGCCGCCGGCAAGCTACAAGTTACTAACGGCTCTTATACCTCAACACTAAGCCTAACGGCGCCAACCGGAGGCAACCAAACCTTTGTACTGCCTAATTTAGCCAGTGCTACATCGGCAACGGTTATTACTACCGGTAACCTAAACTCTATCAATGCTGTTGGTACTGTTGCCAGCGGTACATGGAACGGCAGTGCTATAGCTGCAGGCTATGGTGGTACCGGTATTAGCAGTTACGCAACAGGCGATATCTTGTACGCCAGCGATACGACTACTTTGTCGCGATTGGCGGCTGGGAGTAACGGTTATTGTTTGATGTCTCAGGGGGCAGGGAGTGCTCCTGTTTGGGCGGCTTGTGCCGGCGGTGGAGCAGGAGCCTACATTCAAAACCAATTCTCTGCCCAACAAGCTAGTTCTAACTTCTGGATTAGTGGTACCGGCAGAGCCGATACTAGCTTTTTGACCGCTTTACTTGATACTCCAACTGCAACAGCTTTAAACGTTGGTACAACGAACGCTACCCAAATTAACCTGAACAAAAATGTGGTTGTAAAAGGTAATACCAGCGACAGCAGCTCGACGGCTTTGACGGTAACGAACAGTTCGGATACGGCTTTACTTACCATCAGAAACGACGGCCTAGCTAGTTTTAGCGGAAATGTTTCGGTGAGCGGAACATATAACTCAAACACCTTTACCAGTTCTCAGTTAACTTTTGGGGCCGCTTCTGCAACGACCGTTCAATCGGCTAACAATCAAAACTTGACCGTTCGAAGTCAGGGAAGTGGCACACTGACGCTAGGTAATGGCAGTTCGCAATTTACTTTGCAGGGTAATCAATCGAGCATAATTACCGCCAGTAACGGCAGTTACACCGCGACAGTATCTTTTACCAATCCGGTGGCTAACGTCACTTATCGTTTCCCAGCCTTAGCCGAGGGCACGTATGATATTTGTACGCTTGGTGGCAACTGTCTGGGCAACGGAGACATTATCCAGGGTGGTAATGCTTACAACGCCACAATCGTTGTAGGGGCTACGGATAACCATGGACTGAACTTAATAACCAATAACACAACCAGAATATCTGTTACCAACACCGGTAACATCGCTATGGATACGAACACCCTGTATGTTGATGCCGTAAACCATAGAGTCGGTATAGGTAACACCAGCCCCAGTTCGCTGTTTTCCGTAGGGTCGAGTAGCCAACTTAGAGTGGATGGTAGCGGAAATATATTAACTAGCGGTACTTACAACGCCAATACCTTTACCAGTAGTAGTTTAATTTTTGGGGCAAACAGTGATTCTACAATTCAGGCTGCCAGCAACCAAGGGCTAACCGTTCGCAGTCAAGGCACCGGCACGTTAACTCTGGGAGCCACCGCTCAACAAACCACTCTACAAGGTAGTGCTTCCAGTTCTATTGTCATAGGTAACGGCACATATACTACGACTGTTGACTTTACCAACCCGACAGCCAATGTAGTTTATAGGTTCCCAGCTTTAGGAGCCGGTACCTATGACATATGTACCAGTGGTAATAACTGTACCGGTCTAGGAGCCTACATTCAAAACCAATTCTCCGCTCAACAAGCCGGCTCTAACTTCTGGATTAGTGGTACCGGTAGAGCTGATACCAGCTTCTTATCGCCACTGTTCTTAGGTAGTAATGCAGCTAACGGTACCATTACTATCCAAGGTAACTCAGCCTCCAGTGGTAATACAGCTACCAGTCCTAACATCCAATTCAGAGTCGGCAACAGTGGAGCCACTACCGCTATGACTATCCTCAACAATGGCAATGTGGGGATAGGCACAACAACACCCAGTGCCAGGTTGGCAGTACAAGGCTCTACCAGCGACGATTTGGCCAATGCCCTATTTGTTACCAATAGTGGTGGTTCAAGCAACCTATTCACAATTAGGAACGATGGGCATATAGGGATAGGGACTAGTGCCAATAACGATAACTATCTATATGTAATTAGTACTCAAGATGCGTCTGTTGATCAGTGGGGGACGCACCTTATACACTCCTTCACCCCCACTCAAGATCAATCAACACTTGCTACCGGTTTTATGGCTTCCGCACGCAAACAAGGAAATTATAACCTAGCCAGGCTAACGGGATTATTTGGACATGCGGCGCTACAAGGTGAAGGGACTATTGGCGCAGCGATTGGGGCCAAAGGTCAGATTTCTCTCTTCGGCGCTAGTGGTCAAACAGGGACGATAACAAACGGTTATGCCCTTTGGGCAGAATCACCCACTAGAAGCGCGGGTAGCCTACAAACCATCACAAACAACTACGGAGTATACATTAGCAACCAAGGCGCCTCATACATCACAAACTCATATGGCCTATATCTAGCTGATCAAACCGGCTCGACTACAAACAACTACTCTATTTACTCAGCTGGCGGACTTAACTACTTAGCCGGTAACCTGGGGGTAGGTATAGCTCCCAGTGCTTCAGCCAACCTGGTAGTCGCTGCCTCTACCACCTCTACAGCTTCACTCCGCTTGACTTCTTCAGCCGGTACTAACCCCAGTAGCCCCAATAGTGGTGACCTATGGTGGAACGGTACAGCCCTGAACTTCTATAACGGCTCTAGTACTATTAACTTACTTAATAATGCCAGTGGTTCATTTATTAATAACCAAAACGCTGCCCAACAAGCCAGTTCTAACTTCTGGATTAGTGGTACCGGCAGAGCCGACACTAGCTTCGTAACTCCACTAGTAGATACTGCCAGTGCCGGCACACTTAGCTTAGGTACCGCTACCGCTACCGCCATAACCATAGGTAACGCTACCAACAATACACCGATTACTCTAAACTCCGGTACCGGCACCATTGCTATCGGTACCGGCAACCAAGCCAGAGCCATTAACATAGGCACCGGCACTGCCGCTCAAACTGTCACAGTCGGCTCTACCAACACTACCAGTTCTTTGACTTTACAGGCTGGCAGTGGCGGTATAGTCCTTAACTCGGCACTACTGACTAGAACTGCTGCCGGTACCACTACTATAGATTTGGTAGATGGCTCTAATACTACTTTGGCTTTAACTAATAGTGGAGCAGGGGTAGCTAACTTAAGTATTGACGGTAATCTAACAGTTGCCGGTACTTACAACACTAATACCTTTACCAGCAGTAACTTAACCTTTGGTGGCGCAGCAGCTGCCACTATTCAATCAGCCAATAACCAAAACTTAACTGTTCAAAGTCAAGGCACCGGCACATTAACTCTGGGAGCCACCGCTCAACAAACTACTCTACAAGGTAGTGCTTCCAGCTCTATTGTCATAGGTAACGGTACATACACTACTACCGTTGACTTTACCAACCCGACAGCTAATGTAGTCTATAGGTTTCCAGCCTTAGGAGCCGGTACCTATGACATATGTACCAGTGGTAATAACTGTACCGGTCTAGGAGCCTACATTCAAAACCAATTCTCTGCTCAACAAGCCGGTTCTAACTTTTGGATTAGCGGTACCGGCAGAGCTGATACTAGCTTCTTATCGCCACTGTTCTTAGGTAGCAATGCAGCTAACGGTACCATCACTATCCAAGGCACTTCGGCTTCCAGTGGTAATACGGCTACAAATGCCAACATTCTATTCAAAGTCGGCGATAGTGGGGCTACTACCGCTATGACTATTCTCAATAATGGGAATGTAGAAATTAATAATACATCAACAGGAACCGCCAGATTGGTAGTGCAGGGTTCTACCAGCGACAATACGGCCGACGCTTTCTTGGTAAAAAATAGCACCTGGAACAGCAAATTATTTACGGTTAGAAACGACGGAAACATTGGTATTGGTGATGTTCCTATAGATAACACGCTGATTCATATTTTACGAAGCTGGGACGCTACAGCAGACCAAATACAATTAAAAAACGTAGCTTTCTTCAGACCGACCGGCGACACCACGCATACAGGTATTGGTTTCAAGAACGAAGTAGATCTAAGTACAACGGCGGCGTATTCTCATGACGCGTTAATTGGAATTGAAAATGATATGTCCATAGCCGGCACCGTAGGTACCGTTTCTGCAATAATCGGGGTAAGCAACAGGCTGGATTTGTGGGGGGACGGTGGCGGCACAGTAACAGGGGCCTACGGTTTTTATGCTAATAGTCCACGCAAAGGATCAAATACCAAAACTATTGGTAGCAACTACGGAATGTACATTAGCAACCAAGGCGCCTCATACATCACAGACTCATATGGCCTATATCTAGCTGATCAAACCGGCTCGACTACAAAAAACTACTCTATTTACTCAGCTGGCGGACTT
>Ga0255345_1005237_pt1 | contig 13450 bp, 12 predicted proteins | sample wastewater_treat_6_FD_192415 | JGI IMG/M metagenome (GOLD analysis project Ga0255345, IMG submission 192415) | Wastewater microbial communities from Lulu Island WWTP, Vancouver, Canada - plant20 | ecosystem: Engineered > WWTP > Wastewater > Unclassified | place: Canada: Vancouver, British... | reverse complement strand
AAGATGTATATTCCGGTTGATATTGACCCCCTGTACCGGGATACTGACCCCCCTAAGAAAGTATTCGATTCCGGGATATTGACCCCACCTAAAAATACAATTTTTGCTGAAAAAAGGCTAATTCCGGGATATTGACCCCACCCAAAATAGTATAGAATAGGATTTTAATAATGTCATGCTTGCTTTGTAAAAAACAAAGCAAAACCATGGCTGGCATACCTATTCACATGAGTCAACTAAAACAAATAATAATATTATTATCGCAAGGCCACCCGATTAAAGGAATAGCTCGCGAAACGGGAGTATCACGTAATACGATCAAAGGGTATTTACAAACGATAACTTCTCAGAATTTAAGTATAACCGATGCAATCAAGTTAGATAACGTACAACTTGAATACTTGCTGCGAGCTCCACAAAAGAACGAGCAAGAGCGCAGGCAAGACTTTTTAATAAGGCTTGAAATGCTGCGCGAAGAGCTTAAACAGCCTCATGTAACCAAACAGCTTTTATGGGAGGAATATAAACGAGAAAAGCCCGATGGATATCAATATTCTCAATTCTGTCATTACTTAGAATTATATGACAGAAGCCAACGAGCAACCTTGACAATGGAGCATGCAGCGGGAGATAAACTCTTCATTGATTTTAGTGGAGATAAACTATCATATGTAGATCGTGCTACTGGAGAAATCATACGTTGCGAAGTTTTTATAGCCACACTAGGCTATAGTAATTTTACTGTAGTGGTAGCAACACATTCTCAAAAAGTAGAAGATGTGGTTTTTGCCACAATAAAATCGTTGAATTGGATCGGGGGCGTCCCTTGTGCAATTGTTCCAGACAACATGAAAACAGCTGTGATATACTCAAGTCGTTATGAGCCTGTTTTAAATCAAGTGTTTTTAGATATGGCCAATCACTATGGCATGGCTGTACTTCCAGCTAGATCAGGTAAGCCCAAAGACAAGGCAAAGGTTGAACGAGCAGTAAATATTACCTATCAAAGAGTATTTGCTCCATTGCGCAAAAGAACGTTTTATAGCCTTGAGGAATTAAATGTTGCTATTAGGGAACAGGTTTCCATTTTAAATGAACGCAAAATGCAACAAGGAGATCATTCAAGGCAGGTTTTATTAGAACGTGATGAGCGTCCATTACTAAAATCATTGCCAGAAATCCCCTATGAAATAAAGTCTCAATTTATTTTAACTGTACAAAACAATTGCCATGTATACGTCTCAAAGCAGAAGAAATATTACAGTGTGCCCTATAGATATATTGGCTTTAAAGTTCATTTAATTATATCATCCGAACTAGTAAGAATATACTATCAAGGAGACTGTGTTGCAACTCATCAATCAGAGAACACAATTAAATATAACACCAATAAAGACCATTTGCCTTCTCATCATCAAATTATTTTAAATGGCACTAATGAACATACATTAAGAGCAAAAGCGGAAAGCATTAGTGTAGCAGTTTTAGAAGTAGTAGATCGCGTGCTTAAAAACAGTAAACATCCTGAACAAGCATACAAATCTTGTCAAGGAATTTTTTCTATTGCCAATAAAACTTCTAATCAAATACTTCATGAGTCCTGTGTTATAGCATTGCAATTTAATGTATGCACTTACAGGCAAATCCAACGGTTAGCACAAGGGCAATATGCCCATCGAGAACCAATAACACATGAACGATCTGGCCCATTCTCTTCTCATGAAAATGTGAGAGGCGCTCAAAACTACAAATAGTATTAACTTAAAAAAGTAATATGAATCACAAAAAAACACTTGAACTAATGCACACTATGCGATTGCATGGTATGTATGACGCAATGCAAGGTCTTGTACAAAGCAAGCAACTTAGCAGCTTAAGCGCTGATCAATTATTAGGCTTGTTATTACAACAAGAATGGGATGAAAGAAATAACAGGAGAATAGATCGCTTAACTCGAACTGCTCGATTCAGATATAGTGCATCTATGACTGAAGTCAAAGCTGACTCGAAAAGAAATCTCTCTGCTGAACAACTAGCAACGATAAGCACTTGCGAATGGGTAAACAAAGCCGAAAACTTAATGATTACTGGGCCCACAGGTGTTGGTAAAAGCCATTTAGCTTCGGCCATAGGACACCATTGTTGTCAACTTGGACTTAAGGTCACTTACTTTAATACGCAGAAGCTTTACCAAAATCTAAGACTAGGAAGGCTTGATGGAACTCACAGAAGACAAATGCAGCAGTTGGCCAAAGCGGACTTGTTAATACTCGATGATTTTGGATTACAAAGACCGGATGAAATTGCCCGACTAGATCTACTCGAAATGACAGAAGACAGACATGGTAAAAAATCGACCATCATTGCATCGCAATTACCGGTATCCCTCTGGTATGAAATTATCGCAGAACCAACTTTAGCTGATGCTATTTTGGATAGAATCGTGTCTAATGCCCATCGTATTGAACTAACAGGAGAATCATTAAGAAAAAAGAAATAACTTTACCATTGTTCATTGACATTATTATCCTATTCCTATTTACGGAAGGACTGATCCCGAAATTTGGCTGATAAAGCAAAATTAGGGGGGTCAGTATCGCGGAATTAACAACCCCTAGTGTATTTTGGAGGGGTCAACATCCCGGTAGGGGGGTCAGCTTGGCCGGAATAAACAATTCACAGCAGTTATTTTCATTTCAACTAAAATTAAGTAATTTAACTATAAGTATTTCGAATTCTTATTCAAGAAGTATTTTTAGTGTTTATTCTTGTCCTGATAGTAATGATATTTGTGTTAATGAAAATATTTTTTTGCGAATATTTGATATATCTGGTGAGTGCTTGTTCTTAGGAAATGTAAGTGGTCGAACATTTATCAATCTGAGCAGATATGACTCTGGAATCTGTACATTAAATTTTGATTGTAAAAGCCAAATTGAAATGAATAATATAGTAAATAAAAAATATATAAAGACATGAAAAAGTTTAAAAGCATTTATTTTATTGTATTTAATTTATTATCGGTAATATCTTTTGCTCAGTCTCCAGATTGGATGTGGGTTGAAACAGCTGCTTCTTCAGGTGCTGATTTTGGTAATGATATTGCGACTGACCAAGTTGGCGATTTTTATACAGTTGGATCTTTTGGTCCGCCTTCTATTACTTTCGGGTCATTTACGTTGACTAATCAAGGTTATGGAGATAATTTTTTAGTAAAGTATAGTTCAAATGGAAGTGTATTATGGGCAAAAAGTTTTGGTGGTGCTCAGTATGAAGAAATTACAAGTGTTAAAGTGGATCACGCTGGTAATGTAATTATTGCAGGATATTTTTATAGTTCGTCTATAGATATTGATGGTGTAATTTTAACTAACTCCGGAGACAAAGATATTTTTGTTGCGAAATTTAATACAAATGGGCTTTTATTGTGGGCTAGAAGATTTGGAGGAGCATTATTAGATGAACCTCGTGATTTGGAAGTTGATAATAACGATAATATTTATTTGGCGGGTAGTTTTGAAAGTTATACTTTAAATTTCGGTATTTCTATGCTCGTTACGAATGGTGATTATGATGCTTTTTTACTTAAAATGAATCCTTCCGGAAATCCTGTTTGGGTTAAACATGCTGGAGGAGTTGGTCGTGACCAAGCATTTGCGGTAACTTATGATCATCATGGGAACATTTATTGTTCTGGTTCATTTCAAAGTCCAACTTTTGATTTTGGTGGTGGTGCATTGAATAATCAAGGGAATTGGGATTTATATCTGGTGAAATTTGATACTTCAGGTACATATAATTGGATGGAATCTTTTGGCGGTCCAGGGTTCGAAATTGCTAGATCGCTCGTAAGTGATAATTCCGGATTTGTATATATGGCTGGAATGTTTTCAAGCGATACTTTAACCGATGGAAATTTTAACCTATATGGTTCAGGCTTGTCAGATATTTTTATAATGAAATTGGACGATTTTGGTATAGTACAATGGGCTAATTCAACTCAGGGTTCGAACGATGAAAATTTATATTCAATTGATGTCAATAATATTGGTGAGGTAATTATTTCTGGAGGTTCTTCTAGTCCGTTTTTTACTGCTGGAAATGATACTTTATCAAATATGGGGTTTTTGGATGGAATTGTTTCATGTATCGACGCAAATGGAAATTTTAAATGGACTAAATCATTTGGTGGTATTGATTATGATGAATGTTATGCTGTAAATTATGACCCCAATGGATATATTTATCTTTGTGGACGCTTTGATAGTCCAATTTGTAGTATTGGGACTTATAATTTAGTTAATAGTGGAGTTGGTGATTATCTAGTAGCGAAAATAGATAATAATTATTCTGGTCTTTTAATTTCTGAACCATATGATGAAGTTAAAATGTTCCCTAATCCTTTTGACAATTACTCGATTTTGCATTGGAATTTCAATAAAAATTCAAGAGTTAATTTGTACTTTTATAATTATAGTGGTAACTTAGTTAAAATAGTAAACGATGTGAAAAATGGCGAGTTTGTTTGTGATAAAGCTGTTTTTTCTCCTGGGTTCTATTGCGTAAAATTAGAATGTGGAAATGGACGTTTATATACTTTGAATTTTGTTGTTGAATAGATATTTAGATATGAGTTGTATTTGTTTAATTTTCCTATTATGAAATTGGATTGTCACTTTAATTGGTTTAGCTTAAAAAAGTTGGGCCTTGCTGATTTATATAACTGTATTAAAAATTTTATTTGGCTGGCGATTTTTTTTAGTTTAATACATCATACACCTTGCTCAGCTCAAAATTCCTATTTCCCTTTGAACGATATTAAGGGTAAAATAAAGTCGGTTGAGATTTTTTGTTCAACCGATAAGGGTGATTCTGATATTCTGGTTATGCAATGTCAATATAATAATAGTGGAACACTTATCTATGAAATGGAGAAAAGTTTCTCTAGAGAGTGTAAGATGAAAAAAGCCTTTACTTTTAAGGATTCTGTTGTCTCTTATAGAAACAGCTGCAGAGAAATGGATAATTTTATCCGAAATTTTGTTTTGCAAAAAAATCCAAATGTATTTCAGAAATATGAAAGTAGTGGTATGGGTAATGGAGGTGGTTCTGGTGAAGATCAAGTTGATGTTGAAATTTGTCGTTATAATAAACTCGGGAAGAAATTAACTTCCAAAAATTATAGCAATGCGGGTTTGTTGATTCAGGAGAGTAAGTTTTATTATGATAAGAGAGGTAATCTAGTGGAAAGGACATATAGGTTTTTAAATGATACCGTTACATATTTTACTACATGGGAGTACGATATCCACAATAATAATATCAAAAGAGAATCAACCGATCGTTATTCTAAGGATAAAGTTGTTGAGGTTTATACCTATGATAAATTGAATAGGTTAACTTCTTACCTTCAATCATCTTTAAATTCCATTATAAGTAATTACGTTTATTTTGTTGATTCAGTTAAAAACAAATCTGATTATTATTCTGTAAATCTGATTAAACAAGATACAATCAAAGATAAAACCCTTAATTATGACGATCTAGGGAAGTTGATTGAAATGGTTAGTTATGACAGACATTTGCATGTTAATGAAAGAGCCGTTTTTACTTATTTCAATTCGGGACGATTGAGTTCCAAACAAAATTATGATGGTACAAATAGATTAATCCGCGAATTAATTTATGCTGACGATGTTAATGGGAATTGCATTCAAGTAAATCTTTATCAAAAATTTACAACTTCGAGTTCTCCAAATGAAGTCCCCTCAATAAGAAAGATTGTATATAAACGGAATATCTCTTACTACTAGTTAATACTAGTTAGGATCTTCATTTCTGATTGTTAAATGATTACAAACCGAAAATATTATTTTTATGCATTGGCATACTCTTTGTCTTACTTACTTTTGGCCTTTTTGGTTAGTTGGTTAAATAGTAAGTTTTATATTAGTTCTGATAGTCCGCTGTTTTACTTTTTCTTTCCATATTCTTTTGTTTTTGGAATTACGGATATGGTAGGTTGGGACTACTTGGCGACTTTTCTATTGTTATTGATTTTTGTTGCATTAACTTTTGTGTTTTACCTTTTAGTACGATTATTTTTTTGGTTTAAATAGCATTAGATTTTGTTTTTTGTACTGAATAACGCTAATTGAGATTAGCAATGAGAATAATTTTTGTATTTTTGATTAATTATTTTAATTTGTTAATGAACTAAAGTTTAATTTATGCCTAGATTACAGTTCAGAATTATCGTCTTATTATTATTTATCTCATTAACTAGCTTCGGTCAAAAAAATGAGTTTTTAAATTATCATAAGGAGATTAATTTTTATTTAGATTTCTTATTTGGGAAGTTTGATTCCTTAAAGGTTAATGAAGTAAATCAAGGGCGCTTTACTAAGAGGGTGGATAGTGCTTTTGTTGCGTTCGCTAAGGTTGAAAATAGTCACTTGCTTGATACACTTCGTCTAGCAAAGGGTGATACTTCAACTAGGTTTTTGTTTATGGATAATCGTTCTTCATTGTATGTTAAATCTTTTTATTCTCCTTTAGGCTACCTCGCAGTGTATAGTTATACTTCTTCAGCTAGAAATCGTTATTTGGTTAAGGATATTCTGTCCAATAAAATTGTTGTAGTTGGCTCTCGAAACATTGGTTATGTTTCGAATGTATTTTATCTGGATTCTACTCATGTTATGGTGATTGAAGAAAATGGTGATCAGCATAATTCTCGAATGGCTATGGTTTATGCTATATCTGGACTTGTTTGGAAACAGATTAATGCATTTGAAGGTCTTTCGTATGAGTTTAACAAAAAGCACGAATTGGAAATGGTTTTTCGTAAGAATCGACCTTATTTTCAATTGGAGTGTAGCTTCGAAACTTCTATGTTATTTCCACAAGATATTAGTGATATTTACTATGATCTTAATTCAAAAGTGTTGAAGTATAAGCAGTACGATGCTAACAAAAAATTTAAGTGGATTACATCAAAGTGGGAGAATAATATTTTTAAAATCGACGATTATGATGCTGATAAAGGTGTCTCTCAAAGTGGTGTAGAAATGATGCGATAAGTCGTAAATTGGATTTGTTTAGCTAAATTTGTACTGCTGTTTAATACTGATTCTCTAATGACTATTACCTTTAGTTCTTCGAAATGGATTAAATCAACTTTTGTTGGTTGGATTTTAGGTGTTGTTTTTATCCTTGTGTTTTCTGGTGCATTGGAATCTGTAGGTATACACCATATGCAGTTTTATTTGGGGTTTTCTATGGGGCTCGGCGTCGGGCTAATGCAGTGGTTTTATCTTCGAAAGTTTGTTAGTATTAATCTTCGTTGGGTGATTTTTTCAGCCTTAGGATTGTCAATTCCTTTTTTCTTTTTTGATCTTTTAACTTCTCTTGTTATTCCTCATAAATTAGTTGTTTGTATTGGAATGGGGGCTGCTTTATCAGGTCTCTTTCAATATTTCCTTTTGAAACCGCATTTTGATAAAACGGAGCATTGGATTATTACTTCATTTTTGGGTTGGACTTTATCCGCCGCACTTGTCTTTCTGATGGATTATACTTGGAGATTGAGAGATTATCATGTTGCTAATTTATGGCTTGCTTTAATTAACTTTACATTGATTCTTTCAGGTGGAATTATTTTAGGATGTATTTCTGCTATATCAATGAAAAAAATGATAAAGTCCTAGATGATTACTAAGGATCTGTTTGTAAGAAATAAAAATGGCTCATTATCTTTTTGCTTCCAACCGCTTAGGTTTTAGAGAATGGAAATCTAACGATTTGCCGGTTATGGCTGCAATTAATGCCGATCCTTTGGTTATGGAGTTTTTTCCTTCCATTCAATCTGTTTCGCAAACTGAGGATTTTATAAAGCGAAATCAAAAAATGTTTGCCGACAATAAATTTTGCTATTTTGCTGTGGACTTACTTGAGACAAATAAGCTCATAGGATTTATTGGTTTATCTCAGATGACATTTGATTCTCCCTTTACTCCGTGTGTCGATATAGGATGGAGGATTGGGTTCCAATATTGGAATCATGGCTATGCTACAGAAGGTGCTAATCGTTGTCTACAATATGCTTTCGATGATTTAAAATTGAAGGAGGTCTTTTCCGTAGCCCCCCTTGTCAATACTAAGTCGATTGCAATAATGCGGAAAATCGGAATGATTCAACAAAGCCAATTTGAACATCCACTTTTAACTAATTATGAGCATTTAAAGAAGTGTGCACTTTTTTATATGGCAAATGGATTGTAATAAAATTCAATTCTTATTATCGTTGGATTCTAATTCTTGCATCAACGGCAATTAAATTGTTTTGTGTTCCTAACAACGGATTAATGTCTAGTTCCGCAATTTCTGGGGCAAATTCTAGTAGTGTTGATAGGTTTACTATTGATTCTGCAAATAGATCTTCGTTTACACCCTCTTTTCCTCTCGTTCCTTGAATGATCGGGTAAGATTTGAGATGTTGTATCATAGAATGTGCTTCTTCGATTCCTACGGGAGATAATGCAGATGTGGCATCTTTAAATACTTCAATAAATATTCCTCCAAGGCCGCATAATATTACATGCCCGAAGGGTTCTTCTTTTGATGCTCCAATAAATACTTCTGTCCCTTTTTTCTGCTCTTGAATTAATACAGAATCAGCTCCTTCAATTTTCATCAACTCAGTAAAATTAGCCCTTACTAGTTCACTTGAAGATATGTTTAGCCGTACACCTCCAATATCTGATTTATGAATAGGACCCACAACTTTCATTACTAAAGGGAATTGAAATTCTTTTATTGCTTTTTCAGCTTCTTCAATTGTGAAAACGGTTTTTTGTTGTGCTAAGGGAATGTTTACGCAATCAAAAAGTTCTTTTATTGTTTCGGGTGATAAGTATCCTTCCTTCGTATTTTCAATTATATTTCTGATTCTTTCTTTACTAATCGTATTGTTGTTACTTACTTCAAATGGCTTATTTCGGCGGTATGTTCGAGAAAGCACATATCCGAAGCTTACTTCATCTGTGAAATTTACATGTCCCATCGTATGAAATAAACTCACTTCTTCAGCCGCTTGAATTACGGAAGGAAGAATAGGAAAAATGGGTTTCTTTCCGGAGTTCATTTTTTCATGTAATACTTTGTATACATCATCTACTCTCCACATTCCAGTTGTTCCAAATACTACAATAGATGCATCGATATCGTTAAAATCATTTTCAACAGCATCTAGTATTTTTCCAAGTTGTGATGCGGTGCCCGTTGCTAAAAAATCGATTGGATTGGCTACCGATGATCCCGGATATAATTCAGCTAATAGCGCTTCTGCTTTTGCTCCTTCAATACGTGGTACTTTCATGCCTCCTTTTATTAACTCATCGGTTAACATTACTCCAGGACCTCCTGCATGCGTTATTACGGCTATACGATTTCCTTTGAGAGGAGGGAAGGTGAAGATTGCTGCCATATAAACTAGTTCAATTCGACTTGAACATCTAATAACTCCTGCTTTCCTAAATAGCGCACTGACCGCTATATTAGACCCCGATAATGATCCGGTATGTGATGATACTGCTCGTGATCCTTCGTCGGTAGCACCTGATTTGATAGCAGCAATTCTGCAACCTTTATTTACTAGTGATCTGGCATGTTTTAAAAATTTATTCGGATCACTTACTTTTTCCATGTAAAGTAATTTGATCTTTGAACTGGTTAGTGGATTAAAAGTGTTGTCCCAGTGTTCTAAAATGTCTTCTATTCCTATTTGCGCACTGTTTCCTATCGAAAAAATATCTCTGAATTTTAATCCTCGTGGAATAGCCATTTCTAAAATGTATACCATTGTTGCTCCTGATTCTGACACACAGTCGCAGCCAAATGGATCGTATTCAGGAATGGGTCCAGCAAATACGCCTTTGTATTTTTCTGTTATTATGCCTATACAATTCGGGCCAATTATTGTTCCTCCATTTTCTTCAACGATTTTTACAATTCGCTTTTCTAATGCTTTTCCCGAATCGTCAGTTTCTCCAAATCCCGCTGAGAAAAGAATAAATCCTTTGCAGCCTTTTTCTGTTGCTAATATTTTTACTGTTTCTTCAACGTATTTTGCAGCGATGGCAATAATTGCTAAATCAACATTAGGAAGTGCATTGCATGATGCATAACAAGGAATTCCTCGTATTTCTGTTTCTTTCGGGTTTATTGCGAATAATTGGCCTTGATATTTGTGGAATAGTAAATTGTAAATTACTTTGCCTCCGGGCTTGGTATTGTCGTTCGATCCCCCAACAACTACTATGCTTTTGGGGTTTAATATGGCTTCTGATATCATGTCGCTTATTCTGTGTCCGAAATTAGAAATAGATTCAATCGGAATTATTGATGAATATCAGTTACTTTAAATGATATTTACTTTTCTTCTTTCGAATATTTCTTATGGTTCATTTGTTGTGAGGTTGTATTTTAAACATTGATATTTTAATACTAGATTTGATTTATTTCGTAATTTTAGTGCATCTTAGATACCTGAAAAATTTAAACATAAGCATCATGAATTCTATCGCTCCTAATATTTTTGTCAATGATTTAAAGGCTACTGTCGATTTTTATAAAATCTTGGGCTTTGTTGTCACCGTTACCGTTCCGGAGGTGGGTGACCCGGTTTGGGTGATGATGAATAATGGAAATGTTGTTTTTATGTTTCAGTCTTTTGCTAGTTTGGGTGATGAATTGCCTGAAATAAATAGAACTTCTGGTGGATCATTGTTGCTTTATATTCAAGTAAATAACATTAGAGCTTTCTTTGATGAGATTTCTACTAAAGTCAGAATACTCAAAGGCCTCGAAAAAACATTCTATGGTGCAACTGAATTTTCAATTCTTGATAATAACAGCTTTGTTCTCACCTTTGCGGAAGATGAATAGTATTCGTGTGATTATTTTTTTTGGTTTTAATCACCATAATGAGTGATATTTATCAATTGAAGATGTTTTTTGGTACTATTCAATGATTTGATGTTGTTTTAACTCTTTTTTACAAGCGTTTTGTTTGTAATGGTCGAATAATATTTTTGTGGAGATGCTTAATTGAATATCCAGTTTCGTTACTACTTGTCGGAATGATTTCTGTGATTAATTTTGCATCTTCTTAATATCACAACGCAAGGTTTATGTTTACAATCATGTTTTGTGCTTATTGATAATCACCACTATTATTAATTATCATTCTCTTTCAATGAAATTTAAAAACTTACTTGCAGTTTCGTTTGTCTTGTTATCATATTTATCGTCTGCTCAAGATCGCATGTTCGCATTTACTTATCAGTCAAATGTGTTGAATAAGGGCAGCTTTGATTTAGAATTTCAAAATGAATTATTGGCTGGGAAATCCGGGAAGTATAGTCCTTATGCATTTGGACAAAATTTAAATCAACGATTAGAATTTGAATTCGGTTTGGGACATAACGTCCAAACGTCTTTTTATCTCAACTCTGAATTGTTTAATTATGCCGATACTTCAATGGATGAATTAGCGCAGGAGTTGAAAATAAGTTTTAGCAATGAATGGAAGTGGAAGTTATCAGATCCTGTTGCCAATACTATTGGATTCGCTTTATATGAGGAACTTGAAATTGGAGGAAATAATTTTGAGTCTGAAACGAAGTTGATTTTTGATAAAAGAATGGGTAAAGATTTATTGGCTTTTAATGCTGTTGCTGTTTATGAAATCGAAAGGGAAGTGACTCATGAAGATGGAAAGTTGGAGATGGAGTGGGAGCAGAGTTATCCTTTGGAGTTTGATATGGCTTACATGCATTTTTTTACTCCTCAATTCGGATTAGGTGTTGAAATGATTAATAGTAATGAAATGAACAAAGAGGATGGATGGATGAATTCTGTTTTGTATGGGGGATTATCTATGCATGCTCAATCCGGACGTTTCTTTGCAAATCTTTCTGCCTTACCTCAGTTATCCAATCTTCATAAAACGGATTTTGCACCGGGCGAATTAGATCTTGATGGCGGTCAAAAACTTTCTACTCGATTAATTATTGGTTATAGCTTCTGATGAAATATTTTCTTATAGCTTTTATAGCTTTAATGGTTTATGGATGCTCTCCATCACTGTATAAACCCAATGTTGCCGATGCTAAAGTCCAAGAGTCTTTGTTAAACGGACGAAAGCTTTATGTCGCTCGTTGCAGCAATTGCCATAACCTTCATTTGCCTAAAGAATTTTCTTCCGAAATCTGGAAAAAGCAACTCGATTTGATGCAAGTTAGAGCTGGAATATCTGACGATGAAAAAAAGTTGATTTTAGATTATCTACTTTATAAGTAGTTTTTGTAATTTGACAACCAAATATTAAATAATGAAGAATTGGCGGTTGTTATTATCTGGAGATGATTTAAGATCTATTGGGAAAAGCAATAATGTTGTGCATTTATTAAAATCCCAAGAGGATTTTGATAGCTTATTTAAACTCATATACGATGTTAATCGTTCGGTTGCAATGCGTGCCGCTGATGCTTTAGAGAAATGTTCAATCGTAAACCCTTCTTATATAGGTAAGCATAAAACTGAAATTTTACGATTGTCCTCTGATTGCTCTCATATCGAGTTGAAATGGCATTTGGCTCTTTTTATGAGTCGTTTACGTTTTTTGGAGAATGAAAGTGAAAGGGTTTCTACGATTTTATTTGGTTGGCTTTGTAATAAATCTGAAAGTAAAATCGTTAGGGTAAATACTTTGCAAGCAATTGTCGAATTAGCAAAGGATTTCCCTCAATTTGAGAAGAAATTGGCTACTGTTTTACCAGGGATTATCGATGAAAACATTCCTTCCTTAAACGCAAGGATAAAAAAATTGAAATTACAATAAACTATTCGTAACTTTATTGCCTACTTCTTTGTATCACAGTTATTTCCAAATCAATCTATGAGGTTATTACTAATTTCTTTGTTTGCACTTTTAGTACAGACTGCCTTTTGTCAATCAGATAATTCTCCCGAATTCGGAGGCGTTTACCCTTTACAATTAAATTCTGAAGCTGTTCCTTGCATCACTCCCGATCAGTATACGGAATTGGAGAAGTCTACGCAGGAAAATTTAAATCGGTTGAACATTTCTACTAATCGTACCGCAGTAACTTTGTTTAGCTGGCCTTTGCGTTTGGCATCGGGTTTGAACGATTGTAGTTATTACGGAATTACAAATTACCTCGATCAAGATAATACTTCCGGCTTGCTTGATTGGAATTGTGGTTCGGTTACTTATAATGGACATAAAGGAACTGATATTTGTTCTTGGCCTTATCCTTTTTTGAAAATGGATAGCAATAGTGTAGATGTAATTGCTGCTGCACCTGGCACTATTTTGAATAAGGTGGACGGCAATTTCGATAAGAATTGTGTCACGAATTCGTCG
>Ga0255345_1005229_pt1 | contig 13471 bp, 12 predicted proteins | sample wastewater_treat_6_FD_192415 | JGI IMG/M metagenome (GOLD analysis project Ga0255345, IMG submission 192415) | Wastewater microbial communities from Lulu Island WWTP, Vancouver, Canada - plant20 | ecosystem: Engineered > WWTP > Wastewater > Unclassified | place: Canada: Vancouver, British... | reverse complement strand
CGGCAATGTGGCCGGAGTGGCCATGAAGGGTTACGGCTATGTGGATGGGGAACTGAAGATCGAAATGGATCATCCGCAGCAGATCGAGCCGGAGCAGGTGGGCGTTAATACAGGGGACTATGTGATCATCGAAGGAACACCGGGCATCAATATGGTCAATTCTCCGGAGGTTGAGGGCGGAATCGGAACGATCGCCATGTGCGTAAACATGATACCCCATGTGATCAACGCAAGACCGGGACTGCAGAGCATGATTACACTGCCTGTACCCAGAGCCATCATGGGCGATATGAGAGATATGATCTGTGAAGAAGCGAAGATCGTAAAATAGCTATCAGCGATCAATAAGGCATGGAAAGTGGGAGATAGCTCCCGGAGGTCAAAGAATGATTGATAAAGGTACTTGGGTATTGATCCACAGAAATATATTAGAGCCGGGAGAAAGGGCTCCTCAGGTTCCCGATGACACAAAAAAAGTGCCTCTGGAAATGTGGATAAAAGGATATTTACAGAACAATGCCGAATTGGGCGATGAAGTGGAAGTCATCACCAGGACCGGGAGGAAAGAGATTGGTACTTTGCTTGAGTCAGAACCTTACTATAAGCACGATTATGGCAGGTTTGTTCCCGAGCTTCAGATGATCAGTGAACAGGTCAGGAAGCTTACGTTTGGGGGTGATGAGTAATGGCGTTGGCGAACGATTATAATTCCGTGATGTCCCGCAAGGGCGAGATCATGAAGAAATCCGTAGGAATCGATTACGAAAGCTTCGAAAGCGGTTCAATTGCCTTTGATTATGAAAAAATGATGAGGGAGACAGGTTATACTCTTGAGGAGATGCAGAATATCCAGCGCAGCGTCCATGTGGGGAACACCCCTGTTATAGAGCTGAGGAATATCACCGCATTAGCCAGAAAATGTGCAAAGCCCGGGTATGGAGCCAGAATCTTCATCAAGGATGAAGCCAGCAATCCTTCGGGGAGCTTTAAAGCAAGAAGAGCGGCCAACTCGGTTTATCATGCTAAAAGACTTGGCTTTAAAGGTGTTGTAACAGCTACCAGCGGCAACTATGGAGCAGCGGTAGCATCACAGGCAGCTATGGCGGGGCTTAAGTGCATCGTTGTTCAGGAATGTTACGATTCAAAAGGAGTAGGACAGCCGGAAATCATTGAAAAGGCAAGAAAATGTGAAGCATTGGGTGCGGAGGTGGTTCAGCTTTCCGTAGGGCCGGAGCTCTTCTACAAATTCCTGCTGCTGCTTGAAGAAACAGGCTATTTCAATGCATCTCTTTACACTCCCTTTGGCATAGCCGGGGTAGAGACCTTAGGGTATGAGATAGCCATGCAATTCAGAGAAAAATTTGGGAAGGATCCGGATGCGGTGATATGCACCAACGCAGGCGGCGGAAACCTTACAGGTACTGCCAGGGGCCTGATCAAAGCAGGAGCAGCTACAAAGGTTATAGCTGCATCCGTAAACCTGTCAGGTCTGCATATGGCGGCGGACAGCCAGTTCAACAAGAAGTCCTTTACCACCGGGCATACCGGATTCGGCATGCCCTTTACGACCTGGCCGGACCGCTCCGATGTTCCAAGATCAGCCGCAAGGCCGCTTCGCTATATGGACAGATATGTGACCATCACACAGGGAGACGTATTCTATATGACTGAGGCTCTGGCAAGTCTCGAGGGTTTGGAAAAGGGTCCCGCCGGCAACACCTCTTTAGCGGCTGCTTTTGCAATTGCTCAGGAGATGCCGGAAGACCAAAAGATCATCGTTCAGGAAACAGAGTATACGGGAGCGGGAAAGCATGTGCAGCCCCAGCTGACTTTCGCAAGGAGCAACGGCATCGAAGTTTGTTTCGGCGATCCGGCAGACGAGGTGCCGGGGAAGAATATCCTGCTTCCGCTGCATCCTTCGCTGATTAAAGCCACTGAACAGGATTTGGATCATATGAGAAGATCTCTTATAAAGACGGCGGTCAACACATTTAAGGTTAAGCCTACGGAGGGAGACATTGCTTTTCTGGCGGAAGACACTAATTCCTGCGAAGAGTTTGTAAGAGAAACACTGGCAAGCCTTTAGACAAATTAAACGTCATATTAAAATTTGGATGCGGCGGGCAGGCTATCTGCGAGATTCTGCCACCGGATCCGGGAAGGAAGGAAAAAGATGAAGAGAGCAGATGATTTTCAGGAAAGGCGCAAACATTTAGCCAATCTCTCTGATGAAGAACTGTATCGGAGGTTTTGGCAATTAACGGAACAGGTAATAGATCCGTTGCTCGAGCTGGGAAAGAAGAACACGACCCCGTCCATCGAAAGGTCCGTGCTTCTTCGTATGGGCATATCATCCTTAAATGCAAAACCCATCGTAGAAGGCTGCATTGACAGGGGCCTCATAGCAAAAGGGGCCGGCAATGTGCTTTATAAGCTTGCCAAGGCAAAGGAGATTTCCATAAGAGAAGCCGGTGACATGCTGGCAGAGGGTAGAGGCTGGGATGAAGCCGCCGCTCTTTTCCGGGGTTAAGGGGGTGCATGAGATGAAAGATAAAAAACTGGTACGCAACGAAAAGCTGGATATTGAATATATCTTGAAAGACCTTGATAAGTACAGGCCCAAAAGAAGAGGATGGACTTGGAGGACAGTAGAACCGGGACTCAAAATGGGGCCCTTTACCTACCGTGAAGCCACCGTCCCGCTAAAAAACGGAGTTGGATTGCCGTCTTCCAAATACTTCGACTGGATAGATCCTCAGCCCCAGCCTGTCATCACCACGGAAATCGCCTCGGGCCGTTTTGAGGATGATATTCGCAGAATGAGGATGGGCGCTTGGCACGGCGCCGATCATATCATGGTTATCCGCACTATGGGTCAGTCTCATATAGACGGTCTGATCGAGGGGACCCCCCAGGGTGTAGGCGGAGTGCCCATTACCCGCAAGCAGGTCAGAGCTCAGAGAAAGGCTCTGGATATGATCGAAGAAGAAGTGGGAAGGCCCATAAACTACCACTCATATGTGTCGGGAGTAGCCGGTCCGGAAGTTGCGGTCATGTTTGCCGAAGAGGGTATAAATGGCGCACACCAGGATCCACAGTATAATGTTTTGTACCGCAACATCAATATGGTTCGCTCCTTCGTCGATGCCTGTGAATCCAAGAAAGTGATGGCATGGGCCGACATAGCCCAGATAGACGGCGCCCACAATGCCAATGCCACGGCGAGAGAAGCTTGGAAGGTTATGCCTGAGCTCATCGTTCAGCATGCGATCAACAGTCTCTTCTCAGAAAAGGCCGGGATCAAGCCGACGAACATCTGCCTTTCTACGGTTCCTCCAACAGCACCGCCTGCACCTTGCGTATACATGGACCTTCCCTATGCGGTGGCTCTTAGGGATTTCTGCGACAAATATCGCATGAGAGCTCAGATGAACACCAAGTATATGGAGGCCTCGGCAAGGGAAGCAACAGTTACTCATGTGCTCAACATGCTGATCTCAAAGCTCACAAGGGCGGACATCCAATCAACGATCACTCCGGACGAAGGAAGAAACGTACCCTGGCATATTTACAACATGGAAGCCTGTGACACTGCAAAGCAGACTCTGATAGGTATGGACGGCCTCATGGAAATGGTCCAGCTGAAGGATGAAGGTCCCTTGAGAGAAATGGCAAGAGAGATCAAAGAAAGAGCCTGCCTCTTCATGGAAGAGATCGTTGAATGCGGCGGCTATTTCAAAGCGGTGGAAGAAGGATTCTTTGTGGACTCCGGCAACTATCCTGAGAGGAACGGGGACGGCATATTCCGCAAATCCGACGGCGGTATCGGAATCAACTCCGTTTACGAGAGGGATGACGACTACTTTGCACCGGTAACTGCTCACTTCGGATACAATAATGTAGCTCAATACGACCCCAAGGCGGTAAACGATCCGGCAAGCCTGATCGGCGGCTGCACCTTCGAGGATCCTGATAAGATCGTCTACATCGACGAGCTTGACGATGTGGATAATGTAAATGTGCGCCTTGAAGAAACTAAGAAGTACAGAAATACAAACCTGCTGAAACCTGAGATGGAATGGGCAGCCGACGGCACGGTCATGGTGAACATGTTCATACCTGCCGAAAGGAGAGTCGCTGAGATTGCCGCACTCGAGTTTGCTAAGAAGATGAACCTGGAAGAAGCGGAAGTCATCAACCGTGAAACCATGCAGGAGGCAGAGGGCACACGGATCGAGCTTAAGGGCAGGCTGCCTTTCGACGTTGATGTGGATAAGCTGGTCATTCCACCCGAACGCCATGTGCTTTCCGATGACGAGATAAGAGAAGATGTAGAAAAATATCCTCTTAAGATTGTTTGCGGAACTGTCGGAGAGGACGAACACTCTGTTGGGCTCCGGGAAATCATCGATATCAAGCATGGCGGCATCGAGAGGTTCGGAATCGAGGTCCATTATCTCGGGACATCGGTACCTGTCGAAAAGCTGGTGGATGCAGCGGTTGAACTGAAAGCCGAAGCGATTCTGGCATCAACCATCATAAGCCACGATGATATCCATTACAAGAATATGAAGAGGATTCACGAGCTGGCCATAGAAAAAGGAATTCGTGACAAGGTCATGATAGCCGCAGGCGGGACCCAGGTCGTTCCGGAGAACGCTTTAAAGACCGGCATCGATGCAGGATTCGGCAGAAACAGCCATGGCATCGATGTGGCGACCTTCCTCATTGAAAAGAGAAGGGAAATGCGGTTCAAAAATAAGATTTAACAATACTCGGAGTTTAAGCTGCTATCCCACAGGGCGGCGATTAAGTCCGCTCCTGTGGGATAGCATAAAGACAAGTTACTGTAAAGGAACATAAGCAATGAAAATAGATGTCCTGGTTGCCGAAATCGGCTCTACAACTACATTAGTAAACGCTTTTCATAATATTAATTCCGGCTCTCCGGTTTTTTGGGGGCAAGGTCAGGCTCCGACATCCGTGTTGGATGGGGATGTCCGAATCGGTTTAAAAGGCGCAATAGACGATCTTTGTAAAAATAAAGGTGCGGACTCTGTTGAATACGGCGAAATGCTTGCCACTTCCAGCGCTGCAGGGGGTTTGAAGATGACCGTCCACGGTCTTGTCTACGACATGACCGCCAAGGCTGCCAAAGAAGCCGCCTTGGGCGCAGGAGCCATCATCCATTCCGTTACAGCAGGCCGCCTGCGCAGGACAGACCTTCAGAAAATCAAAGAGATACAGCCTAACTTGATAATGATCGCCGGAGGGGTGGATTACGGAGAGAGAGATACGGCTGTTTATAACGCAGAGATGATCCGCTCTTTAGAACTGTCTATCCCGGTAATTTATGCCGGCAATGTGGAAAATCAAGATGAGATGAGGTTAATTTTTGAAGACGCCAAAGCTCCTCTGTACATTGTAGAAAACGTATATCCTAAAATCGACGAGCTTAATGTGGAACCCGCTAGGCGGGTCATTCAGGATGCTTTTGAAGATCACATCATCCAGGCGCCGGGTATGGAGCATATCCGGGATCTGATCACCGGCCCCATTATCCCCACCCCGGGAGCGGTGATGGAAAGCGCGAAGCTGCTGTATGAACATCTGGGAGACTTGGTGGTACTTGATGTAGGCGGAGCCACCACGGATCTTCATTCCGTTACGGAAGGTTCAGAGGAGATCTCAAGGATTTTGATCAGCCCGGAGCCAAAGGCAAAGCGCACGGTTGAGGGGGATTTAGGCGTCTACATCAACATTGCCAATATAGTGGAAAGCATAGGCCGGGAAAAGCTGTCGGAAGAGCTGGGACTTGATATAGACAAAATCATGGAAAACTACAGGTTCGTACCCAGGACGGATGAAGAAGTTCGGTTTGTGGAGCGCCTGACCAAAGAAGCAGTCATCAAGGCAACAGAGCGCCATGCAGGGCGGATCCGCTACGTTTACGGGCCGTCGGGCAGATCGACCTTAGCGGAGGGCAAAGACCTGTCGCAAGTAAAGTACATCATAGGAACAGGCGGAGCATTGACGCGGCTTCCCAACCGCAGAGAAATATTAGAGGCTATTGCTCTTCACAATGAGACCGGATTGTTGCTATTCCCGGGGACGGAGGCAAAGACTCTGATCGATAACGATTATATTATGGCTTCATTAGGTGTGCTTTCTAAGCGTTATAAAGATGCGGCAGTCTGTTTTCTGGAGCGGAGCCTTTGCTGCAGCTTGAGATAGGAATGCCTTCGATGTATTTCGCAAACTCGGGAAACAATTATTTGGTCCGAGGGAAAGGATGAATGACATGTACCCAAGATTAGTGTTTGATTTAAACAAGGTTAGGCAAAATCTGGACGCTGTCAGCAGTATAGTCAAGGCAGGAAGCTGCTCGCTGATGATCGTTACAAAATCCTTCTGCGCCGACAGACGAATGGCAGAGCTTATTGCAAGCCATCCCGGGGTGGATTATTTCGCCGACTCCAGGATAAAAAACATTAAAGTCTATCATGATTTACCTAAAGAGTCGGTGCTGCTGCGTCTTCCTCAGCACGGGGAGATAGAAGAGGTCGTAAGGTATGCAGACATAAGCTTCAACTCTGAAATGTCAACGGTGAGGCTTCTTAGCAAGGAGGCAGTCAAACAGGACAAGAGCCACAAGATAGTGCTAATGATCGATTTAGGGGATCTCAGGGAAGGGATATTCTTCCGGGATAGGGATATGATCGACGCAGCCGTGGAAGAGATCCTCGCACTGCCCAACATAGAGCTTTTCGGACTGGGTGTGAATCTGACCTGCTACGGGGCGATCATACCGAAGCACGATAATTTATCCATACTGACAAAACTGGCCGAGGAAATCAGGAGGAAATATAGTATTGAGCTTCCTATGGTCTCCGGCGGCAACTCCAGCTCTCTCTATTTAATAGATAAGAGCGAACTGCCGGAAGGCATCAATAACCTTCGGCTGGGCGAAGCATTTATCTTAGGCAATGAAACTGCTTACGGTGAACGGATCCCCGGCACCAATGCCGATGCGGTGACTCTGGAGGCACAGATCATAGAGCTGAAGGTCAAACCATCCCTTCCTATAGGCGAAGTGGGCATGGATGCCTTCGGTCAGCGGCCGGTCTATGAGGACAGGGGAAACATCAAAAGGGCGATACTGGCCATAGGAAAGCAGGATGCAGATGTAGGCAGCATGACACCCGAAGATCCTGACATCGATATTCTTGGAGCAAGCTCGGATCATCTCATCATGGATGTGACCCGTTCTAAAATAGAATATAAAGCAGGGGACGCCATATCATTTACATTGGGCTATGGAGGGCTTCTAAAGGCGGCTACCAGCAGCTATGTAGATCGAGCCTACATCAACGGCTGACCGCCTGAATATATCGGGTTAAAATGCAAAGCCACGGAATAGATCTTCCGTGGCTTTATTACTGCAATCTTCTCTGGTTTAACCAAAGACTATCAGATTGTATCGTGTTTAAAAAAGGAGTAAAGATGTTATTATAATAAACAGAATATGGTTTTTACCAGCTAAAGATACTCGAATGGTAGTTATGAATATACAAAAACAGCGGGAGGTGCAGCATAATGAATAAAGAAATAATAAAAATAAGCGGGATGAATTGTGCTGCCTGCTCCAGCCGGGTTGAAAAAGCGCTGAGCAAAACGGAAGGCATAACCTCTGCTTCAGTTAATCTGGCAGCGAAGACCGCATCAGTCGAATACGACCCTGAAATAATAAAATTGTCCGAAATAGAGGCCGTGATAGAAAAGACCGGCTACGGGATAATTCGCAAAGAGAAAAAGGCCGGCAAGGATGAGCATAAGCTCAGAAAAGAAAAAGAGATCCGTATCTTGAGACAAAAGCTCCTCGTATCGGCGATTTTTGCCGCCCCTTTGTTATATTTAGCTATGGCTCCCATGATTCCCGGTATCACGCTTCCGATCCTCGGGTTTTTAGATCCTGTACAACATCCGTTGCCCTACGCGACAGCTCAAATGATATTGGTTATACCCATAGTGATTGCCGGAAATAAGTTTTATTTCATTGGCTATAAAGCCATTATTCAAAGGAGCCCCAACATGGATTCCCTCATTGCCATGGGAACTACAGCAGCCATCGTCTATAGCCTATATGCGATATATAATATTGCGAAAGGAGACCCTTATGCAATACACAGCTTGTATTTTGAATCAGCAGGGGTGATCATAACCCTCATCCTGCTTGGGAAATCTCTGGAAGCCATTTCAATGGGAAAAACCTCCGATGCTATTAAAAAGCTCATGGGGCTTGCTCCCAAAACCGCCGCAGTGATTCAGAACGGAGCAGAGCTGGTGATTCCTGTCGAGGATGTGGAAATCAATCAAATAATTCTGGTTAAACCGGGGGAAAGGATACCGGTAGACGGGGAGGTCATAGAAGGCTATACCGCTGTTGATGAATCGATGCTCACCGGGGAAAGCATACCTATCGACAAGAAGGCCGGTGACAAGGTGTATGCAGCTACTATCAACAAGAACGGGATGATCCGCTTCCGCGCCACAAATGTAGGGGGAGACACAGCTCTTGCACAAATAATAAGGCTGGTGGAAGACGCTCAGGGTTCTAAAGCACCCATTGCAAAGATGGCCGATATAGTGTCGGGATATTTCGTTCCCGTCGTAGCGGCTATCGCAGTCCTTTCTTTTGCGGTCTGGCTGATTGCCGGTAAAAGCTTTGAATTTGCGCTTACAGTTTTCATTTCGGTGCTTGTGATTGCATGCCCATGTGCACTGGGTTTGGCAACACCTACTGCTATAATGGTGGGCACCGGCAAGGGGGCGGAATACGGGATCCTGATAAAAAGCGGCGAAGCCCTTGAAACTACACATAAAATCGACATAATCGTCTTCGATAAAACCGGAACCATAACCGAAGGGAGACCGGAAGTCACAGATGTTGTCGCAGTTCATGGTGTTGCGGAGGAACGACTCGTCCAAATCGTGGCCTCCGGTGAAAAAGGTTCAGAACACCCTCTCGGAGACGCCATTGTCAGGAAGGCGGAAAAGGAAGGCTTAGAGTTATATAATGCAGATGGTTTCCAAGCCATTCCCGGTCATGGCATCGAAGCCGTCATAGATGGGATCAATGTTTTGGCCGGCAACCGTAAACTGATGACAGACAGGAACATACTTCTCACGGAGCTGAAGGATAAATCGGATATGCTGGCCGCCGAAGGCAAGACACCCATGTATATTGCTTTTGACGGGAGATTATCGGGAGTCGTCGCCGTGGCCGACGTGGTTAAACAAAGCAGTGCAAAGGCAATTCAAAGCTTACAGTCAATGGGTATTGAGACGGTGATGATCACGGGGGATAATGCGAAAACCGCAGAAGCCATAGCGAAACAGGTGGGTATTGATAAAGTCCTTGCTGAAGTGCTTCCTCAGGATAAAGCTGATAAAGTTAAAGAACTTCAAGCAGAAGGCAGAAAGGTAGCTATGGTTGGAGACGGGATCAATGATGCTCCGGCACTGATACAGGCTGATATAGGAATAGCTATAGGTTCGGGAACGGATGTGGCAATGGAATCCGCCGATATCGTGCTAATGCGGGGAGATCTGTCGGATGTTCCCGCTGCCATTCAGCTTAGCAAGAGCACTATAAGAAATATTAAACAGAATCTGTTCTGGGCTTTTGGATATAATACAGCAGGCATACCGCTTGCGGCCGGGCTGCTCTACGTCTTCGGCGGTCCTCTTTTGAATCCCATGTTTGCCGCCGCCGCCATGTCCTTAAGCTCTGTGTCCGTCGTTACAAATGCATTAAGGTTAAGGAGATTCAAACCTCACCGCTCTTAAAGGGTATGGTTGATAAGAAGGATAGATTCTGATAAGGTGTTAACAGAATCTTACTTAGATAAAAAGGAAATATATCTATGCCATCACAGTTTGAAAGGACAGAGCTTCTTATAGGAGCGGAAGGCATTGCCAGGCTGGCAAAGGCTCGTATTGCCGTGTTCGGGATAGGAGGGGTAGGGAGCTATGTTGTGGAAGCTCTCGTAAGAAGCGGCATAGGTGCCTTGGATCTATTCGATAATGATATAATATGCCTGTCCAATTTAAATCGACAGATCATCGCAACTCATAAAACCATAGGAAGGTATAAAGTGGACGCTGCCAAGGAACGGATCGCAGATATCAATCCGGATGCGGTCGTAAAGGCGCACAGGCTGTTTTATTCAAAGGATACGGCCGATGAAGTCGATTTGTCGGTTTATGATTATATCGTGGATGCTATCGATACGGTTACTGCCAAAATAGAGTTGATCTTGCGAGCGAAGGCGGTAAAAGTACCTATTATCAGTTCTATGGGAGCAGGGAACAAAATGGATCCCACAGCTTTTTTGGCAGATGATATCTATAATACCTCCGTCTGCCCTCTTGCAAAGGCAATTCGCAAACAACTTCGTGAGAAAGGTGTGGATAGCCTAAAGGTGGTCTATTCAAAAGAGTCTCCTATAAAGGTCATGCTTGCGGGTAATACGGATCCGGGCCGGCCTGTACCCGGCAGCAACGGTTTCGTTCCTCCGGCAGCAGGCTTGGTCATCGCAGGTGAAGTAGTCCGGGACCTTATTAACGTTTACAGATAAATATAATTGGATTAAGATAGAGGCAGATATAAAGAAAGGAACAGATAAGCATGAGTTATGTACCTACGATGGAGCAGGCCCGGGAGATTTTACGAAAATACAACAAAGAAGAATTCCATTTAAAACATGGGGAGATCCTTTCCGGTGTCATGAGATATTTCGCCAAGGAGTATGACCCCGGTAGAGAGGAGTTTTGGGCGGTAGTAGGGATTCTTCACGATCTGGATTTTGAAATGTACCCGGAGGAACATTGCGTTAAAGGGCAGGAAATCATGAAGGAACTGGATCTGGACGAAAGCTTGATCAGGGCTGCAATGAGCCACGGCTTTGGCTGTACCGGCGTAGATGTGGAGCCTGAGGATATTATGGAAAAAGTCCTTTACGCAACAGACGAGCTTACGGGGCTTATCGGGGCCGTTGCCATCATGCGGCCGTCAAAAAGCGTGGACGACCTGGAACTGAAATCAGTTAAAAAGAAATATAAGACTCCGGCGTTTGCCGCAGGCTGCTCCCGGGAGGTCATACAAAAGGGAGCAGATATGCTTGGCTGGGAGTTGGACGACCTTATCAGCAGAACGATTTTGGCGATGCGGAGCCTGAATCCGGAAGCAGGGATCTAAAAGGAGATATACATGGGATATCTCACGCTGTTTTTTATAGCTTTAGGTCTTGCCATGGATGCTTTTGCTGTCTCTATGTCAAATGGGATCTGTTATAAAAATGCGGGCTTTAAAGAAGCATTTATAACGGCACTGACCTTTGGGACTTTTCAGGCTCTAATGCCTCTCGCCGGTTATTTTGCGGGCAGGACCGTCAGCGACGCCATAGCATTTTTAGATCATTGGATAGCGCTTGGAATGCTTTCTTTTATCGGTATCAGCATGATCGCGGGGGCGATCAGGGAAATGCGAAACCCCGATATTGTGCAATGTAAAGCCTATTGCTCTGTAAAGGATCTGATGGTACAGGGGGTCGCCACCAGCATCGACGCTTTGGCGGTAGGAGTCAGTTTTGCTGTAATTGATACAAACATTTTCGCAGCTGTGGGCCTGATCGGCATCGTTACATTTGTTTGCTGCGTTATCGGAGTCCTTCTGGGAAAAGGATTCGGTTTTTTAATAAAGGAAAAGGCTGAAATCTTCGGCGGCTGTATTCTAATCATTATAGGCTTGAAAATATTTATCGAGCATACATCAGCAATGTAGCCGGGCGCAGGCCGCAGAAAGGAGCACCACATGGGCATCCGTGAATCCGGAGAAAACTATCTTGAGACCATCCTGCTTCTGGAGAAAAAAAACGGTACAGTCCGATCAGTTGATATCGCAAATGAACTGGAATACTCGAAACCCAGCATAAGCAGGGCGATGGGTATTTTAAAAGAAAACGGTTACATAATAATAGCAGCTAACGGCGATATTCAGCTTACGGAAAAAGGGCGCGGCTGCGCAATCGGTATCTACGAAAGACACAGGCTGATTGCAGACTTCTTTATAATCGCTTTGGGAGTCGATGAGAAAACGGCAGATGAAGATGCTTGCAGGATCGAACATGTGATCAGTGAGGAATCATTTGAGAGGATAAGAGATTGGGTCAAAAATCAATCCTTTTCCGGCAGGGCATGAACCCTGCTTTTTCTTTCGGAGACCATGAGGCCTGATATGATCAAAGCTGAGCCGGTCAGAAAAACCCATGTAAGAGGCTCATGAAGGACGATAATAGAAGCGACTACTGTAACAATAGGGCTGAAATAAATATATGTTGCAGTTTTGACGGAACCGATAATCCCTACTGCATAGTTCCATGTAAGAAAGGATACAGCCGATGCTCCGAAGGCAAGAAACAATATGTTTGCCAGGTTTCCGGGATCGGCAAAGCGGCTCAGCCCAAGATGGAATTCAGTGGACATAAGGGCTGGGATCATAAACAGAAGTCCGTAAAAGAACACTTTTCTTGTTTGCCGAATAAGCGAAAGCTCTTTATTGTCGATAAGAGCAAGAAGATTGCAGTAAAAAGCCCATGACAGAGCACCTAAAATCATAAGGATGTCACCCAGAGGGTTCAGCTTTAATACAAAGTTGCCGTTGAAGCTGATCAGGACCACACCTATCATGCATATAAAAAAGCCCATAACAAAATTTCGATTCAGGCCGGTACGGCTGATAAGAAAAAAAGATACTATCGCCGTGAACATGGGCGCAACCGCTATTATTACTCCGGCATTGGAAGCAAGAGTGTAAATGAGTCCGGTGTTTTGAAACAAGAAATATAATGTAACTCCGCATAATCCTGCGAGAGCATAAAGCAGCTCTGTTTTGTCCCTTTTAGGTCTGATAGGCTTCGGCGATAATATAAAAAGCAGCAGGTAAGCAAAGATAAAACGGAAAAAGAGTATTTCCGTCGGTGTGAAATCCGAAAGAAGTACTTTTGTTGAGATAAAGGTGGTTCCCCATATTAAAATGCTGGCACAGGCTGCCATATGTCCCTTAATTCTTCTCTTAGCTATGATCTCCATGACCGATAGACTATCACAGCATTATTGGAATTGCAACAAGAGAGAAAAATAAAAAATAGTTTTGTCGAAACGTGTTTAAAATTTAGTTAATTTGTAGTTCACTAAATAATAAACAGAAAATTTTCGAACACGGATTGACTTGCATTGCTTTTACTGTTAGTCTAATATTACAAAATAATAAAAGCGTATTATGTTCTGCAAAGGCCGCCGGATATGAGCCATATGCTCCGGGCGGACCTGCGCAGCTAAGAGGGAAGCAGGTGAGAGTCCTGCACGGTCCCGCCGCTGTAAGCGTGTGGTTTTGTCCAGGGTTTCATAC
>Ga0255345_1005228_pt1 | contig 13471 bp, 13 predicted proteins | sample wastewater_treat_6_FD_192415 | JGI IMG/M metagenome (GOLD analysis project Ga0255345, IMG submission 192415) | Wastewater microbial communities from Lulu Island WWTP, Vancouver, Canada - plant20 | ecosystem: Engineered > WWTP > Wastewater > Unclassified | place: Canada: Vancouver, British... | reverse complement strand
CTTGTTGGCCTGCTCAAACTCCGCGACGCTGCTGACCATGGGAAACATGATGCGCAAATGGGGGTGATTCGCGGAGGCGCGCAAAATCGCGCGCAACTGCGTCTTGAACAGCGCGGGCAAGTCCAAACACAGCCGAATGGCGCGCCAGCCCAAAAAAGGATTCGCCTCCGGCTGCTGGTGAAACGTGGGCGAGAGCTTGTCGCCGCCCAAATCCAGCGTGCGAATCACAACGCCGTCGGGAAAATCGTGCCGGGCCACTTCGGCATAGGCGCGGACCTGCTGTTCCTCGTCAGGCTCGCCCGCGTTGGCCAGAAAGAGATATTCCGTGCGAAAGAGCCCGATGCCGCGCGCGCCCCGCGCCAGCACCGCAGAAACATCGCCGGGCGTCTCAATGTTGGCCACCAGCGTCATCGCATGGCCGTCGAGCGTGGTGGCGGGCTCGTCCTTCAGCGCATCCAACCGCTTCCGAATGCTTTGCCGGCTGCGGGCGATGCGCGCGAATTCTTTTTCGCGGGCGGGCGTCGGATGCACCACCACCACGCCGCGCACGCCATCCAGAAGCAGACGGTCGCCCTCGCCCACCCGCGCGCACAAGTCGCGCACGCCGACAACCGCCGGCAACTCCATCGCGCGCGCCATGATGGCCGTATGCGCCGTGGTGCTGCCCTGTTCGGTTGCAATCCCCAGAAGCTTGTGCCGGTCCAGCCCCGCCAAATCAGACGGCGTAATGTCAGCGGCAACCAGAATGCGCGGACTGTCCGGCGCAATCGGTGGCTCCGTCGTCTGGCCCATCAGAATCCGCAACACGCGGCGGGTCACATCGCGAATGTCCGTCGCGCGCTCCCGCAGATAATCATCCTCCATGTTCTGCAGGGTCTTGGCGTAGCGCTCCGAGGCCTGATGCAAAACCGCTTCCGCGTTCCTCTTTTGCGTGCGCAAATCGTGATAGATTTCCTCAATGAAGCTGGCGTCATCCACCACATGCAGGTGGGACTCAAAAATCCGGGCGCTTTCGCTCCCAAGGGCGCTCCCCACGCGCTGCTGAATGTCGCGCAACTGGCGGCGGGTGACAATCAGCGCCTGCTCCAGACGAATCAATTCGCGGGGAACATCGGCATCGGAAATGGCATAATCCGGAACGGTGGCGTCACTGGGCTTGAGAACACGTGCGGGGCCTGCGGCAATTCCCGACGAAACACCGAGGCCTTTGAATTCAAGCTCCGGCACGTTCTCCATCAGCGGTTCAGTCCTCGAAAAACCGTTGTTCAAACAATTGGGCCAGCGTATCCAGCGCCTCGGCGGCGTCCGCGCCGGACGCATGCAAGCGCAGGCGCGCGCCGTGATTGCCCTCAATGGTCAGCAACCCCATGATGCTCTTCGCATTCACCTTGACCCCGTTCTTTTCGATGAAAATTTCCGCCTTGAAACGCGACGCGGTTTTCACCAGCAGCGCCGCGGGGCGCGCGTGAATACCGTAGCGATTCAGGACGGTCACATCCCGGGTCAGAGGGGTTGAAGCAGGAGTTGGAGTGCTGTCAGACATGTAAAATCAATCTTTCCGGGACAAAGCCACCTTCAGTTTTTCATCAAGGGCGCGGGCGGAGTTGTGCCCCAATTGGCGCAAACGCTGATTCAGGGCCGCCACTTCCACCACGTTGGTTAAATCGCGTCCGGGCGCCACCGGCACGGTGACAAGCGGTATCGGCACGCCTAACACATTTCGCGTGGCCGTGTCGAGGCCCGTTCGGTCAATGTCGTCCTCGCGGCCGTCGGTGGACTTGCGCATGCCGATAATCAAATCCAGACGCATCGCCCCGCGCACGGAGGCAATGCCGAACAGGCACGGCACATGAATAATCCCCAGCCCGCGAATCTCCATGTGCTCGCGGGTGATGGGAACCGCCGCGCCCTGAATGCACCCGGTGCTGTCGCGCGTCAAAATGGTTGTGTCGTCGGCCACCAGACTATGGCCGCGCTTAATAAGAGCCAGCGCGATTTCGCTCTTGCCAATGCCCGGCTCCCCTTCGAGCAAAACACCCACGCCGTTGACTTCCACCATCGTGCCCGCCGCCCGTATCCGAGGGCTGGTCATGTTCTGCAACAGCACCGTGGCCGAGTTAATGAAAATACCCGTCACCAGCCGCGTGCGCATAACCGGCACGCCCATTTCCAAAACGGCCTTGCGGAACGCCGTGGGCAAATGACGCCCGCGCGACATCACAATGACCGGCGCCGGCGCCAGCAACCGCACCCGCTTAATCCGTTCCTCCGGCTCCAGACTGGCCAAATAGGTCATTTCCGCCAACCCCAGCACCTGCACCCGGCGATACGCAAAGTGACGGCGGAAATTCGCCAGCGTCAGGCCCGGACGATTCAGCGCCACTTCCTTGATTTCGCGCCCCACCGCCTTTTCCGCATTCAGCTCCCAATCCAGCGACAGGGAAGCCCGGCCGGCTTCAAAGAATTCGGCAACCGTAATTTTAGGACTGTCTGCTTGACGCCACATGGTGTTTTCGTGTTCGCAGGAGCCGGGGGTGAGCCGGCTCCTGCTCAGGGACGTTACTCCTCGCCTCCGATTTTAGGTTCCACATCGGCCAGCCGCTCCCGGCTCTGCTGGCGGGTAATCATTTTGTCTCGCGATCTCCTCAACTGTTTATCCATCTTGTTGCTCGCGGCATCCAGCGCCGCGTACAGGTCGTTCATCGTTTCCTGCGCCACTTCACGCAACTTGTCCTTGCCTTGTACGACGATATCCGCCGTAAAGCGATATTTTTCATTGGTCAGGATGACGTGACAGCTCTCCAGCCGCGGATAACTATCCATCAACGGTTCGATGCGCGCGCGGACGTACTCCCTGAGGCCCTCATCCACGGACAGATTCCGGCCCGTAACTTGAATATCCATTACGACTCCTTTCGTTGGGTTGTGGTTTGCTTAGGTTCACTCAAACACTCGCTCACATGCTGAATTCCTTGCCCAGATACTTCTCCCGCGCCTGCGGATCATTCACCAGAAACTCGCGGGTGCCCTCGGTGAGCACCTCGCCGGAGTAAATCACATACGCGCGGTCCACCACGGAAAGCGTCTCGCGCACGTTGTGGTCGGTAATCAGAATCCCCAGCCCGCGCTCCTTGAGTTCGCGAATGATTTGCTGCACATCGTACACCGCCAGCGGGTCCACGCCGCTGAACGGCTCGTCCAGCAAAATCAACGCCGGGTCCGTCACCAGCGCGCGCGTAATTTCCAGCCGCCGCCGCTCGCCGCCGCTGAGGGTGTACGCCTTCTGCCGCGCGAGATAGCTGATTTTCAGCTCCTCCAGCAGATACTCCAGCCGCCGCCGCCGCTCACGCGCGCTAATCGGCAGCGTTTCGAGAATGGCCATCACGTTCTCCGCCACTGTCAAATTGCGGAAGATGCTCGGCTCCTGCGCCAGATAGCCCAACCCCATCCGCGCGCGGCGATACATCGGCAACCGCGTCACGTCCTGCCCGCGGAAAAACACCCGCCCCGCCGTCGGCCGAATCAGGCCCGTAATCATGTAAAACGTCGTGGTTTTCCCCGCCCCATTCGGACCCAACAAGCCCACAATTTCCCCGGGGCGCACATTCATGTGAACGCCATTCACCACTCGCCGCCGACGGTAGGCTTTGACTAGCCCGCGGGTTTCGACCAGTGTGTTGTTCAAAACTGGCTCGGCTGCCACGTTCACCTCATTCATAATTTAATCGCGACTTTCAAATGCTGCAAGCGAATTTTATCGCATCAGGGTTTGAAGAACGAATCCGCCCCCTCGAAATCATCCGGATAGACCACCAGACGCGCATTCGGCTTGCACTCCAGCCGCTGCTCATCGCGCCAAAACGTGATGATTTCGCCCTCCAGAATATTGCGCCCCTGCATCATCTGCGGCGGCCCGCCCGCCAGCACAATTTTCCCGGACACCACGTCATACGTCGCCAAATCCGCGCGCGCCTTCTTGTCATCCTGCGTCAAAAGCACCTTGCCCTCGGCCTTGATGGTCTGCGCGCCGCCCGCCTCCGTGAAGATAATCGTCAGCTTGTTCGCCCGCAATTGCAAACGCGGGTCGTTCACCACCACGTTGTTTTCAAACTGCGCGAATTTCTTGAGGTAATCAAACGTCAGCTTGTCAGCCGTGATGACCGTCGCCGTCGCGGAAGCCTCCAGCGAACGCCCGTCGTCCTCCATCGCCGCTTGCGCCGCCGCGCCCCACGCCAGCAAAAAACCCGCCGCAATCATCCGGGACAGCCCAACACGCTTCATTCCACTCATATTCATTCCTCTTCTTCGGCAGGCGCTTCCGCCGGTTGCGGCATAATCAGGCGTTTGTCCACCTGACCATCCACCGTTAATTTCGCATTCTGAAAAATCTGAAACTGCTGATTTTCGCCGTTCCACGCGAACCCGTCGCCGGTCAACACCGCCTTTTCCGTCACAATCCGCACCGGGTCCTTCGACGCCGCCCGCTTGCGGTTGGGGTCATACACGCACGTCGGCGAATAAATCCGCGCATTCACCACCCCCGCGCGAAACAGCTCAATTTTAAGCCCCGTCAACTGAATCACCCCATCCTCTAAAAAGGTGGCCGTTTCGCCGTAGAGCTGCTGCTTGAGCGTGCCATCCTCGGCATATTCCGGCAGCCGGAATCCCTCAATCACACTCCCCTCCATCTGCGCGCGCGCCGGAGCCGCGCACAACACCAGCAAGCCGGCGACAACCGCCGCGCCGCAAACCCTACACCAGCTCATGAATCCTCCGGCACTGACGCCACAGCGGCGCCAACGCGGCCAGCGGCAGCGCGTTATCCCGGTCCGACTGCGCCTGCGCGGGATTCCGGTGCGTTTCCCAGAACAACCCGTCGCACCCCGCCGCAACCGCCGCGCGCGACAAATACGGCGCCCAGCGGCCGTCGCCGCCCGTGCCGCTCTCGCGCCCGCCCGGCAGTTGCACGCTATGCGTGGCATCAAACACCACCGGATAGCCAAACTGCCGCATGACCAGCAAACTGCGCATATCCGCCACCAGATTGTTGTAGCCAAAGCTGGCCCCGCGCTCCGTCAGCAAAATGCGCCGGTTGCCCGTGCTGACCACCTTGTCAATCACGTGGCGCACATCCCACGGCGCCAGAAATTGCCCCTTCTTGATGTTCACCACGCGCCCGCTCTCGCCCAGCGCCACAACCAAATCGGTTTGCCGGCACAAAAAAGCCGGCAACTGCAAAATATCCGCAACTTCCGCCGCCGCCGCCACTTCCCCCACCTGATGCACATCCACCAGAATCGGCACGCGATGCTTCGCCTTGATTTCCGCCAAAATCTCCAGCCCCTTCGCCAGCCCCGGCCCGCGAAACGCGCCAATGCTGGTGCGATTCGCCTTGTCATACGACGCCTTGAACACCAGCGGAATCTTCTCGCGCCGCGCCAGCGCCGCCAGCCGCGCCGCCAAATCCAGCGCCATCGTCCGGCTTTCAATCACGCACGGCCCCGCAATCAGCGCCAACGCCCCCCCGCCAAAGCGAACGCCGCCAACCGTGACCGTCTTGACACGAGCTTTTGGAAAAGGATTCTTGGCCATCGCTCCAACGCCCCTTTAATTTTTCATCAGCCAATTCTGGACATACCCGCGAATGCCCTCTTCCAGCGACCGAAACTCCGCCGCGTAACCCGCCGCCCGCAATTTGCCCATCTCCGCCTGCGTAAAATACTGGTATTTGCCGCGAAGCGTCTCCGGCATCTCAATATACTGAATGTTCGGCGCCAGCCCCAGGGCCGCGAAAACAGCCTTGGCCAAATCATTCCACGAACGCGCCTGACCCGTGCCGCAATTGAACAGCCCCGACGCCTCCGGATGCTCGCCGCAAAACAGCGTCACCGCCACCGCGTCTTCCACCGCGATAAAATCGCGCACCTGCTCGCCGTCGGCATACTCCTTGCGATACGACTTGAACAATTTCACCACGCCCCCCTGCCGAATCTGGTGATACGCCTTGTGAATCACCGAGCGCATGTCGCCCTTGTGGTCCTCGCCGGGGCCATACACATTAAAATACTTCAGCCCCGCGATTTTGCCGAACAACCCGTTGCGCAACGCCCACAAATCGAACAAATGCTTGCTCATGCCGTACATGTTGAGCGGCGCCAGCGTCAGCGTGGCGGAATCAGCATCGGAATACCCCTGCGCGCCGTCCCCATACGTCGCCGCGCTCGACGCATACACAAACCGCGCGTCATGCGCCAAACACCACTCGCAAAGCTCCTTCGTGTAGCGCGTGTTGTTGTCCAGCAGGTAATCCGCATCCGTCTCCGTCGTCGCGCTGCACGCGCCCAGGTGATACACCGTGCGAATCTCCGGCAACGCCCGCGCCCCGCCCAGCCGCGCTCTAAAATCGTCAATCCCCCAGACTTCCTCAAAAGCCAGCCCGCGCAGATTTTTCCAGCGCTCGTCCAGCCCGAGGTCGTCCACCACCAGAATCCGCTTCTCGCCGCGCCGGTTCAGCTCCGCCACCACATTGCGGCCAATAAAACCCGCGCCGCCCGTCACGACCGTCCACGCCGACTGTTCTTTCGTTATGCCTTTCACGGAGTCCATCGTGCCACTTCCTAGCGATTCTTTTCAAGCGGCAATCTCTCGGCCGCCGCCGGCGCGGGTTCTTTGTCCGCCGCCGGAGCCGCCTTGGATGCCGCCGGTTCTTCTGTTTTCGGAGGCGCAGCCTCCTCTTTCTTCGGGGCCGATTCCTCTTTCTTGGGCGCAGGCTCCTCTCTTTTAGGCGCAGGCTCTTCCTTCTTCGCCACCGGCTCCTCCTTCTTCGGCGGCGGCCCTTCCCGCCTGGGCGGACGCCCCCTCGCCGGCTGCCGCTGCGATTGAGGCGCACGCGGCGCGCGCGGCGGCGTATTCACCGGCGGCCCCGGCGCCATCCAGCGCGCCAGCAATTCCTTGCGCGCCGGCTCAATGCCGCTCGCGAACTTCAGATAAATCAACGCCTCCTCAAAGCCACTGCGTTGACGCAGCCGCGTCGCGTACTTGCTTTGCCCCGACGACTTCCGCATCTGCACCTGAATGCCCAGAATGCGCTCCACATCATAGACCATCGCCTTGGGAATTTGCGCCAGGTTCGCCTTGTCGCGCAAGAAAGCGCTCACCGCCTGCAAAGTCGCCTCAAACTCCGGCAAATCGTCCGCCTCGGCCATTTCCTTCGCGACCGCCTCAATCCCCGGCCCGAACAACAGCGCATATTGCAACGCGGGCATCGGCTTCAACCCCGCCTGCTTCCACACATCAAATTGCCGCAACGCCTTCTTCACCCATTGCATCGCCCCCTGCCGCTCCGGCACCTGCAACCACGCGGAATACGCCGGATAAACCGTCTGGAAAAGCCCCTTCCGCCAGGCCAGCTCATACGACTTCAACGCGCTGCCGCAGTTCAAAATCTTCAGCATTTCCTCCTGCAAACGCTCGCGCGACGAATACCGCAACTCGCCCACCATCGCCCGGATGGCCTCGCGCGCCGTCCGTTCAATTTCAAAATCCAGTTGCGCCGCAATCCGCACCGCCCGCACCATCCGCACCGGGTCTTCGTGATAGCGCGTCACCGGGTCGCCAATCACGCGAACCACGCGCTTCTCCAAATCCTCCAGCCCGCCCACATAATCAATCAAACTGCCATCGGCGAAATCATAAAAAATGCCGTTAATCGTGAAATCGCGCCGCCGCGCGTCCTCCTCCGGCGTGCCATATACGTTGTCGCGCACAATCACGCCCCCGCGCGTCGCAAACGTCGGGTCCGGCACATCCTGCCGCCGCCGCGACGGCAAAGGAACCCCCTCCGCCTCCGGCGGCGGATTATCCAGCAACGCCCGGAACGTCGCCGTTTCAATGATGACATCGCGGAAAAATACGTGCGCCAGCTTGAAGCGCCGCCCGATAATCCGCGTGTTGCGCATGATTTTCTTGACCTCTTCCGGCCGCGCGTCCGTGGCAATGTCAAAATCCTTGGGCGTGCGCCCCAGCAGCAGGTCGCGCACCCCGCCGCCGCACAAATACGCCTTGTAGCCGGCCTCAGCCAGCCGCTCCAGCACGCGCCGCGCCTGCCAGGAAATCTGCTCACGCCGAAGCGTGTGCTCGTTCTCCTTCAGAATGACCACGCCATCCATCAGCCCGCGTCTCTCCCGCAGCACTTCTTGTACTTCTTTCCGCTCCCGCACGGGCACGGGTCATTCCGCCCCACCTTCGGCGCGTCACGCACCACCGGTTGCGCGCGCGAAGCCGCCGCCAGCGCCGCATCCATTGCCGCTTGCGCGCCCGGGTCCGCCGCCGCCCCCCCGCCACCGCCCCGCCGCCCCGCCGCCGCCGCACTCGCGGCGCCCCCGCCCACCAGCGGCGCCATATCCGCGTGCTGCGCCTTCGCCATCTGGTGCAAATCGCCCAAAAAAGTCTGATACGCGCGCGGGGACGTCGTCGCCCGGAAAATCCGCCCGGCAATTTCCGCCTTGATGCGGTCCATCAGGTCCGCGAACAGCGTATAAGCCTCATTCTTGTACTCCACCAACGGGTCGCGCTGCCCATACGCCCGCAAGCCCACCCCCTGCCGCAGCGTGTCCATGTTGCGCAGATATTCCTGCCACTGCGTGTCCACCGCGTTCAGCATGATGAACCGCTCCATCGAATTCAGTTGCGTCGGGTCCTCCAGCGAGCACTTGTCGGCATACGCCTTCCGCACCCGCTCGAAAATCGCCTGCGCCGTCGCCGCCGCATCCACCCGCTGACGCCCCCGCCTGCCCTCGTCGCGAACCACCTGCTTCGGATGAAACCCAATCGGAAAATTGCTATTCACCCACGTCGCCAGCGCCGCCAGACTGTCCTCCTCGTCGTCCAGCTCCTCCGCCCGCCCGTAAATGACGTCCTGCACCACATCCAGCAAATGCTCGCGCACCTGCTCCGCCGCGACAATCTGGCTGCGGAAGCCATAAATAATCTCCCGCTGCTTGTTCATCACGTCGTCATATTCCAGCGTGCGCTTGCGAATCGCAAAATTCTGCTGCTCCACTCGGCGCTGCGCCGTTTCAATCGAACGATTCAGCCACCGATGCTCCAGCACCTCCCCCTCCTGCAACCCCAGCTTCTCCATAATCCCCGAAATGCGGTCCGAGCCAAACAACCGCATCAAATCATCTTCCAGCGAAACAAAGAACCGCGACATCCCCGGGTCCCCCTGCCGCGCGCAACGTCCGCGCAACTGACGGTCAATCCGGCGCGACTCATGCCGCTCGCTCCCAATCACATACAAACCCGTCGGCCGCTCCTCAATCAGTTGCCGGAGCGTCTTTTTGCCATCCACCTTGTCCGTCAGCTTCACCGGACTCATCACCTGCTCGCGCTCCATCCAGATGACGCCCTCGCCCAGCTTGATGTCCGTTCCGCGCCCCGCCATGTTCGTGGCAATCGTAATCGCGCCCGGCTGCCCCGCATTCGCCACAATTTCCGCCTCGCGCTGGTGATTCTTCGCATTCAGCACATTATGCGGCACATTCGCCCGCCGAAGCATCCGACTGAGAATCTCCGACATATCCACCGAAATCGTCCCCACCAGCACCGGCTGTTTGCGCTGATAACACGCCGTAATTTCCTCGATAATCGCGTTGAACTTCTCGCGCTGCGTCTTGTAAATCTGGTCGTTCCCGTCCACCCGCCGCACCGGACGGTTCGTCGGAATAACCACCACATCCATCTTGTAAATGGACGCAAACTCATCCGCCTCCGTCTCCGCCGTGCCCGTCATCCCCGCCAGCTTCTTGTAAAGGCGGAAATAATTCTGAATCGTAATCGTCGCCAGCGTCTGCGTCTCCCGCTCAATGCGCACCCCCTCCTTCGCCTCAATCGCCTGATGCAACCCGTCGCTCCAGCGCCGCCCCGGCATCAGACGCCCCGTGTACTCATCCACAATCACCACCTGATTGTCCTGCACCACATACTGCACATCGCGCTCATACACGCTATACGCCCGAATCAGCTGGTCCACCGCGTGAATCCGCTCGCTCTTGTCCGCGAACTGATTCTGCAGCTCCTGACGCCGCTCAAACTTCTGCTGGTCGCTCATCGTATCGTCGCCATCCAGCTCCGCCAGCGCGCTCACCAGGTCCGGCACCACGTAATAATCCGGGTCCTCCGGATTCATCGCGTTGCACCCCTTGTCCGTCAAACTCGCGTCATTGCTCTTTTCATCAATCACAAAGAACAATTCCTCGCGCAGCGCCCGCGCCTGCTCCTTGTTCATGTCCACCAGCATCATGTTCTGGACCCTCTCCAGCAACCGCCGGTGCTGCGGCTCCTCCAGCAAATGCAAAAGCTGCTTGTTCTTCGGCATCCCCTGGCTCACCTGATACAACTTGAACATCGCGGCGTCCTCGTCGCCCTCCTCCAGCGCCGTCTTCACCTCATTCATCAGCCGCGTGCACAAATCGCGCTGACGCCTCACCATCCGCTCCACCGCCGGCCGCACCAACTGATACTGCTCCGTCGAATACGGCGCCGGCCCCGAAATAATCAGCGGCGTGCGCGCCTCATCAATCAAAATCGAGTCCACCTCGTCCACGATGGCGTAATTCCACCCCCGCTGCACCATCTCCTCCGGGCTGTACGCCATCCCCATGTCGCGCAAATAGTCGAACCCGAACTCTGAATTCGTCCCGTAGGTAATATCGCACGCATACTGCGCCCGCCGCTCCTCCGGCCTCATCTGGTTCTGAATGCACCCCACCGTCAGCCCCAAATACTGATAAACCGTCCCCATCCACGTCGCATCGCGCTTCGCCAGATAATCATTCACCGTCACCACATGCACCCCCCGCCCCGTCAGCGCATTCAGATACACCGGCAGCGTCGCCACCAGCGTCTTGCCCTCCCCCGTCGCCATTTCCGCAATCCGCCCCTGATGCAACACCATCCCGCCGATTAACTGCGTATCAAACGGAACCATATCCCACGTCTGCGGATGCCCCATCACATCCACCACCGTCCCGCACAACCGGCGGCACGCATTCTTCACCACCGCGAACGCCTCGCACATCAAGTCATCCAGCGTTTCCCCCTTCGCCAACCGCTCCCGGAACTCCCCCGTCTTCCCCTTCAGCTCCTCGTCACTAAGCCCCTGCAGTTGTTCCTCCAGCGCCCGAATCCGCGCCACCATCGGACGCAACTTCTTCAAATCGCGCTCGTTCTTCGTACCGATAATTCGTTTCAGAATCCATTGCATAAAAACATCTCACACCACGCCGCCCACCGGCCGCGCCGCTAAAAAAACAGATAAAATAAAGCGGAACCTTACGCTTTTTAGCCCACCCCTGACAAGCAAAGTTCACCCCCCCCCCCCCCAAAAACCCCCCCCCCCGCACCTCATCCCAAAACCCAAAATCCCCGCCCATTTTCCCCATTTCCACCATTTTCCCTATTTTCCCCATTACTCCCAAGGATTTCCACCCCACTTTCACCCCACACCGGCTATTCTGTAGCTGCGCTCGCTGAGCGCAGAGGCTGTTCGGCTGTTCCGTTCCTCCTCTGCCCCCTTCTCGCCCCATCCACCGGCCTTGCGCCGGTGTGCTTAAGGCTGCGCTTCGCCCCTCCGCCCCTGCCTCGCCCCCCTTGCCGCCCCTTCGGTGCCTTCCCTGACCTCTGAATTCTGACCTCTGACCTCTTTCCATCGGACCTTGCTCCGCCCCCGCCTCCCCTCAAGGCCCTTTTATAAAACGCCCTGTCGTGCCCGCCGTCCGCAGGACGTGGTGTAGAGGCTTTCGTTTGGATTTTGCCGGGCCCCCACGCAAAAATAACCGCCGGATTTTTCGATGATGCCGCTTTGCGGCCGGTCCGGACAGGACTCATGTCCGTCCGTGACCGGCCTCGAAGCGGCAGCGCGGAAAAGACGGCGGTTGGTTTTTGCGCCGGCAAAATTCAAACGAAAGCCTCTCTCGCCAGCCCCCGCCCCACCCGCCCCCACCTCCCCCGCCCCCTCAGGCTCCACCCCCAAGCACCCTCTCGTATATCTCGCTATCCTCAACCGAAAAACAGCAAAAAATCACCTCACATCCGCCACCCCCCTCCCGCAACCACGCCCTCACCGTCCCAACGGCAATCCCCGCCGCCTCCACCTTCGGATACCCATACACCCCCGTGCTAATCGCCGGAAAAGCAACACTCCGTGCCCCATGCTCCACCGCCAGCCTCAGCGACTCCCGGTAACAGCTCGCCAACAGCTCCGGCTCCCCGTGACGCCCATCGCGATACACCGGCCCCGGCGTATGAATCACCCACTTCGCCGGCAACCGATAACCGCGCGTGATTTTCGCCTGCCCCGTCGCGCACCCGCCCAGCCCGCGACACTCCTCCAGCAATTCCGGCCCCGCCGCCCGATGAATCGCGCCATCCACCCCGCCCCCGCCCAATAGCGAAGTGTTCGCCGCGTTCACAATCGCATCCACCGCCAGCCGCGTGATGTCCCCCGTCACCACCCGAATCGCCATCACGCCCTCACCCTTCTATGGATATGCGCCCGTCAGGGCGACGGTTGCTCCGTCCAGGCGCGCACCCCGCCGAACCAATCACCCGTGGCATCGTTGGTAATCACGATACCCGGCACGCCCCAGCCCAAATTGCTAGTTACAAAAGGCCCGGCCAGATTGGTAGCATAGATGAGCTGATAATACCGGCCCGTGTGCGCCGGGAAGGTGTAGCGCAATTCATCCGCCGTAACGGAAAACTCGCCCTCCAGCTTCAACAGACTGCTCGCATCCGCCGGGTCCGTCCCCGCCTGATATTCCTCCCACGTCGTCATCCCATCGCCATCCATATCCGCATCCGGCGCAAAATCCGGATTCTGCGGATTCTGCCCCTGCTCCACCAGCCACTGCTCAAACGGATCGGCGGACGTGGTGGTGACCTGCCCCGTGGCCGAGTTGCCACTGCTGCCGCCATCATTCACCGCCCGCACCCGGAAATAGTAGGTGGATTGCGCCACCAGCCCCGTCACACTCTCACTCGTCCCCGTCACCGTCCGGTTCGAATAGCCGGAGATATAGCTGGGCGCTCCCGCACCCTCCGTCCAGCCCTGCACGACAAGGTTGGTGACGTCCACGCCAATGCTGCCGGTTGCGCCCAGCGTTTGCCACCGGATTTTCGTCTGGCTATGGCCCAGATTCGCCGTATTCGTCAACGTTGGAAGCGTCTGCATGGTATTCACCCATGCTGACACAACTCCCATCGTCACCCAGTTCACTCCGTTATCGGTGGAAATGGAAATCGTAATGTTCGAACTGCTCCCCGTTGCACCACCATAGGTGCGGGCCCTCGTATGCACGGTCAGGTTGGTCAACCCCACCGTGGAAAATGCGGGCGTGGTAATCGTCGAAGTGGATTTCAACATCTGGGCATACGTGCTGCCACCCGTATCAACGGCGCTCCACCCGTC
>Ga0255345_1005226_pt1 | contig 13475 bp, 9 predicted proteins | sample wastewater_treat_6_FD_192415 | JGI IMG/M metagenome (GOLD analysis project Ga0255345, IMG submission 192415) | Wastewater microbial communities from Lulu Island WWTP, Vancouver, Canada - plant20 | ecosystem: Engineered > WWTP > Wastewater > Unclassified | place: Canada: Vancouver, British... | reverse complement strand
GGTACTTGGTTGGTGACGACCTGGGAGAATAGGACATCGCCGGATTTTTATTCCTACTTAGCTCAGTCGGTAGAGCCCGCGGCTGTTAACCGCGTTGTCGTTGGTTCGAGTCCAACAGTAGGAGCCATAAAAGACATCGTGTTCACCGACGACGCGTCGCTCTATTACGATGTGTATTACACCGTAAACTTCCGCGTGGCGGGCGCCGCCCTTAAGGGCGAGGCCCAGAAGCTCAAAAAGCTTGTGGACGCCTTAGATACCGAGGGCTTCAGACAGATGGACGAAGCCTGCCGGAAAGGAAGCGTAGACATCGGCGAGTTCACCGGCCTCAAGCCCGAGCTCTTCGAACGCCACTTCCGCCCCAAGGCAAACTTCATCGTAACCACCGAAAACAAGCGCACTTTGGCCCTCAACACCGAGATAGACGAAAACCTGCTTGCCGAAGGCATCGTCCGCGAGCTTATAAGGCAAATCCAGGTTCTCCGTAAAGAAGCGGGATTTGCCGTCGAGCAGCGCATAATCGCCGAGATAACCTCCGACGACGAAACCGCCGCCGACGCCATCACCGAGTTCGCCGACAGGATAAAGCAGGATATCTTAGCAAATACCCTCGGGCAAATCGAAAACCCCGTAATCGAAAAAACCTTTAGGGTCCAGGATTACGACATCAATGTAAAACTCGCGCTCAACTAACCCTTATACAAATACCTCCTTAAATAACGAAAAGCCCGTAAAAGTTTGCGGGCTTTTTGCTATATATCGATATCCTTAAGCGAGTCATACGCCACAAACCTCCACAGCCTCTCCCTGTCCTCCTTCCGGGCGTAATCAATACCGATCCTCGGGGTAGTTATATATTCGGGTTTAAGGTTTGTTTCCTCAAGCCATATCCTTTCGGATATCAGAAGGTCCTCTTTATTGAAGTCTTTGCCTATCCCCAGCTTTCTCGCCACCCTTCCGGGCCCGTTTATATCCTTTACGCCCCTTATCAATACCCCCATAGGCTCGCCCTCGTTGCCCGCGATTATATTCATAAGGTTATAAATGCCGTAGATAAGATATACATAAAGCTTTCCGCCCCTCTCCCATAGCGTGCTCGCTCTGGGGGTTTTGCCTTTGCAGGCGTGGCAGGCGGTATCCTCAACGCCCATATAGCATTCGGTTTCGGCAATCAGATACCTGTGGATTTCACCGTCAATATTTCTTACAATCGCCTTGCCCAAAAGCTCCACCGCCAGTTTGTCGGCGGGCTGCAAATAGAAATTTACATCGTCAATTCTTGCCATAGTCCACCTTTCCGGTAATTATAGCATGTTTATTGTAAGCCCTCAACCTTAATTATTTGTTAACAAGGCTGCTTTAACACAAAGCGCGCCTTAAAGGCGCGCTCGAATCATAACAATATGTATGAATTACAGCGACGGTTGCCTTATATCGTTAGCTATTACCGCTTTGCCTATCTTTACATACAAGTCCCTAAGCTCCTTGTCGAAATACTCGCTTTCCTCGTCAAAGAACTGGGCAAGATAGTAATCATATTTTTCCAAGGTATCCTCGTCGCCGTAAACAAAGGTCAGAAACCCTACAACCAGCGGCTCGGCGACGGCAACCTCGCATGCGCCCTTTATCCATCTCTTCATATCCTCGCCGGGAGGAAGAGAGGTATCCTCAAACACCCAGTTTATGCTTTTGCTGCGGTCGGCAACATAGAAGCCCTTGGGGCTAAGCGGACGCCTTTTCGCGGCGGGCATTCCCGTTCCTGCGTATTTTGGGTGCAGCCCGTTCGGAAATGCCGATTTATCATGCCGTTTCAATCGGTTGCGTTCAGAACGGCGGTTGCGTTCAGAATAAGATAGGCGTGAGCTTGTCTGCCATTTAACTGTTTTAGTGGTGGTTTTAATGGAACGGATTTGTTTGCCTGGTTCGGTTGAGTATGTGTGCGTAGGTCAACATCTGAGCGCGTAAGCGCGCGAATAAAGTGTTGCCCCGCTGAGGCTCCAGAAGGGAAACGGCAGATGGCATAACGGAACGGCGAAGCCGTTCCGTCAGCTTGATGCCGCCGCTTGTTATTACTTAAGCGCACACACTACAGCCATTTTGCATTATTTGTTTAAAAAACGGCTGATTTACGGCTCAAAATTGCCAAAATTAAGTACTTTTTATATATAATGTATGATCAAAAATTATGGCTCGGATATGCACTGAACGCGTATCCGGGCCGTTTTTATATACTTTTGCAAAGTTTTGTGTGTAGTAATGACAGGTTCTGACTGTTAAAAATTTCCAGCAAAAGCGTACTTTATTTGACTAAAATTTTCTAACCGTTTTCTATTGCAAAATGCGAAAATATATGCTAAAATAGTCAATGTAATATAAGTTTTCAAATTTGATTTGCCAGCCAGTAAAAGTACACATTTACTATAAGAAACAGACGGGGAGGTGTGGCGGATGGCGAAGTACGCATACGCGAGAGCTCTGCAAAAAGGGCAGAGTTTAAACAAACAAATACAGTCTTTTTCGCAATTCGGCGTACCTAAAGAGAACATTTTCACGGATGAAGGCGTGACCTCGCGCGGAGCGTACGGCGAACTTCTTCAAACTTTAAAAAGAGGGGACATACTTGTAATAAAGACGTTGTCCGCGCTCGGGGAAGGGTATGGCGCGATAGCCACCGAGTGGAGCAGGATAACGGGCGCTAACGGCGCCGACATCTGCGTGCTGGATATGCCGGCGTTGGATACGCGAACGGCAAGCGACAGGGAGGTTATTTCTTCGGCGGTTATTCAGCTTTTGAACTTCTGCGACGAAAAGGCACGTAAACAGAGTACGTTGCAGGCAAAAGGGATACAGGCGGCCAAACAGAGGGGAGTAAAATTCGGCCGCCCGCCAAAGAAGTACAGCGACGAATTCATATCCGCGGCCCGTCGGTTCAAGTCGGGCGAGATAACCATGAAAGAGGCGCTCGTCCTCACCGGTATGAAGCAGTCCAGCTTTTACTACCACATCCACAAAATGGAAGATGGTAACTACTTTAAATTATGAAATTTTATACGGTAATATTTAACGGTAAATTTCGTCTTAAAAATTATTTGATGACGCAATGTCGGCAAAACTGAAAGGAAGAGAGAATTATGAGCTATACGATGAAATTGCTTATATGCTACCACAAGAAAGATGTGTTGTTGAAAGATGACGTCCTTACGCCCATACATGTGGGCAGGGCGTCTGCCCGCAGAAGGATGGGGGAAAACGATCCGCAGTACAAGTGGCTGGAAGAGAATATGATCGGCGACGATACGGGCGAAAATATATCGGATAAAAATTCGTCGTATAACGAACTCACCGCCGTATATTGGGCGTGGAAGAATTATGAAAAGCTCGGCAATCCCGATTACATAGGTCTTATGCACTACAGGCGGCACTTTATTTTCAGGGAGAGTACCGATGTGGTTGAGGATGTGCGGGGCATAGACGAAAATTACTTCAAACGGATAAATTATAACCCTGAGACCATAGCTCACCTTATGGATGACTGCGACTATGTTGCACACATCGGGCATGTTGACGAGGTTTACAAGCATTACAGGGAAAATCATCACATAGAAGATTTAGACCTGGCGATATCGATACTCAAAGAGAAGTATCCCGGGTATGCCGCCACGGCGGACGCGTACCTCAGAATGTCGTATGTCAATCTGTGCAATATGTTTATTATGCCGCGGGATATGTTTTTCGCGTACTGCGGCTGGCTGTTCGATATATTGGAAGAATTTGAGCGCCGCGTAGATCTTTCGGAGAAGAGACATTTTATCTCTGAGAGACTGACGGGGATATTTATCGAGCATCAGAAGAGAAAGGGACGCCGGCAGAAGGCGCTTTCGGTGACTTTTATACAGGCCGCTACCCGGGTGCCGGTGGTGATGCCGTATAACCCCGACGTTTTCCGTACGGCGGTTACGATGGCGTCCATTTTGAAGCATGCCGAAGCTACAACATTTGTGGATTTTTATATTCTGCATTACGGAAACGCGGGAGGAGATGAATTTTCAGAGTTTATAAAAGCACATCCGGGTAATACCGTACAGTTCGTCAACGTATTGGAAAAATTAAATGAGTGGCATATATTACGCCGTCAATTTGTTTTTCCCGAGCATTATCCGCTGATAGCGGCTGAGGTATTGCCAAAATTAAATAAATTTTTGTATCTGGATGAGCGTGCTTTTTTCTTTGGTGACATAACGCGGTTTTATCTGGCATGCAATAACGATGAGTTTGCCGTGCTCGGTATTCCTCAGGAAAATAAAAGCGGTGAGCGCGCACTTCGCGGAAATATCTTTTCGATAAACGGAGCGCGTTTGCGAGCCCATGGTTTTATGCGCAAAGTTGCGGAAAAATGCGGAAACCTTACATCGGCGGCGGTGTTTACGACGTACGCGCACGATCAGGTCGGATACTTCCCCTGGTGGATATATAATGTGACCGATATAAAAAAAGACGGAAAGATATATTACGACAGGCATCGCGGTGACCAACGGTGGGCCGTATGGGAGCATGCAATGCTCTATTATGATGAGGGGTTGGAGCCGTGGAAAAACATTCAGGCGCTATACTCGGTGTACTGGTGGGAAGTTGCGGCCGAAATACCTGCCTGCATTCCGTTTGTTCATACCGACGAGGAAGTTGCCGATATGTGGTATGCGCAGTCGGCCGAACTTTGCGGTGCGCGCGGCGGCAGAAGGCGTCTGCCCGAACCGCCGAAGGGGGAAAACCGGGTTGCATCGCATGAGCAGGTGCAAAAACAGGGCGTCGTAAAGCGTACCGTAAAATATTTTAAACTTCACGGCTTAAAGCAGACAATTAAAAAGATATTCAGTAAGATCGCGGGGAAATAAAGATATGAATTCAGTAAAACCTGTTGTTTCCATATTGGTGCCGGTATATAACGTATCCAAATACCTGAGGCAATGCCTTGACAGCCTCGTGAATCAGACGCTCAAAGAGATAGAGATAATCTGCGTAAACGACGGCTCTACAGATAGTTCTGCCGAAATACTCGAAGAATACGCCGAGGCGGATGAGAGGGTGATAATAGTAAATAAGCAAAACGGTGGACTTCCGTCGGCCCGCAATGCCGGCCTCGACGTCGCACGGGGCAAGTATGTGGGGTTTGTCGATGGCGATGACTATGTGGACGCCGATATGTACAGGCGCATGTACAATGCCGCCCGCATAAACGAGGCGGACATAGTCGTGTGCGGCGGACATCCTTTTCCCGACGAGGACAAGGCTCCCGCGTGGTTGAAGGATGCGCTTTCGCCGCGCGATATTACCTATAGGACGGGAGGCGCAGAGGCACTGTTTACAGAGCGCGGAGCAAAGCCGTTTTTGTGGCGCAATCTCGTGCGCAGGGAACTTATAGAAGAAAATAAGTTCCGGCTGGACGAAAAAATAGTCGTCGGGGAGGATCTAGCCTTTCAGTTCAAAATATTTCCTGCCGCGCAAAAGATAACTTTCATGCAGGACAAGCTGTATTACTACCGCTACAGCCGCCCGGAATCCATTATGAATGAGCCGCAGAATAAAGATTACGGCGCACGCATTTCAAAGCATGTAAATATGATGGAAAGCATAGCGGCGAGTTGGAAGGATATGCTTTCGTTAAAGGATAGTGCGGTGCGTTTTTTTGAATGGGCGGTAGATTTTCTGTACTGGGACATAATCAGGGTGTCGCCTGTCGACAGAAAAAAGATAGCGGCAAAATTCTGCAATTTGCTCATAGACAGCGGCTATTATCTGTGGTATAAGGAGTATTCGTGGAATACACGCAATCACTTCGAGTATATGTACGGCCTTATCTCGTGCAAGGCGGAAGAGCCGATAGTTTCGGTGGTTGCCATTATGGGCAGAGGCGCCGAGTACATCGCAAACTTTCTCGATTCGTTGCTCGGACAGAGCGAGCGGCGGATAGAGGTGCTGTTGTACGAAAACGTCAGTGACGATGCCACAAAAAACACCGTGCGGGAATATTTATACCGCGATCCGCGCGTTTGCGTCAGGATTGGCGAGTGGCAGCCTGTCAGCGAAAAGTACAACGATGCGATAATGACGGCAAAGGGCAAATATATTTGCTTTCTGAATACGTTTGACTATATCCAGGATTTCGATTGGCTGAAAAATGCCGTCGCTGTGCTTGAAAATGATCCCGACATAGATATTGCGGGGTATAAAGAAGGCTTTGAAGGTAAGTCGTACATAGAAAAATGCCAGAACGCCTACTACCGTCAGTTTTTATACCGCACGGAAAAATTGCGCAATAACAAGATAGGTTTTAAAGATTATTCTCTGCTTACCGGCAGCGTATTCTTTACTAAATATTGCCTTGCGAGCAGCTATGCGTATTTTTTGCCCAAGTTTATGATGAAGGGCAAAACATTTAAACGGCAGAATATATATGCCGACGAAGCAAAACTGGTGATGCGTGCGTTCGTGTGGCTGTTGCAGGCGGCAAAGGATAACGACCTGACGCTGTTATCGCGCCGCATAACCGAACTTTTAAATTCGGAAAATTATATAAGGCTGATAACCGATGCCACATATGGGTTTTATCTCGATAAGTCATCTGTGGATAATCCCCGGGAAGATTTTCATACGGAAGTGCTTACTCTATTGTTAAAGGCCAACGAGCTCGCTACGTTGCGTGATAACGACAAAGCCATTCTTCGCACGCTTGCTGTGTTTGTTGCAAAAAGACATAAGTTTTTAGAAAGGATTTAAGTTGGAGGATTTTTTATGCTTGATATTCGTTCCGTAGGCTATAAAACATGTACAGGTTGTGCAGCTTGCATGAATATTTGCCCTAAAGGCGCTATTAGTATGCAAGAAAATGGGGAAGGATTCTTATATCCGGCAATAGATGAAAATAAATGCATTCATTGCGGACTATGCTATAAGAAATGTCCTGTGATATTTCCTGAATATAAAAATAATGAAAATCCTGATTGTTATGCGGTTATGGCAGATGATGCTTTGAGAGAAAAGAGTTCGTCAGGTGGAATGTTCAGCATAATCGCCGATTACGTATTACGACGTGATGGATATGTGTGTGGTGCAGTTTACGGGGAAGATAAGATATCTGTACAACACGAGCTTGTATCATCCGAAGAGGAATTGGCAAAACTACGTGGCTCTAAATATATTCAGAGTAAAATAGGATTTGCTTATACGAAAATAAAAGAAAAATTGAATTCTGGCGCATTAGTTTTTTTTACCGGCTGTCCTTGTCAGGTCGCAGGATTAAAAAGTTATTTGGGAAAAGAATATGATAATCTTATAACTGCTGATTTAGTCTGCCATAGTGTTCCTTCCGTACTTGTATTTGAAAAATTTTTAAAAGATTTACCGGATAATGGTCCGATTGAATCTATTAATTTTAGACAGAAAAAGAAATATGGATGGACATCTGCTTTGCAAATTGTGTATAAAAATGGTGTGGAATACTACAAACCAAGATGGGAGTGTGATTTTTATAAAGTTTTTTTAGATGGTTTAGCTATAAGAAAAAGTTGCGGCGATTGTAAATTTAATAAATTACCTAGGCAGGGGGATTTTACGTTTGGCGATTTTTGGGGTATAGGCGAACAATATCCGGAATTAGATGATAAAAAGGGAACGGGTTTAGTTTTAATTAACAATGATAAAGCTGATATAATCTTTAAGTCGATAAAACATAAAATCGATAAAGTAAAATTAGTCGATGTTGAACTTGCGCGTAAGTCAAATGCTTGTGTTTTTACAACAGGAAAGGAACATTGGGAAAGGGATCGCTTTATGAAGATAATTCAAAAGTATTCCTTTTCTTCGTCATACAAAAGAATTAAAGGAAGATGGTTCGACGTTGGAATCGTTGGCTGGTGGTACGGTAAAAATTATGGTAGTGCGCTAACATGTTACGCTTTACATGAGGTTGTTGAGGGGTTGGGATATGATACGTTGATGCTTGAGTGGCCGTGGAAGAAAAAGCCATACCCGCCCATTCAGGATAATTTTGTGCGCAGATTTGCAAAAAAACACTACAACATGAGTGCACAATATACTTTCGATGAATATCCTTCCTTAAATAACCATATCAATCAATTTTTAGTAGGTAGTGACCAGCTTTGGAATTATTGGTGTTCTAAAGATATGGGCAACTATTATATGCTTGATTTTGTCCGCGCGGATAGGAAAAAAATTTCTTATGCTACTTCATTTGGCCATTCTAATTATCCAGCACCTAAGGAAGTTTGTGAACAACAGGCGGCAATTTTGAAAACATTTGATGCTATTTCTGTTCGGGAAGATGAAGGCGTTAAAATTTGCCGTGATGTGTTTGGCGTTGAAGCTACTCAGGTTTTCGACCCTGTATTTTTATGTCCTAAAGAAAAATATTTGGGGTTGATTACTGAGGCTAATATTTCATTTGATAAACCCTATTTACTCGCATATATTCTTTCACCTAATAAAGAAAAAGGTGAAATGTTAAAGACTGTCGCAGATAAATTGGGACTTGATCTCCTTATAATTTTAGATGGGCAAACCGATATAGAAGAAAATAAAAAACGCCTTGGAATAGAAAATGTGCGCCAGAATATAGGGATTGAGGAATGGCTTGCTTACATTTACAATGCATCTTTTGTAATAACTGATTCTTTCCACGGAACGTGTTTTTCAATAATATTTGAAAAACAATTTATTTGTATTTTAAATAAAGCCAGGGGCATTTCCAGATTTGAAACGTTGAGCAGGCATTTGGCGTTGAAAAATTTCATGGTGAATGACATTTCCGAAATTAATGACCGCATAGCACAAAATGAAACTGTTGATTACAATGCAATCAATCACAGTTTGTCGCATGAAGTATCGCGTTCCTATGATTGGTTGAAAAATGCGCTTGCAATGAGGCATAAGGTGGTAGATTTAAATGTAAAAACGATTGAAACAGATCGTGGGATTCCAAAATAGCCTACATTATCAGAGAACAATTCTGAAAATGCCAAAAGCAGAGCTGTTGAGTTTACTTGTTTTGCAGGCTGTGTTACTCGCGATTCATTTAGATTTATAAGTCCTGAGATTGCTAAACCCAAGTTCTCATTTGGTTTTGCTAATATTTCTAATATGTTTTTGCCGAAGTTAAACATAGATAGAAACACAATAACTGAGGGCACAGCGTATTTAAAGCGAAATATATGGTATGACTTAACCAAGACCAATTTAAGTAAAATACTTGAGAGTGATTCCGAATGGTTTATATTTGATTTGATAACCGAACGATTCCCCATTATGGAGTTTATAATCGACCAGCAAACCGGGTTTGCTACTAAATCGCCAGAGTTTGTGCAAAATTATCTTAAATGGGTTTCAGACAAAACGTTTAAGCATATCAGGAAGGTGAGAGATTATTTTCTTGATGACCTATTTGAAGAGCTAGACTATGAAAACAGCATAAAAAATTTTTGCGATAAAATTATAGAGCGTTTTGGACAGAATAAGATTATTTTGAATGAAGTTTATTTGAGTGAGTATTATCTTGCTAAGAATAACGAAATCAAAATGTTTAATTCTGATGGCGCGCACAAGATTATTTTTGCGCATAACCAGCCGGATATAGTTAATAAATTTCTAAGAAAACTGTATAGTTTATTTAGAAAATATTTGCCGTCAGCGTATTACATTAGTATGCCCAACTATAGTTATTCTGATGAAAATCATTGGTTTGGCTTACATCCTCTGCATTTCAACAGAAATTATTATGAGTATGTATCCAATTGTGTTAGGACAATAGTTTCGATTAGCAATAATAAGAACAGTATAGCCTTATCTTTGGAATTATTGCATAAGGAGCAAAGCGATAACAATAAATGTTTTATTGAGACCAATAAATGCTTGAGTCAAGCTGCAAAGAATAAACTTATTAAATGGCGAAGCTACGCAGACGTTTTTGAAAATTTATTAAAGATAGAAAATGGTAATGTCGGGAAGTGCCTTGCCGAATACTTTATAAAAAACGATATAAAAAAATTAGCAATATATGGCAACACCGAGATTACTAAAATTCTTTTGCGGTTGCTTAAAGACAATGCTGTGCAAATAAGCTATGTGGTGGAGAACGCTCCGGTTGAAGGGGTGTTGACGCTTCCTAGAAGTACACAAGTTTTTCCCGAGGCAGACTTAATTTTGATTGCTGATATAGAGAATTATAGTACTATATTTAACAAACTTTGCAAGCTGAACGTTAAAATTAAGATAGAGAATGCAATGTTGTTTTTTCAAGGAATAAACTAAATTACTAATTTGGAATGGATTTCTTTTTATGCGTAGATTATATGTTAAAAGTGACAGCAAATGGAATAGTCTAAGTCAAGTTAATTATGTTAGCAATGAGTCGCTTAATGTACAGACAGTAGGGATATGTTTTTAATTAGGGTATCCTTATCCCATTTATGGTAGAAATCAAAACCGACATCGGTGCAGTATTTGCAGTATTCGCGGGGGTCTATATCCTTTATCCTGGTATTAATAATCCCCGACTTAAGCACCGAGTCATACATAAGCATAGCCACCATCTTTCTGTCGGGGAAGTCCCTTCTTACCGTCTGGCAGGCGTAATGGAAGGCTTCCTGCGATTTGCCCGTCCAAATGGGTTCGTCTACATAAAAGCCGATTATATTGTCCATATACGGTTCGATGCCTTTTTTGGCGGTTTCCCAACGCTCCCCGACATCGCCCGGGGTCTCGCCATTTTCAAAGAAGACATGGCGTATCATTATAAGGATATTGAAGTTTCTTCTCGCGAGGTGCTCAATTTCGTCCAGGTAATCTATATCAACTGAGGGCCACGAGCCCAAAAAAACGAAAAGGAATTTCAATCCACGCACCCGCATGGGGTGCGACAAAAAAAAGGAGGATTCAAAAAATGAAAAAGTACATTTCAATCCACGCACCCGCATGGGGTGCGACTATATACAGGCATAGGACGGGCGCACTTGAGCGCATTTCAATCCACGCACCCGCATGGGGTGCGACAAAAATCGAAAGAAACTGCAATAAATTACGAAGATTTCAATCCACGCACCCGCATGGGGTGCGACAATGATTGCCTTCAACAATGAGGAGCTTTTGACGATTTCAATCCACGCACCCGCATGGGGTGCGACTCGCGCGCCGAAACCACCATCACTTACAACGGCAATTTCAATCCACGCACCCGCATGGGGTGCGACACGCGTACATGTCGGGAAGAGCGTATCCAAGCGCATTTCAATCCACGCACCCGCATGGGGTGCGACGATTTCGTAATGTGCATCGACGCGGACGATTGTTTATTTCAATCCACGCACCCGCATGGGGTGCGACGTCCACTATGATTTACACAATACAGAGTTGGTGGAATTTCAATCCACGCACCCGCATGGGGTGCGACAAAGCGTTGCGAAATATTATACTACTTCCAATTGATTTCAATCCACGCACCCGCATGGGGTGCGACATCCGATAACGCGCCGTCGAACGCGAAATATCACGATTTCAATCCACGCACCCGCATGGGGTGCGACACATTTCTTGGTGATATTACGCCGAAAGAAATACATTTCAATCCACGCACCCGCATGGGGTGCGACTATTACTGCTTAGGCGCACATACCCCGAGCTAAGGATTTCAATCCACGCACCCGCATGGGGTGCGACTATTACTGCTTAGGCGCACATACCCCGAGCTAAGGATTTCAATCCACGCACCCGCATGGGGTGCGACTAGAACAAGAAGCGGAGATAGACGCCCTTTTAGACATTTCAATCCACGCACCCGCATGGGGTGCGACTCGACCGCTTAATATCGGCTTGCACCGCCTTGCTATTTCAATCCACGCACCCGCATGGGGTGCGACAATATTAAATGAGAGGCAAAGCACGGACGGCGGAAATTTCAATCCACGCACCCGCATGGGGTGCGACGATTTGGACATAATGTCGCATATATCTCTTATGATTTCAATCCACGCACCCGCATGGGGTGCGACCGCCTCGGGCGTCGCGCTCATAGAGTTTCTGCAACTATTTCAATCCACGCACCCGCATGGGGTGCGACAAAGTGCCGACACAAGAAAGTATTACATCACACTATTTCAATCCACGCACCCGCATGGGGTGCGACCCTTGTCGTCAAGGGTTATTTTAGCGATGAGATTATTTCAATCCACGCACCCGCATGGGGTGCGACCAAGACATAAAAGACCTATCTCCCGAGGTACAGCGATTTCAATCCACGCACCCGCATGGGGTGCGACTTCTTCCTCGATTTCCTCACCGGTTGGAATTGATTATTTCAATCCACGCACCCGCATGGGGTGCGACAAAGGCGTGTTCCATCTATCCAAATCAAGGATAATTTCAATCCACGCACCCGCATGGGGTGCGACAGTTAGACGGCGATGCTATAAGAGACGGCGCAGTATTTCAATCCACGCACCCGCATGGGGTGCGACTAGCCCACAAGCATAATAAAAACTTAGGAGGTTAATTTCAATCCACGCACCCGCATGGGGTGCGACGTCACGCTTAAAAAGATACTCGTATGAGCAGTCAGGATTTCAATCCACGCACCCGCATGGGGTGCGACGCGTCAGCGGGCTCGAAGGTGCCGACACACGACAATTTCAATCCACGCACCCGCATGGGGTGCGACTCTCCTTGTCCTCCCAAAGTTTCATTATGTAGCTATTTCAATCCACGCACCCGCATGGGGTGCGACCGGCTTGCCCGATTTCGATACCTGCAATTCGGCATTTCAATCCACGCACCCGCATGGGGTGCGACTTTGCGTGCTTCCTCAACCGGTCTTGAGTTAATGGATTTCAATCCACGCACCCGCATGGGGTGCGACCCTCGGGCGTCGCGCTCGTAGAGTTTCTGAAGTTATTTCAATCCACGCACCCGCATGGGGTGCGACCGGTAATACATCCGCACAGGCAACGCCGAAATTTTATTTCAATCCACGCACCCGCATGGGGTGCGACAGTACCGACACACGACAAAATGACCTCGCACTGATTTCAATCCACGCACCCGCATGGGGTGCGACAAGAGTTTGCGAGACTTCGCGCCGAAAAAAAAGCGATTTCAATCCACGCACCCGCATGGGGTGCGACTCTCCGAGCAGCTCGGTAAGCTCTGGACTTACGATTTCAATCCACGCACCCGCATGGGGTGCGACACCTTTTTATCACTTCGATATTTTTTGTCCTCGAATTTCAATCCACGCACCCGCATGGGGTGCGACAAGTAACAACGGCAGCCCCACACACGAGCACGCTATTTCAATCCACGCACCCGCATGGGGTGCGACGTATGTAGAGGTTATATGATACTAAGAGATTATCATTTCAATCCACGCACCCGCATGGGGTGCGACGAAAAAGAAGTGGACGAAAAGTATTACC
>Ga0255345_1005221_pt1 | contig 13484 bp, 9 predicted proteins | sample wastewater_treat_6_FD_192415 | JGI IMG/M metagenome (GOLD analysis project Ga0255345, IMG submission 192415) | Wastewater microbial communities from Lulu Island WWTP, Vancouver, Canada - plant20 | ecosystem: Engineered > WWTP > Wastewater > Unclassified | place: Canada: Vancouver, British... | reverse complement strand
GAACATTAAATCTGTAGTATTGTTATAATTAAGTACTTCTTTAACTTTAAACCATTTCTTACCATCATCAGTTATTTTATTTGAATCAATAAATTTAAATTCATAAACCTCTTCTTCATCATCTAAAGATATATTGTTTGATACATTTAAATATAATTCTTTTTTTGGGAATGCATCATCATTACTCCAATATTTTCTGGGCTCTTTTGTAGCCAAACTACCCATTAATGAAATATAAAGTGAAGTTAATCTTTGCTGTCCATCTAAGGCAACCTTAAACTGGTCTTTAATTATTGTGTCTCTTATAGGATTTTGATTAAAATCTCTTTCATGGTAATCTCTAATAAAATCATAAAAAACATAATCTTTGATATTATCCTTTTCTTTATCAATATCCCAAAAAAGAAATGTCCCAATTGGGTAACCTCTCATTAAAGAATCAAATAACTTTGTGATTTGCTCTTCGTTCCATACAAACTTCCTTTGAATAGCTGGTAAAAATAATTTACCATTTTCAATTTCAGTTAACACATCTTTTATTGTTTGATCAAAATACCCCATATAAAACTCCTTTTTTCAAACTTATTTTTTTAGTAGGAATATTACTTTTTTTTGCTCCTACTTTGTATCTTCTTTATTCCAATGCCAAACATCATCTATAGTCCAAACTTTTAATCCTTTAAATCCCATTTCTAATTTAAACCCACTATAATTATTGTTTAATAAAATTGCTTCATCTAAATCTTTAACTAAAAAATAATTCTCATAATATTCATCTGACTTTCCTAAATAATAGCCATCAAATTCAGTCCATTGGTATAAAAAAACAGCACCGCATTTCTTACAGCGAACTGCACTTCTACCACCCCTATCCCAAATGTAAGTATAATGTTTAATTGTTCCATCTTCATTACATACTATTTTACCAAAGTTCTCCAATACCTCATACTCAAAATGCTTGATAGCAGTAGGTGCATCTGCATAAGAAAAAATACAGCAAGGTTTCACATTCTCTACAATTTGGTTTTTCATAAAAAATTAGACTCTTCAACTTGTTTAATATAATCACCTAGTTTAATACCATCTGCGGATAACCATACTTCATTACCACTTCTTGAATATCCAGAGACGAATCCTGCAGCAAACGAGCTAGAACTAAGTGATACATCTTCTATCAATTTATCATTAACTAATGATTTCGCGTTTATAAAGGCACGTGGCACTCTGTGTACTATACCATTAAAATTATCCATATATGACTCACAAATACCAGAAGGATCACCAGATTCAAAAAATAAGCGAACACTTATAGGGAATTTTGTTTGCTTCGCTATCATATATACACCTCACTCTACTTAAATTATAAAACGCTTTTATTCTGTCTAAGTATAGCATAAATCCCATTTTTTTACAATTAAATATCAATTAATAACATACTTAATAAAAAGAAGCCTTAAAGCTTCTTCGGTTATCGTTATTAAATTTTCTAGTTCTTCTTCATATTGGTCTTCTAATTCATAAATTTTACATATTTATAAATATGAGAATATATTTTAATTATTTTAATAGAAGTCAAATAAATATTTTCATCTATAGCCTAACTTCTAATAGTGTATCCACTCCTTCAAAAATTAATCAAAACAATCATGTCGATATTTGTATTAATTATAGCACTAAATGTGCTTTTTGAAAGAAAATCTTTATAAACATTAACATAAATCTTTATAAACATTATATTAACAACCTGTCTAATCTTTATTTTATAAAATCTAGACTATTATGAATTTTTTGTAATCGTGTAAATTGTTGAGTAATCGTTAAATTGTAAGGTAATCGTTAAATTGTAGTTTCATTTTGGTGTGTTTGTTCAAATATGTCCTGAACAAACACCACTGCTGATATCATTTTAGAATATACGGAAACGGCATATAGGGAATATCGCCCTATCTGCATAAAAAAAAGGCCTGATACATATTGTATCAAACCTATATACTTAACTTGGGTTACTTGGCCCATATGGATACAATAGGTACACCCCTAATAAAAATTAGCGCACCCTTATAAATACTTTACTACACCCCTAGCAATTTCTAACGCACCCCTAAATTGATAGCTTTATTAAGTTTTTTTATTCCTTTATTTCTATGTTTACCTTATAAAAACATGACATGTTTTATAATTCCAAAATATCCATTTTGATATGAATCCCCTATAGTTACAAAAGAAAGTATCTGGGTTTCTTATCTAGGTATAATATTTTCCCATTTAATCATGAATAAACTACGATTGTCGCTAGTATTTTGGTTATCTTAAAAATATTGATTTTGCTTTTTCTGTTGCAAAAAAATCTATCTCTAAAAACAACATATTTGTATTCAAATCGATGTAATCATCAATTTCAAATAGCAACGAAAAAGTATATGTATCTGCCTCTGATAGCTTTAATCCTATCCAATTATAATCATCCACTGGTTTTGTGCTTTTAAATCCTTTGATGTAGCCATAATAACTTTCTACTTTCATACCTATATAATCATTTTCAAGATAAAAGTCATCTTTATTATCCAAAGTATGATTATTTCCTTTTTTTGTCTTTACAATAGTGACCTTAAGTAAAATAAGTGTTGTATTTTCTTTGGGTGTATATGCTATATCATTTCCTGCTTTATTTCTAATTACAAATGAATCAATATACTCAATGGAGTCAACTGAAACAATATAAGTATTATCTTTAAAATATATGTCTTCATTAATGTTCACAACATCTTTTATATTTAAACATTCTTGATAGTATGCATACACCGTAAAGGTTGTTCCCTCATCATATGAATAAAAGTATAAATCACGAATCTTTGTGGATTTATTATTCTTTTCACTTGTCCAATAAAGAAATTGATAATTTACTTTTGTTGGTATAAACTCAGGTAGTGAAGGTATTTCTGCAGGTTGACAAGTAATATTTTCAACAGTATCTTCACTAACTCCTCCATTTAAATCAAATTTAATGTTGTAGGAATTAGTATTAGGACGAAGTGTTAAAAAAATGTTCTTCTCGATCCTCCTCCAAGAGTCAATACTTAAAACAAGCGTATAGTGACTTTCATATATCTCTTGCGGGATTTGAAATGTTAGCTTAACATCTTGTGATTGTCCGTTTTGTTGATATGGATAGAACGGTTCAAATTGTTCTTTTCCAGCTTTAATTGTTTTTCCCTTCTTTGTCGAGGCATTTTCTATAGTTCCTTCAATATAATCAGCAACGAATCCAACTGTACTTTCAAGAACGTTTACTTCACCAGTCATAGCATCCACTCCTGCAGCAATTGTTGCCATTACAATTTTGTTTAAGAAAACATCCATATTTGATGGTGCATTAATATCAACTTGTTTTAGAGAAAACATCTCCGATGAAATTTTTTGCTTATTAATATTTATGTCTGTATTCCATTGCTCTATTCTTACAACTAAATTTAATTCATAAGTACCATCAATTAATTCCGCATTTATACCAACACATTTGAGGTATATTTCATCAGCAAAAATGACTTCTTCATAAAGATATACATTCTGCTTAGATTCAAGGTTAGGATCTATATCTCTATCTATATTGTTATGATTAATTCCACCAATAATACCTCCAATAACAAAAATAGCCAATAATGCTCCAATGCCGATTCTTATTGGTAAACTTATCTTAACAGTAAAAGCCTCCCAAATATCTGCTATCTTCTTGAAAATATTCATTTCACCACTATCCTTTCTTGAATTACCAGTATTTATCCTTAAAAGTATATTATTTGTCTATGTTAGTGTTTTATTATCTAATATAAGGCATCGTAAACCTCTATTAATGAATATATCAACACTTAATTAAACTTTGCCCGATACTTCGATTTAATTCTATCAGAATAAAATGCAAAGTTTAAATGCATCTTGCCTTTTATTAGTATTAAAATAATAGTACAGATTAGAATGTAATTTCTGCAAAATCATTGTTGATGGGTATCTCTTCTCTTTTTTATCCACTGTTCTAACTCTTGTCTTCTTTTAATGTGTTTAGAATTAATAGTATAATATGTTATATTTTCCTTTAATTTATCAAACACTAAATATTTTTTATCTTTTATGAAAATATCAATTTTATCATTTGTGGCTATTAATTCTAAACCTTTAATATGTTCTTTTCCATCATCAATTAAATTCTCTACAACTAACGCTTCTTTTGTTTGCTGAATTCTATAATCAATAATAAAATAAATAATTACAAATGATATAAAATAAAAAATATAAAGAACGAAATCATTATTAAGCGGAATTAGATATCTCAAACTGTTTGTTACTAATAGTGATAATGCCTCATTTCCTAAAACTGTTATAAATAAAAATACAAGTATATAAATAGAAAGCATTATCGCCAATTTCAATATCGCTAGTGGTAGAGGAATAATAATAAAAAATAGAATAGAAATAAACCAATATAATATTTTAGTTATTATGTTGTATTTCTTAGCACTTTCATATATCAATCTAAAATACTTATCTACACTTAATTTATAAATGTCTTTTATTGATCGAATAAGCTGAATAAAATATTTCTTAACCAAATCAATGAGCGCTTTTATACCAATGGGATCAATAATTAAGAATACTAATCCGGTTAGCACATATAACCAAAAGATATGAAATGAAATAAAATCTGGGAATTTAATCAATGTAAATAACATACCAAAAATTAAAATAGATTTAATAATTGATACAAGATGAATCGCTAAATAGTTATACAAATCTTTTTTCTGCCTGATTAAATTACGTTCTGCTATAGTCATAACTCTCACAGTATAAAGTTCATTTATAAATTTAAACACTTTTGAGAAATCCATCTTCATTGTTTTCCCCCTAACTCTGTTACATTAAGTTCTTATTAAACTTTATGTATTTTTTAATTATATCCTCGTATTGTTTGCTCGGATGAATCACCTTTATATTTTGGTATCTTTCAAGATAATACTTTGTAAATGCAAAAGCATCTATTTCTAGTTTTTGTAATGCTAGTATAAATATGATTAAATTTTAACTTTTTTTTCTGCTGATATAATTTAAATCTATAGTCCAAAGAATCTTTCAAAAAACTCTAATAACTTTTGGAATACTGTTTGTTTCTTAACTTCTCTATTAGTATTTTTATCAAACATTGATATTGCTGGAAGAATATCAGTTAAATCAGTTCCAACTGATTTTAGCTCACCAGTATTAAATGCTTGATTCATATATCTCTTCGTTTCTTCTAGTTTTAGATTCTCATCATTAATAATTTTATTAAGTTCTATTTCTTTAGCTTTATCAATATATGATTTCCATTCATCAACTAAATCTTTATTAACATTAATTGTATCGATGAACTTTAAAATTAGATCTTTCTTATTTCTAAGTGTAGGAGATGAATCAATTGCTTTTTCAACTTTAACAACAATTTCTTTATCTTCCATATTTTCATCATGATATTTAGCTACTAACATTAATATATAATCAATATTTACTTCAACGGATCTCACTAGTTCTATTTCAAACTCTAAGTCATCTATAATATCAGTAGCATCTGCTTTTGTAGTTTTTCTATATTTTTCATATAAGCTAATATAAATACTTTGATAATCCTGGTAATCAAAATCACTAATAATCTCCATACCTTTAAAATCATCAAAGGCTTGTAAGATATTTTTAACTTTTAAGATTTGGTTATAAAGTTTAATAAAGTTCTTTTCATTTGTTTCACCAAGTATTACCTCACCAATTGGATATTCATCTACCAACTTATTAACTAAGTTCTTATAACCTGGAAAGTCATCATAACCTTCATAATAATCTTTAAATGATTTAAGTAATACAATTCCTTTAGCATCTGGATTACCAAATGTACCAATTGCTTCATTAACTTGATTTTCTAAGTTTCTAAAACATACAATGTTACCAAATGTTTTAATTGAGTTTAATATTCTATTAGTTCTTGAAAATGCTTGAATAAGTCCGTGTTGTCTAAGTCTTTTATCAATCCAAAGTGTATTTAGTGTCGTTGCATCAAAACCTGTTAAAAACATATTAACAACTATTAATAAGTCTACTTCTCTATTTTTAACTCTAAGACTTAAGTCCTTATAATAATTTTGAAACTTTTCACTTGATGTATCATAACTTGTTCCAAAGTAATTATTATAATCTTTTATTGCTTCATCTAAGAAATCTCTTGAGGGTTTATCTAATTTTTCTGTATTTTCGTTATTTTCATCAAATAGGCCATCTTGTTCAAACTCATTTCCTTCATTAGGATTCCAGCTATATATAATGGCTACTTTAATTTGCTTATCGGGTATTAAGTTTTCTTGTTGTTTTTTAAACTCAGCATAGTATCTTTTAGCAGCTTCAATTGATGCTACAGCAAATAAAGAATTAAAACCAGTTATTCTAGTTTCTTCTTTTACCTCTTCTGCTTTATTTCTTCTTCTAGCAACTTCTTTAATATTTGTAATTTTACTATATTCATAACTTCTTTCATTACGTTTAGTTTTTTGATAGAAGTGTTCTAATATATACTTAGTTATTTCACTAATTCTATTTGGAGCAAGCAATGCCTTTTCTCTTTCAATATCATATACTTCCTCGTCTAGTAACTCATCTTTAGCTCTTGCTGTATTAATATAATCAATTCTAAAAGGTAGGACATTACCATCTCTAATAGCATCTACTATAGTATATGTATGAAGTTGTTTACCAAATACTTGCTCTGTTGTTTTCATTGTAGGAAATTTATTACCTGCGGTTGTGTTAGACGCAAATATTGGTGTTCCAGTAAATCCAAAAATCATATATTTCTTAAATGCTTTAACAATATCTCTATGCATATCACCAAACTGTGATCTGTGACATTCATCAAAGATTAAAACGACATTTTCATTATAAATATCATGCTTTTTATTTTGTTTAATAAATATTGAAAGTTTTTGAATTGTTGTAATAATAATTTTACTATTAGGATCTTCTAGTTGTTTCTTTAAAATAGCTGTTGATGTATTAGAGTTTGCAGCTCCTTCTTCAAACTTATCATATTCTCTCATTGTCTGATAGTCCAAATCTTTTCTATCAACAACAAATAACACCTTTTTGATTTCTTCATTATCAGCAGCAATTCTTGCTGCTTTAAAAGATGTTAATGTTTTACCTGAGCCAGTTGTATGCCATACATACCCACCAGCATTAATAGTTCCTATTTGTTTTTTATTATTTAAGTTTATATTAATTTGATTAATAATTTTCTCAGTAGCAACTATCTGATACGGTCTCATTACTAATAGTAAGTTATCTGCAGTAAACACGCAGTATTTAATGATTACATTCAGTAGTGTATGTTTAGTTAAGAATGTTGCAGCAAAGTCTTCTAAATCATCAATCGTCTTATTTCTGGCATCGGCCCAAAAGCTAGTAAACTCAAATGAGTTACTAGTTTTTTGTTTAGTACTATCTTTGTTTATATTTTCACTATTTGCTCTTTCTCTTGTAGTATTAGAATAATACTTTGTTTGTGTACCATTTGATATTACATATATTTGTGCGTATTCATATAAACCACTTTCTGCCCAGAAAGACTCATGATGATATCTTCTTATTTGATTAAAGGCTTCTTTTAATGTTACTCCCCTTCTTTTAAGTTCAATATGAACTAAAGGAAGACCATTAACTAAAATAGTAACATCATATCTATTTTTTCTAAGTCCTTCTACTTCAAACTGATTAATAACTTGTAAGCTATTATTATGAATATTTGATTTATCTAATATTCTAATGTTTTGAGTAGTTCCATCGTCCTTAGTTAAACTATAAATATAGTCTTCTTGAATCTTTCTTGTTTTTTCAACTATAGATTCTTTTGGATTAACTAAATAGTTGTTTAATATTTGATTCCATTCTTTATCACTAAATGTATAATTGTTTAACTTTTCTAATTGTATGCGCAAGTTTAAAATTAACTCTTTTGGAGTTTTAACATTTAAATATTCATAACCTTGATTCTTTAGTTGTTTAATTAAAGCTTTTTCTAAATCAGCTTCACTTTGATATTCAGTTTGTCTAACTCTTTTAGAATCATATGAACTAACAACTGTTGAATCAATATTTTCAATAATAATATCAAACTTATTCAAGTTAATCACCTCTACTCAAAAGTTAATAGTTTGTTTCTATAGTATTCGTATTGTTTACGTCTTAAGTTTATTTCTGCAGGTAGTCCTTCTTTAATGTCATTTACTAATGATGAGAATTTATCTAATATAGAAACTATACGTTGTTGTTCTTCCTGACTAGGTAATTCAACAATTTGTTGGGAGTATTTTGAAATCCAGTGTCTACCATGAGTTCCAAATCCTACCTTGTAATCTAAGTTACTCATTAGATAAAAGATGAATCTAATATTTACATCTTCTTTAGGAACCAATATCTTTAATGCTGATGATTTAACTTTAAAGGGAAAGTCAACCCATTGAATTGCAGTTGTAAAATCATCAAATATTATTACGGGATTTTCTTTACTTGCTGGAAAAACACCATCAGTTTCATTAGTATATCCTAGAACAAAACTTTTACCAGCAGTTAAAACAGGTATATTATACGAATCATTATATTCCGTGCTTTTAACAATATAACTAGTTGGTTGAATATAATCTAATAAATCGTCAATTTTAACTTTAATCTTTTTTTCATATTGTTTTAGTAGGTAATTTTGATAATACTCATATTGATTTGTTCTTGCTTCTAGCTCTGCTTCTAGCTCTGCTTCTAGCTCTTCTTCTAGTTCTGTAAATTTGTCCAAAACTTCAACTATTTCGTTTTGGACTTTTAAAGGTGGTAAGGGTATTTCTATATTTTTAATGGTTTTCAAATTTAAACTGGACATTGCTCCTTGTCCCATTGAAACAAGTTCACGATAAATATCCATTAAATAATAAAATAGAAATCTATAATTTAACTTTTCTCTATTAACCTCTATACAAGCACAGCTTTGGTTGGTAGTTAATCCAATTTCGTTTATTGCGGTTTTACCTACAGTTGCACCTGTCATTGCAATTAATACACTTTTTTCTCTTACCCATTTAGCAGATGATTTATCATATCCTAAATCAGTTATGTTTCTTTCTGATTTATATATTGGTTTAAAATCAATCTCTCCTGATCTAATCCATGGGATACTGCCGTCATAATATTCATTATTCTTTGTACTAGGTGTTCCACCAGAGAAAATATTATCACAAACATCATTTAATTTTACAACTCTAAAGTTAGAATTATTTATACTTTTTCTTAATTTATTAATCATTTTCTATACCTTCGAGTTTTGAAACAATCTTTTCTATTTCATTTCTTAAGTAATCAACATTTTTAACTACTTTATCTATATTTTTATTTAATTCTTTAATATCAATAACTTCCCTAGTATCCTCTATCTTTACATAGTTATTAACCGATAAATTATAATCATTGTCTATTATCTCTTTTGTATCTACATATCTAGAAAAATATTTAACATCCTCTTTAAACCTAACACTATCTAATATTTTATTAATATTTTTTTCTGATAGCTTATTTTTAGTATCAAATCTAACAAACTCTTTACTCGCATCAATAAAGTGTACTTTATTTTGTTTTTTATTTTTTCTAAGAACCATAATTACTGTGGAAATAGTACTACCAAAGAATAAATCATCTGGTAATTGAATAATTGTATCAACATAATTATTATCAATCAAATACTTTCTTATCTTTTGTTCTGCTCCACCACGGTATAAAATACCAGGAAACTCGACTATACTTGCTGTCCCTGTTGAAGATAACCAACTCAATATATGCATAACAAAGGCTAAATCTGCTCTAGACTTTGGCGCTAATACACCCGCCGGTGCAAACCTTTCATCATTTATAAGAAGTGGATTTGAATCCCCTTCCCATTTAATTGAATAGGGTGGGTTTGATACTATTGCATCAAATGGTTTATCGTCCCAATGATATGGATCTTTTAATGTATCACCGTAAGCAATACTAAACTTATCAAAAGGTATATCATGTAAGAACATATTAATTCTTGATAAGTTATAAGTCGTTAGATTTATCTCTTGACCGTAAAATCCTTGTTTAACTTTATCCTTACCTAAAATCTTTGCAAACTTAAGTAAAAGCGATCCAGAACCAGCAGCAGGGTCATAAACTTTATTTACTGATTCTTTCATTCTTTTATCTTCAGTAGTAAAATCAATAACTGCAATCCTTGCTAGTAGTTCACTTACTTCTTGTGGAGTAAAGAACTCTCCACCAGACTTTCCAGCATTTGCTGCATACATCGTCATTAAAAATTCATATGCATCACCAAACGCATCAATAGTATTATCTTCATATCTACCAATTTGGAGATTATCGATAGCTATCATTAATTTACTTAGTCTTTCGTTTTTCTCTACAACTGTTCTACCTAGTTTATTTGAATTAACATCTATATCATCAAATAGACCTTTAAAGCTATCCCCTGATGGTGTTCCCATTGCTGATCCTTCTATGTCTCTAAACACTTTTTCTAAAGTCATATTTAAATTTTCATCTGTTTTAGAATTTTTAACTACATTTGAGAAAAGTTCGCTTGGCAAAATAAAAAATCCTTTTTCATCGATCATTTGCTTTCTAGCAAACTCTGCTTTTTCATCCACCAAATTTCTATATCTAAAATCTTTATTCCCTGATTCATGTTCGTTTTTATCAATATGGTTTTCTAAGTTCTCAGAGATAAAACGATAAAACAACATACCAAGTACATATTGTTTAAAGTCCCATCCATCAACAGATCCTCTTAAATCATTTGCTATTTGCCATATAGTTCTATGTAATTCTGCTCTTTCACGTTCCTTATTGTTATTCATTTTACCTATCTCCCTCATCAATCTTATATTCTTTAAAAAGTTCTCTTAACTTTCTTTTAATCTTAATAGCTGGTTCAAACTTTTCGTTCTCCCATCTATTAACCGTAACTAATGAAACTCCAAGTACTTCACCAAATTCTTCTTGGGTTAATAGCATTTCATCTCTTAGTTTTTTAATTTTAGTGGCATATGTCATATAGAATTACTCCTTTAACATCATCTTATCGTTATTTTATCATACTTTATCAAATAAAGATATAATCTTTAAGTAAAAGGCATATTCCAATATTTTTTATAAAAATTAAAGAAAGTAAAATATAATCGTGTTATTTTTATATTGTAATCGTGTTCTATAAAACATCAGTTTCTGCCATGTTTTGCGTTTTTATTGTATTTTCTAAATGTTTTTAAGAGCCTAACTGCCAAGTTTAACTGAGTTATTGGCCTAATAAGCATAAAAAAAGGCTTGACACATATTGTATCAAACCAATTCAATCAACTTGGTGCGGGTAACAGGAATCGAACCTGCACTCCAAGGAACTAGATCCTAAGTCTAGCGCGTCTGCCAGTTCCGCCATACCCGCGAATATAGATGGGGCGACTGATGGGACTCGAACCCACGAATGTCGGAGCCACAATCCGATGTGTTAACCACTTCACCACAATCGCCACATGGCAGGGGTAGCAGGACTTGAACCCACACTGACGGTTTTGGAGACCGCTGTTCTACCATTGAACTATACCCCTTTTGCTATGCTATATAATTATACTAAATTTTTACCTTATTTGCAAGTAAAATCTACAAAAACAAAGAGATTGCATTTTGAAAATTTAAGTGTTATAATTAGGTTGTAAGCAAAGTTGGAAAACTATGGGCTATGTAAAGTGGTGGGATAAGTTACCAAAATGGGCTAAATTTCTATTAGCATTCTTCGCTGGATGGTTAGTTTTAGGAGTTTACCGCATCCTTAAAGGACACCTTATTGCAGGTATTATTTGGTTAATATGTGGTGGCTTTGTTATTGGATGGGCTTGGGACTGGATTTCAGTATTATTGTACAATAAAGTTACTTTATTTGCAGACTAGGATCCTAAATAAACTGGAATGTAAATTCCAGTTTTTTAAAAAAGAAAGAGGTAGAAATGAAAACTGATTTAGAAATTTGCTATGAAGCCAAAATGGAAAAAATAAATAAAGTAGCCAAAAGGTATGATATATTAGATAAAGAAATTACTAACTATGGTAATTATATGGCTAAAATTGATTTGAGTTTACTTGGAAGACTAGAAAAAGAAAAAGGTGGTAAACTTGTTTTAGTAACAGCTATTACACCTACACCACTTGGTGAAGGAAAGTCAACTGTAACTATTGGTTTAGTAGATGCTTTAAATGCTTTAGGAAAAGAGACAATAGGTGCTTTAAGGGAGCCTTCGTTAGGTCCGGTTTTTGGTGTTAAAGGTGGGGCTGCAGGTGGTGGCTATGCACAAGTTAATCCAATGGTTGAATTAAACCTACATTTTACTGGAGACTTACATGCTATTACTACGGCTAATAACTTAGTAAGTGCTGTAATTGATAATGTATTATATCAAGGAAATAGTTTAAATATTGATCCAAATAAAGTTACTTGGAAAAGATGTGTAGATTTAAATGATAGAGCATTAAGAGAAGTTGAAGTTGGCTTAAGTAGTAAAAAAGAAATGCCAAGAAAAGATAATTATAATATCACTGTTGCTAGTGAAATAATGGCTACTTTTTGTTTAGCTAATAGCTATGAAGATTTAAAAGAAAGATTAGATCGAACAATTGTTGCTTATACTTATGACGATAAAGAAGTAACAATTAAAGATTTGCAAATAACAGGATCTCTTTTAGTTTTATTAAAAGAAGCCTTAAAGCCAAATATCATTCAAACGTTAGAAAATAATTTATTCTTTGTTCATGGTGGACCATTTGCAAATATTGCTCATGGTTGTAATTCAATTCTAGCTACAAAAATGGCATTAAAGTTAGGTGATTATGTAATTACAGAAGCAGGTTTTGGGGCTGATTTAGGAGCAGAAAAGTTTCTAGATATTAAATCACAAGTTGCTAATTTAAATCCTAATTTAGTTGTTTTAGTTGCCACAATTAGAGCTTTAAAATATCATGGAAGTGGATCTTTAGAACTAGGTATTCAAAACCTAGCAAGACATTTAGAAACTGTAAAGAAATATAACGTTAATTATGTAATTGCTTTGAATCGCTTTAAAGATGACACTTTAGAAGAAATAGAGTTTATGGAAAAGTGGGCAAAAGTAAATAATCATCCTATTGCTTTAACGGAAGTATATTCTAAAGGAGGGGCAAAAGGTGGTAAAGTTTTAGCAGAAAAAGTATTAGAAAACTTATCTGATAAGAAACTAAGGCCAATTTATAAACCAACTGATGATATTTATAAGAAAATTGAAAGTATTTGTTTTGAAGTTTATGGGGCAGAAAAAATTGAATATTCTGAGCTTGCAAAAACAAAATTAGATAGTTATAAAAAGAAA
>Ga0255345_1005202_pt1 | contig 13531 bp, 16 predicted proteins | sample wastewater_treat_6_FD_192415 | JGI IMG/M metagenome (GOLD analysis project Ga0255345, IMG submission 192415) | Wastewater microbial communities from Lulu Island WWTP, Vancouver, Canada - plant20 | ecosystem: Engineered > WWTP > Wastewater > Unclassified | place: Canada: Vancouver, British... | reverse complement strand
ATCACCAGACGGAAGGGGTCATTTTCATCTTTAAACCTTGTTTCAAGGTCCTGGGTATTCATTTTCTCCCGATGCGGCTCAATGTCCAGATCCCATTTTTGGAATTTCTGTATTTCGTTTTGCTCAGGACTTACAACCACACAAATCTCTGTTTCCTTTATCCATTGCAGTTCACGGCCTTTCTCCAACAGTTCCTGGTCGCCATATTTCCCCTTGGAAACTTCATTTTCCAGTTGCTCCACATATTTTTCCCAATGCTCCGTAATCAGGTCATACATTTTAACGGCAGTGAGTTTATCCAACGCAATAAACATCCCCTTGCCTTTATAACCTCGATTGCAGAAATGCCAGACCACATCTTTGGCAATGGCATCCAGCCTTTTTCGGGCGGTTAATATGGGATATTCTCTGGCAAAAAGTTGTTCTATTTTGGTGCGCTGGTCACTGTCCAGATCTTCCGTCTCGGTATCAATTATGGCTCTTATCTGCTCATTGATAACCGGATTATTCAACCCTAAATATTCGCCTCTGTTCTCATAGTATAGCGGAACAGTAGCGCCATCATCCACACTGCGTTTGAAATCGTAACGGGAAACATAATCACCAAAAATTCGCTTGGTAATCTCATCGTCTTTGAAAAGCGGCGTTCCCGTAAAACCTATAAAAGAAGCATTGGGCAATGCATAGCGGAGATTCATTGCCAGCTGGCCACCCTGGGTCCGGTGTGCTTCATCGGTAATGACAATTATCTTGCCCCTTTGGGTTATTTCTTCTTCAAAGTTGAATTTGTGAATGAGTGTAAATAAATAGCGGTGGTCCGACCCGAGCAATTCTCTTAAATGCTTTCCGCTGTTGGCTTTTATTGAATTTTTCTCACCTGCTTTCACCTGAGGCACTGCACCCACTCCGCTGAAAGTACCATAAATCTGTGTGTCTAATTCGTTACGGTCTGTTACAATCAAAAAAGTATAACTACCTGTGAATTTGTGATGAACCTTCTGACTGAAGAAAACCATTGAGTAGGATTTTCCGCTCCCCTGCGTATGCCAGAACACACCCAGTTTTTGTTTTTCTTCCAAACTTATTTTCCCCAGTTTGTAGAGTTGTTCTTTGTGCCGTATGTTTTCAATGGCTTTGTTCACACCGATAAATTGATGATTCCGGGCAATGAGTTTGACGATTTTGCCCAAAGAATTATCAAACAGAATGAAGTTCTCGAATAAATCCAGAAAGCGTTTTTTCTCGCAGATACCAACAATTATTCTATCCAGGGCAACTATGCCTTCATCTTCTTCGGTAATGCGTTTCCATTCGTGAAAATGCTGGTATTCGGCTGTAATGCTGCCAATGCGGCTTTCAATACCATTACTCAGCAATACAAAAGCATTGTAATAAAAGAGTTTGGGAATTACATCCTTGTAGTCTGTGAAATTATCGTTGTAGGCGTTTTCCAATTTCCGATGGGCTGCCTTCAGTTCAATAAACAGTAACGGAATCCCGTTTACAAATCCGATAATGTCAGGTCTGCGCTCGCGGTTGCTTCTACCCTGAATCCATAGTTGACGAACGGCTAAAAAGTTGTTATTGTCTGCATTGTCAAAATCAAATACCTTCAGCTTTTTGTTTTTTATCTGCTCTCCTTTTTCATTGATAAAGTCAACCGGAATACCATTGCGGAGCAATAGGTATTTTTCAAAGTTGATTTCCGCCAATGACTTGGCAATACTCTCTTCAATGAGTTTTTCGTATGCCTGATTGTAGGCTTGTTCAGGCAGGTTGGGGTTGAACTGTTTCAGTTTCTCAAAGAAAATCCTCTTGAGCAGCACCTCTTTCCTGTTCAGTCTGCCTAAGGTGCTGTCTTCGCCATAGCTTTCCTTGTTGAATGCCAATTGCGCATCCCAACCCAACCGGTAAAAGAATAATTCAATGGCGGCTTGTTCAATCAGATTGTCTTCTGAATATTCGTACATAAGTGAAAAGCGAAAAGTGAATAGTGACAAGTTGCTTCATTATTTAATGCCTTTTGAAGTTTTGACCGATGATACCAGCATTGCGATAAGTTCTTTACAATCCGAACAAAGACTTTCAAACAGCGTTTGTTCCAAATAATCTGTATCTTTTAAAATATTCAACCAATATTCAGTTTCATTTGCCTCTTTAAGGGCTATATTCATTTTATGAGTAAAGTCTGGTTTGCTTTGTGCAAATTCGGCTTCATGAATTAATGCACCCACAGCAGTTCCACTACGCAAAATTTGCTTGCTTAATACAAACTCTTTTTTATCGTTTTGCAAATACTGCATCAACTTCACAATTCTAATTGCGAATACATAACTTTTATTTTTTAATGGGCTTTCCAAAACTTTTCACTTTACATTTTTAACTTAGATCTATTTAAAATACTGATGATAAGCTGCTTCACTGTTTCCATTTCTTCAGGTTTGCTTGTGGCCACAAAAAGAGTGAGTGCAGCCAGGGCTTCATTGCTGATGATTGGCGATTGATCCTCTGCATAGAGCAGGTCGTTTTTCTCCAGAAAATGCAGGAAGCAAGCCGCTGCTATTCTTTTATTTCCATCTACAAACGAGTGATTTTTTACAATGAGATAGAGAAGCGTTGCAGCCTTTTCTTCGATACTTTTATACAGATCTTCATTCCCAAAGCTTTGAGCTATTTGCTTTACTGAACTTTCAAATCCCTTATCCTTTGGTTTGGCAAATAGATCAGAGGCAATTGCTGACTTCATTTTGGAAATTACAGCCAAATAGGCTTTCACATCGGGATAAACGGTTTGCCGGATTGTTTTTCCCTTTGCATCTAATTTTTCGTGGTCATAGTCGTCCAGTAATTCAAGCCCTTTGGCAAAGATTTGCAGCATTTGGCTGTCTGCCTCGGTTGCTTGTTGGGTAATGGCACGATTCAATATACGAATACCCGTTTTAAGGTATTCCACCTGCTGCTGCTTTTCGGCTAGGCGCTTTTCATTGATGGCATAACCCTGCACCAGATAATCTTTCAGTCGTTGAGTAGCCCATTGGCGAAATTGAGTTCCCCTGACGGAGCTAATGCGATAGCCTACAGACAATATTGCATCTAAGTTGTAAATCAGTTGCCTTCGCTTTACATTTCGTTTACCTTCCTTTTGAACTTGTAAGTATTCCTTACAAGTTGCACTTTCAGCAATTTCTCCTTCTTCATAAATCCTTTTCAGGTGCAGAGTGATATTTTGAGGAGTGGTATTGAAAAGTTCAGCCATTTGTCTTTGTGTTGCCCACACTGTATCTTCATTAAAGACTATGGCAACTTCAATTCCTTCAGGAGATTTATATATTGCAATTTGGTCTTCCATGTTATCCTGCCAATTTTTGGTTGAATAATTGAGCAATTAATCTTTCTGTGGTCCATTGGCTAAATTGAGCTCCCCTTTTTGAATTAACACGATAGCCAACTGATATTATAGCATCGAGGTTGCAGAATTTTATTTTTCTTTTAACCCTCCTTTTCCTTTTGGCTTGAATTACCCGGAAGAGCCCGGTAGTTGAATTTTCTTTCAGTTCTTCCTCAGCGTAAAAATTTTTCAGGTGTAAGCCGATGGTATCAGTGTCTTTGTCGAAAAGCTCTGTCATTTGCTTTTGTGAAAGCCAGACAGTGTCTTGCTCGAACTTAACCCGAACTTCTATTTGTGCGTCTTCGGCCTTATATATTTCTACCTCATTCATTTAGCAAGCTATCCGTTTCTCTTACAAATCCCATTATTTCAGGTTCTTACACTTCTATTTGTCCGTTCATTAGCTTAGGCAATAAGATGTCCCGGGCCTCGCGGAGGCAAGCGTTTTGTTTTAAAAGATTCTCGATAAAATTGAAAGTGGTTTCAAATTCTGTTTCAAAATCAGCCAACACTTTCTTATCTTTTGGCAACTTTATTTTCATCTGCCTGAATTTACCTTTTGAAATCTCTAAAAATGTCGACCCATTTGCATTTCCTATAATTTCTTCCTTTCTGTTTTTCAAATCAAAAAGCATATAGGCTCTATGAGTTTCATTGAAAGGAATAATATTTATAAAGCCTTGGTTGGTTGAAGCTGGTTTATTTATCAAACCGAAATAACCTATACTTGCTCGGCTTGTCATTAAAATTGTTTTGGGCGGAACAAGTTTTGCAGAACTTTTTTGTAATCCTAATTCTGTTATTTTCTTTTCACTATCTAATAATATTATTGAATGATGTTTTGTTAAATCTGTTGGTGAGAACCAAAGTATTTCTCCGTCATTCCAATAGCTAGAATTTCCTGTTGATGGAGTTCCACCTCCTATTGTATTACAAACTTCCTCAATCGTAAACTCTTCCAACTTTTCACTTTTCACTATCAACTTATAACTTGCAAACGCCTTCTCCTCCAACAGTTTAATTCTTTTCAAATTATTCTCTATCAAATCATCATAAGCCGATAAAATGGAAGCGATGCGGCGTTGGGTGGAATTTAATTTGTGAAATTGAATCTTATAACCTCGTAATGTTCCTAGGGAGAGAAATGGTTGTGCAGAACCACCTTTATGATTGCGAAGCCTTTCTTGCTGAGAGGGGTTTCTTAGATTATAGTATAAATATTTGCTATCAATGGCTTCTGGGTTTACTTTGAGTAATGCAACATTTTTTATGCTAAATTCATTATCAGTTTTTACATATCCCAATTCGCCAATATTAATTCCAATATTCGCCAACAAAATATCGTTTCTTTCAGGCTTTGATCTTTTAATTACTTTTTCGTGGTCTTCATAAGTTATATAATCGCAATTTTCAAAGTCAATTATGCCTTGCTTCACGTGAATTCCTTTAATAAAGGGCATACCAGCAGGTTGCAACTTTGGTGAATCGTGTGTGCCGTCTGTTAATTTAGTGCAGAGTTCTGCTAATGTTTTTTTCTCCCACTTCATAATGCCACCTCTTTTTTAAATTGTCCTAAAATTAATTTTGTAATGCTGTTGTCCATTTTGGAAAAAGCAAACCATTTTTCCCCTGGTCTTTTGTTTTGAGTTGCAAAGAAATTTTGCTCACCTATTTAGATAGATTTTCAACATTGTTTTCAATCCTGTTCATTCGCTGGTTGAGCGCGTATCCTTTCAGTAAATAATCTCTCAAAACCCAGGCAGCCCAAATCCTGAATTGTGTGCCCTGCTTGAATTCTACTCTGTATCCAATAGAAATAATAACATCTAAATTGTAGTATTCTAATTTACGCTTTACCTTTCGATTTCCCTCCATTTGAACTGTCAAGGATTCCTTGACAGTTGCTGTCTTTTCTAATTCCTTTTCTCTGAAACAGTTGTTGAGGTGCAAACTGATATTCTGTTTCGTTTGGTTAAACAGTGTTGCCATCTGCGCTTGTGTAAGCCATACGGTTTCATCTTCCAGCCTGACTTCTATATGTTCTGCTACTTCATCGGATTGGTAAAGGATAATCTCATTGCTCATAACGACAGGCTTTTATAGTTATCAGAAATAAGCTTTGCCAATTGTTCAGCTTCTTCGTTCAGCCCTTCCAACTCAATATGTATTTCATTCAGGCGTTCTTCGTAATCAATATCATCATCTGTAGAAGTGTCCACGCCAACATATCTGCCCGGGCTCAGGCTCCAGTCTTTGGCTTCAATTTCTGCTTGGCTTACCACTTTGCAAAGCCCTTCCACATCGGTGTAAACGCCATCGGGGAAACGGCTGGTGAGCCAGTGGGCTTGTTTGTAGAAATATTCGGTTTCGTTCAGTAGTCCTGGCTCTTCTTCATCGGGGTTGCCGCTGAGTTGCTGTTGAAGGGCTTTCAGAGACGGAACATGTTCCGTCTGTACATTAAGGGCTTTCCAGTCCTTGTTCTTGCTCAGTTGGTATTCTTTTGCGGCTGTGCTTATGGCATCGAGTAATTGCTTAATGAGTTTGTCCTGCGGTTTGCGGAGCGCTTTACACAGGTGAGCAAAATTTTCTAAAGCTTCAATATCTGCCTTTACCTTTTCCATTTCGGAAATCAGTTTATTTTGTTGTTTGTAAACACTCTCAGTTTCTTCAATGAACAAAGCGTCAACAAAAGCCTTCGCTTCTTTATTGTCTCCGGTGTATTGGGTAGCAAAATCGGTTACAGTATTAAAAAGGTATTGTAATTGCTTTTGCATCTCAGCAGTAATTTCGGCTGTTTCCTTAGCTAAATCGGCAGCCGTTTGCAGATAGGTTTTTACCGTGCTTTCAAACCTTTCTGTGTTGCCTCTATACAGGTTTACAATGCAAATAAGATTTTGCAGTTGTTCGGGACTAAAGTCATTTACCTTGCTGGTTACCTTGCGGTAAATTTTTCTCGCGTCAAGCATTAAGACTTTATCTCTTTTCGCTTCGTTTTGTTCTTTTGCCCGGTCAAAAAACCAGAGGGTGCAAGGCAATGAACGGGTGTAGAAGAAGTTGTTGCCAATAGCCATCATCACATCTACCGCACCTGTTTTTACCAGTTTTTCCCGAATGTCTTTTTCGCTATGCCCGGCATCGCTGGCAGATGAAGCCATTACAAAACCTGCTCTGCCCGTTGGTTTCAGGTAGTTATAGAAATACTGAATCCATAAATAGTTTGCATTGTCGTTTTTCGGCAGGTTTACTTTCCCGTCCAAAACCAGGCGTGGGTCTTTTTTTACCACATCTTTGGCTTTATCCACACCATCCACATTAAACGGCGGATTTGCCATTACAAAGTCAGCTCCACCAACCAGGTTGTGTTTGTCTTCGTAAAAAGTGTTTCCTTCCTGTATATTGCCCTCAAGTCCGTGTACGGCCATGTTCATCTTAGCCAGCCTGGTATTGAGTTCGGCTTTTTCTTGTCCGTAAAAAGTAACTTTCTCGGCAGGTTTCAGTCCTTCGCTTTCTATGAAATAACCTGTCTGCACAAACATACCCGCAGAGCCGCAGGCAGGGTCAAACACAATGCCATGGTCGGGTTCAATTACATTTACAATGGTTTGCACCAGACTCATAGGCGTAAAAAACTCACCGCCTTCCTGAGCTCCGGTCATTGCAAATTTGTTGAGGAAGTATTCGTAAATCTTTCCAAATAAATCGCCTTCGGCTTTTTGCAGAACTTCTTTATTGAAAATGCGTAGCAGTTCGCGCAACAGGTCTTTACTGAAAATAGAAAAGTTTTTTGGCAATACACCTTTGAGGTTGTCGTATTCCTCCTCAATCAGCTTCATTGCATTATCAATGGCTTCGCCTGTGTCGGCACTTTCGGGCAATGAAACCAGATATTCAAACTGTGCCTTTTCGGGCAGGAACATTGCATTGCGTTCCTCAAAATCTTTTTTGTTAACCGGCCGTTTCCCACGCTGCGGATGCACAGGCAGGTGTTTTTCAACTTCAGTTTTTACTTTTTGGAAACGGTTATAGGCGTGTCGTAAAAATATCAATCCCAATACAGGCATTGAGTATTCCGAAGCAGTCAGTTTACTGTTGGCTCTGAGTTGGTCTGCTGCTCTCCAAAGTTCAGCTTCTAATTTCCTGAGTTGTTTTCCTTGCATTTATTTTTTCAATATCATATTAATATGCCAAATTTATCATTTTTATCGGTGCCACTGGCAAAGAAGTGGCTCTATTGATTTTGAGACGCGTTCGCTTCTAACATTAAGCAAAGCCAAATGAGCTGCTTGCGGGCTGGCCAAAATGGGTTTAAAAATGTGCGGTGGGGGGGAAAAAAAACATAAGGTAGGTCAGGGTGTCGGTTTAGAAGCCGTCAGTTTGTAATATCGTTTCTATTTTTTTGTCACCTGTCAAAACAGTTTACTTTCTTATGTTTCTGTCGCTCGTTTGTTTGTCGGGTCACTGTCTTAATACACTTGCTGTCAACGCTCGGCGGTAGGTACAGTTGCCGCTGCTTCGCGGTAGCGCGTGTTTTTGCACTCGTGATGCGGTGTAAAATATATGCATTGTTAGGCGTTGGTTATTCTTTTATCGGCGTTCTTTGTACACTCTTACATAATCAACAAGGAACTGTTTTGGAAATAATGAAGTATCAATTTCTTTGATACCGTCAGCAAAATCGTATAACAAACCTACAGCCAACATCAACTTCAATCGAAAAGGTTTGTCAAAAGGCCATACCTCTTCTTCATCATTCTCTTTTAGGAATTCAAAAGTCTGTTCACCATTCATAAAGAACCGAATATGCTGCACATTCCACTCAATTGAAAAAAGATGAAAAGCATCGTAAAGCTCATTGCATAGAATGTGCTTTCCTTTTGCTGTCCCATCCATAATATTGTATGCACCAGTATTTACGTTGAAAAACACCTCATTCGGATGCTGGCCAATGTGTTCTACAATATCAATTTCTCCACAAGATGGCCAGCCTGTTCCATCGAAATTTTCGGGAAGCATCCATATAGCCGGCCAAATACCTATACCATACGGCAACTTTGCTCTCACCTCAATTTTGCCATACTTCCATGCAGCTTTTGAAAATAGGCTTGCAGAAGTATAATTACAATCCTTGAAAAGTTCTTTTCTTGCTTCGATAATAAGAACCCCTTTTTCACACCTCGCATTTTCTAATCGATTGGCCGTGTAGGTCTGAAAAAGCTCGAAGGCTTCAGTTTTGATTGGCCCTGATGTCTCATAGGCCCATTTGCCTGCATCGGGCAGTCCTGAGCCGTCAAATTCATCCGACCAGATTAACTCCCATGTCTGTTCATTCATAAGCTGCTATAATTTCGTTGACTAAAATGACGCCTAACGGTCGGCGGTATGGGGCGTGGCGACTAAAAGGCTGCTTTCCTTTCGATTATAGTAAAATTCTCTTAAGTTCACAAAACATCGACTGCTACCGATGGCAGCTATGACCTATATCGTTTGTTGTGCCGTCGTGCTTTAGTTTTCTTTTTTGATTATTTGGTCGATTTGGATTTTATTCTCTGGTAGATAATTTACTGCAATATCCCAAAGTATCTCATAATCGACTCCAAAATATTCATGGGAAATCCTGTTCCTCAGATAATACATTTCTTTCCAGGGAATATTCGGATATTTTTCCTTTATTTTATCGTCCAATTTTTTTGAGGCTTCCCCTATAATTTCGAAATTCCTAATAACAGCATCAATTGTTTTGTAATCTTTCTTGAATTGATCAAAATCATAGCCTGCAATATATTCAGCAATCCGACTCATGGCCGTCTGAATGTCATCCAGGAACATTTTGTAAGTACGTTGTTCTTTTCTCACATCATACGTATTTAACCTGATTTAAAATCTTATCTTTTATTTGTTCCTTCAATGCATTTTTGGTCACTAAGTCGATCTTACGTCCGAATATAGTCTCCAAATATATTTCTAATGAGAAGTATTTCCACCCAATTGGTCTTTCAAATTCTACAAGCAGATCAATATCACTATCCTCAGAATATGTATCATCAGAGAAAGAGCCGAAGAGACCAATCTGTTTTACAGAATAATCTCGGTATAAGATCGGCTTTAAGTCATGCAACTTGTTCAATATGTCACTCTTGGTAATCATTGCTCGAAGATACGAATTTTAAGATAATGCGATTTTGTGTTCAGCATGCGGCACAACTATTTATATGTTTACCAAATATACATAAAAAGTTGGAGTTATTACAGTTAGAATAACTGTAATGAAAAAAAGCCGGCCCTTTTTTAGATCAGAAATGCATGCAGGGTGAATCAAAGTTTTCAGGGTGCCGGCCGGGCAGCATGAATGTGGTTTAACAGTAACAGCATTCCGTTCAAATTAGGGTTTTTGTTTTTCTGATTTCAAAATGAACTGGTTAAATGTTGTCAATTTTAACCTTAACCAGTGGTCTTAATTTTGAGAAGTATTATTGCCTGTCATTTTACGAACAGGTATTGCCGGAAATCAATATTAAGATAATTCTCCTCAAAATCCCTGGTCACAGATTCCTGATCTGACCTTTTGTCAGGGTAATTCGCCAAAATAAACTGTGAGCGGCACTTCAGCTTCGGCATCATCTACATCATCAATCTCCGGCCGGATAAGAACAACACAGCTCCCTTTCCTGTAGCCGTTAACAAGCTCTGAAGCTATCAGGGAAACGGTTTCATAGCCAAGCTTCCTGAGTTCGTCAGCAATGGTCCCTGCCGTTCTCCATATAGCTGAAAAATCCCCTTCAAGCTTCAATAGGGTTTCAACCATCTGACCGCTTACAATAAACTCCTCAACACCTGAATCAACCGGGATATTCCAGGGAAAATCCTCCAGCATTGGCTGGCTGAAACTGATGTCGTCCATCAATGCAAAAAAAGAGGACAGATCACATGGATCCTCCTCTGCCGGGATGCAGGCCGCAAATACCATTTCATTGTCACCCAGTACCAGGGTATCGTTTTTCAGCGTAATAGGATATGTCACTGTTTCTTCATCATCATAGTCCAGTGTCAGCCGGTTTTTCTCCAGTTTCCATGTTCCGGAGCGGTACATGCGCTGCCCGGTATAGAGGAAGAATGCCTGTCTTTCATCTGAAATGTTGAACTCCAGCATCTCTGCCTCGCAGCCCTTGATGCATTCCCATACACCTTCAAGGTCGTCATTACCCGTTTGAGGTGTTTTTTCCCTGCAGGCGGGGAGAAGCAGTATCACTGCCAGCATAATCGCAATTTTTTTCATGGTCGCAGTTTATCAGTTTAATAATGGTCCGGCAGCTCTGCTGTTTTCGCAATAACACCCGCACCGCTTGTCATTTCAGTCGCTGTTTCATTAAGAAAGTAGCCATCACTGTTTTCAGGCCGGTAAATATTCTAACGAAATATACACCTGCTCGTTGACCGGATACAACCTGCCACGCTGGTCCTATTATGCAATATGCAGCTAATAATGAAAGCGGGCTCAGATGACATCACCACTACCGAAAGGTAACTATTTACATGTGTGAAATCTACGAAAAGATCTCCATCCTGGCACATGTAATACCGGAAATTCTAAAAAACCGCCCTTTTTCGTTCCATCGTTGTCTGTGTTACACGGCTTTATCAGGTAATGGTTGCCCGCCTGCTGTTCATTTTTTTCGCCCGGCTGCTTAAGGAGGTTTTTCAGGCAGCGCCGGGCCCTGATCCGCTGATTTTTGTAACTTGGGCTAAGCAAGGATTACCGGACAAGGGTCGATCTGAATTTTTAACAATATACAATATGAAAGCCGTCTTCCTCTTACATATTGCAGTCACAATGCTGATATCCGCTTCCTGCTCAGGGTATTATGGTCATGATATCAATCTGTCTGCCGACATTGACCATACGGGTGCAGTCTGTTCACCCGACTCTTCGCTGATTTACTTCGTCTGCCATGCCCGGGCATGGCAGAAAGGCAGGAATCTCTGGTTTATACTGCCGGTTGAGGGACAGGCCAGGAATCTGTACAATAATGTGTCCCTCTACTGCCTCGATACCGCCGGCACTCGCTTAACCCGCCTGTTCGATTGCGGCGACCTGCCCTATTCTCTTTCAAGGTGGAAAGCAGAGATTGTGCCCTCACGGGAGGGTGTGACCTTCAGCATAAGCCCAGGATATGAAGGATGGGATGAGAAGAGTTCAAAGGACGCCGGTATACATTCCGTCAGATAGAGACTTGAAGGGATGTTTTTTATTGCCCACGGCGGGGAGGTGAAACGCGTTGACTCGCACCCCTCCGGTGGTGATATAATCAAGCCGGGAAGAGCATTGAAATATTATGTCAGGCATCTGCCGTACTCTGAGTTTGGATTGATATTGCAGGAGTTCGATCCGGGAACTGAGAAATACTATCTGAAGACGCTGGAGCAGCTTGGTAATACTTCAACCTACCGCAGGGCGGTCATTGAACAGGTACTGGCCGGGAAGGACAAAAAAACCATCAATAAGGTACATGAAAACATGCTCAAGAACCTTAACAGGATGAAAGAGGGAAGCAAGAAGATGATGAAGGAGATGGACATCAGGGACAACCTGGAGCAGATACAGGCATTGCTCCAAAGCAGGTAAGTTTATCCATATCCGGAAAGGCCTGCGGTTTGTAATAACTCAGATGGAGAACGGTGCAGTGTGAAGAATCGTTACCGGCGGTTGTTTATTGTTTACTTTGTCACACGAAGCATGTCTTCCCCGCTTGCGCCAAATCCTTTTTAGCTACGGGTGGGAGTTTGTTCATGTCATTTTTCAGAGTAAATAATAAATCAATTTTTTGTTTTGTGTAACAAGCTCAAATAGAAAGATTAATAAATCAGCCCTTATTTATCAATTCGTCAATTTCATTCAAATGCAATTTGAAATGCCTTAGATAATCAATAATCATTGCTTTAAGTGATACATTTTTATTTAATGCTGTAATCCATTCGTTTTCTAATTTATCAATATTGACATTCTGAATCACATGAACAATATGAATATTAGAATATTTCCATAATTGAATCAAATTATTCCATTTTTCTTCCTGATAATTCTGAATAGCAATCCACCTATCATTATTCCCAAGATTTGCATAATCAGGATAAATCAAAGGACTTGGCTGATATTGTAAATGCACAATACGATGAGTATTATTTGAAGCAGAATCAATCATGTGTCCGACAATTTGCTTGATAGTCCTATTTTGACTGTTTTTTCTTTCTGAAATCACCTCGCCTGACAGTCTTGTCAGCTTAGGTTCCCACTCATCAATCAAGGTTAATAATCCTTGAATTATCGGTTCGAATTCTTTAAACATGATCTGCAAATTAATTAGTGGTAGGCCATTTATTCCCTGACTATTTTTCCGATAGTTTCAATTAATTCTTTAACTGGCTCAAGATAAGGCAAGACCTTTTCTTTTTCGAAATCAAACAAATCATCATAATCTCCTTTTTGGCGCCACGTAAAAAGCTGTGAAAAGATTTTGCCTAAATCCTTGGAGATTATACCAGTTTTGATAAGTATTCGGAAAAATTTGATTTGACTCCATTATGTGTAGTAGCCTTAATATCTGATTTTAAGAGTAAAGCAATTACGGCATAATAAGCTGCATAGTAAAGCCTATTAATTGCAGAATTCCATTTATTCTTTTCAGCCAGAATAAGAGCATCCTCAAAAGTATCTTTTGCTCTTTTTATCCTATACTCAATTAAATCTCTTTTTGAGCCTGTCATCTTATCCTAACTCCTTCTTTTTTAATATTTTCATATAAAGGAGTATTCAATCGGGTTTCATCCCAATCCTTCTTTGTGTAAACAATAGGAGATATGATCACACCCGTCTCAAGCTCAACCTCATAAAACTCATCCATGAATTTCGTCTCGAGATTAAAGGAAATAGTATTTGAGTTAAGTAAAATTAATATATCCCAGTCTGAAAGAGGTTTTGCATCACCTCTGGCATGAGAACCATACAAATATACCTCAGCGCCAGGGGCAGTTTTATCAACTACGCCAGTTATACGGTTCAATATGTCGGTCCGCTTTTTCATAAAGCAAATTTATCCAAAATTATCTTATTATCAGCATGGTCGTTCTTTTTTTGGCTTACCACTAACG
>Ga0255345_1005196_pt1 | contig 13548 bp, 18 predicted proteins | sample wastewater_treat_6_FD_192415 | JGI IMG/M metagenome (GOLD analysis project Ga0255345, IMG submission 192415) | Wastewater microbial communities from Lulu Island WWTP, Vancouver, Canada - plant20 | ecosystem: Engineered > WWTP > Wastewater > Unclassified | place: Canada: Vancouver, British... | reverse complement strand
TATTAAAAATAAATGAACAGAAAAAAGAACATACCCAATTATAAATGAAAATACCACATTATATGTGAATAAGAGATATAAGTTAAAAAGGAATAATTCAGGGTATGTTTTTATATGTTAATTATTTCATGGCCTTTAGAACGGATTTTAAATGGTATTTCCCGGTATAATCCCTTAAGATCTTCTCTTAATTTTTCTAAAAATTCAGGTTCTGGTGAAAATAAGAGGACTCCTCCACCACCGCCAGCACCCAGTGGGAATGCCGTGCAATTATTGCTTTGTGTATATTCCAGTATGTCCCTGGATTCTTCCATGTAACCCTCACATAGTTTGGTACGTATCTTCCTGTATTCATCAATTGAATTAAGAACATGATCCCATTTTTTAAGTCTTAATCCTTCACGGAAATTATAAGCTACTTTCATCTTTTTAGAATGTAATTTATATCCAACTTCTGTTGAAAGGGCATTTCTCCAGGTTAAATTGACCTCAGAACTCATGCGTGGATGTCCAGAATGAAAAATAGCAGTTCTACTTTCAAGTAAAGCATAATTTTCTGGAGGTAATAATTCAAATCGCACAGAATCTCCATAACCCGTGCTGGGATATCCAGGTCTGCCCCAGGGAAACCACACATAATCAGTAACTCCACCAAATATCACATTGGACTGTTCCTGTGTCCCGGTGATACTAACCCCAAAACCCTGTTCTATACGTGATGCCATAGAAATCAGCTGCATTTTGTTAAAGGGACGACCTGCAAGTTCATTAGCTAAAATACACACTCCGATAGTTGCTGTGGAGGATCCACCAAGGCCTGAGGATTGAATGCCTTCTCTTAAGTTTTTTAAAACGAACATCACCCCTTTGATGTTGAAGATCTCCATTATCTTAAGTAACCAGTTTTGGCTGACTGGGAAAACATCACCAGGTGCTGCGATTACCTCTGTTTTATATTCTACTGATTTAACACCTATAAGGTCAGGGTCAAAAGGATAGGCTTCAATTTTAGTTCCTGTGTCAATGGTGATACCCACAGTTCTTGGAAGGTTCATAGTCCATTTACATGCGGGGTCATTTTCTGGAGCCCATTTACTAGTTTCATCTGTAATGTTAAGATCGGGTTTCAGGGTATCTGGCATTCTCCAGAAAGATTCCTGAAATTCGGCAAGGTCCAGACTGGAGCCTGGGCCGTCTATCCTGTTATAGGCAATTACTTTAGGTAAATCCTTCTCTTTTTCTGCAATTTTCAGGTAATCATGGAGTTGAATTGACATGAAAGCAATCTCACTAATTTTTTTATTGTTTAAAGATTAATAAAGTTTCATTCTGGATTAATAGGCTTCAATATGAAATTAATTCATTCTCACGCCTTCTTCTGGCTCTCGTTGTAAGTTCTGTTTCTCAAGTAGCACCGATTCAATATCCTTTAACTGGCTGGATGTCCATTTGTTTAAATCATTCTTTTTAATTGCTTCCCTGGCATTTATAAGCATTTGTGTTTTTGACTCTCCATCCATCATCAATGCCATATCAATTGCTTCTGAAGTTTGCCTTAAATCATAGGGGTTAATGCAGATAGCACCATTTTTTAATTCCTCATAACAACCAGCCCCTGTTGAAAGCACCAAAGCACCGTTATTTTCGTTAATGGCAGTTCCTTCCTTTGCAACGATATTCATACCATCCAGTATGGGATTTACCATCAATACATCGTATCTTTTTAGAAGAGCAATAACCAGGTCGTAATCTCCTTTACATATATATTTAATTGGTTCCCAGTTGGGAGTGGCATATTTCTGGTTTATTTCTTTTACAATATCCCTGATATTGTCTGTATATTCCCGGTAAATCTTAATGTCCTGTCTGGAAGGCATAAGAGTGGCTACGAATTTAACTTTTTCTCTCCATTCTGGAAACTTCTTAAGAAAAATGTCATATGCCTGAAAGCCCCTAATTATATTTTTGGACAGGTCTGCCCGGTCAGTGCGGTAAATTAATTTACAGTTGCCCACAATTTTATCTACCTCTTCCTGTTTTGATAAAACATTCGGGCTTTGTGCGTGTTTTTGGATGGTTTCCAGGTTGATGCTTATGGGGTAGGTTTTTACATGGCAAACTTGTCCTTTGTATAAGATATCACCGCTTAAATCATCCACTGTGGCATCTGGCAATATCAATTTAACTGTCTGCAGGAAGTTGTTCATGTAACGGGGTATATGAAATCCCAGGACATTATTGGTCAGCACGCTTCCTAATATTTCTGTCTGCATGTGATTGGGAAGTTGCTGGAAGATTTCTGGGGATGGGAATGGTATATGTACGAATTGGCTCATAAGTACATCAGGATATTCCTTTCTAATCATCTTTGGGGTTAAATAGATGTGATAATCCTGAAGCATTATTATTGGTGTCTTCTCTGACCTGTGGATATCTTCGCTTATAGCTTCTGCAAACAGGCTATTTACATGTTTATAGGATTCCCATGCCTGGTGCAATTCTTCATCAGCACAAGGTGAGTAAGGAGGATTCCACATGGAGTGGTGAATAAACCATAGTAAAGGATTGGCGAATTTCCCATTAAATTGGTTATATACTTCTTCTTCAGATTTTATAAATTGAACATAGTATTCTGGGTTTTCAAGGGGTACCGGTACTTTATCATGATATTTATCATTCATATAATGGTCACATTCACCTATTGCAGATGAAACCCATGTACCGTGTGTTTCCTTTAAAAAGGGTATCATTGACCCTACTATCCCCCCTGCACCCCTGATTAATTCGATTTCTTTTTCATTGTTTCTGTTAAATACCACTGGCCCCCTGTTGGAGGCTACAATTATTTCTTTATCTAATAAAAATTCAGAACTCATGGTGTCTCCCCAATTTTGTGGGATAGCTCTAGAACCAATTAAATACAATTATAAAATCGATGCTGATCCAGTATATCAAATAAGAATAACAAGATAACCGCTCCAACTGGCACTAAATCCATCCCTTCTATTATAAATAGAGGTTTGATGATCCCCTATTTAAACATTTAGATGTTAATAACATTTGGATAGAAATGCTATCTGATTCGGCAATTTCTTTTAGAATTTAAATTAATGGCAGATGCTGGCGTTAATTTTAAATTCTCATCTTGAAAAAAAGAATTTGATAAACTTTTTTGTATCCAGTTTAGCAACTTTTTCATGGCATAAAATAATTTATACAGTTTTTTCTTCATATATCACTGCTGTACCAGTAGCCGTTACTATGGTTGCAAATCCCTGTAACCCGCCGATGGAAATATGGTCGATCAATACCTCAACCACACCATCTGCACCTAATATTTGGGCTGTTTCAAGCATCCGGGTTATAGCTGCTTCCCGGGCGTCAATTAGGTGTAAGTCGTCCAGTTTTTTAGGCTGGATCATCTTCAGGAGTTTGTTAAACATACCGTTAATCTCTCTTTCCTTGGCAACTGCCTCTCCAGTAACCAACCCCACATATCTTTCTATCTTCTTCCCGTCTGGTTCGGGAATAGATACCAGTGGATCATCTACCCCTGGGATGGAAATTTTATCTGACTGAGATAGTACACGACTCTCTATCTGTTGGGTTCGTCCTAATATTCTGGCAGGCAGTGCAATCAATCGGATGAATATACCCACCACAACCACGAAGAGTATGTAGTTGACCATGATGGGGAATGCTGCTTGGATCATGAGACCAATGGCTATGAGGGTGATGATACTTAATGTAACAGGCTCTTTGGGGATGAAGATCCCTGGAAATAACCATCCATAGACATTAATTAAAATAAAAGTTATGAGGGCGCTTATTGCACCTGTGCTTTTACCATATTTTCTACGGGCAATGAAGGTTTCAGCGAAGCCCGCAATCAGTGGGGAAACTATGTACATTATGTTGAATCCGAATATAACCAGATTCCAGACTATGCAGATCAATGCCGAGCCTAAACCTGCGACTGTCCCTATTAAAATAGCTATCAGTGCCCAGCGTTTCCTGTTCAGCCAATTGTTTTTGGGGTATGACATAATGTTCTCCAATCTTCTTTATCTGATCTATTCCTTGTATGAAACCGCTGTTCCCACTACGGTGACCATTATGGTGTTTCCCATGGTACCGCCCAAGTTATTGTACGCTATCCTGGTGCCTATTATTGCATTTGCACCTTCCTTTTCTGCTTCTGCTATCATACTTTCCATGGCCAGGTTCCTTGCACTGGTAAGTTCTTCCTCGTATTTAGAGGTTCGTCCCCCTACCACGTCTCTCACGCCCGAAAACAAGTCTTTATATAAATTTGCACCTAATAAGGCGTCTCCAGCTACTAAACCATAGTATTTGGTTATTTCTTTTCCCTGAATAGTTGGTGATGTTAAAATCAGCATGTTTACACCTGTAAGATATTTTTATCAATTTTAGATTTTTAAACTCAATTAATAACCATAATTTACACAAATAAAAAAATATAAAATAAGGGTTTGTTTGGATAAAAATTTATTCTTCTACTCCTGGTAAGAAAATCTGGAAAATTCCGCTTATTATAAGGAATATTCCAATTATTGTGGCCAGGTAAAATGGGTTTAAGGCATATATACCAATAATTAAATATATAATACCAAGAATTATACCTAATATACCACTCCATCTTCCGGCGCCTTTTCCTGAAATTAAAGCTATGATACCTGTTATTATTAAGAACAGGCCACCTATGTATATTACCATACCTGTTAATATACTGAAAGCCAGTATGTTTCCAAAGAGTCCAATTCCAACAATGATACCAATAATACCGAGTATCAAAGCAGCGATACTTGTTCCTTTACTGACATTCCATGTTTCATAGGCTATTCCAAGTAACCAGATACCAATTAAAATAATTCCTAATCCAGTTAGGATACTTAAAGTAGCAGCACTGATTAATGGAAATGCAACTATTAATAAACCAAAGATAATTGCTAAAATACCGGTTAAAACGTTATGTCCTGCCATAATATCACCCTCCCTCATTTTTTTCAAACAAACCCTTGATATAGAATATGATATATTCTTATAAATATATTTTTAGTTTATTTATGCTGATAATAGGTTAAACATTGAATTTTTGATTTCTTTACCTTTATCCGTACTTTTCATTTATTCGTAAATATGACAACTAAACCCAGTTAAAAATAAGCCTTCATAGTTTTTATCCTTCCATGATTTACTGTTGTAGATGCAAAACTGGGAAGGAAATTCTTCAAATAATAAATTTTTCAACATTCTTTTATTCTGGTGATGGTAAATAGTAACTTTTATATACTGGGTGGTAACTTACTAATTTTTAGTAATAAATTTTATTAATAAATTAATAATTATCTATCAGAAGGTGTAAATGGTGAATGGTGCGAGTAAAATGTGGGAGAGGGAAACTTTTTTTGATGATTTCATTAAGAAAGTTTAAATAAATCTAATAATTAAGAATTGTGCATAAAAACAAATAAAATTAGCCAGGAATAATCCGACTTTCTTAAAATGGCCAGACTATTTTTGGCTTCTTCTTCTTTCCCCAAATGCCTTGCTAACATCAATAGGAGATTTAAAGTTGTTTCTAGGAAGGTCTTTTATTATGTCGATTATATCTGATTTCGCATTATTATTTTCTGCTTGATTTACTAAGTCGCTTCTATTAGCTGGGAAAGAAATACCCTTTATTGCATGTTCTACATCTGCAGCGGTCCTTGCCATTCTAGATCACCTCTTTTATTTGTTATCCGAATAACAGATTAAGTTCATATTACATTTTTCATATTCAATGTTTGACTGGATACTTCCGCAGGCGAATTGTAAATCTTCTCTGGGATTTTTTGGATTGTTTTGATAATCTTTAAATCAGCTTTATTTTCTTGGGCTTTATCCAGGATTTCATGTTTCTTGGCTGGAAAATTGACTCCCATGATTGCATTTTCAATATCCTTTGTTAAGATTTTAGCCATATTAACACCTCACTTTTAACATCTATTGCCCTTATTTATATTATTCCGAACAGGAACCTCAAAAGGAGGACAATTATTATTATTGCAACTAGCACATAGATGATGCTGGTTAACTGTCCTTTTTTATCCATATTTTTTCACCTCTTTTATGAGAAATTCACAGAAATTTTGATAATTATTTCCTAGATTACTTTTATTTTCTTTTTTTAACCACATGTACAAGCATTTTTTTATGTATAATCATCTTATTACACTTTATTTCACAATATAGTTATGTTTTTCAGATTATAAATAATCAACGATTTATTTTAAAATGTGTATTAGTACAGAATTAACCTCCACATGGGCGATATAGGAAAATACAGTTACCTTTGGAGGAAGGTCTTACTTGGTTGGTACATCATAAAATAATTTTTTCTAAATGAAAGCTACTCATAACATAAAACCCCCTAAAAATTTCATCTATTCAAGCGGGATGTAATTTATAATGGATATTATTATTTTTTAAAAAAAAATTCGAATAAATTATTAGTGTGTAAATAGATATGACATAATGATATTAATTGAAATAAGCAGATAAAGAATAAAAAAAATTTTTCGGTGATAAAATGTTCAAGATTGGAGTTATGATTGATAAAATGTTTGAAGATGTAGAATACAGTGAGCCAGCAAAGGCATTTAAAGAAGCGGGACATGAACTAACCATTTTAGGAAAACAAAAAACAGAAGTTACGGGTAAAAAAGGTAAAGAAACTGTACAAATAGAAGAAAAAATATCAGATAGTGACTACAATAAATTCGATGCCATATTTATTCCCGGCGGATGTTCGCCAGACAACCTACGTAGCGAACCAGAACCAGTTGAATTCATTCGAAATTTCTATAAAACAGGCAAACCTATATTCGCTATTTGTCATGCTCCTCAATTACTGATCACTGCCCAGTTAATTGAAGGAAAAAAGATCACAGGTTGGAAGTCCATAGTCCAGGATATTAAAAATGCCGGAGGTCAATATATAGACCAGGAAGTGGTGGAGGACGGAAATATAATATCCAGCAGGCAACCCAGCGATATTCCTGCATTCATTTCTGCTTGTCTTAAGAAATTGGAATGAATTAACAATTAAAAAGATATCATGTACTCTTTTTTTTTAGAAATGATGATTAAAATTACAGAAGAAGATAGATGCATCATCTTTTCAAGTAAAAGGAGTAAAGAGTTCAAATACGTTAGTCTTAGTGATATTGTTGTAATTTTTGTTTTTATTTTTTAAATGTTTAAAACTGCTTCATTTACAGCTTGTATCAGGGAGGCAGTTCTACTATTTTCAACCAGTAATCTTCTATGGATTTAATTACCTTTATGAATTCATCAAGATCACTTGGTTTGGTGATGTATGCATTGGCATAGTGTTCGTATGTATTTATTATATCCTGTTCTGACTCTGAGGAGGTCATCACCACGATAGGTATATATTTTAATTCAGGATCTGTTTTAATCTCCTTTAAAATTTCACGACCATCCTTTGTTGGAATGTTTAAATCTAATAATATGATATTTGGTCGAACTGAGTTTTTAAATCCATTTTCCTGTTTCAAGAAGTTCATGGCATCCACACCATTATTTACCATGTTAATGTTGTTGGAAACTGCGGCTTCTCTGAAAATTTCTGTAGTGAGTTCATTGTTTTCCGAATTCTCTTCTATCAACAGAATTTCGATGTGTTTTGTCTTACCTTTTTTACCAGTAACCATCATATTCCACCTAGAAAGTAACCACTGTATTCTACCTTAGATATTTGAAAAATAGAATTTTCTATACTTTTAAAAACTGCATCACACGCTGCCCAAATACTCTAATTATATATTAGTTTAATAAATTTATATAATTTCCCATTTTATTAGATGAAATTTAGCCCCAGTACACCTAATCTGAATATGAATTTTCCAAAAGCAGTCAGTCGAAATCATAACTAAATCAAAATATATTTTTATATAAAAAAACAATGTAGAATTGAATAGACTATAATAATATTTTAAGGGATTAAAAAATTTTTAAAGAGGTGATAAAATTGGTTTTAGGAATAGAAGATCCCTGGGTCTTGGGGGGCTATATTGGGAGCATTCTCGTCATGCTTTTATGTGTTGTATATGGTATCATAAATTGGAATAAAGGCGGAGAAGACGAAGAAGAACAAATTAAAGAAGAAATAAAATGGCACAAAAAGGAAAAGGAGATGGAAGAAGAAGAATTAGGTATCTGGGATGAAGAGGGGTGATTTAAATGACCAATGATTTGATTACATTAATAGTTATTGTCTTAATATATTTGGCTCTTATTATTTACGTGGGATACGTTGCCTGGAAGCGTACCAAAACTGCAGATGATTACCTGGTAGCTGGCAGAGCAACACATCCATTCATATTGGCCCTGAGTTATGGGGCTACGTTTATTAGTACATCTGCAATTGTAGGTTTCGGTGGAACAGCCGGAGTATATGGTATGGGACTGTTATGGCTCACATTTTTAAACATTCTGGTTGGTATATTCATTGCATTCGTGTTTTTCGGTAAAAGAACCAGGAAAATCGGGCACAACTTAAGTGCACTTACGTTTCCTGAATTTTTATCCAAACGTTTCAACAGCAAATTCATACAATGGTTCAGCGGTGCTGTAATATTTTTGGGAATGCCCCTTTATGCGGCAGTGGTTTTAATTGGTATGGCTCGTTTTGTAGAAACAACACTTAGTATTGATTATAACTTTGCATTAATAGGAATGGCAGTAATTGTAGCGTTGTACGTTATCTTTGGAGGTATTCGTGGTGTGCTTTATACAGACGCACTCCAGGGGACCATAATGTTTGTGGTAATGGCTATATTACTGGGGACCATATACTGGATAACCGGGGGATTAGTTGAGGGTAATCAAGCATTGACCAACTTGATTAATATGGTGCCTTCTAATTTAACCGCAACAGCCGCGGCAACCGGATTCACAGGATGGACTTCCATGCCGACGTTGGGAAGTCCCTTCTGGTGGACCCTGGTTAGTACTTTAATTCTGGGTGTGGGTATAGGAGTTCTCTCTCAGCCACAATTGAGTGTACGATTCATGATGGTGAAATCCAACAAAGAATTAAACAGGGCAGTCTTAATTGGAGGGGTGTTCATATTCCTTATGACAGGAACAGCATTCATTGTTGGTGCTCTATCTAATGTTTACTTCTTCAACACCATGGGACAGATAGCAACCCAGGTTGTTGGTGGAAATGCTGATAAGATCATACCTGCATTTATTACAGCGGCAATGCCTCCATGGTTTGCTTATCTCTTTATGATAACACTGCTATCTGCAGCAATGTCCACATTGAGCGCCCTTTTCCATGTGCAAGGAACTGCTCTGGGACGTGACGTTTACGAAACAGTAACCAATAAGAAGGGAGGAGCATCAGTTCTAGTGGCCAGGGCAGCAATTACTGTGGCAGTGGCAATTGCAGTTATTCTAGGTTATCTACTTCCAGCCAATATAATTGCAGTAGGAACAGCCATGTGGTTTTCAATTACCGCAGCAGCCTTCCTTTCCATGTACATTTTTGCCTGTTTCTGGAAGCGTGCCACCAAAGCTGGAGTTATAACTGGACTGTTAGCTGGTACTGCTATAAGTGTATTCTGGATCGTGTTTGTATTTAAAAAATCAGCAGAAGCATTGGGTATATGTAAGGCACTCACAGGTCAGGCAGTTCTTATTGCAGCACAGCCATGGCCTACAGTTGATTCCATAGTAATTGCACTACCTATAGCATTTATATTGACTGTAATAGTCAGCCTGCTAACTAAACCACCAGAAAAAGAACACATGGACAAATGTTTCAGCGGAGTTTAAATAACTCCCTGAATTTTCACTTTTTTTTACAACCAGTTCTTTTAATCTTTCCAGTATCATCTGCCCATTTTTTGAATCTAAAGAACTTGTAGGCTCATCTGCCAGTATTATTGATGGTTTATTAGCTAGTGCCTTGGCTATAGCCACTCTCTGTCTCTCTCCACCAGATAGATTTGTAGGTTTAGTATCTGATTTGTGCTGCATTTTTGCGCTTTTTAAAAGTTCATGTGCCCTATCAAACATTTCACTATTTTTATATCCATTTTCATACATGGGTATAAGCACGTTTTCCAGTACTGAGAGGTTAGGTATAAGGTTATGCAGTTGGAACACGAAGCCTATTTCTTTCGCAGGGAAATCGCTTAGATTTTTTTTTGTAAGTCAAAATTCGTCCTGCAACTGATATAATCCCCTCATCTGGAGTATCCAATGCACCTTTTTCCATACCGATGATAAAATGCTCCTGGTAATCTGAAAGTATATCTTCTCTTTCCTCTTTTGGTAATTTTCTCAACAATCTGGTGAGTTCTTTCATTCATTCATCTTATTCAATCCAACTTTTTACCCTTCAATTTTGAAAATGTTAATAAAAATGATATTAAAAACAATTTTTTAATCAATAAAAAGAATGATATAAGTAGTAGTAAAACTAAAAATTATGTCTATACTAATTAATTCTATTATACAGTGGTGATAAATTTGAGAATAAAGGAAGAAATCTTTGGAAAAGAAGTTTTAAATGCATCAGCCGATGTTATTGGTAGGGTAAAAGACGTAGAGGTAAATCCAGATACCAATGAAATGGAAGCATTTGTAGTGAGTAAAGGCGGTGTTGCAGAAAGTCTTGGATTTTCCAACAACGATCTTATCATTCCCATTGAAAGGGTAAAACAGATTGGGGATAAAATACTCCTGGAAGATGAAGGTGGCTACACAATAATCTAAAATTTGGAACAACTAAAATTTAATTTTTTTTAAAAGCGTGGCTGCAAATCACTGGCTCTCTTGTTTTGATAGGCTGGTTCAGATGGCCAGTTTAATCAATAAGGAAACAGTTTGCAATCTTCACGAACTAATTAGAGAGTTCTGTAAATCCCATTATTTAGGATTAAAAAATAAAATACAACTTGAACAGGGAACCACATGAATAATTCATCAAAAGAAAATCTAATCCAACTTCTGAAGGAAAATAATGTAATAAAATTCGGTGAATTCACTCTTTCCTCTGGAAGGCAAAGCGATTACTACGTAGACATGAAACGGGCTGTTACGAGTCCCATTATTCTCAGCCAAGTGGCAGAGATAATTGCAGAAAGAATTGATGAAAAGTCCATAGATAGAATAGCTGGCCCGGCATTGGGAGCCATACCATTGGTAACTGCGGTTTCCCTCGCCACAGGAATACCCATGCTCATGATCAGAAAAGCCAAAAAAGATTACGGCACATCGAACTTTATAGAAGGTGATCTGGTTGAGGGAGACCAAGTGGTTGTTTTAGAGGATGTTACAACTACAGGTAACTCACTACTGGATGCTGTAAAAGTCATAGATGAAAATGGGGGTAAGGTGCAGAAAACCTTTGTCATCGTTGACCGGGATGAGGGTGCTAAAGTAATTTTTAAGGAAAAAAGAATTGCTTTTGAGCCCCTGGTATCCATTGATGAATTACGATAGTAGGTTTTGTTAATTTATTGATAGGTTTGATCTTTAGGTGGTTTAATCCTTTAAGTGTTTCACCAGGTGACCAAGTTCTGGTAGGATAATTTTAAGGCCTAATTTAACTGCATTTGGAGATCCTGGCATTGATATTATTAATATTTTCTTGTAAACACCTGCTGTTGCCCTCGTGAGTAAGGCTCCAGTGCCTAATTCTTTATACGTATTATGTCTGAATATTTCTCCGAATCCATCTAGTTCCTTATCAAATAGATTTTTAACAGTTTCAATGGTGATGTCCCTTTCTCCTATACCAGTTCCACCGCTGGTAATGATGACATCGGCTTTTTTATCTATTATATCCTCTATTTCTGCCAGTAAAAACTCTGCATCATCTGGTATGATGCTGTATGAAACCACTTCATGGTGGGACAGGGAATCTTTGATAATCATCCCAGAGATGTCATTTTCTTCATCTTCCTGATATCTTGAATCGCTCAGGGTGATGACCCCTACTTTAACCTTTATGGGTGATTTTTGCCTATGTTCTTCCATACTCTTGCTCATTTGATACACCAGTAAAATTTAGAGATCAACCTATTATTCATTGTTTAACAATAAATATTTGAAGAATTAATTAATAAAAGGATCTAAACTAAATATGTGGATCTAAACTAAAATAGAAGAATAAATTCTTATTTAAATAAAATGGAGTTTGAGGGAAAGCATTGGTCCAATCGGAGGCGGTATATTCCGTTGCGAAAGAATTAAAAGGAGTCTTTAAATGCTCTCCCTCTGATATATTTTTATACTTTAACACATAAAAACCTTTTGTAGCACAAAGGTTTAAAATACCAAAAACCCATTATAGCCTTTATAATCTTAAAGTAAGGAATTATTAGTTAGATACAAAAGATTTATCCTTTCTTAATTCCTTCAAACTTAATATAAAAATTATTTAATTATATAAAATAAATTTAACCTTTTATTATTACTTTAAATAGAAAATAACACATGCGATGGATTTAGATTTATGAGTAAAAAAGTCTTTGTTCTGGATAGTTCAGGGATTATCGGTGGATTTATCTCGGGAGAATTTTCAAATTACACCACCAGTCAGGTGGTAACCGAAATTAGGGATATAAAATCCCAGCTATTTCTCCAGGAAGCTCTGGAAAATAAACAGATAACTATTATGGAACCAGGACCAGAGGATATAAAGGCAGTTGAAGAGGTTATAACCAGATCTGGAGACTTATTGAGGCTATCAGATGTTGATAAGGGAGTAATAGCCTTGGCTGTGTATCTTCGAAGGGATAACCTGTCACCAACTCTGGTTACCGATGACTATTCCATCCAAAACGTGCTCATGATAATGGAAATACCGTTCAAGAGCATACAGACCAGGGGGATTAATGATGTTGTGGGATGGATAAAATTCTGTAAAGGATGCAAAAAAACATACCCTTCCAATTACCAGGAGACTGACTGCGAAATATGTGGATCCCCCATCTCCCGGAAACGAACAAGGAAAATTACCAAATAAAATGAATCATCAGGGAAGACTAATGACAAGCACAGAGGATAGGCAGATGAAAATTGGAATTGTGGTTCACGGACCGGGAATAATTGATACAGGATACGCCCTGAAGATAATAGAAACCATAGATGAATATGGGGAGATTAAATCTAGATTAGGGGGGACTATGGGTAGAACAGCGGTGATTGATGCTAAATTAGAGGATACCATAGATATAAAGCGCAAACTCCTCCCCAGTCAGTCAATCACAGCATTCACTCAGGAGGGGATGGATGTGATTTTCCTCTTAAATTACGGTAAATCGAGTGAAACTGGACATACCTTCGGATATAAGGTAAACAAAAAGAGCAACAATCCCATGCTTATCCAGATAGAAAGGCCTGGAGAAGTAGATGGAAGCGTAGTGTCATGGAGGCCCGAAGTAAATGAGTTTGCCCAGGAACTAGCAGGACGGTTTAATTTGAAATTCCTTAGGGATC
>Ga0255345_1005194_pt1 | contig 13551 bp, 9 predicted proteins | sample wastewater_treat_6_FD_192415 | JGI IMG/M metagenome (GOLD analysis project Ga0255345, IMG submission 192415) | Wastewater microbial communities from Lulu Island WWTP, Vancouver, Canada - plant20 | ecosystem: Engineered > WWTP > Wastewater > Unclassified | place: Canada: Vancouver, British... | reverse complement strand
TTCGTATGTAATGATGATTGAGTAATACCTTGCAATAACGTTACAGATGTTGCAGGAATTGCATCGCGAGCTTCCACTAAACGCATGTCTTTACGCTTCAACTGAGAGTTCTCGTCACGTAAGCGACGAAGCGTAAGAATTTGACCTGCTTTTAAGTTTGGAGAATCACCTGGATCAACAACCACTTTTTTGTCGATGATTTGATCATTTTCCTCACCGAAATCGATTTTGTTAACCGATTCTCTTTCAAGGAAGCGAGTATCACCTGCGTCGTCGATGATTACTTTACGCATCATCTGGCGAACGATTACTTCGAAGTGTTTATCATTGATCTTCACACCTTGCAGACGGTATACCTCTTGAACTTCATTCACAAGATATTCCTGTACTGCTGTAGGCCCTTTGATCGATAAGATATCATTAGGAGTGATAGCACCATCAGAAAGCGGTTGTCCGGCGCGTGTAAAGTCGCTATCCTGTACAAGGATATGCTTACTTAAAGGAACAAGATACTTCTTAACTTCCCCGTCGCGTGCCGTTACTACGATTTCACGATTACCACGTTTGATTCCACCGTAACTTACTACTCCATCGATTTCAGAAACTACCGCAGGATTACTTGGGTTACGAGCCTCGAATAACTCAGTTACACGAGGAAGACCACCGGTGATATCACCTGTACGGCCTAATTGACGAGGAATCTTAACTAAGATTTCACCCGGCTCAATACGAGCGCCTTCATCAACTGTGATGTGAGCACCTACCGGAATGTTATATCCTTTTAAGAAATCTTTACCTGACATTACTTTGATCATAGGGATCTTCGTTTTGTCGCGGCTATCAACTACCACTTTCTCCTGGAATCCGGTTTGTTCATCCGACTCCACTTTATAAGTTACGCCTTCTTCAATATGTTCGAATGCGATTTTACCACCGAATTCAGAAATGATCACGGCGTTGAATGGATCCCACTCGCAAATCAATTGGCCTTTATCAACCACTTGACCTTCTTTAACGAATAAGTGAGAACCGTAAGGTAAGTTGAATGATGCAAGTACCACTTTCGTGTTCTCGTCAACAATTCTCATCTCACCTGAACGTCCGATTACTACTTCAAAATCTTTATCAGCATCTTGTTTTCCGTGTTTGATACTACGTACCTCTTCGAATTCAATAACACCTTTAAATTTCGCTTCAATTTTATTATCAGTTGCACCTTTTGTCGCAACCCCACCGACGTGGAATGTACGGAGTGTTAACTGAGTTCCCGGCTCACCGATCGACTGTGCAGCGATAACTCCTACTGCTTCGCCTCGCTGAACCATACGGCCCGATGCAAGGTTACGTCCGTAGCACTTAGAGCAAACACCTTGTTTCGATTCGCATGTTAATACCGAGCGAATTTCAACCATTTCGATTGGAGATGCTTCAATTGCAGATGCACTGTCTTCGTTGATTTCTTCTCCCGAATAAACAAGCACTTCTGCCGTTTGCGGGTGAATAACATCATGAACAGATACACGACCTAAAATACGATCGTATAAGCTTTCTACAATCTCTTCTCCGTTTTTCAATGCAGTCATTGAAAGTCCGCGTAGCGTACCACAATCTGTTTCATTGATTATAACATCTTGAGCAACGTCAACCAAACGACGTGTTAAGTAACCTGCATCCGCTGTCTTAAGGGCAGTATCGGCAAGACCTTTACGCGCACCGTGGGTTGAGATGAAGTACTCAAGGATTGAAAGACCTTCTTTAAAGTTCGATAAGATTGGGTTCTCGATGATCTCACCGCCTGTTGATCCTGATTTGGATGGCTTCGCCATCAAACCTCTCATACCACCCAACTGACGAATCTGTTCTTTCGATCCACGAGCTCCCGAGTCAAGCATCATGTATACCGCGTTGAAACCTTGCTTATCGCTAGTCAATTGTTTCATCAGCGTATCCGTGATACGTGAGTTAGTACGTGTCCAAATATCGATGATCTGGTTGTAACGCTCGTTGTTGGTAATGAATCCCATGTTATAGTTATTCATCACTTCTTCTACTTCAACGTTAGCTTTTTCGATAAGCTCTTCTTTTTGTGCAGGAATAATTACATCATTCAAGTTGAACGATAATCCTCCACGGAAGGCCATACGGAAACCAAGATCTTTAATGTCATCTAAGAAACGTGCTGTTTCAGCAACTCCAGTTTCTTTCAATACACGTCCGATAATGTCACGTAATGATTTCTTCGTTAATAGTTCATTGATGAATCCTGCTTTACGAGGAACCACTTCATTCACTAAGATACGACCAACTGTTGTTTCGATGATTTGAGGAACCAAAACGCCGTTTTCAAGAACGTTCGTTTTAACTTTCACCCATGCATGTAATTCAACACGTCCTTCGTTATAAGCGATAGTAACTTCTTCTGAATTATAGAAAGTAATTCCTTCACCTTTAACTTTAAGATCGTCGGTCGATTTTTTACCCTTGGTCATGTAATAAAGACCAAGAACCATGTCCTGAGATGGTACCGTAATAGGAGCACCATTCGCAGGGTTAAGGATATTATGAGAAGCCAACATTAACAATTGAGCTTCTAATACTGCTGCATTACCTAAAGGAAGGTGAACCGCCATCTGGTCACCGTCGAAATCGGCGTTGAATGCCGAACAAACTAACGGGTGTAACTGGATTGCTTTTCCTTCGATTAGTTTAGGCTGGAAAGCCTGGATACCCAAACGGTGGAGAGTTGGGGCGCGGTTAAGCATTACAGGATGTCCTTTCAATACATTTTCGAGGATATCCCATACAATCGCATCTTTACGATCAACGATTTTCTTCGCACTCTTCACAGTTTTCACTACACCACGCTCAATCATTTTACGAATGATAAACGGCTTGAATAACTCAGCTGCCATATCTTTCGGTAGACCGCATTCGTGTAATTTCAACTCAGGACCAACAACAATTACGGAACGTGCAGAATAATCGACACGTTTACCTAATAAGTTCTGACGGAAACGACCTTGCTTACCTTTCAATGAATCAGAAAGTGATTTCAATGCACGGTTACTTTCCGTTTTCACTGCATTCACTTTACGACTATTATCGAACAATGAATCTACCGCTTCTTGAAGCATACGCTTCTCGTTACGCAAGATTACTTCCGGTGCTTTGATCTCGATTAATCGTTTCAAACGATTATTACGGATAATTACACGACGGTATAAATCGTTCAAATCGGAAGTCGCGAAACGACCTCCATCCAATGGAACGAGTGGACGTAATTCAGGAGGAATAACAGGAACCACTTTTACGATCATCCACTCAGGACGATTTTCAACGTGACCGTTAGCCTGACGGAAAGCTTCAACAACTTGCAAACGCTTCAAAGCTTCGTTTTTACGTTGCTGAGAAGTTTCGTTGCTTGCTTGGTGACGAAGGTTATAACTTTGTTGATCAAGATCTAAGCGAGATAACAGATCATACAATGCATCTGCACCCATCTTAGCGATGAATTTATTCGGGTCTTTATCATCGAGATGCTGATTATCTTTCGGCAGCGTCTCCATGTGGTTGAGGTATTCTTCCTCAGTAAGGAAGTCGAGGTAATTAACTCCGTCTGCCGCTTTAACTCCGGCTTGGATTACCACGTAACGCTCATAATAAATAATCAAATCAAGTTTTTTGGTAGGAAGACCTAACAAATAACCAATTTTGTTGGGAAGGGATCTGAAATACCAGATATGCGCAACAGGAACGGTAAGGCTGATATGGCCCATACGCTCACGACGCACTTTTTTCTCTGTTACTTCAACGCCGCAACGGTCACAAACGATGCCTTTGTAGCGAATGCGTTTGTACTTACCGCAATGACATTCCCAGTCCTTCACAGGTCCAAATATGCGTTCGCAGAATAATCCATCACGCTCCGGCTTATAAGTACGGTAGTTGATGGTCTCAGGCTTGAGTACTTCTCCGCTTGATTGCTCAAGGATGTACTCAGGACTTGCGAGGCTGATGGTGATTTTTGTGAAGTTGCTTTTTAGCTTCTGTTCTTTTTTTACCGCCATGTGGTTTTTCGGAATGACTTTATAGATAGTCGAGGTATTCGTATAATGAAAGATAGAAGCCGGGAACTTAATCCCGGCCCTTTAATATGATTAATCGAGCGCTATTTTCAAGCAAAGACCACGTAATTCGTGTAACAATACGTTAAACGATTCTGGGATTCCCGGAGGAAGCATGTTATCACCTTTTACGATTGATTCATATGCTTTCGCACGGCCCATTACGTCGTCAGACTTAACGGTCAATAATTCCTGTAGGATGTTTGCAGCACCGAAGGCTTCGATCGCCCAAACCTCCATCTCTCCGAAACGCTGACCTCCGAACTGCGCTTTACCGCCGAGAGGTTGCTGAGTGATGAGTGAGTATGGTCCGATTGAACGGGCATGCATCTTATCGTCTACCATGTGACCAAGTTTCAACATATAGATAATACCTACTGTTGCCGGCTGATGGAAGCGATCTCCAGTACCTCCGTCGTATAGATAAGTCGATCCGAATTTCGGTAATCCCGCTTTAGTAATCCAGCCGTCGATTTCTTCAATCGTAGCTCCGTCGAAAATAGGGGTTGCAAACTTAACACCTAATTTTTGTCCGGCTAATGCAAGTACCGTTTCATAGATCTGACCAAGGTTCATACGCGATGGTACCCCTAGTGGATTCAACACGATATCTACCGGTGTTCCGTCATCTAAGTAAGGCATATCTTCATCACGTACAATACGTGCAACGATACCCTTATTTCCGTGACGACCCGCCATCTTATCTCCAACTTTCAACTTACGCTTCTTAGCGATATAAACTTTCGCTAATTGCATAATTCCTGTAGGTAATTCATCTCCAATTTGGATTTGGAATTTCTTACGTTTGAAAGATGCTATTACTTCATTCGACTTAACGTTATAGTTAGTTAATAGTCGAGTGATTTGCTCGTTTTTCTCTTTATCTGTTGTCCATTTTGTAGGATTCACATTAGGATAATCAAGATCAATCAACATTTTTTGAGTGAACTTAGATCCTTTTGGAATAACTACTTCTTTGAACGCATTAACTACACCTTGAGAAGTTTTTCCGCTTACTAATTCGAATAATTTCTCGATTAATTTCACTTTAACTTCTGCTAATTCTTTGTCTTGTTCAGCATCAAGACGAGCAATCACATTTTTCTCTTCATCGCGAGCTCTTTTATCTTTCACCGCACGAGAGAATAATTTTTTATCGATTACTACACCTTTTACTGAAGGAGGAACTTTCAATGAAGCATCTTTCACGTCACCGGCTTTATCACCGAAGATTGCACGTAAAAGTTTTTCTTCTGGAGAAGGATCTGTTTCACCTTTCGGAGTAATTTTTCCGATAAGGATATCACCTTCTATTACTTCAGCTCCAACACGAATTAATCCATGCTCATCTAATTCACGAGTTGCTTCTTCACTTACGTTAGGAATATCTGCTGTAAGCTCTTCAAGTCCGCGTTTTGTATCACGTACTTCAAGTGAATACTCGTCGATATGTAATGAAGTAAAGATATCTTCACGAACTACACGTTCAGAGATTACGATGGCATCCTCGAAGTTATATCCTTTCCAAGGCATGAACGCTACTTTCATGTTACGTCCTAGAGCAAGCTCTCCGCCTTGTGTTGCATATCCTTCGCAAAGTACTTGTCCAACTTTTACTTTATCACCTTTCTTAACGATAGGCTTCAAGTTGATACAAGTATTCTGATTTGTTTTTTGGAATTTCGTTAATCGGTATACTTTCAAATCATCTTCGAAGCTCACCAATTTTTCCTCGTCGGTACGTACGCAACGGATGTGAATTTCATTCGCATCAACGTATTCTACAGTACCAGCATATTCTGCGTTAATTAAAACGCGACTATCACGAACAACATGTCCTTCGAGACCTGTACCCACGATTGGCGCTTGAGGGCGCAACAATGGAACAGCCTGACGTTGCATGTTCGATCCCATGAGGGCACGGTTCGCATCATCATGTTCAAGGAACGGAATCAACGAAGCTGCGATAGAAGCGATTTGGTTTGGAGCAACGTCCATCAAGTGTAGTTCTTTAGGATCTACAATTGGGAAGTCACCTTCGAAACGAGCTTTTACTTTACCTTCAACGAAGTTTCCATTCTCATCAAGATCGGCATTAGCCTGAGCGATGATTTTAGTATCTTCCTCTTCAGCAGTTAAGTAAATTGGTTCGTTTTCGATATCAATTTTTCCATCATTTACCTTACGGTAAGGAGTAGAAATAAATCCTAGAGTATTGATTTTCGCATAAACGCAAAGCGAAGAAATCAAACCGATATTCGGACCTTCAGGAGTTTCGATAGTACACAAACGACCGTAGTGCGTATAGTGAACGTCACGAACCTCGAAACCTGCTCTTTCACGACTCAAACCGCCGGGCCCTAGGGCTGAAAGACGACGCTTATGCGTGATCTCTGCAAGCGGATTTGTTTGGTCCATGAACTGGCTCAACTGATTAGTACCGAAGAATGAATTAATAACACTCGATAACGTTTTCGCGTTAATCAAATCGGCCGGAGTAAACACCTCGTTATCGCGAACATTCATACGTTCACGGATAGTACGAGCCATACGCGCTAAACCTACACCAAACTGAGCATATAACTGCTCACCTACTGTACGCACGCGACGATTACTCAAGTGATCGATATCATCAACGATAGCTTTCGCGTTAATTAATTCGATAAGGAATTTAATGATTTGGATAATATCCTCTTTCGTAAGAACCTTCGTGTCTTCGCTGATATCCAAACGAAGTTTACGGTTCATACGATAGCGGCCTACTTCACCTAAATCGTATCTTTTATCTGAGAAGAATAATTTGTCGATAATACCACGAGCTGTTTCCTCATCAGGTGGCTCGGCATTACGCAACTGGCGATAGATATGCTCAACCGCTTCCTTCTCAGAGTTAGAAGTATCTTTTTGTAATGTATTATAAATGATAGCATAGTCGTTAGTGTTAGCATCTTCCTTATGAAGGATGATAGATTTAACACCAGCGTCTACGATCACATCGATATGCTCATCTTGTAATATAGTTTCGCGCTCAAGAATAACTTCGTTACGCTCGATAGACACCACTTCACCGGTATCCTCATCAACGAAATCTTCTAGCCAGCTTTTAAGAACCCTAGCAGCAAGGCGACGATTAACTACTTTTTTAAGACCGGCTTTACTTACTTTCACCTCATCAGCCAGACCGAAAATCTCTAAGATTTCCTTATCTGTTTGATATCCGATAGCACGTAATAAAGTTGTAACCGGGAATTTTTTCTTACGGTCGATATAAGCATACATGACATTGTTGATGTCGGTAGCGAATTCGATCCATGATCCTTTAAAAGGAATTACACGCGCAGAGTACAATTTTGTACCATTAGCGTGGCGACTTTGTCCGAAGAAAACGCCCGGAGAACGGTGAAGCTGTGATACTACCACACGCTCAGCACCATTAATCACAAACGTTCCTTTAGGCGTCATATAAGGGATAGTTCCCAGATAAACGTCTTGAACAATAGTTTCAAAATCTTCGTGTTCAGGGTCTGTACAATACAGTTTCAGCTTTGCCTTAAGCGGAACACTGTGAGTAAGACCTCTTTCGATACACTCTTCGATAGAATAACGAGGAGGATCTACGAAGTAATCGAGGAACTCCAATACGAAATTGTTACGTGAATCCGTAATTGGGAAGTTCTCACTGAAAACCTTATAAAGACCCTCTTGGGTACGGTTATCAGCCGTAGTTTCTAACTGGAAGAAATCTTTAAATGACTTCAACTGAATCTCCAAGAAATCCGGATATTCATATGGGTTTTTACTCTTACTGAAATTGATACGGTTGGCTGCCGTCTTCTCTGTAGTGAGACTGGTTTTGGTAGTCAAGGCGAAGGAGTTTTAGTGTTATAATAACAACCGTTCGAAATAAACTGATTTTCAACAGTTTATAAAATGGTATAGACCTGCACCACCTAAAAGGTGGAGCAGGTCTATTAAGTGCCTGTAAATCAATTACTTGATTTCAACTTCTGCACCAGCTTCAGTTAACTGAGCTTTTAATGCATTAGCTTCATCTTTAGATACACCTTCTTTCATTGGTTTCGGTGCACCGTCTACTAAATCTTTAGCTTCTTTCAAACCTAAACCTGTAAGATCTTTCACAAGTTTAACGATTGCTAATTTATTTGCACCAGCGCTTTTAAGAATAACATCGAATGATGTTTGCTCTTCAGCAGCAGGAGCACCTGCACCAGCAGGAGCTGCCATAGCTACTGCAGCAGCTGCAGGCTCGATACCATATTCATCTTTAAGGATCTGAGCAAGTTCTTGAACTTCTTTAACAGTAAGGTTAACTAACTGATCAGCGAATGCTTTCAAATCTGCCATTGTATTTTATTTTTTAAGGGGATTTCTAATGAACTATTTTGTTGTTTTTGATTTGGATAGATTAAGCAGCTAATATTAAGCAGCACGCTCTTCCAGCGTTTTGAGGATACCTGCAATTTTGCCACCCTGACCTTTGAGGCCTGAGATAACGTTTTGTGCAGGTGACTGAAGAAGGCCGATGATATCGCCGATGAGTTCGTTTTTCGACTTCAACGCAGCTAGAGAATCTAGTTGGTTATCGCCTACGTATACTCCACCGTCGATTGATGCAGCTTTCAAGACAGGTCTATCGCTCTCTTTGCGGAAATCTTTGATCAATTTCGCAGGAACGTTAGGGATTTCTGCAACCATGATGGCTGAAGAACCTTTCATTGCAGGGATCATATCGCTATAATCACCTTCAATACGCTCTAATGCTTTTTTGATCAGGGAATTCTTCGCAACTCTCAATTGCACTTGTCTGTTAAAGCACAGACGACGCAATTTACTAGTCTTTTCTGAGTTCAGCGTACCGATATCAGTAATGTAGAAACTACCTGTGCTTGACAAGGCTTCTACTAACTCATCGATAATCTGGTTCTTTTCTTCTCTGGTCATTTGACGTTACGAATTAATAATAATAATTACCCGTGATTAGATCGATTTAGAATCGACTGCAATTCCGGGGCTCATTGTACTGCTGATTGAGATACTTTTCATATAAGTACCTTTTGCTGCAGACGGTTTGAGCTTTACGATGGTAGAGAGTAGTTCGTGAGCATTATCGGATAACTTCTGAGCATCAAAAGATACTTTACCGATAGACGCGTGGATGATACCAGTTTTGTCTACCTTGAAGTCAATCTTACCCGCTTTTACCTCTGTAACAGCTTTTCCAACTTCGTTGGTTACTGTGCCGGTTTTTGGATTCGGCATGAGGTTACGCGGTCCCAGGATTTTACCCAACTTTCCTACTTTAGCCATTACGCTAGGCATAGTGATGATGATATCAACATCTGTCCAGCCACCTTCAATTTTCTGGATATATTCATCCAATCCAACAAAGTCAGCGCCGGCATCTTTAGCCTCCTGCTCTTTGTCCGGTGTACACAATACGAGTACACGAACCGTTTTTCCTGTTCCGTGCGGAAGTGTCACGATACCACGAACCATTTGATTCGCTTTACGTGGATCTACTCCTAAACGCACTGAAAGGTCAACAGAGGCATCGAATTTCGTGTAAGAAATTTCTTTCACAAGCTTCGAAGCTTCTTGCAGGGTATAAGCCTTATTCGGGTCTACCTTTGCATAAGCCACCTTCTGGTTCTTAGTTAACTTAGCCATTTTGAGATTCTGAGATTTAATTTGTTTGAGTATCGGATCACGGGAAGCAGCGAGCGATTCTCGATACTACATGAGGGTTATTTTACTGAGCCCAAGGTGCATCGCCTGTTACATTGATACCTGCACTACGAGCAGATCCTGCAACCATTTTCATTGCAGATTCTAGAGTGAAGCAATTCATGTCGACCATTTTGGCCTCAGCGATTTGTTTTACCTGGTCCCAGCTAACTGATCCAACTTTCTTACGGTTAGATTCAGCTGAACCTTTTTGAATTTTCGCAGCTTCCATTAATTGAATGAAAACTGGAGGAGTTTTGATGATAAAATCGAAAGACTTATCAACGTAAACTGTAATGATTACTGGTAATACCTGTCCGGCTTTATCTTGAGTTCTTGCATTGAATTGCTTGCAAAACTCCATGATATTAACCCCTTTCGCTCCTAATGCAGGACCGATTGGAGGAGCCGGATTGGCAGCACCACCTTTCACTTGTAGTTTAATTAGTGCGCCTATTTCCTTAGCCATTTGATTCTTTTATTTAATTATATGAACGATTGTTTTCGGTGGAGAACCTCTTGTTAAAAGTGTGGAAGCACCATCGTAACAAGAGCACTGATGAACAATTACGCTTCTTTTTCTACTTGCATGTAACTTAACTCTAATGGCGTCTTTCTTCCGAAAATTTTCACCATTACTTTCAATTTCTTCTTCTCTTCGTTTACTTCTTCAATAATACCTGAGAAACTATTGAAAGGACCATCAGTTACTTTTACTGTTTCTCCAACAACATAAGGTATATTAATCACCTCTTCGCTGTCGGCCAATTCATCTACTTTACCTAAAATACGATTTACCTCTGAAACTCTTAATGGTGCAGGTGCTGCGCCCTTTGCTCCTAAGAATCCAATTACTCCCGTAGTATTTTCAATGATATGTGGAACCTCTCCGATTAAATTGGCTTCAATCAAAATATAGCCCGGATAGAAACTTCTTTCCTTACTAACTTTCTTACCATCTTTAATTTGGTAGTACTTTTCCATTGGAATAAGTACCTGTGAAATGTAATCAGAAAGTCCTGCACGGATGATCTCGGATTCAAGGTATTGTTTCACCTTTTTCTCTTGACCACTTACCGCACGGATTACATACCACTTCTTACCGTTTGTAGACTCAGACATGATTCTTAAGCGAACAAGTTATACATTAAGTTCAATGAACCTTGGAATAACATATCGATAAAGAATATGACGATCCCGAATAAAAGTGTAGCAACAAGAACTACTAGTGAACTGCTTTGAAGTTCATTCCATGTAGGCCATGAAACCTTATTCATTAATTCATTGTATGAATCCTGCATGTAAGCGCGTATTCTTTGCATAGCTATACCGGTTTTAAAGATTCTGGTAATCTAATGTTAGCACGGGTGGAGAGACTCGAACTCCCAGCCAACGGTTTTGGAGACCGCTACTCTACCAATTGAGCTACACCCGTAGTTTTTTATTGTTACTCCTTCCCTACTAGATCTTACTGTCTATTTACGGTTTTGTAACTCACTCATTATAACAGCTCACTTTCATGATAAATCCCGATAAACTTTTAGGCTTCAGCTACCGGAATTTTTACTGTTTTGATTTATTCAATGAACTCCTTAATCTCTATTTAAAGAGCGTTTTCACCCTCTTTTACTTCAAAATTAAGCTCACTTTTTAAATAGGCGCGTCCCGACCATTAGATCGGGACACACCTAAATAATTAGTATGTTATTAAGAAATGATCTCAGTAACCTGACCAGCACCTACTGTACGGCCACCTTCGCGAATCGCGAAACGTAAACCTTTATCCATAGCTACCGGTTGAATTAATTCAACTGTGATAGTTACGTTATCACCAGGCATAACCATTTCACGTCCTTCAGGTAAAGTAATTTCTCCTGTTACGTCAGTTGTACGTAAGTAGAACTGTGGACGATATTTTTGGTGGAAAGGAGTGTGACGACCACCTTCTTCTTTCTTCAATACATAGATCTCAGCTTTGAACTTCATGTGAGGTGTAATTGAACCTGGTTTTGCGATTACCATACCACGACGGATATCAGTTTTCTCAATACCACGTAACAATAAACCTACGTTATCTCCAGCTTCTCCACGATCAAGGATCTTACGGAACATCTCAACACCTGTACAAGTTGAAGTTAACTTCTCAGGTTGCATTCCGATGATTTCAACTGGATCATTTGAGTTGATAACTCCACGCTCGATACGTCCTGTAGCTACTGTTCCACGACCTGTGATTGAGAACACGTCTTCAACCGGCATAAGGAAAGGTAGATCAACTTGACGAGGAGGGATTGGAATATAAGTATCAACCGCTTCCATTAATTCAAGGATTTTCGGCATCCAAGTAGCATCAAGGTTTAATCCACCTAATGCAGATCCACGGATGATTGGTGTGTTATCACCATCGTACTCATAGAATGAAAGCAACTCACGGATTTCCATTTCAACTAAGTCAAGTAATTCCGGATCGTCAACCATGTCCACTTTGTTCATGAACACAACGATTTTAGGAACACCTACCTGACGAGCTAAAAGGATATGCTCACGAGTTTGTGGCATTGGACCATCTGTCGCAGCAACCACTAGGATTGCACCGTCCATCTGAGCAGCACCAGTTACCATGTTCTTAACGTAGTCGGCGTGACCTGGACAGTCAACGTGAGCATAGTGACGGTTTCCCGTTTGGTACTCTACGTGCGCTGTGTTAATTGTAATACCACGCTCTTTCTCTTCAGGAGCGTTATCGATAGAGGCGAAATCCCTCTTCTCTGCAAGACCTGATTGAGCAAGTACGTTGGTAATTGCAGCGGTCAGAGTGGTCTTACCGTGGTCTACGTGACCGATCGTTCCGATGTTAACGTGCGGTTTGGAGCGATCAAATTTCTCTTTTGCCATTTTATTAAAGGTGTTATTAGTATTTAATTTATTTAAAGATTCGAGTTGCGAGCCAATGACCAGGATCGAACTGGTGACCTCATCCTTACCATGGATGTGCTCTACCGACTGAGCTACATTGGCATGAATTTGCGTTGAACGGCTGAGGTCAATCAGACCGAAAGGGTCGCAAAATTAAAGAATTTATCTCTAATTCCACCACCCGGTCAACAATTTATTTTACTTTGGAGCGGAAGACCGGGCTCGAACCGGCCACCCTCAGCTTGGAAGGCTGATGCTCTACCAAATGAGCTACTTCCGCTTATATTTAATTGTGTCAATCTTCACTAACTAACTCTTTTTCACTTCCTTACGCCTCCGACACAACCTTATTCAAAGAACTTTGGCGCCGAAGCGCCTCTCATAAATCATCCCGACCTTCGGGATTTTTGTGGGGAGAACAGGATTCGAACCTGTGAAGACGTATGTCAACAGATTTACAGTCTGTCCTCGTTGGCCGCTTGAGTATCTCCCCTATGCCATTTTCAGAATCAGTAAACCTTTTGGCCCCAAAGCAGAAACGGGATTCAAGAAACCCGAAAACTCCCGCTACGGAAACCTGTTAAGCCAACTCTAAATTTTTTAGAGCCGATGGAGGGATTCGAACCCCCGACCTACTGATTACAAATCAGTAGCTCTGACCAGCTGAGCTACATCGGCTTGATATTCAAGGAACTATATAGATACCCCGAAAAAGGGACTGCAAATGTAGTGAATGATTTGACTGAAACAAGCGGCAAGCAAAAAA
>Ga0255345_1005193_pt1 | contig 13551 bp, 9 predicted proteins | sample wastewater_treat_6_FD_192415 | JGI IMG/M metagenome (GOLD analysis project Ga0255345, IMG submission 192415) | Wastewater microbial communities from Lulu Island WWTP, Vancouver, Canada - plant20 | ecosystem: Engineered > WWTP > Wastewater > Unclassified | place: Canada: Vancouver, British... | reverse complement strand
GATTTGTCAGTGATAGGAATAACAATGAATGTGGAATTTGTACAGAATGTTCAATCCGCAATTATGGGAGGTTACAAAGGAGGACATATCACAGGAATTACTTATGATTCTTTTGATATAGACGGAGCATATAGATATTTGCATTCTGATTCTGTCGGTGCAGGCGGGAACTTAACTTGGTATAGTAATCCTAAGATGGATGAATTACTGGAAAAAACCAGAACTGAAATGGATCCGGTTAAGCGTGCACAGGTTGTAAGTGATATACAGGATCTTCTATATGAAGATGTACCGATGGTACCTTTATTCGCAAGAATATCCACATCTGGTTATGTAAAAGGAACCCAAGGGTATAGACCAGCTCCTAACGAGGTGGATGTGTTGGTAAACACATATGTTGAAATTCAAGAATAATATCCCCGATGTAACAGTGCTGTTCCTATAAGGGGCAGCACTGTTTTGAAAAGTAGTATTGGACTGACATAGAACTAATGAACAGGTTTATTTTAATAATATTTTATTGATTGTCTCTACTTTATTGCGGGAGTAGATTAAATAAACAGGTCTAATTTTAAAAGGTGGTGGTGTATTATGTTAAAATATATTATTAAACGTGGACTACAGTTAATACCAGTTATTATTGGTGCTTCAGCTATTATATTTTTTATAATTAGCATGAGCGACAATGATCCGGTCATAATGCTTTTGGCGGATACGAACCCTACGCCTGAACAAATTGAGCTAAAAAGACAGGAGTTAGGTTTAGACAAACCTCTTGTTATACAGTTTGCTAACTATATGAAGGGATTTTTGACTGGTGATCTTGGTAATTCCTATAGTACAGGGAGACCTGTATTTAAAGAATATATGGCACGATTGCCGGCAACAATAAAACTGGCATTTTGGGCTTTGATTGCTTCAGTGATTGTATCAATACCAATTGGTATTATATCAGCAGTTAAGCAATATTCCTTTTTTGATAATTTTGGAATGAGTTTTGCATTGTTAGGTGTCTCAATACCTAATTTTTGGCTCGGTTTAATGCTTATTCTGCTGTTTGCAGTTAATCTTGGATGGCTACCTTCGGGCGGTTCCGGTGGATTTAAGTATATTATTTTACCTGCAATAACGTTAGGCAGTGGTCAGTCAGGTCTTGCATTACGCATGACTCGTTCTAGTATGCTAGAGGTAATACGACAGGATTATATACGTACTGCTCGCGCAAAAGGGCTTGCGGAAAAGTCTGTTATCATAAAACATGCATTAAAAAATGCCTTAATACCTATAATAACAGTTCTTGGGTCTCAGTTTGGCCATGCTTTAGGCGGAGCAATGGTAGTTGAAACTATTTTTTCATGGCCGGGAGTAGGACGTCTAATGATTGATGCCATAAATAAGTATGATCGTCCGACTGTTATAGGCTGTGTAATTATGTTATGTATTATGATTTCAATTATAAATCTATTTATAGATATTCTATATGCATTTATAGATCCACGTGTTAGAACAGAATATACAGCAAATTGAAATAAGGAGGCGAAACGTTATGGCACAATTATATGTACAAACAGATAACGAAACAGTTTTGCAGAAACGAAAAAGAATATCTAAAGCAGCTGAGACGTGGATAAGATTTAGTAAAAGCAAGTCTGCCATTGTGGGTATGATAGTGTTTTGTTTATTATTATTGGTAGCCTTGTTTGCCGGAATTCTTGTAGATTATGAAGAGGATGTGATAATGGTCAATCTTCCTGAGAGGCTAAAAGCACCAAGTGCAGAATATCCTTTGGGTACTGATGGATTAGGAAGAGATATTTTAGCCAGGATGATTTACGGCACACGAATATCCCTTGGTATTGCTTTAGCATCAGTTGTTTTTCAAGTTATAGTAGGTACTCTTATAGGTGCAACGGCAGGTTTCTACGGTGGGAAGGTTGACAATGTTTTGATGCGAATAAATGATGTTTTTGCAGCCATACCCAACCTTTTGATGGCAATAACCATTGCAACTGCACTTGGACATAGCATTATTAATATGATTATAGCGATTGGGATTTCAGGTACTCCGGCATTAGCAAGAATTGTACGAGCTACTGTTATGACAGTAAAAAATCAAGAATTTGTGGAGGCTGGACGTGCATTGGGTGGTAATGACAAGCAAATAATTATTTTTCATCTGATTCCAAACTGTATTGCGCCAATAATTGTTCAAGGCACACTGAGAATTGCTGCAGCAATTCTGGCAACTTCGAGCTTGAGCTTTCTTGGAATAGGTATTAAACCACCCACACCTGAATGGGGCAATATGCTCTCGGCCGGACGTGAATTTTTGCGTAATGCTCCACATATCACTGTTATCCCCGGTATATTTATCATCATTACTATTTTATCTATCAATCTGATGGGTGATGGATTACGTGATGCCCTTGACCCTAAATTAAAAAGATAATGCTATGAGGAGGTAGACCATGACTGCAAAAAATGATTTGGTTCTAGATATTAGTGATTTAGTAGTCCATTATGAAACCATGGAAGGCACTGTAAAAGCACTTAACGGCGTTAATATGAAAATAGAGCATGGACGTACATTAGGTCTTGTAGGGGAGACAGGTGCCGGAAAAACAACTACTGCTCTTTCAATTATGCGTCTTATACCCGACCCACCGGGAATTATAAAGAGTGGAAAAATAATGTTTGAAGGTAATGATATCCTAAAACTTCCTGAGAGCAAAATACGTGAATTACGGGGTAGCAAAATTTCCATGATATTTCAAGATCCAATGACTAGTTTGAATCCCGTTATAACAGTAGGAGAGCAAATAGCTGAGGTGTATAGAGTACATGAAACCATCTCAATCAAGCAAGCGGAGGAGAAAGCAAACGAAATGCTTGAATTGGTTGGTATTCCCAGTCAACGTTCATGCGAATACCCCCACCAGTTCTCAGGTGGTATGCGCCAGCGTGTTATGATTGCAATTGCGCTTGCTTGCAACCCTAAATTATTAATTGCCGATGAGCCTACAACTGCTCTTGATGTAACAATACAATCTCAGGTTCTTGATTTAATGAAAGAATTAATAAAAAAACTTGATATGTCTATGATTATGATAACTCATGACTTAGGTATTGTTGCCGAAGTATGTGACGAGGTAATGGTTATGTATGCAGGAAGAATAATAGAACAAGGTAGTGTTAGAAATGTTTTTAAGAATACTTTACATCCATATACAGAGGGACTTTTTAATTCATTACCTAGCATTCATAATGAAAAAGAAAGGCTTAAGCCTATTCCCGGTCTAATGCCTGACCCTATAGAGTTACCGTTAGGTTGTGCATTTGCACCTAGATGTTCTTACGCTGACGAACGTTGTAATAAAGGAATTCCTGAGATACGAAATTATGATACTCATAGCGTTGCTTGCTACGCCTATGATCGCCCTGGATTTAAGCTCAGAGGGAGGAATTAAAAATGGCTGAAGAATTAATTCGCGTTGAAAACTTGAAAAAGCATTTTAAAACAAAATACGGTTTATTATATGCTGTTGATGGTATAGACTTCTCAATAGAAAAAGGAAAAACCCTTGGGCTGGTGGGAGAATCGGGATGCGGAAAATCAACAACAGGCAGACTGATTATGCGTCTAATAGATTCAACCGGAGGTAAGATTATTTTTGAAGAACAAGATATAACCCATATTAAGGGAAATGAAATGCATGAATTGCGCCGTGAAATTCAGATGATTTTTCAAGATCCTTTCGGATCATTAAATCCGAGGAAGTCGGTCTATGAGCTTATAAATGAGCCTTTACGTTGGTATAATGTTTGTAAGAGCAAAGCTGAAGAGAAAGAAAAGATAGAAAGTCTAATGGAGACTGTTGGTCTTGCACAACGTTTTATCAATACCTATCCTCATGAACTTGATGGTGGGCGCCGTCAGCGAATTGGCGTTGCACGAGCCCTTGCACTTGATCCTAAGTTAATAGTTTGCGATGAACCTGTATCTGCATTGGATGTTTCAATACAGGCGCAAATCCTTAACTTACTCCAAGATCTGCAACAGGAGAGAGGACTGACATTTTTGTTTATCACACATGATTTAGCGGTAGTTAATCATTTATCTGACGATGTTGCTGTTATGTATCTTGGTAAGCTTGTTGAAAAAGCTCCTGTTAATGAGATATTTAGTAATCCTCTACATCCATACACGCAGGCTTTATTTTCAGCCATTCCAAGTATAGACGTAGATAATAAGCGTGAGCGGATATTGCTTAAGGGAGAAATATCATCACCGATTAATCCGCCAAATGAATGTCGTTTTGCTAAACGGTGTATTTATGTACAGGATATCTGTCGGCAAAAAGAGCCTGAACTGCGTGAAGTTTCACCGGGACATTTTCTATCATGTGCAGTCAAATAAATTATTAACGACTATATCCTGAAACTTGTTAGAATGATTAAGGTTATAGTTGTATAATGAGAGCGAGTTCTATCATAATTAGGAGAGCGCTCTTTTTATAAGGAAGAGTTTTACATAAAAAAATCAGAAAGAGATGAATTTACATGAGCAAGGACAATTTATTGTCTAAAGTGGTTAATAGAGCAAAAAAAACATTTAGTTCTTTAAAACATATGGAATTCAGATATTTTTGGTTTGGACAAATTATATCATGGACTGGTACCTGGATTCAGCGTACTGCCCAGGTCTGGCTTGCCTATACATTGACTAACTCCCCCTTTGCATTAGGATTGCTTGGAGTATTTCAGTTTGTACCAATGCTGTTATTTTCTTTATTTGCAGGAATAATAGTAGACAGGTTTTCTAAGAAGAAGCTTATAGTAATTACACAGATTGGGTTTATAATCCAGGCCTTTACCTTATTTTTATTATCATGGTCAGGTTACGTGGAGTTCTGGCATGTCTTAGTTTTAACTGCAGTATTCGGATGCTTGCAGACGGTAGATATACCTGCTCGTCAATCATGGTATATTGACCTGGTGGGGAAAACTGATCTTCCTAATGCAATATCTCTTAACAGTACAGTAACCCAGATGGCTAAATTTACAGGTCCTATGTTAGCAGGGATTATTATGGCAAAATATGATATAGCAATTTGTTTTTTAGTAAATAGTGTTAGTACTTTTACAGTATTAATAAGTCTTTTCTTTATTAAATCTCAGGGAAGTCCTAAATCTAAAGACCAAAAGGGTGTTGGAAGGGATATTCAAGAAGGGCTTAAACATATAATTGGAAATGTTAGACTTAGAACAACCCTTTTGATAATGGCCATATTTTGTACATTCGCAATGAATACACAGGTCATAATTCCAGTTTTTGCAGATACTGTTCTGCAACTTGGTGTTGACGGATATACTATATTATTATCAACAACCGGTATTGGAGCATTCACCGGTGCACTCTATATGGCAAATAGAGCAGGTAGTGTAAACAGCAAACAAATTGTTATAGATACAGTGATTATGTCGGTTTTGCACATTAGTGTAGCTTTTGTCAAATCTTATCTTCTAAGCATCGTATTAATGTTTATGCTCGGGTTTTTCAGCATTACATTTCTTAATATGTCTAATGCGATTATCCAAACGAACACTTCTGATTCCTATAGAGGTCGGGTAATGAGCGTATATACTCTAGTTAATCAGGGTTCCCATCCTCTAGGCAATGCTTTTGCAGGAACAATTATGGAGTATTACGGAGCTAAAATGGGCTTTGCAGGATGTGGAGTAATAGTCTTGGGCTTAACAGGTATTCTGCTTTTCTTAACACCAATGTTTATCAATACCGGTTACAACAATAAAAATTACAGCCGTTAATTCCATTAGTAATATTTGAGATTGTTTTTTGCCAAATTTTTATTGTTTATTTGCATTTTTTGTGATACCATCAAAAAATAATTTGGGTATATCAAATAATCAATATATAGAAAGGAATGGATTGAAAAAGTGGAAGTAATTATCAAAAATAATTATGAGGAAATAAGTAAATTGGCAGCAGATTATTTAATTAATACGGTTAAAGCCAAAAATAATGCTATCTTAGGACTTCCTACCGGTTCAACACCGATTGGCATGTATCAAGAAGTAATTAATCGGTACAAAGACAACATTTCATTTCAAAATGTGCGAACATTTAATTTGGATGAATATGTAGGACTAGATAAATCAAACATAAACAGCTACAGATATTTTATGGATGAAAATTTGTTTTCTCATATAGATATAAAAGAAGAGAATATTCATATTCCAAATGGTGTTGCAAGGGATATTGAGAAGGAATGCATAAATTATGAAAATTTATTAAAAACAACTGGACAGATGGATATAATGTATCTTGGAATAGGACATAACGGACATATCGGTTTTAACGAGCCGGATGAATTTTTTGAGCCCTATACTCATATCGTAAAACTTACTGAAGATACTATAGAATCTAATAAAAGATTTTTCGATAATATTGAAAGTGTGCCTCAGACTGCAATAACCATGGGTATTAAAACAATTATGTCCGCAAAGAAAATAATACTTCTGGCTTCGGGAGAGTCAAAGGCTGAAGCAATATTAAAAACAGTAAAAGGAAAAATCACTCCCCGGGTTCCGGCTTCCATATTACAGCTTCATAATGACGTAACATTGATAATTGACAAGGATGCTGCAAAATTCTTGTAAGTTATTATCTTTAACAAACAATATTAATCTAAGAATTTTTAAGTGCACCTCAAATGATTAGTCAATTGAAGGTGCATTTTATATATAGAGTTAATGCGCAGTTAATTAAAAATAGACGTGTAATATTCTTAATATAAAATTAATTTATTATTTATGTTAATAATAAGGCAAATGTGGTATAATATATGTAGTAATTATCAGGAGTAAAAATGTTTAATATAGAGGAAGAATTAAAGAAACTGCCAGATAGCCCCGGTGTTTACCAGATGAAAAATGCTTTTGGTGAAATAATATATGTGGGCAAGGCTAAAAATTTAAAAAAGAGGGTCAGACAATATTTTCAGTCTAAAAATCATATACCTAAAATTCAGGCTATGATAAAAAATATTTATGAGTTTGAATATATTATTACGGACAATGAAGTTGAAGCTCTGATTCTGGAAGCAAATTATATAAAAAAATACAGACCTAAATACAATACTCTTTTAAGAGATGATAAGCAATATCCGTATATTAAAATATCTGTTCAAGAAAGATACCCAAGAATTTATAAGGTCAGAGAAGTAAAAAAAGATGGGGCAAAATATTTCGGACCCTATCCGAGTGCTTATGCCGTAAATGAAATAATAGATATTATAGGAAACTTATACAAGCTTAGAAAATGCTCTTTAAAACTTGACGGTACAAAGAAAAGCCAAAGACCATGCGTATATTATCATATAAACAGGTGTACCGCACCCTGTAGTGGAAACGTTGACATAAAAGAATACAGCCAAGAAGTAAATAAAGCAACAGCTCTATTGACAGGCAGTGAAGGCATTATTAAATCGTTAAACGAAAAAATGATTGAAGCTTCAGAAAATATGGAATACGAAGAAGCTGCCAAATATAGAGACCAGATTAAGGCTCTTGAAGTAATTTCAGAAAAACAAAAAGTTGTTTCTCAAGCAGGAATAGACCAAGATGTTATAGGAAGCGCAATTGGTATTGATGAGGCCTGCATACAGATTTTCTTCATTCGAAACGGTAAAATTATAGGCAGCGAGCATTATTTGCTTACGAATATAGAAAATGAAACAAGGGAACAAATTATCAGCTCATTTTTAACACAATTCTATACAGGTACAGTATATATTCCAAAAGAGATATATATAGAAACCAAAATAGAAGATATGGAGGTTTTTGAAAAACTCTTGTCCCAAAAAAGAGGAAACAAGGTTACTTTAAAAGTTCCGGTTAAAGGCGAAAAGAGCATGCTTATTAAAATGATAAAGAAAAATGCTCTTGAAATATTAGAAAAGGGAAGCAGGAGAATAAAGAAGAATATTGATGAAGGCATGGAGGCAATCAAAGAGCTGAGTAATGTTTTAAATTTGGATAAAACTCCCGAAAGGATTGAAGCTTATGATATTTCGAATATACAAGGAGTTGAATCTGTAGGCTCCATGGTTGTTTTTGAAAACGGAATTCCCAATAAAAGCAATTACCGTCGTTTCAAAATAAAGACAGTAGAGGGACCAAATGACTATAAAAGTTTGGAAGAAGTATTGGAAAGAAGAATTAACAGAGGGTTAGGAGATGGCAAGCAAGGTTTCAACAAAATGCCCGACTTAATTTTAATTGACGGCGGAAAGGGACAAACAAATATTGCAGAAGAAGTAATAAGTAATTTTGGTTTAAGTATTCCTGTTTGCGGTATGATTAAGGATGACAAACATACAACTAAAGGATTAATATATAAAAACAAGGAAATTGAACTCAGAAAGACCGATATAGTTTATAAATTAATTTACAGGATTCAGGAAGAAGCTCATAGATTTGCAATTGAGTACCACAGGAATTTAAGGGACAAGACACTGTTTAAATCAGAGCTTGATAATATTAAAAATATCGGAGAAAAAAGAAAAATTAATTTACTCAAAAAATTCGGCTCAATTGAAAATATTAAAACTAAAAGTATTAATGATCTTTTGTCGGTACCCGGAATGAATACTGTAGCGGCAGAATCGGTTTACAATTATTTTCACAAGGAAAAAAACTAGTCATTAGATTATGATTACTTAATATAGAGGGATGGTACAATATGCAGTATGTAAAACTTGAAGATTTAGTCAGTTACACGGGAATAGAACCGGTTTATTATCCTGAGGATGTTCAATCCAGAATATATACACCTGATATAGTAAGGCCGGGTCTTCAAATGGCAGGATATTTTGAATGGTTTTCCTTTGAGAGAGTTCAAGTAATGGGAAAAGCAGAAATTTTATATATCGAAACATTGGATGAAGAAGTAAAAAAAGAAAGACTGGACAAATTTTTCAGCTTTCCTATACCGGCATTAATTGTGGCAAATGAAATGGAAGTTGATGATCTTATTATTTATTATGCGAAAAAATATAAAAGACCTGTTTTTAAATCTAATGAGAGAACAGATAAATTAGTTAATATAATGATTAACTTCCTTGAAGAAGAATTGGCTGAAGAAACAACTTTGCACGGTGTTTGCTTGGAAGTATTCGGGGTTGGGGTATTATTAAGGGGGAAAAGCAGTGTCGGCAAAAGCGAAACAGCCTTAGAGCTGATAAACAGGGGGCACAGACTTGTGGCTGATGATGCGGTAATAATAAAAAAGGTTGAGGGAGGGCTTAAAGCAACCTGCCCTGAATTAACCAGACACTTAATGGAAATAAGGGGTATAGGAATACTTGATATTCAGCATTTGTTTGGCGTAGGCTCCATCAGGATTGAGCAGTTTGTAGAATTGGTGGTTGATTTGGAAGAGTGGGATGAAAACAAGGAATATGACAGAATCGGCAAGGATGAAGAGTATACGGAAATATTAGGTGTTAAGGTATCTACGGTTATTATACCGGTCAGACCGGGAAGAAATACATCAGCTATTATTGAAATAGCTGCCAAAAATTACAGACAGAAACTTCTTGGTTTTAATCCTCTTGATACTTACAATAAAAAATTTCGAAATATGATTCGGTAAAAATGCAACTTTATTTTTTAGTGTTGCATTAAATAATTATTTAAGATATAATTTAAGAGTATTGGTAAAATGACAATATTTTGGTTACAATTAAAAATAAATTTATAGGAGGATACAAATGTCAAAAGTTATGAAAACTATGGACGGAAATACCGCTGCAGCATATATTTCATATGCATTTACCGAAGTCGCGGCCATCTTCCCCATAACACCTTCATCACCAATGCCTGAGCTTATTGACGAATGGGCGGCACATGGTCAGAAAAACATTTTTGGACAGACAGTAAGAGTAACCGAGCTTGAATCAGAAGCAGGCGCTGCGGGTGCTGTTCACGGCTCATTGCAAGCAGGAGCATTAACATCAACCTACACTGCTTCACAAGGACTACTTTTAATGATTCCAAACATGTATAAAATTGCAGGAGAATTGCTTCCCGGAGTATTCCACGTTACAGCAAGAGCGGTAGCTGGTCACGCCTTATCAATATTCGGGGACCATTCAGATGTTATGGCTGCAAGACAAACAGGTTTTGCACTCTTAGCGTCTGGAAGCGTACAGGAAGTAATGGATATTTCTGCAGTAGCACATCTTACTGCTATTAAATCAAGGGTACCTTTTTTGAATTTCTTTGATGGATTCAGAACATCCCATGAAATCCAAAAAATTGAAGTAATTGATTATGAAGATTTAGCTAAATTAGTGGACATGGATGCTGTTGATGAATTCAGAAAAAGAGCTCTAAATCCTGAGCATCCTGTTACAAGAGGAACCGCTCAAAATCCGGATATTTTCTTCCAGGCAAAGGAAGCTTCAAACAAATATTACGAAGTTGTTCCTGATATAGTTAATGATTATATGAAGGAAATCAGCAAGCTCACCGGAAGAGAATACAAACCGTTTGTTTACTACGGTGCAGAAGATGCAGACCGTGTAATAGTTGCCATCGGCTCGGTAACAGAAACAATTAAAGAAGTTATTGATTATTTGAGTGCTAAAGGAGAGAAAGTCGGTTTAGTTGCAGTACACTTATACAGACCTTTCTCTGAAAAATATTTCTTTAATGTTCTGCCTAAGTCTGTTAAAAAAATAGCAGTGTTAGACAGAACCAAAGAACCCGGCTCGGTTGGTGAGCCCTTGTATCTGGATGTTAAATCATTATTCTACAACAAAGAAGATGCACCCGTAATAGTAGGCGGAAGATATGGACTTGGCTCAAAAGACACAACTCCGGCACAAATATTTGCAGTATATAACAACTTAATAGCTGACGAACCAAAGGACGGCTTCACAATCGGTATTGTTGATGACGTTACATTTAAATCTTTGGAAATTCCTGAAGTAGTAAATGTATCAGCTCCGGGAACGGTAAGATGTAAATTCTGGGGACTTGGCTCTGACGGAACAGTTGGTGCAAACAAAGACGCAATAAAAATCATCGGTGACCATACTGACATGTATGCACAGGGTTATTTCTCATATGACTCTAAGAAATCAGGCGGTGTTACTGTATCTCACTTAAGATTCGGAAAATCACCCATCAGATCAACTTACTTAATAGATGAAGCAGATTTTGTTTCGCTTTCACAGCAATCATATGTAGATAAATATGATGTGCTTGAAGGATTGAAAAAAGGCGGAACATTCTTATTAAACACTATTTGGTCAAAAGATGAGCTTGATGCATACCTGCCTGCCAAGTATAAAAAATACATGGCTGAGAATGATATTAAATTCTATACAATCAATGCAACTCAAATAGCTCAAGATTTAGGACTCGGTAACAGAACAAACATGATAATCCAATCTGCATTCTTTAAATTAGCAGATGTTATTCCTATAGATGATGCAGTTAATTATTTGTATGATGCTATTGAAAGTTCCTATGGCAAAAAAGGTACAACAGTAGTTGAAATGAATAGAGCTGCTGTTGATAAAGGAATTACAGAGCTTGTTAAAATAGATATACCTGAAGAATGGAAAAATGCAGTTGATGATAATAAAGCAAACAGCGGGTTGGCGGTACCCTTTACTGAAGATGAAAAACCTGAATTTATAAAGAATGTTGCTGAAGTTATGACTAGACAGCAGGGAGACAAATTACCAGTGAGTACATTTGCAGGCAGAGAAGACGGAACCTTCCCTCACGGAACAGCTGCATATGAAAAGAGAGGAATTGCAACATCAGTTCCAAGATGGATTCCTGAAAACTGTATACAGTGTAATCAGTGTTCATTCATATGTCCGCATTCTGTAATAAGACCTACATTGCTTGATGAAAATGAAAAAGCAAATGCACCGAAAGATTTTGTAACTATTAAAGCGGTTGGCAAGGGATTAGAAGGTTTGGATTACAGAATTCAAATAAGCACATTGGATTGTACGGGTTGCGGAAACTGTGCAGATATCTGCCCGGGTAAAAAAGGCAATAAAGCTTTGGTAATGACTCCAATTGCAGAAGAAGTAGAAAGAGAAGTACCAAACTGGAAATATGCTATTGATAAAGTGACAATCAAAGATGATTTAATGGATAAAGTATCAGTTAAGGGAAGTCAATTCTGCAAACCATACTTTGAGTTTTCCGGAGCATGTGCAGGCTGCGGAGAAACTGCATATGTAAAAACCATAACTCAATTGTTCGGCGACAGAATGATGATTGCAAATGCAACAGGCTGCTCATCAATTTGGGGAGCATCCGCACCATCAACTCCATATACAAAAGATGCTTGCGGCAAAGGACCATCTTGGGCAAATTCATTGTTTGAAGACAATGCCGAATACGGATACGGAATGGCAACAGCCGTAAGACAAATAAGAGACAGTATTCAAATGTCAATGGAAGAACTATTGGAATTGGATGCTAAGCCTGAATTAAAGGAAGCAATACAAGAATGGATTGCAAACAGAGAATTAGGCGAAGAATCAAAAGCAGCGAGCGCAAAAGTTCTTGAAATTCTTGAAGGACTTGAGCCATGCGATAAATGTGCTCAGGCAATTAAAAATATATTGGATAAAAAAGACTATCTAGCTAAGAAATCACAGTGGATAATCGGTGGTGACGGTTGGGCATACGACATCGGATATGGCGGCTTAGACCATGTGTTGGCATCAGGAGAAGATGTGAACGTACTTGTACTTGATACAGAGGTTTATTCAAATACAGGCGGACAGTCTTCAAAAGCAACTCCTACGGCATCAGTGGCAAAATTTGCTGCAGCAGGTAAGAGAGTAAAGAAAAAAGACCTTGGAATGATTGCGACAACATATGGCTATGTATATGTGGCCCAGGTTGCTATCGGTGCAAACATGAATCAATTCTTAAAGGCAATAAAAGAAGCAGAAAGCTACCAAGGACCGTCTTTGATTATTGCTTACGCACCATGCATCAACCATGGAATTAAAGCAGGAATGGGCAAGACCGTCGACAGAGAAAAGAAAGCTGTTGAAGCTGGTTACTGGCATTTGTACAGATTCAACCCGCTTCTTAAAGAAGAAGGCAAGAATCCGTTCATATTAGATTCCAAAGAACCTACTGCGTCATTCAGAGAATTCCTTGAAGGCGAAGTAAGATATGCATCGCTGAAAACTTCATTCCCTGAACTTGCTGAAGAATTATATGCTAAAGCAGAAAAAGATGCTAAGGACAGATATGAAAGCTATGTAAGAATGGCTGAAATGAAGTATTAAGATGATTAAGAGATTTTTACTACAAGAAGACAGGTTTATCCTGTCTTCTTTTTAACGTTTGAATATAATCAGGTTGATGGTTTGTCCACAGCTATAATTATCAAATAACAAAAAAAGGCAGGTTAATTAATTTATTTTTAGCAATAATAAAAATAAAAATTAACATAAGGAGCAAATATGGATAAGAGAC
>Ga0255345_1005192_pt1 | contig 13558 bp, 12 predicted proteins | sample wastewater_treat_6_FD_192415 | JGI IMG/M metagenome (GOLD analysis project Ga0255345, IMG submission 192415) | Wastewater microbial communities from Lulu Island WWTP, Vancouver, Canada - plant20 | ecosystem: Engineered > WWTP > Wastewater > Unclassified | place: Canada: Vancouver, British... | reverse complement strand
TGTATTACTGTAATTACTTGCATTACGTGTTATGCCTTCTTTCATCAAATCGTAATTATTTTGAGCATCCACTAAGTCTACTTGACTAGATTTAAGTTCGATAGTAGCTGTTTGATAAGCTTCTTGGGAAATAACCCCCTTATCAAATAAAGATTTTTGTCTATCATAATCTATTTGAGCCTTTTCAAGTGCTATTTGAGCCCTTTTAATACGCGATTCGGCAGCACTTAATGACACCATATCAGGAATAATTTGTACCTTAGCTATTACATCACCTGCTTTCACTTGTTGCCCAGCCTCTTTGTATATTTCAGTAATAATACCTGATATTTGAGGTTTAATTTGAACAACCGTACGTGGCTCAACCTTTCCTGTTGCTACGGTTTTATTTTCAATAGTGGTAACAATCGGAGATGTTGTTGAAAAGCTAGTTTTCTCAGGCTGTGATTTTTTCCACAACATGTAGAACGTGCCCAATACTAACACAACTAATATGACAATTGCACTAATTTTTAAAAACTTTTTCATATCTTTTTATAGTTAAAATGTTACATTTTATTCTTCTCTTATTGCATCAATGGGTTTTATCCGAATAGCTCTTCGGGCAGGAATAATTCCTGCAAGCACACCAAATAGCGACATAATACCTGTAGCGATAATCGCAACTCCAAAATCGATATGTGGATTCTTAAAAAACATGCCATCAGCAGGAATTAATCCATTGGCAAAATGCAATATCCACACACCCAGAACTAATCCTCCCATACCTGCTAATACAGTAAGTACCAAACTTTCTACCAAAATTTGACCAATAATAACTTTGGGAGTGGCTCCAATGGCTCGCCTAATTCCAATTTCTTTTGTTCTCTCTCTAATGGTAATAAGCATAATATTGCTCACACCTATTATCCCAGCTAACAAGGTACCAATTCCCACTATCCAAATTAATAGTTGAATACCGAGCAATAACGCTCCAATTTGTTGAAATTGTTGTTTCATATTAAAACTCCAAATAGCTTCATTATCAGACGGAGCTATACTATTACGAGCCTTAAGTACCTCTTTAGTATCTTCTTCTACTTTGGATATATCTGCCCAATCTTCGGCAACTACAGAGATATATGATATTCGATCTCCTAAATTAAATACTTGTTTGGCAGTAGTATATGGCACAAATACGGTATTTTCTGGCTGACTACCAATATTCATTTGAGTTGCTGATTTAATAACTCCCACTACCTGAAAATACACACCATTTACACGAATATATGTGCCCACAACTGTTTCATCTGCTAAAAAAAGTTGTTCTTTTACCTTTTCCCCTATAACACAAATTTTTCGTTTACCTAGTTCATCTAATTTATTAATGAGATGTCCTTGCAACAAAATCTGAGGATTCACCAAATACAATTCCGGAGTAATTCCCTGTACAGAGAAAGATCCCACTTTCATACCATTCATCACATTATTCTCTGTAGTATTTGTTGGAAAAACGTAAGGGACAGTAAATTTAACTCCCTCTACATTTTTTTCAATCGCCACCAAATCACTAGATGTAATATACCACGAACGTCCACGTTGAAACCCCTTATATGGTTCAGTAGTAGTCCCAGCAAACATAAAACATGAATTTCTTTCAAAATTTTCAGTTCCATCTAATATCCCATTCTCCAAAGCCTTGCCAGAACCAAGCATAATAACCAACATCAGTATCCCCCAAAACACACCAAACGCAGTCATTACACTACGAAGCTTATTTTGCTTTATAGTATGCCAAATTTCTTGCCATCTGTCAATATCAACTATACGCATATACTTATTCGTCTCTCAAAGCATCTATAGGTTTAATTCTAATAGCCTTACGTGCAGGAAAATAACCTGCAATAACACCTGCAATAATGAGCAAAACAGTAGCCACCATAACTAAATCAAGTTGAATAGTGGGGTTATAAAAAAAGACTGCACCTGTTTCATCCATTGGCATTTGCTTCATCACATAATTTACTCCCTCGGTCAGACCAACACCAAACACCATTCCGATATAACCAAAAAAAGCCGTTATAATAATCGATTCTAACACAACTAACACAATAATTGAAGATGGTTTAGCTCCTAAAGCTCGTCGAATACCAAATTCTTTTGTTCTCTCTTTTACGCTTATTAACATGATATTACTAATACCAACAATTCCCGCAATAAGAGTTCCAACACCGATAATCCACACAAAAATAGATATCCCAGCAAATAACTTTTGGGTAAACAAAAAACTCTCTAGGGTATTCCAATACCCCATCGCTCCTTCATCTTCTACATCAAATTGATGGTATGATGCAAAACGTTGCTTAATATTATCCATAATTTGCTTGCTTTCATCAACATTGGTTTCGTTTTGCATATGTAAATTAAACGATATTTCATGTATCTTATCTCCAAATCCATACAAACTTTGAGCTGTAGGAAGTGGAATATACACTAATTTTTGCCAGCTACGAGGCACTTCTTTAAAAACGCCTATAACGGTAAACATGATACCATCTATACTCAATTGTTTACCTAACGGGGACTCGTCTTTAAAAAAATCCTGAACAAATTTGGAACTTACAACCACTACTTTTCGTTTATGATCACAATCCAATTGGTTAATAAAACGTCCTTGATTGGGGAGCATCTCCAATGCTTCAATAGGCACAAACTCGGGCAAAACACCACGCACATCGTGAATCCCTTTTTCATTTTTGTACATCACATTTTTCCCTCGCATATCAATCAGGGGCGATAATTCTCCAATAGATGCATCAAAATCTTTCCTCAATATTGTTTCGTTCGTATTCGTAAACTGAATATTGCGTTTTGTAGGAAGCCCTTTGTATGCCAAATTAGTTCTACCAGACCACATCCAAACAGCCAACTTGGAGTCATTTTTATAATTCAATGCCATTCCATTCTTTAAGCCATTACCTGCTGCCAGCAAAACAATGAGCATAAATATACCCCATGCCACAGCAAATCCAGTTAAAGCTGTTTTAAGTTTATTTCTACGCAAAGACGCAAAAATTTCTTCCCATAATTGAAAGTGTATCATATCTTACTGATGTATATCTTGAGGCTGAATAATACCATCTTTCATCCGTATAATACGTTCTGTTGAGGCAGCTACTTCATTTTCGTGAGTTACCACTATCACGGTTACACCCTGTTGGTTAATTGCCTTTAATAAGTCTATAACTTCTACTGAAGTCTGACTATCCAAGGCTCCAGTCGGTTCGTCAGCTAATATTACTCTTGGATTAGAAATAAGTGCACGAGCAATGGCTACACGCTGTTTTTGTCCCCCAGAAAGCTCATTAGGATAATGATGAGCCCAATCTTTCAAACCCATTTTTTCCAAATACTCCAATGCTATAGCATTACGCTTTTTCCGAGCTATCCCTTTGTAGTAAAGTGGTAAAGCAACATTCTCTAATGCATTTTTAAAATGAATTAGATTAAATGATTGAAAAACAAACCCAATTAATTCATTACGGTATTGAGCGGCTTGTGTTTCGGTTAAATTCTTGATAAGTTGATTGTCTAAATAATAATCTCCCTCGTCATAATTATCCAATATCCCTAAAATATTCAACAAAGTAGATTTTCCAGAACCAGAAGCCCCCATGATGGAAACAAATTCTCCCTCTTTGATGTGTAAATCAACTCCTTTAAGAACTTTTAATGGAGAACCATTGTAATATGTTTTGTGAATATTGGTGAGGCGTATCATAGGAATAAATTATCTAAAAAACGTCTAGAGGTAAAAATTCTTATCTGAAAAATAAAATATTTTATACAAAAAGAATATATCTTTATATAAACAAACTAATTATACCCCTATAATTGAGAAAATGTTTTTTAATATTCCCTCTATTTCTTTTATTGCAGAACGGTTAGTCAGCCTTACTAGTTGTCTGCGACACCAAGCTTGACAAAAACTCCAAGCAGAAACACTCCTAAAAAACACCCAAATACTAAAAAGAAGAGATATGCCATAACAAACCAACCAAGAAAATGGAACTTCTAGTAAAAATAGAATAAACACTAAAAATCCATTCCATAAAGGAAAAATAAATAAAGCTCCTAGAGCTAATTGCAAAGAAACTTTTAGCAACTCATCTCCCGCATTTCTACTACATACACTAGTTAATAAAAAAGGGATAATCTGATGAACAAATGCATATATCTGTATGGGAATCAATAGTATCGTAATAAAAACATGCATGCCTCGCTTCGCAATAGAGTGTTTTTTTTCACACACCAATTCGTATGACAAATGCAAACTTACAATTAGTTCATCCATGTTTTTAGTCAACTTCATCAACTCTACGTATGTTGTTTCTTGATGTACTTTAAGCGATTCTACCCTACTTACAACAGCTTGTTCTATAGCCAAATCAGAAGCATAACGCTCTTGAATAGCTGCATTATTTTTTCGATATATACGAGCTATCGTACACAGCACCAAATATTCGTTGTAATATGTTGTTTCTTTTATGTCTAGCATATTACTACTCATAGCTCTTGCTGTTTGTTCAAGCAACTGCTGTTGTGCTTTTTCTGGCTCATGCATATAGAGTTCTTGAAAAGTAAGAACAGAAATGGGTTTGCCAACACACACCGAAACCTTACTCTGAAACAATCCTCCTATATGATGAATACCCACGGGTAATACAAAAATTTCTGTTTCAAAATTAGCACAAGAGGCTGTTTGAAAGGCTATCCGAGCAAATCCTTTTTTCAGTTTTCCTAATTGTTCCCTTTCTTGATGCCCCCCTTCAGGAAAAAGTGCTAAAATGCCATTATGCTGAGCAAGTAACTGAGCCGTAGTTGCAAACACTTTTTCATTTTCAAGCACCCTATTTTTACCTACATCTTGCATACGAAAGGCTGGTAGTAAACGAAAAAAGACTAACAATTGTGCAACATACTTATTCTTAAACACATCAGCACGTGCCATAAACACTGGATATCTACCATCTTTAATCATAAATAATAATGCCAAAGCATCCAAAATTCCATGTTGATGATTGGCTACCATAATAAATGGTTTGCCAGTAGGTATATTTTCTGCATTATATACAGTATATGAACGATGCAATATATGAGCATGTATACACCGAACGTATTTAAAAATCAGTTTGTATAAAAAATAAGTACGAAAGATACGATGATAATTCATTGGTTAATTGTTCTAATAAAAAAACAAAGATACAGTATTCAGACAACTCGTATACGCTTAAAATAAGAAATATTTTCTACTTTTGTACAAAAATAATGTTATGCAACAAACAGAATGGTTTCCTATAGTAACCGAAACTGGCGAAAGAATTGGTAAAGCAACCCGAAAAGAGTGTCATTCAGGGTCTTTTCTCCTTCATCCAGTGGTACACCTTCATGTATTTAACGCCAAGAAACAATTATTTTTGCAACAACGTGCAGCCAATAAAGACATTCAGCCAAATAAATGGGACACTGCCGTGGGTGGGCATGTAGATGATGGCGAAAGCATACAGATAGCCTTAGTTCGCGAAGCGTATGAAGAATTAAAAATAAAAGACTTTTCGGCAAACTTTCTCTTCCAGTATCCCTTTCGCTCACAAGTAGAACACGAATTGGTACATAGCTTTTGGGTTCAATACGATTTTCCCATTCAAGCCAACTTAGAAGAAATTCAAGATGCTAGGTTTTGGGAGATAGATGACATTAAAAATTCTTTGGGGAAACAATTGTTTACTCCAAACTTTGAAGATGAGTTTACCAAGCTACTATCGCACCCTGATATCATCCAATTTTTACATCCCTAAAAAAAAAGAGAAGCCTCCTATCTAAGACTTCTCTTTTTTATTTATTTCAACCATCACTGTTGATTTTAAAAAGCTTGGCTATTATCGCGTTGTCTTGAAACGTAATTAATCTTTAAGGCATACGCTCTACGCAAAGACTGTTTAATGTCTGTTACAATGCCCATCTTAGCATCTTCGTCAACTCTAAGAGCTACAGTTAGTAGCGATTGCTCATACTCATTCATAGCCGCACGTTGAGCTACAATATAATCTTCGATTTGCGATACATCAGCAAAAGCATCATCAAGTTGTACACGCGTTTCAGACCCATATACACCTCTATATTTATCAGTCGGAGTACCTACATAAATAAAGCGAACCAGATTCTTCTTGTCCAATTTTTCCAACTCAGTAGCCTTAGGTTCCTTAATGGACACCTTAAAGTCAACCTCTTTTAATTGTGTGGTTGCCATAAAGAAGAACAACAACATAAAAATAATGTCAGGCAATGATGCGGTACTAATAGTAGGCAATTCTCTCGAACTACTATTTTTATTAAATTTTCCCATTACTTATTCCCTCCATAATTTTTTGGTTCCGCTTCCGAAATTTTTTGTGGATAAATGTATTGTATGGCTGTTTTTCTATCATCATCTAGCTCCGCATACGATACTCCAAACTTCGATTTAGCTAATTCTTCACGCAATTCATTATATGCAGCTATAAGCTCATTTTGCACTTCAATGTATGCTTTATACGAAGTAGTTCTATCATTTTGAAGAGAAATCACATGATCCCGTGTAAGAGGAACTTCTCCAAAAAATTGAACTTCTTCAGCTTTTTTTTCAGGCATATCTTGAGCATTATTCGCATTTACGATAAATTCTTTTGCTTTCTTACGCAATTCAGTTACACTGATATATTCACGTTGCACCATCAATTGATTATCCGAATTCAGCAACACTACCAATACATTACGCTCTTTTACCTTTAAATCTTCTGTTTTTTGGTCAGGCGGAATGGGTGGAGGCAATCTTCTAGCAAGCCCTTTATTTACCACCATAGTAGTAGTTACCAAAAAGAAAATCAAGAGCAGGAAGGAAATATCCGCCATCGAACTTGAATTAATTTCAGGTACTTTTCTTTTATTTCTACTCATTCTATTTATTAATTTAATATGATTCGTGTATTACAACTTATTTTAATCTTTTTGTAAAGAAGCTTAAAAACATTGACAACACTGCTACACCCGACAATAGATAGATTGCTTTTATTTGCACATCTACAAACTTAATTTCATTTTCAGTAGGCTGAACATCCAAACCTAAAATTTGCATCGGGCTGCCATCTGCTATTAACCAAGCAAAACCTACCAATGCTAATAAAGCAAAAATACTAATTAATGGCTTGGTTGCGGTTTTTTTATCTACTTTAAAATTTTCCAAAAATGCAATAAGTAGCGATACAAGGGTAATAAGAATAGCTATACCAAACAACACATACATTAAAATCATCATTGCTTGTGTATAATTTGGTTCTATGTATTCAGCATATTCATCTACTGCTCCACCCCAAAAGAACAAAACAGAAACTACCACTGTGATGCCTATTAGGACATAGAGGGTTATTTTCGAAAGATTGTTTAACATGTTTTTATTTTTTAATTGTAAAATAATCTATTTTTTATTGCTTTGTTCGACTAAAATATCTAACATAGAAATTGAAGAATCTTCCATATCGCTTACTACTGATTCAATACGCGAAACAATAAAGTTATAAAATACTTGTAAAATAATAGCTACAATAAGACCTCCAACAGTAGTAATCAAAGCTACCTTGATACCTCCTGCTACGATAGTTGCAGAAATATCACCTGCTTGTTGAATACGGTCAAAAGCTTCAATCATACCAATTACTGTTCCCAAGAATCCTAACATAGGAGCCAATCCAATAAACAAACCTATCCAAGATAAATTCTTTTCTAGTAAAGTTGTTTGAACACTTCCATAAGAAATAATAGATTTTTCTACCACGTCAATACCTTCGTCAATACGTGTTAAGCCTTGATAAAAGATAGAAGCAACTGGACCTCTTGTATTGCGACATATTTCTTTGGCAGCTTCTACACCTCCTTGTGCCAATGCAGCTTCAACTTCTTCTAATAACTTCTTAGAATTTGAAGTAGCTAAGCTTAAATATATAATACGCTCAATACATACGGCTAGCCCTAAAATAAGACATAATGCAATTGATGCCATAAAACCAGCACCACCTTCGATAAATTTTTGTTTTAATGCTTGGTGAATGCCACCTTCTTCAGCTACAGGAGCTGCGGCTTCTTCTACTAACGCTTCTTCTACGGCTACCTGCTCTACAGCTGCTGTATCAACTGCTGGAGCAGCGTCTTGTGCAAACGCTGAGAAAGTCAAACCGAAAGTAAGACTAAAAATTACTGCTAAAACTGCAAACAACTTTTTCATTTTTTTTTGTGTTTTGATTAATTACTTGTTTTATTTAAAATGATTAATTTATTCCCTTTATTAAATTACGTAGTTTTTACTTATTCTTTCTAAACAAGAGAAAAACTAAAAAACATTCAGGGCTCAAAGTTAATAAAAAAAGAAAGAATACAAAACAATTTTTATGCAATTATTTTTTGAAAGCTTGTATAAAACTACGATAACACTTTTAATTACGAAAATATGAATAAAAGGCAATGTAGAAAAAACTGTGTGTTTTTAAAATCTTTGAATAAAGAAAAAACGCCTTAAAAATTTGAAATTAAAAAAAACTTCAGTAGTTTTACACAATTGTATATTACTAATAGATTGAATCAAAAAATCCAATATAAAGATAGAATTGATAAATAATAAATGGTAGGTATAATTTTGATGACAAATTCATTAATCTTTACACAGAAGAAATCAAGCATTAAAAAAACACACCCAAACAACTCTAAAATAAATTAACTTGAACAAATATTTTATTTAAAAACCACATCAAAAAAGAGTCAAAATAATAGGAGATGAAAAAAAGTTATCAACAGGTTAATTAACTTTCATTCAGTATATTACGTAATTTTTACACACATAAATTCGCTTTCTTTTTTTTTACTATCACCACTTTTTCGTATTATATAGGGAAATATATTTATAAAATGAAAAAAATGAGCCAATCAGAAAAACAAATTTTTTGCACAGACGCAACTATGTGTGCAATTTTAGCAAAATGCAATTCTCAAAACAAATGGGAATTGTGGGGTTTGAGTGAGGTATCGGAAACAGGCGAAGCAAAATACGAAATACGCCTATTTTCTGACTACGAGTTTGATGAAGTAGATGCAATAAATACAACAAGTGGACGAAATCAGATTAAAGTTCTTTTTCAAACGAATTGGTACGAAATAGTATTTATTGAACATAAAAAAGCTATCAACATGCCAATTGAGCCTGAATGGTATTGTATGGGAAATTTTTCTGTTGAACCAATATCAAAATCTTTTTCATTGTTAAAATTGAGCTTTACGTATGAAGATGAAAATGAAAGCATTGAATCCTTAATAGCACGAGGTGCTGGCAAGAATCAAACAGTTTTAATTGACCAAATAAATATTACTGAATGGCACACATCAGAAACACGTTTTGAACGCCTAATAGATGTTATTGATTATTTTTTGAAAAATGGTATATCTATAAATGCAAAAAATGAACTCGGTGAAACCGCATTGTTAGCGGCTGCGGCTACTGATTGCAATACAGCAGTTGTAAACCTATTGTTGCAACATGGTGCAAACATCAATGATAAAGATATTTTTGGCTGCACAGCACTGGTAAAAGCTTGTGAAACATTAAATAGTGATGTAGTAAAATTACTGCTTGCAAATGGTGCGGAGGTTGATTCTGATTGTTTTGTAAGCTTATTTCAACGTGATATTATTGACATAGAAGAACTACAAAGTATAATAGATTTGTCAAAAATTTTAATTGATAAAAACATAAATATCAATACAAGAAACAATGAATTTGAAGGAAATACCTATAGCTCTACTGCCTTAATGTATGCTGCAAGTTATAAACATGATGAAGATTTAGGAACTTCTGCAAAATTACTTTTAGAAAAACAAGTAGAGCTTATGGGTTTTCTTTTGGATAATGGGGCTGAAATTAATGCCGTAAACACACAAGGGAAAACCCCACTGATGTGTGCTATTGAAGCTAAAAATGAACATATTGTAGCATATCTTTTAGAACGTGGTGCTGATACCAATATCAAGGATAATAAAGGCAATACGGCTTTAACCTACGCTTACATTAATTCAGTAAAAGTAATTGGAGAGTTACGCAAGAAAATGAACGTTGAACAAACATACCAAATCGACAAAGATGCAATACCAAATCAGGAAAGCATAGTAAATTTGTATCAATTTATCTACAACATTATTCCGTATTTAGCAAATGAGGTTTTTACAGGAAATTTAGGTTTTGAACAGGTGAGTGATAAAAACTGGATTAAACGTATTGTTGCACAAAGCTATCAAATCTCTTTCAATTGGGATGGCTTTGAGGTGGATAATATCCAAAAAACATTTTTCAAAAATAAACCTTCTGTTTTGATGATTTTGTTTACTTTCCCAGAAACGAACGAGCCAGCTCTTGCAAAATATGCTTTGCTGACCATTGATCTTGAAAATAAATCTTTCGCCAACTATAATACGCTCGAAATTACAGGCATTGATAATTACATGATGATTGGAGGCGTTGGAATTATTTCGCAAACGCAAATTGATGATGAATTCTCTGATAATTTGTATGCTCACCTCAACTATGGTCCAGTACAATACGAAGCCAACCCAAAAATCTTTTTGCGTGATATGTTTACGCGTTTGAGCAATGACAACGAACAACTTTCTTTTTTGAAACACATTAAAGACGAAATTTAAAAACATAGAAGCATTAGCTTTTATTCTTACAGTGGGAAATTGCTAATTCTTGACGCATACAGGAAAAATACGTAATAACGTGAACTAAACTTTTTTGTATCTGTTGATGACTAGCAATGCCTCAACTGCGGATATAGCTATAGCCCTATGCTTCGTTCTTAACAATCACCATACTTGGGGCTTGTGTGGCAAACTTAACAAATATATTTTATGAAAAAAGCAGCAAAAATTTTATGCATTATCGCTATGATTATTGGATTAATTTGGGCGGTAGTAGGTTTTTTTGGGACTTGGATTGGAGGAGCAGTTGTAGGTGCTGTTCAAGAAACGGTTGAAAATTCTGAAAGTGCAAACGCAACTATGGAGAAAAGTGTAAGTATAATGCTTAGGCTTTTGGGTAGTTTTGTAGTTGTAATTATTGGTGGTGTGTTGGGTATTGTGGGTGCTAATAAAAAGCCATCATTAAATCCAATCATACTAGGAATTCTTACGTTTATGTGCGGATACCTATTATTCCCGCTAAGTAATTATCTTGCAGCGGCACTTTATCTTGTGGCAGGTTTACTGCTATTTTTGGCAGGTGTTACAACAAAACAAGTAGAAAACATTGATGACGAGCAACTGAGAAAGAAAAAACTAAGGTTGACTATAACAGGCATTGCTATGGCATTGGTGATAGCGGTGATAAGTCATTTTATTTTCAAAGATAGTTCGGAATTACAGCCTAACACATCAAACACTGTAGCTATTGAAAAACAACAAGAGCAATCGGAAACAAGCGAAAATTTGGGCATTTGGGAGGTTGCATATTTTGTAGATGATTTTGGCGAACCAACAAAAGATGGATATATCCGAACTGAAATTAAAGGAACTTTTTCAAATGATCTGACTCAAAATTCTAAATTAGGAGTACGTTTTATAATTACAGATGCAGAAATTATTGATATGAAATTTTATCAGTATAATGGTAATAGTCCTACTGTTTTGTATGTTGAAACTTCTTATAGATTGCTTGTGAAAGACTCAAAAGAAAAGGTACATACATTAATGGCTTATCACAACCACGATAGGTTATCGTTAACTCCTATGGAATCAAAAAAACTGTACCAAATCTTATTGCAAGGAGGAGCTATCAAATTTAATATTGTAAGCTCGAATGATTTCAGTAATCGTGACACTGAATACAACTTTACCATTGACAATGCTGATGGGTTTGAAAATGCAGTAATGAAATTGATTGATAGCAATGAAATTGACACAAGGCCTGCTATCTAAAAATACCGTTCAAACTGTAACTGAAGCTTTTCTTTAGAAATCTGGTAGGCGTAGGTTGTACCTATGCCATACTAGATAGCAACAAAAAAAATACATTTGAAGAAGTGATTCTTTCTGTAAAAGAACAATGTTATTACGCAATTTTTATCGCTTGGTAAAAATGCAAACAGGATTATTACACGAATAAATACAAATTTAACAACAAAATACAACTATGATATTAGGACCAGACTATGTTTACAAATGCCCAAATTGTGGCAGCTTTTTGAAAACTCCGAGTTTAATAAGTGGAAACTCCTGGGGTGCGGAAATATTTTCGGACAGCAGGGTAATTGCTTCTGACACTATAGAATTTCCTTGCCTAACCAGGTGTAGCAAATGTGATATAATCTTTTGGTTAAGTAAATTAGAAGAAATTGGAACATTGGGATGGGACGAAGATGAAATTGTAAATCCAGATTGGGAAAAAGCGGATTGGGCTAGAAAGTTAACCGTGGAAGAATACTTTGAATCCCTTAACGAAGGACTTGCAGAAAATAAGGAAGATGAAATATTTATACGTCAACAAATTTGGTGGGGGTATAATGACAGGGTAAGAGAAGGCAATAAGCAATTTATTGATGTGAATGACGAATGCAAGTGGCTTGAAAACTGCAAAAAACTAATCCCGCTTCTTGACGAATCAGATATGCTACAAAACTATATGATTGCCGAATTAAAAAGAAACTTAGGCGACTTTACAGGTTGCCTCGAAAGAATTAATGCATTTGACAACGATGAAATAAACTGGACAAAAGAAAAATTTATTAGCGAATGTGAAAAAGAAAACAAATGGGTTGTAAAGTTGAATTAACGATATACACCTTCTACTGCCCGAATTCTTTGTGTGGTAGGATGTTAGCCTCTCGATCATTTACACGAATAAATTCCAACCTCTCCCACAATTTTTAACAGAAAAAAAACTCCATAATAATTTGGAAACTAAAAAAAAATTGTAGTTTTACACAAAAGATTTAGGATATTTCAGAAAACCACATAACAAAGAAAAACTATGACAATAAAAAGATATTTTTCAGAAGAAAATTTGGTTAGGGTTAAAAAAGATTTTAACTTCTTGGTAAATATAATTGACAAATCATATGGCGAATTTGATTTTTCTATAAGAGATAATTATTTCAATATTTACTATAAAGGAAATAGTTTAGCAAAAGTAGAACCTAAAGGAAATCACTTTTACAAGATCTCAATAAATACAAAGTTTTTTGATAAAACCAAAGTAGATAACAAAGAGTTCTATACATCAAAAAAAGACAGCAATAATATTATTCTCACAGATAAGCAACTTGGTAGATTTTTTCAGAAAAAACATCTAATAGAAATTGCATCAAGAATTAAAAAAGTTAATTACGGAGAAGAAATTGATTTTGAACAATCATTAATTACTGACAATTTTTGCAGAGAAGACTTTGTCTTTATTGACCGTCAAGTGACTGATAATAAATTAAAAAGAAAAAGGCTAGACCTGTTG
>Ga0255345_1005179_pt1 | contig 13588 bp, 8 predicted proteins | sample wastewater_treat_6_FD_192415 | JGI IMG/M metagenome (GOLD analysis project Ga0255345, IMG submission 192415) | Wastewater microbial communities from Lulu Island WWTP, Vancouver, Canada - plant20 | ecosystem: Engineered > WWTP > Wastewater > Unclassified | place: Canada: Vancouver, British... | reverse complement strand
GCGGATTTTGAAATCATACTTTCCTTTTGCCGCTGCAGCATCAGTTTGTGAAACCCACCAATCAGGAGCTATATATGAAGCGTATGTCCCGTCTTTAATCAATTCAGAGAAATTGCCCCAATCCCACGTTATCATTGTGCCTGTGTTCATCCACTTTTCCCACTTTCTTACAAATTCTACAAACTCCGGCGAATTGAAAGCAGGTTTACCGTCTTTTGTGACAATGGGAATTTCTGTCTGCTGCCATATCATGAACATACTGTCGCCAAGTCCTTCATTACCTGAAGGAAGTGCGAAATGAACCTGTTTACCGTTTCTTTTCAGCTTTTGAAGTTTTTTTGATTCTTCAAAAAATTCATCCCATGTTTCGACTTCTGATATATCAACACCGGCTCTTTTCCAAACAGTATCGTTATATACCAGAACCGCGGGATAAGCATCATGCGGAAGACCGTAAATATTGCCGGAGTAGGTTAGCCACGAAAAACGCGAACTTAATACTTTTTTATCAAGCCCGTTTTTAGTGATATATTGATTCAGCGGAATGACAAAAGAAAGTGCCGGATCGGATGAAAGAATTTTATTGTTTTCAATCACCCATTCAATAATATCCGGGGCACCTTCTCCATCCGTCATTACGGCTTGAAGTCGCTGAATAAAAGCATTTTGTCCGAAAAGTTCAATCTGGAGATCAATATTGAATTTTTTATCAATATCTGCTTTCCGTCTTTTCCATTCTTCGCAGTTATTTTCGGCAAAAGACCATAGAATGATTTTTCTTTTTTGATGATTCGCCTGCGCGAATGAAAATAGTATCGCGCATAATGCGCATAGTGCTAATGTAGTTTTTTTCATTTTACCTCATTAAATTTAATTAGTTTATCATAAATGATTTCTGATACATTATTTCGCTTAAACCTAATTGTCATAAACATCTTCTTCGGTCGTTTCTTCCGGCTCTTCATCATCGAATCCGTCGTTTGCTATGTCTGATGAAATTATTTCATATGGATCAATTTTTGAATTAAATCTGATCATCGCGTTGTTTTGAGCGTTTTGAATCATTTCATCAAACAATATATGTTTTTCGTTGTAATATTCATTATACTGCTGGCCGAAATCAGCAAGATAATTCCAGAAATGATCTGCCATAAGTATCTCCGGGAGATTTTCTGCAGATTTTATCTGAATCCTTGCAATTTGCGCATTTTCGAAACGTATATCTTTCTGATTAAAAATTTTATGATTCCATATATTTTTCAGAGGCGGAATCATTCCGCTGTTTTTATATCTTTCAATTACAGCATCTTTGTCATACTGCATGAAATTCATTATTTGAAATATTTTTTCAGGATCTTTTGTTCCTTTAGGTATGGCAAGGAAAGAGCCTCCCCATGAAGAGCCGTATTTCATGCCCTTCTTGTAAACGGGAAGATTGCGGATTTTGAAATCATACTTTCCTTTTGCCGCTGCAGCATCAGTTTGTGAAACCCACCAATCAGGAGCTATATATGAAGCGTATGTCCCGTCTTTAATCAATTCAGAGAAATTGCCCCAATCCCACATTGTCATTGCGCCTGTTTTCATCCACTTTTCCCACTTTCTTGCAAATTCTACAAACTCCGGCGAATTAAAAGCGGGTTTGCCGTCTTTTGTTACAATGGGGATTTCCGTCTGCTGCCATATCATAAACATGCTGTCTCCAAGTCCGCCATTACCTGACGGAAGTGCGAAATGAACCTGTTTTCCTTTTCTTTTAAGTTTATTTAATTTTTTAGCTTCTTCGAAAAATTCATCCCAGGTTTCAACGGTTGAAAGATCAACTCCGGCTCTTTTCCAAACAGTATCATTGTATACCAGAACTGCAGGGTGAGCACCGTGAGGCAGTCCGTAGATGTTACCTGAATAAGTTATGGGAGAGAAGCGGGATTTTATGACTTTTTTAGTAAGTCCATATTTATCGATATATTTATTAAGAGGAGTTACGAAAGATTTGTCAGGATCTGAATAAAGTATTCTGTTGTTTTCAATCATCCATTCTATGATATCCGGTTTGCCTTCACCTTCTCTCATTGCTGTATAAAGTTTTTTCACAAATTTGTTTTGTGCTACAAGTTCAATCTGAAGATCGATATTGAATTTATTATCAATATCATTTTTTCTCATTTTCCATTCTTCGCAGTTATTTTCGGCAAAAGACCATATTGTAACCGTGCGTTTTTGCTGTTTTGCCTCTGTGAAGGAAAAGATAATTGCGCATAAAGCGCATAGTGCTAAAGTGAATTTCTTCATTTTACCTCATTGAATATAATAGTTTGTCGAATATCTTTTCCGATATTCTCCGCCGAAATTACAGATTCGAATTTAAGCTATGATGTTATGGATAAATCAGTTCGTACCGAAATCAAGAACAAATTGCGATGTACAATTTAAAAAACATGATCATGTATATGGGGAATGAATTGGGAAAAGTGTTCGTAGGTGTGATAGTATTGAGATTATGATACAGGAAAAATGAACAGAGAAAACCGAATTTTGCAAAGCAGAACAGCACCGGAAAGCCTTTGAAGGTATTCCGGTACGCGGAGTCTCTGTACTGTTTAATTCAAATAATCAGAAAGAACATTTTTTAGAGCTTTATTTCCTTTGATGCGGTAGATATAATAATCACTGTCAATGGTCATGATTTCTTTTATTCCTGACATTTCGGAAACGACTAAAAGTGAACTGTCAGCAAGATCCATCGGCACATCCGAATACTTTTTTGAAAGTTCAATTATCCGATGAAGATGATTTTTTTCAAGACTTACAATATCGAGAGCGTCACGGCGAAGCCATTCAAGAAATGCAATTTGAACATCAGCGCTGAAACTTAACATATGAGAAACTTCTGTGATTACCGGCCATGTTGTAATGAATCGGCCTTTATATTTATGAAGGAATGATATAACAATTGCATGATACTTGTCATCACGGTCAAAAAGCGCGATTAAAGGACCGGCATCAACGAGAATGCTTTTCACGGAGTTTCCCTTTCAGAATTGTTTTATAATCTTTAGAAGAGTTAGATCGACCGCTGCCTGCTTTTCCGAATAAGTCCTTGCCTAGTTCGTATGGAGAAGTGACTTCGTGATATTTCTTAAAATATAAATCCAGTGCGCTTTTAATAATTTCGGATTTGGGCACATTTTCGGTCTTTGAAATTTGATCAAGCTTGCTCTCTATTTCTGATGAAAGACGAATAGACAACACTTTTTCACCTCATGTATTACATATTGTAATACATGAGGTGAAAAAGTCAACTTTTTTGAGAAGAATCGGATTTAAAATAAGTCGTTAAATCCGGCATAAAAAAGTGTAATGATATTTCAATATGACTGATAGTTGGACATCCGAAGTGCGAAAAGCACTTCGGAAAAGGATGAATGATAGACAAGACCCTAAACTATCAGCCGAAGGCTGATACAACTCGGGCGACCGCAGCATCCGGCAAAGCCGGTGCGAGGAATTCGCCCGACAAGCACCGCGCAGCGGCGCCCTTTTCTTTCGTCCATTTCTTTTGGGCGACGCAAAAGAAATGGACGAATTGGATTTAAAAGGTGCGGAGCACCTTTTGGGTATTGCATGACACCATGCAAAAACGAATTTCAAAGGCGGAGCCTTTGACTACAAGTCCGGTGATCGGACAGAACCGGGTAAAGGGCGTGGAACGCCCTTTGAATAACTTCATTATTATTGACAAAAAGCCCGCTTATAATAACTTTTAACAAAATTATATCAAGGGTTAGGTTTATGAAAAAAGATGTCAAGATCGGACTCATCGGCTACGGCACTGTCGGCAGCGGAGTCTATGGTCTACTCAAGAAAAATTCTGAAGTTATCGCGGCGCGCACAGGACTTAATGTATCAGTTAAAATGATCTGTGATCTGCGTGCTGACAAGATTGCGTCAGAAGTCACCGGAACCGCCCTTACGACGAACTGGAAAGATATAATTAATGATAAGGAAATTGATACTGTAGTAGAACTCATCGGCGGCGTTGAGCCGGCTAAATCTATGATTATCGAAGCATTGAAAGCCGGAAAGAATGTCGTCACTGCGAATAAAAAACTTCTTGCCGAGGCCGGAAGTGAAATATTTTCAATCGTAAAAAACAGCAAGGTAAAACTCGGTTTTGAAGCAAGTGTCGGTGGCGGAATTCCATGTCTTGACGCGCTTAAATCAGGTCTTGTCGGAAACCGCATCAACAGCGTAATGGGAATATTAAACGGAACAACAAACTATATTCTTACACGCATGGAAGAGGGCGGTCTTTCTTTCGGTGATGCACTCAAAGAAGCTCAGCGTGAAGGTTTCGCAGAAGCTGATCCTACATTCGACATTGAAGGCTATGATGCCGGTCACAAGATTACTCTTCTCGGAATGCTTTCCTTCAACAAGGAGATTGATTATTCGGCGGTTTCAAAAGAAGGAATCACAAGAATTTCTTCTATAGATATGCATTTCGCGCGCGAGATGGGTTATGTTATAAAACTTCTCGGAATAGCGAAATACGTAAACGGCAAAATCGACGTAAGAGTTCATCCGACGATGATAAGAAAGAATCACCAGCTCGCGTCTGTGAGACGCGAATTTAACGCGATTCTTTTTGATGCGGACATGACAGGCAATGTGGTTCTTTTCGGAAAGGGCGCTGGTTCATTCCCGACTGCTTCTGCCGTTATCAGCGATGTTGTAAAAATTTCACAGAACAGTCTGGCAGAGGACAGCGCGCTTCATCTCGACGGAAAGGCAGAGCTTCTTCCTTCCGGTGAAAGATGTTCGCGTTTTTATTTCAGAATGCGCACTGAGGATTCTTCAGGCGTGCTTGAAAAAGTTGCCGGAGTTTTTGCTAAGAATAATATTTCAATCGCGTCTGTGGTTCAGAAGGAAAAAGACAGCACTGACAACACAGTGCCTCTGATAATCATGACGCACAGTGCAAGCGAAGCTTCGATGAAGAAATCGCTTGAGCTGATTAATGGATTTGATTTTATAAAAGAAGAAGTTGTAGTAATAAGGGTGGAAGACTGATGAATGCTTATTTTAGATGTATCGACGGATGTGAAGGAAAATTTTCGTTAACTGATATAATATACAAATGCCCTAAGTGCGGATCTCTCCTCGAGGTTCATCATGACGCTGATTATCTTAAGAAGAAATCGGCTGCGGAGTGGAAGGAAACTTTTTCTTCGAGAATGGGAACAACTAAATGGCCTTTCGGTTCGGGTGTCTGGAGATACAAAGAATGGATTAATCCCGATATAGACGACGAGAATATTGTTTCGATGTATGAAGGAAACAGCAATCTTTTCTGGGCGAAGAGATTCGGCGGATTTCTCGGAATGAATGATCTCTGGGTCAAGATGTGCGGAAATACTCATACCGGATCTTTCAAAGATCTCGGAATGACCGTTCTAGTTTCTCAGGTCAATGATATGATCGCACGCGGCAAGAAGATCAAGGCTGTTGCATGCGCTTCAACAGGTGATACTTCAGCGGCTCTTTCCGCTTACTGCGCGTATGCGGGCATTCCGTCGATTGTATTTCTTCCTGCTGATAAGATTACTACCGCTCAGCTTGTTCAGCCTATTTCAAACAATTCGATTGTTCTTTCAATCGACACCGACTTCGACGGCTGTATGAAGATCGTTCAGGAAGTGACAAAGAATAACGAAATATATCTTGCAAATTCAATGAATTCGCTCCGCATTGAAGGTCAGAAAACAATCGCTCCTGAAATCGTTCAGCAGTTCGGCTGGGAAGTTCCTGATAATATAATTATTCCGGGCGGAAATCTCGGGAATGTTTCGGCTCTTGCGAAAGGTTTTTCTCTTATGCTTGATCTCGGCATCATAACAAAGAAGCCGCGTATCATTCTTGCTCAGGCTAGAAACGCGAATCCGCTTTACAGATCGTATCTGAAAAACTACGAATCGTTTGAACCGGTTAAGGCCGAAAAGACTCTGGCGTCGGCTATTCAGATCGGAGATCCGGTTTCTGTTAAAAAGGCGATCAAGGGGCTCAAGGATTATAACGGAATTGTGGAAGACGCAAGCGAGGATGAACTTGCTGACGCGGCTGCTGTTGCGGATAAAACAGGAATGTATACATGCCCTCATACAGCAGTTGCCCTTGCTGCGCTTATTAAGCTTGTAGATAAGGGTGAAATCAAAAAGGATTCTAAAACTGTTGTCGTTTCAACGGCTCATGGACTCAAATTCTCTGAATTCAAGGTGGGATATCACGAGTCTTCTTTGAAGGGCATTGAGTCGAAGCATGCGAATAAACCTCTACGTCTTGCTGCGGATGTTGCTAAAGTTACTGAAGCTCTCGAAAAGGAATTTGCTGCACGGACGTCAAAATAAATGTCTTTCCGGCACGGAGAAAAGGGCGTGATGAATATAGTTTTTGCTGTGTTTGCCGCGTTTCTTTTTCCGGCATCGGGCGCGGCATATTCGGGCAGAATATTTAAGGCTTATTTATCGGCTTTTATTCTGCCTTTTTTACTTATGCTTCATGTTTTTCTTCCCTTGGCGGAAAATGCTGCACTGTTTTTTTCATTAATTGCTTTCTTCGCGGCATATGTTTTTCTTTCGCTGGCATCTGTTGTTTGTCTGATGAATAAACGCAAAACTCATTTTTCAAAGATGATTGCTCCTTCTGTTTTATCATTTCTTCTGCCTCTTGCTGCTGCAGGATTAATTTTTTCGAAATATGATTTTGGGTATATCGGAGATTCTTCCGCTTATCCTCTTTTCGCTAAAGGTGATATCGTTCTTCTTCAAAAGCAAAAGGCTTCACTTGGAGATCTTGTTTATCATGAAGGGGTAAAAAGAGTAGTTGCAGATAAGCCTGCAAAGGTGCGCTTTTTCGGGGGCAGATTGTATGTTTTTGAGCGGGAGTTGGAACTTCAGGAATACGAAAATCAATCGGATATGATTGATCTCTATTGCGAAAAAAATACAAATATTCTCTATCCTGTCTATATTTCTTCGCATGATCCGCTTTTAAAACAGAGGGATGATGTTTATGAAATCAAAAAGAACGAGCTTTTGCTTTGTCCTGATAACCGCAGTCTGGGAGTTGTTTCGGTAATTCCAGCCGGGGAGTATTCTGTAGTAAAGGGTGCTGTATTTTCTCCTTCAGTTTCCAGAATTTTTAATAGTCAGACTTTCAGGCATATTTTTCTTTAAATTAATGATTCGTTGTATTACGGTAATTTAACATATTTGTAACATTTGTGCCGGTCTTTTAGTTTGCCGGACAATATCTAATTTGTTTTCTTGGTTAAAATGTCCTTAAAAACGGCTTTTTGACTACATCTGCAATTTTTTTTTAGGAGAAATAGATGGAAGAGCTTTTTCCTGAGAACCAGGGACTCTATGACAGAGCGAATGAACATGACAACTGCGGTATCGGTTTTGTTGCCGATATTAAAGGAAGAAAGTCAAACGACATAGTACAGCGCGGACTCGAAGTGCTTGCGCGCATGGAACACAGAGGCGCAGAGAGCGCTGATAATAAGACCGGAGACGGTGCTGGAATTCTGATGCAGATTCCGCATAAGTTTTTTGCGGAAAAAATTAAAGATCTTCCTTCCGAGGGAGAATACGGTGCGGGACTTGTTTTTCTTCCGCGCGATAAATCAGACTGCGACAAGGTGAAAGCCGAGTTTGAAAAAATAGTTTCAGCTGAAGGTCAGAAAATAATCACATGGCGCGATGTTCCCGTTATCGATTCGTGCATTGGTGAAATCGCTAAAAGAAGCGAGCCGAAAATTGAACAGGTGTTTATTTCAGGCACACAGAAACAGGATCAGAACCGTCTTGAAAGAAAACTTTATATTATAAGAAAACTTTCAGAATCAACAATCAGAAATTCTTCGATAAATAATAAAGCTGATTTTTATATTCCGAGTCTTTCGTCTAAAACGATAGTTTACAAGGGAATGCTCATGCCGGATCAGGTTAAGCAGTATTTCCCTGATCTTTCTGAATCATCTTTCGAAAGTGCGATGTCGCTCGTGCATTCAAGATTCAGTACAAACACTTTCCCTTCATGGGATCTTGCACAGCCGTTTAGAATGCTTGCTCATAACGGTGAAATAAACACTGTAAAAGGAAACCGTCTCTGGATGAGCGCTCGCGAATCGATGCTTGCTTCAGAAGAGTTCGGTGCAGATATAAAAAAAATACTTCCTGTAATCGAACCTAACAAGAGTGACTCGGCGTCTTTTGATAACGCGCTTGAACTTCTTGTTATGACAGGGCGTTCGCTTCCGCACGCGCTGATGATGCTTATTCCTGAAAGCTGGAATGAAAAGAATCCAATAGATGAAAAGCTTAAATCATTTTATGAATATCATGCGACATTCATGGAGCCGTGGGACGGACCTGCGTCAATGGTATTCTGCGACGGAAGATTTGTCGGCGGAACACTGGATAGAAACGGACTGCGTCCTTCACGTTATATCATAACTAAAAACGACATGATAGTGATGGGTTCCGAAGTCGGGGTTCAGGATTTCGCTCCGGAGGAAATAGCGTATAAAGGCAGACTTATGCCCGGAAAAATCCTTCTCGTTGATACGGTTGAAGGCAGAATTATTCCGGATGCGGAAGTTAAGGACAAAATCGCATCTCAGAAGCCTTATGCGGAGTGGGTTGCGAAAAACAGAACTGATCTTAAGAGCATTAAAGGTGAAGAAGTTTCTGCGTCCATTGAAGATGCAAAGCTTGTAGAACTTGAGAATGTTTTTTCATACAATAGAGAGGACATCGAGACACTTCTTGTTCCGATGATAGAATCCGGAATGGAGCCTACAAGTTCCATGGGAACTGATACTCCAATTGCCGTTTTCTCGGATAAACCGCAGAAGATGTTTAACTACTTCAAACAGGTTTTCGCGCAGGTAACGAATCCTCCTATCGATTCGATAAGAGAAGAACTCGTAATGACTCTTACAAGCTTCATCGGTTCTCACAAGAATCTTGTTGAAGAAACTGAAGATCATTGCAAACGAATTAAGTTCCTTAATCCTCTTTTCTCTAATTCTGATGTAAAGAAAATTGCGGGATTAAACAACGCTGACTATAAGACAACTGTTATTGATATCACTTTCGATGTTGCCGGCGGTGGAAAAGCTCTTGCTGAGGGTTTTGACAGAATCTGCGCTGAAGCGGACAAGGCTATCGATTCAGGTTCTACAGTACTCGTTCTTTCCGACAGAAAATATTCCAAAGACAAGGCTCCGATTCCGTCGCTTGCCGCGGTCGGTGCAGTTCATCACCATCTAATAAAAAACGGAAAACGCCTCAAGGCCGGACTTATTCTTGAGTCTGCAGAGCCTCGTGAAGTTCATCATTTCGCGCTTCTTTTCGCATACGGCGCTGATGCCATTAATCCATACGGAGCTCTTGCCGTAATTGATTCGATCGTAAAAAACAAAAAATGTAAGGGCATTGATAATTATAAAGATGCTGAAAAGAATTTCATGAAAGCCATCAACAAGGCTATTCTGAAAGTCCTTTCAAAGATGGGAACTTCTACTTTAAGAAGTTACCGCGGAGCTCAGATTTTTGAAGCTGTCGGAATAGGCAAAGATCTGGTTGACAGATGCTTTGAGGGAACTGTTTCCAAGATAGAAGGTATCGGCATCAATGAACTGGCTGAAGAAGTGGAAAGAGTTCATACGAAAGCTTATGAAGCGGCGAATCCTCTACTTGAAAGCGAAGGTGTTTACCGTTATAGAAAAGGCGGAGAAAACCACGCGTGGAATCCTGAATCGATTTATCTTCTTCAGTGGGCGACACGTTCAAATGATTATAAAAAGTTCAAGGAATTCTCGGCTAAGGCTGATGCGCTGAACCGCAAACCTCATGTAATAAGAGGTATGTTTGATTTCAAAAAAGTTTCTCCTATCGATATAAAAGAAGTAGAACCTGTTGAAGAAATCATGAAGCGTTTTACAACCGGTGCGATGAGTTTCGGTTCGATAAGCGCAAATGTTCACGAAGCTATAGCCGTTGCAATGAACTCAATAAAAGGAAGAAGCAACTCGGGAGAAGGCGGAGAAGATCCTAAAAGATTTATCCCTAACGCTGACGGAACTTCAGCCCGAAGCGCTATCAAGCAGGTAGCATCCGGACGTTTCGGTGTTACGAGCAACTATCTTGCCAATGCTGATGAAATTCAGATCAAAATCGCTCAGGGCGCGAAACCGGGCGAGGGCGGACAGCTTCCGGGTCACAAGGTTGATTCAATTATCGCGAAGACAAGAAATTCAACACCGGGTGTAACTCTCATATCGCCTCCGCCGCATCACGATATTTATTCTATCGAAGATCTGGCTCAGCTGATTTTTGATTTGAAGAATGCGAATCCGAACGCGCGAATCAGCGTTAAGCTGGTTTCAGAATCGGGAGTCGGTACAATTGCTGCGGGTGTTTCTAAGGCGCATGCCGACAACATTCTTATCAGCGGATACGACGGCGGAACAGGTGCGAGTCCTCAGAGTTCAATCAAACACGCGGGTATGCCGTGGGAAGTAGGTCTTGCTGAAACTCACCAGACTCTTGTTCTTAATGATCTCCGCGGACGTGTGAGACTTCAGACTGACGGACAGATGAGGACCGGACGCGACATAGTAATCGGCGGTCTTCTCGGTGCGGAAGAGTTCGGTTTCGGTACGACGACTCTTATCGTAATGGGTTGTATTATGATGAGAAAATGCCATCTTAATACATGTCCTGTCGGAATAGCGACTCAGGATCCGAGACTCAGAAAAAGATTCGCAGGCAAGCCTGAGCATCTTATAAATTATTTCAGATTTCTCGCTGAGGAAGTTCGTGAAGTGATGGCTTCTCTCGGAATCAGAAAGTTCAACGATCTTATCGGAAGAACTGATCTACTTGAAGTTGCACCGAACAGTCACTGGAAGGCTAAGAGCGCGAATCCGTCGCTTCTTCTTCACAGACCGGCGGAAGCTGATAAATACGCGACTTATTGCGTACAGGATCAGATTCACAAGATTGATGCGATTCTTGACAGAACTCTTATAGAGAAATCTAAAAATGCCATTGAAAAGAAAGAAAAAGTTTCGTTCTCAGTTCCGGTAAAAAACACCGACAGAACTGCCGGAGCTATGCTTTCATACGAAATATCAAAACGTTACGGAGATGACGGTCTTCCTGAAGGAACACTTTCAGTTGATTTCAACGGAAGCGCCGGTCAGAGTTTCGGAGCGTTCCTTGCGAAGGGCGTGACTTTCAGACTCAACGGAGACGCGAACGATTATCTCGGAAAAGGTCTTTCCGGAGGAAAGATCGTAGTTGTTCCGCCTAAGGGTTCAACATTCAGGCCTGAAGAAAACATCATCATCGGAAATACGGTTCTTTATGGAGCTACTGCCGGTGAAGTTTACGTGCGCGGTGTTGCAGGTGAGCGTTTCTGCGTTCGTAACAGCGGAGCATTGGCTGTAATCGAAGGAACAGGAGACCACTGTGCAGAATACATGACAGGCGGTTATCTTGTAGTTCTCGGTAAAGTCGGAAGAAACTTCGGAGCCGGAATGAGCGGCGGTATAGCTTATGTATATGATGTTGACGGAAATTTTGAATTCTTCTGCAACAAGGGAATGGTTGAACTTTCGAAACTCGACAATGACGAAGATGTTTCCAGAGTTAAATCCATGATACAGAAACATATTGATAATACTGATTCCGAACACGCTAAAAACATTCTTTCAAACTGGTCGTCAACTCAGCCTAAGTTCATCAAAGTAATGCCGGTTGAATACAAACGTGCACTTGAAGAAATGAAACTTAAGGAACTTGACAAGAAACTTGAAGGAATAATCGAAGAAGAAGAGATCGGAGGTAAAGCATAATGGGTGATCCTACAGGCTTTCTCAAAAATAACAGAAAAGTTGCCGGTTACAGACCGGTTGAACAGAGAATAAATGATTATAGCGAAGTGGAGCTTCAGCTTTCGGAAGACGAAAGAAAACTTCAGGCTTCGAGATGTATGGACTGCGGTGTTCCTTTCTGCCATTGGTCGTGCCCGGTTTCCAACATCATGCCGGAATGGCAGGACAGAATTTTCAAGGGCGAATGGAAAGAAGCATGGGAGCTTCTTCAGGAAACCAATAATTTTCCTGAGTTTACAGGACGCGTTTGCCCGGCTCTTTGCGAAGCATCATGCGTGCTTGCTCTCAATGACGAAGCCGTTACTATCAGACAGAACGAGCTTGCGGTAATTGAAAAGGCTTTTGAGCTCGGTCTTGTTAAAGCGAATCCGCCTAAAACGAGAAGCGGAAAAAAAGTTGCAGTTATCGGCGGAGGTCCAGCAGGACTTGCCGCAGCTGATCAGTTAAACAAAGCCGGTCACATGGTTACATTGTTTGAAGGCACTGACAGAGTCGGCGGATATTTGAGATACGGTATTCCTGATTTTAAACTCGAGAAAAGCTTTATCGACCGCCGTCTCGATATAATGAAAGAAGAAGGCGTAACTTTTAAAACAAATTCATATGTCGGACGTGACGTAAAGATCAATGACATCATGAAAGATTATGACGCCGTTTGTATTACAATCGGTGCGCGTGAAGCGAGAGATCTTCCGATTGAAGGAAGAGAGCTTTCAGGAATTCATCAGGCGCTTGATTATCTCACTCAGCAGAATAAAACCTGCGCGGGTGACAAAGTATGCCAGGATTCTCTAATTGCCGCTCTTGATAAAAACGTCCTCGTAATCGGAGGCGGTGATACCGGTTCAGACTGTGTCGGAACTGCTAACCGTCAGGGTGCCAGAAAGGTTACTCAGATAGAACTTCTTCCGATGCCGTCAAAGACAAGAACTGATTCTGAGCCATGGCCTCTCTGGCCGAGACTTCACAAGACTTCAAGCTCTCATGAAGAAGGCTGTGAAAGACTCTGGTGCATCAGCTCGAAGAAATTCATCGGCGAAAACGGAAAAGTGAAGAAAGTTCTCGCATGCAAAGTAGAGTGGGTGAATGAAAACGGAAGATTCAATATGAAGGAAGTTCCGGGCAGTGAATTCGAGATCGAAGCTGATCTTGTTCTTCTTGCAATGGGATTCGTTCATGTGGTTCAGAAGGATTTCGTAAATGAGCTCGGACTCAAGCTTGACGCCCGCGGAAATATTGACACAGGTGCTGATTTTAAAACAAGCGTTGACAAGGTTTTTGCAGCAGGTGACGCGAACAGAGGTGCTTCTCTTGTAGTTTACGCTATAAGTGAAGGACGAGGAGCTGCGAACGCTATAAATGAGTTTTTGTCTAAGTGATAACATAAGTTTTTAGATTACGAAAAAGCCCGCGAAGTATCGCGGGCTTTTTTTATAAGGTTGGCACCTTATAAATCCCTATTTCCGAGTATCGGAATACAAACAAAGACTTCGTCTTTGGAATCTTTTTTTTTGCATGGATTGTCCCGCTTTTAAAAAATTGAACAAAATGAGTTAAAAAATAAGAGACAAAAACTTCCTGTAGAATATAATAATTAAAGGAGTTTTTATGTCAAAGAAG
>Ga0255345_1005178_pt1 | contig 13588 bp, 7 predicted proteins | sample wastewater_treat_6_FD_192415 | JGI IMG/M metagenome (GOLD analysis project Ga0255345, IMG submission 192415) | Wastewater microbial communities from Lulu Island WWTP, Vancouver, Canada - plant20 | ecosystem: Engineered > WWTP > Wastewater > Unclassified | place: Canada: Vancouver, British... | reverse complement strand
CCTAAAGACAGTGATGACACCGACACAAAGGACAGTGGTGACACGCCACAAGAGGCTGAAGTCACTGACGATGATCCTGGCCAAGACGACCATGAACCACCCAATCCGTGCGTTGACCCAGATGGCGATGGCTATGGGCCAGAATGCGAGGCCGGTCCTGACTGCGCACCTGATGACCCTTTAAGATTCCGGCTGATCAATCTGTATGTTGATGCAGATTATGATGGCCACGGCACCGGAGACCCCCAGGAACTGTGCATTGGTGCCGATGTCCCCCCTGGATGGTCAACCAGTGGAGATGATTGTGATGACAATAACCCATTGGTTTACCCTGAAGCCCCAGAAATAGCCGACGACGACCTCGCCAATGGTTGTACAGGCGAAGATCTGAAGGCATCTACTGCTAGCGGGATATTTGTCAGCTCTTTAGGCCGTGAAGACGGTGACGGAACAAGGGAAGATCCTGTAAAATCCATCACAACCGCGATTCAGAAAGCCAAAGCCGCACAGTTGAGGGATATCTTCGTGGCGGGCGGCGAATACCATGAGTCCTTGGTCGTAATGCACGATATCGCAATTCACGGCGGCTATGATCCAGAAAGAAATTGGGATCTTGGCAAAGAGGGTACTACCGACTTGGTTTCCACTGGACCAGTCGCAATCAGAGTAATGGAGTCTTCGCTGGTTCTAAACAGGATTTATGTCGACGGTTATCATAGTTCGGGTGGACCAAGCGAACACACCACGGCCAGCGGCGTGATCATTGAGGAAGGTAAGGCAACAATTGTAGAAAGTCATATTCTCGGGTGCGGCATAACCACTACCGTGCCCGACAACCGTGAGGTTTCATGTAAAGGCTTGTGGGCCATCAATTCCGAGGTTGGAGTTTTCTACACGGATATTTCGGCTGGCAGCCTGTCCATTAAAGAAGACTCGGTTATTGGTCCTGTGGAAAGAAACAGCAATTTAACTGCCGTGGTTGCAGAACAAAGCAAGGTTTTGATAAGGGGTTTAATCCTGAACTCCCATTCGACAATCGAAATCAAGAAAAGCGCTGGACCAATCAAGGCAGAATCAACAGCACGATATCTGGACGTTTCAGGAGGAGAAGTCAAACTCGTCAATGCCTGGACGGGCGGTACTGTGCGGATTCTTGCCGATGAGGTGGATGCTCAGGATGATGATTTACAGCTAGACCTAGTTGCGCTGGGAAGAGGGATAACGATTTCTGATCAGGGAAAGGTATATCTGATCAATTGCCAGATTTCTTCGGTGCAAAGCGAAGTTGAAAGCAATACCTCCATAACTTCAGCTAACCCAATAGAAGCGAGCATCTCGCAATCCGCCGTAAGCAATGCGGTTACTGTTTCTAACGGAAATCTAGTCAGTTTGAATTCCTATATTAAAGGCAAAATATGTTCAACTGAACTGCAGCATGATGTTTTACCAGATGGGTCCAACGTTTCCGAAGCGAATCTGGTCACACAACAGGCCTTAGATGTTGGCCAGGAAGGGACTGCACTGGTGGCTAATACGCTTTTTGATTTGGAATGGGACAACACTGATGACAAAAGCAACCTGATTCGCCTGTTGCCTGGCGCAAGCTTGTACATGACCCACGACGTCTTTTGGGGACGGGATGGGGACTTCTGCAGAGTCAACGATGGCACTAGTTGCATAGTTCAAAAATCGGATGCCGATTTCTCCAAGTGTACTGCGGAAGCTGGATGCCTACAGATTGAAGACGTGGTAGAGGCTGACCCGAAATACGTAAGTTTTCCAACCAAAGTTGAAGATGATAGTCCGCTATTAGACAAGGGAATTGACCCAGCAGAGCTTGGATTTAACCTCTTTAAAGACTTTTTTGAACGAGATAGGCCAAAAGGGGCTGCTTACGATATCGGGCATATTGAATTTGAGTAGGCGGCCAAATCAACACCTGCGCTCAAAAGATTTTGGTATACTGTCACTCCAGAACCTATGGAGGCTTGCAGAATGAGACCAGCATTTTCAATCGTGATTGCGGGGCTGTTTGTGGTGTTCGTCGGTTGTGGAGAGTCGCCAGAAAATGGAAACGATATTGGCGACGTTAGTGAGGATACTTTTGATGACACTGACACGAAAGAGCCGTCTGAAGACGTCAAAGACACCGACACAGACGATGGTGACGGATCGCAAGAAATCGAAGTCACTGACGATGACCCTGGCCAAGACGATTCTGAGCCACCCGAAGAATGCGTTGACCCAGATGGCGACGGCTATGGGGAAGGATGCGCGGCTGGTCCTGACTGCGCACCTGATGACCCTTTAAGATTCCAGTTAGTCAACCTTTATGTTGACGCAGATTATGATGGCCACGGTGTTGGAGAACCCATCGAAAGCTGCATCGGAGCTGAAATCCTACCAGGATGGGCAACAAATGGAGATGACTGTGATGACCGTGATCCAACGGTTTACCCTGGAGCCCCAGAACTGGCCGATGACGGTGTCGCCAATGGCTGTGCTGGTGAAGATCTGAAGGCAGCCACTGCAAACGGCATATTTGTCAGCCCTGATGGAACTGAAGATGGTGCAGGAACCAGGGAAGACCCTGTAAATTCAATTAAAACTGCAATTCAAAAAGCCGGCGCCCAGCAAATAAAAGACATCTTCGTCGCAGGCGGCGACTATGACGAGTCTTTGGTTGTGTTGAACGATGTCGCAATCCATGCCAGCTACAATCCTGCAACTTGGGAATTCGATTCACAAGAGAGAGTTACAAGTTTGTACTCGACGGGACCTGTCGCAATCAGAGCGATGGAGTCTTCGTTGGTTTTGAACAGAATTAAAGTCATAGGCTATCGTAGTGATGCAGGGTCAAGCCAACACACCACCGTCAATGGCATAATCATTGAGGACGGCGAAGCGACAGTTGTAGACACTACAGTACGTGGATGCGAGATAACCACCACCGTGGCAGATGACCGTGAAGTCTCATGTAAGGGGTTGTGGGCTATCAACTCCGATGTCATTCTTATCTCTGCTACGATTGAAGGAGGCGAGCTATCCATACAAGAAGATTCGCTAACTGGCCCGGTAGAAAGAAACTGCAGTTCAACCGCTGTAACATCTGAAAACAGCTCACTTTTACTACTTAACACAAGCCTAGATGTAGACCCCAACATCACAATCGATAATAGCGCTGGAACAATCAAGGCAAACCTAGCTGGTCAATATTTGGACGTCACCGGGGGGACAGTTGCATTTATTGGCGGTAAAATGGTCAGCCACATGTGGATTCAGGCTAATGGAATTGACGCTCAGGATGATGAGCTGCAAGTAGACCTCCAAGCAGAGGGAACAGGAATATCAATATCGGGACTGGGCAGAGTTTATTTGATCAATAGTAATATCGCGTCAATAGCAGCCAATGTCCTTAGCCAAGTTTCCGTGACTTCACTTAACCCTGTAAATGCAACTATCTCGAACTCTGCGAAAAGCACCGCAGCAACTGTCTCTAGTGGAACTTTGGTCAGTTTGAATTCTGCTGCGCATGTCGATTTTAACGAAGCTGGCGTGCAACTTGATGGTCTACCTGAAGAATCCAACGTCTCGCAGCAGAATCTGACCCAACTCCAGGTTTTGGAGGTTGGCCAGGAGGGGACAGCACAGATAGCAAACACAGTTTTTCTCATGGATGGGAGCGATGCTGATGAAGGTAACAACTTTATTAGCCTGTTGCCTGGCGCAAGCTTGTACATGACGCACAACGTGTTTTGGGTATATGAGGGAGATTTCTGCAAAATCAACGATGGAACTAGCTGCGTTGTCCAAAAAACTGATGACGACTTCTCTAAATGCACTAAGGATGCTGGATGCCTTCTGATCGAAAATATGATAGAAGCTGACCCAAAATATGGAGAGGTTCCGCACGAGGTAGAACCGGGCAGCCCCTTGATAGACAATGGGATTGACCCGGCTGAACTTGGATTTAGCCTCACTACCGACTATTTTGGTGAACATAGACCAAAAGGAGCCGGCTACGATATCGGACCTGTTGAGTTTGAGTAGGTGGCTAGATTTACAGCCAAAAGTCTTATTGTTCGTACCAAACACACCTGGCAAAAGCGGCACTTAGTGAAGAGCCTGAGCGGTTGACTTCGATCTTTGCGTCATAGAAGGTAACGTACCAGGCACGTAGTGGAGAACCTGTGGTCGTTGGCACCTTAGTCGAAGACAGCACCAAATGACACTGATCGTTTAACCAAGGGTCGGTATAACAGCCCTCGTCACCGGGCCCTTCTTTCATGGCACAGCCGTTACAGTTTGCATCACCGTTATTCGATTCTTGCCAGTTAGTATTAGTGATAGGACATGCTCCACCTTTTGCAGTCGCAGGACAGCCTTTAATGATGGTCCTAAGCTCGTCAATAGTGGCAAGGCGCCACCCGATTTTATCACCCACAGTCAGGGTATTACAGGCAACTAAACCAGAGGTAACATCGGTAACAGAAAGGCTGTACTTGTACCAAGTGATACCAGTCGTAGTGTCGGTAATGGAGCCGTCACAGTTGTCGACCATTCCCGTGGCGCTTTTCACGTAATCGCATGGAGGTAAATCTGGTTCAGGGTCCGTGTCTGTATCGCTGGGGTCTCCACCAGAGCCATCATCACCTGTTGGAGCAGTATCAGTTTGGCCTTGATCATCTGGCCTGTCGCCTAAATCCTTGTCACCAGGCGGCAGATCTGTGGCCGGGCCATCCCCAGGATCGCCGGTCTCCGGCAGCTCGGATGTTTGAGTCGAATCCCCTGAAGGCTGACCATAATCCAACGAGATGGGACCGCGATCTGATTGCTTGTTGTCATCATTCGAGTCACCACACCCAGCAAGAAACATTGCAGCCACAAATGCAGTAGTTATATAGAACCGATGCATAACTAACACCTCCTACATCCGGGAATTTTAGCGAAAATAAAGAAAAATACTAACTAAAATTAGCGCCCCTGCCCCTGCCCCTGGCCCTGCCCCTGTCCACGCCCCTGTCCCTGCCCCTCTCCACGTCCCTGCCCCTGTCCCTGCCCCTGTCCACGCCCCCGCTAAATCATCCCCTTCAACCTACCGTACGGTGGCAACTCCCCGATCAGCGGACTTGCATAGTCAATAAATGCCTTCGTGACGTCGTTGCCCTTCTCAAAGATGTATTCGTCAGGCATCCCCCTGGTTTCCTTTGCAACATTCTGCAGTTCCGTGGGTTTGTATTCAATGGCATAATCAGGCCCAGGTTTTCTGATCATTGCCACGGAGCCACTGCCCATGCCTGAAAGTGCAAATTCAACCGCCTTTTTGCCACACATTCTGGCCTCGGCAGCATCGGTGGGACTAATGACACCTGGGAACGACCTTTGCAGATAACCAAACGTATCAGCTCGCACTCTGATGGAACCGCCGAGAGCTTGCTTTACTTGGTCCATCAACCAATCACCAAGCGCACCACTGCCTGAAAGCTGCACGTTTCCATGGGTGTCACGCGCCAGCTCGTTACCCTTTGCAATCACCTCGGTAAAGGTCAGGTGGTCCTTGGAGTTGGCATCAACAATCCCCTCAGAGACAGCCACGACACATCGGCCAAGGTGCTTGTAGACAGCTGCAATTTCCTCAACCATCTGGTCACGTGTAATTGGACGCTCAGGCATATAAATCAGGTGTGGCCCATCATCTGGATATTTGCGCCCAAGTGCAGATGCCGCCGTCAAAAACCCAGCATGCCGGCCCATTACAACGTTAATTTTGATACCAGGCAGTGAACGATTGTCCAAGTTATCACCCATAAAGGCGCTTGCCACAAATCTGGCGGCACTGCCGTAGCCAGGGCAATGGTCCGTCACCCTCAGGTCGTTATCAACAGTCTTTGGAACATGCCAACAAGCCAAGTCATAACCGCTGTCTTGAGCCACTTGCTGGATGATGTGTGTAGTTTCGGCGCTGTCGTTACCGCCAATATAGAAAAAGTAGTGGATATCCCGCTTCTTCATGACCTCAAACATGGCCAAGCATTCATCGCGAGTCGGTTTTTTGCGGACTGACCCCAAAGCAGAAGACGGGGTCATGGCGACCTGTTCTAAAACGTCGGCAGGCTCATCAAAAAGATGAACAAAATCCTCGCCTAAGATACCCTTTACCCCATGTCTGGCACCAAAAAGCTGGCCTATCTTGCCACTAGCTTTTGCAGCCTCAACAACTCCAACAAGACTTTGATTTATGACAGCAGTCGGCCCACCAGACTGCCCAATTATTGCGTTACCCATAACTAGATCCATGTTTTTCGTTCCTCCATTTGTAAAGATTGTTTCCATGGAAATCTACTGAATATCCAATTCCACATACACAGGGTTTGTGTAAGCAAAAACGCTCCCGTTTCCAACTGGTTCCAGAGTCTCTCGGCCGCGCACTACAAAGACATACCAAGAATCAGCCTGTGGGAACAAACGCACATCAGCATCTACCCGCATAACCGGGTCTGGCTCGGGGTCGTCAGGGTTTGGAATGGCCGCAACCATTTTAGTTCCGACCTCTGTCTCTGTATCTTGAACCACAGCGCCTTCAACCCATTTAAGTGAAAGCGGTCGACCGTTTTCATAGATTGTCAGACGGTCAACCTTAATCCACGGCGGAGCCTGGACCGTTACTCTAAAGGTCACCTCTTTTTCGCCAACTGTAATGACTTCCTCATGCCCCATACGATCCTCTCCATTGTGACGCACCCTCAGGAACGGACCGTTTGACACGATGTTTCGCTGACCCTTGATTGCTGTAATGACCTGCTCTTGGGTGACAGAAGCAACGTCTGGGGCGTCAAGCCTGACAAAGTTTCTGGAATAACCAACACCATCATTCAAGTTGTGTGCGTCGGATGCTCCAGTTGCACAGACTTTGTACCCCGCATTAATCAGGCCAAAGAAATCTCGCAAAACTGGCAGATCATCGGGATTCCTTTTAGCCATCTGCTGGATCGCATCATCGTTTGACTCAAGGTAGTCCTGAGGATTCCCCAAGCTGCCCTTTACTTCCACGGTGTCAAAGCGATCAATCCATGGGTTCTCTCTACTTTCTCCTTTGTTGGCAACAGGATTGTATTGAGCCCAAGAAAAATATCCTGAGTTATCCCTGGGATGATTTACTTGAATCAAAGACACACCTGGAATAGCCTCCATGGAATCAAAAATCTCTTCCAGAGTTTTGTTACCAAAAACTCCACCACCAGTGTGGTCAAACAGGTTTCCTGGCTCAAAGTTCTCGGTCAACACCTCCCCTTGCGGAGTAAAAACGTTGAAATGGCCAACCAGATTGACAGACACCTCGTTCCCATCCATGGGAGTGACCCATTCCTGTGCACCAAGCTCGTTAATCGCATCTCGATAACTGGTGTTAATGTCATGGTCTGTACAGGCGGCTATCTCCACACCCTCGACCATGTTTTCAATGACCTTTACCTTGTGGGTCAACTCGGCATCAATGCTTCCAATGGTGTGTTGGTGAAAATCAGCCGTATAAAAACCAGTATAATCAACCCATTTGGTCAGCTCCACGTCAACTGTGGTTGGCTCTTCAGTACCAACTTCAAGTCGCTCTTCGACCATAATTCCGTACTGAGGCCCACGAGAAAAAATCACACGATAAGCCCCTGGCACGACATCGAACTCTTTTTCGGTACCAAACTCCGAATACAACAGGCCGCACAGGTCCCTATTAATCCGCTCACCAAGTTCTTTCCAAGGCCGCTGAGTGTCATCAAGACACTGTAACGACGCTTTACCAGGAATAGACCTGCCAACTTCACCTTCAGGATTTGCTTCCTTCACTGTAAATACAAGCTTGCCAGCGGCCCCTAGTTCAAGGTCCTTTTCCACATCAGCATCGGTAATCTCAACTTTAAAGAACTGTCGAACACGGCCTGCAGCAGAGGCAACAAGGTCGTACTTGCCAGGAGCAAGTTTCAGTTCAAAAGCGCCTTCTGGAGCCGTACTTTGAGTCAACGCATTCACGTTGGAACTAGGATCAGCTTTACCATCAGGAAAAGCTGTTACCTTGGCCCCGGAAATGGGTTGTCCATCCGGACCTTTGACAGTCCCTCTAACTGCAAATGAAGCCTCGCCGCGAATTTGGTGGACATGCCCCAACACTTGGGCGATATCAGAACCAACTATCAAATAACGGTCGAAGTACGCTGAACCATCAGCTGGGACATCCAGTGGGTCCAAGATCCCAATAGTGCCGTTTGCATCGATCAGAGGGACACCGACCATCCCTTTTTCAACTGTGTAACCGTAGGCAATACCCGAAGCTGCTCCAATGAGAGCTGACACATCAGAGGGGGAGCCAGTAAAACCGCCCTCTGGGGTAAAGATGTGGGCAGCGCCACCAAACGCGATAAAATCTCCAGTCATAATCCCATCTTTGGAGAACTTAGGTGAATTGTTGAACACAGTCGTTCGCATCTTCAGCCACGGCTCACCTGGTCGAAGAATGTAATCTGTTTGGATTATCGCACCGACTGGAGAAGCAATGTCGTCGAGCAGCGGAACGATCCCAGTGCTAACGTCGGGGCCACTGACCCTTAAAATCGCCTCTCTACCATTGGAGCCATCGGCAATAACCTCAATTGTCTCAATATCAGCAACTCTAAATCCAACGACAGGGAAAATCTCTCTGAAGTGGTCGTTGTCTTCACGCCCTTCAGCCTTAGCTAAATCAGCATCAATCAGGTTTCCACCATAAAGGTAAAGGTGGACTCCAGTGTCTTTGTCTTGAATGGCGAATCTGACAAGGTCATTTTCAAGAAGCCAAGAACGTCCCACGGCTCCCCACGCATTTAGTCCACCAATGCGGTCATCAACCGTCGTCACTTTACGAGCGGACACATAACCCGTGGGACCGCTAATTTCGTCATCTGGCACGTCGTTGGTGTCTGCATCATCCCCGTGGTCACCAGTATCCACCTGTGTGTCGTCACGGTCATCTAAATCGGTGGGCGTGTCGGTGGGCGTGTCTGAATCGACATCCCCCTGAATTCCTTCGTTATCTACGACATCCTCAGACACAACCGCGTCTGTTGGCGTAGTCTGCCCATCACCACATCCAGTCATGAGGGCAAGCACAAAAGCAGCCCCAGCTACACTAAAAAGCACCGATGTGAAACGCATCTTTAAGCCTCCAAAGTTGGCATCCAAAATCTATTATCAGGTCGTTATTCTGGATAACGCTAAACAAAAGTTAGGAATCCTATCACACCTACAGGTAATTATATTAGAAAAAGCGCTCTCTACTTTTGTTTTCTGGGCCTTACCCAATTTGTAATGAATGGTCAGCCTTGGTCATCTATTAGACGATAGTTAATGCGCGTTTGGGCGAATTTATGGGGTTAATTCTAAAAATCTCAGAATAAGTAGCTCCTGATTCTTGCAACAAATTCATTGCTGGCATATGGTTCTGGCCGGTGCAATCTACCGATAAATTGCACCCTTTCATATGTGTAGGGTCACCGGGAGGAGGCATGACCAAAGGTTCAAGTTTTATTGATCGGTGGGTTTCTTTTTCCGTCCGTAGGCCGTTTTTAATCTTCGCCATCGCCACAACAGTTCTAATAGTCAGTGGTTTGACGGCGCTTAATCTGACGTTAAAAAGTGACTTTATTGAATTATTGCCAACAGATTCTCCTTCGGTTGTAAATCTGGAACGCTTAAAACAGCGAGTTTCATCCTATGCAACTCTAACTGTCGCAATCAAATCGCCTGATTTGGAGACTTCCCAGCGTTTTGCAGAGGATCTTGTTGTCAAACTTGAAGAACTGCAACCTGATATGATTCAGTTTATCGACTACAACATCAGGGACCTGACGCAGTTTTATAAGGATAACCAGTGGTTATTTGCTGACCTTGAAGATTTGGTGGACCTTAGAGATCGCCTCAAAAAGCGCATCAAAGAGGAAACACAGGCGGCTTTATTCGAGTCCTTGGACGACACTCCGGTTGAAAAAACGGACCTAAGAATCGATGAGTTTCGCAAAAAATACGAAGAAAAAGCCAAGGTCCAAGACCGTTATCCAGGCGGATATTACACAACCCCTGATCGAGACATCATCGCAATTTTCGTAAGGCCGCCAGCCACAAAATCTGAATTAAATCATGGCGATGAACTTGTGGCTGCAGTCCAAAAAAAGGTAGATGAGCTTGTTCCATCAAATTATCACCCGGAACTCACGGTTGGATTTACCGGTGATGTCAAAACTCAACTTGAAGAAAGAGACGCCCTTGCCACAGACATTGGGTTCATTTCAATCATAGCGTTGCTGGCCATTTTTGGACTGCTGATTCTTCACTATCGCAGCCTTCGCGCCATCATGCTGACTGGGATGCCTGTAATTCTGGGGGCGATTATAGCTTTGGCATTCGCATATTTGACCATTGGGCACTTCAACGCCGCCACCGCATTTTTGTCGGCCATCATCGTTGGAAACGGCGTCAACTTCATGATTATGTTGATGGCACGTTTCCTAGAGGAAATCCGAGTTGGCGGCCCTGATTCCCTGGAACAATCCTTAAAAACCTCCGTGCGTGGAACCATCCGAGGAACAGCGGTTGCCTCTCTTGCAGCCGTCATTACCTATGGAGCTCTGATTTTCGCCGGATTCAGGGGTTTTCGTGAGTTTGGGATCATCGGTGGCGTTGGCATGTTGATGTGCTGGATAGTCACCTTTGCCACTGGGCCTGCATTGATAACGTTGGCCCACCGCCTGAAACCCATGGCTGGTAAAGGCAAGGGTGTTGGAGTTATTTCGGGCAAGATTGGCGGTTTTGTCGCTAATCATCCCGGGAAAATCCTGCTTGTATCTTCAGCCCTTACCTTCGCTGGATTGTTAGCCTTCATCCCCTACGCTAAGGACCCGTTCCAGTACGATTTTCGTAAGCTGCGCAACAAAGTTGGAATCGAGCGTGGTTCCGCAAAATTGTCCAAGGAAATCGACAAAATTTTCGAGTTACCACAATCTCCAACGCCAGTGGTTGCCAATGAATTGGCGGATGTCTTGGATATAAAACAGCGAATTTTAAGCGCGGAGGGCGCCGATAATATCGTTGGTGATGTCAAAACAGTTTTTGACGTTTTGCCAAAGGAACAGGAGGCCAAACTTGCAGTGCTTGGGGAGTTGCGAGAACTGGTGGATTCCAAGCTTGATTTTTTGACGCCGTCTGAACGCGAAAAAGTACTGGAATATCGCCCGCCTGAAAGGCTGAGGGTGTTGACAATCGAGGATGTCCCCGAAATCGTTGCCCGCCCGTTTACAGAAAGCGATGGCACTAGAGGCAGAATCCTTTATGTGTACGCCAAACCTGGCAATAGCCTTCTTGATGGGCGTTATCTTTTGAAATTTGCAAAGTTTTTGCGTGGCATTCCAGGTGAAGGCGACACTTTCCTGACATCAGGCCAACCGCTTGTGTTTGCGGATATGATCGACGCCATCATCAACGATGGGACTCAAGTCACGGTAATCGCTGTAATTGGGATCTTTTTATTGCTAATTGTTGCGTTTAGATCTGGCCTTTATACAGGCTCAGTGTTGTTGGCCGCGGTGCTAGGAACCCTTTGGATGATCTGCATTGGGGCGGTGTTTGATATCAAACTTAACTTCCTGAACTTTGTTGTCATTCCTATCATGTTAGGTGATGGAGTCGACTATGGAGCAAACATAATCGAGCGTTACAGGGCCGTTGGAAAGGGAGGTGTGGCTGAGGCTATCCAAACGACCGGGGCCGCTGTCATGCTGGCATCATTAACAACCATGCTGGGATTCGCCTCTTTGATCATGTCCTCTAACATGGCTTTGCAAAGCTTTGGAATCTTGGCCAATGTCGGCGAAATCACCTGCCTAGCGGCCTCCACAATAGTGATGATGGCCCTCATCGCATGGATAGAGCGAAGAAGAGCAAGAAAGGCAGCAATCAAGCAAGGTTAACCCCCGTCCCTGCCCCTGTCCCTGCCCCTTATCCAGCTACAGATCCTGCTAATTAGCATGTTTTGGTTCCTGATGTTTGTTGGGCTTTGGCGTTTGATCTCTTCGTTACAGTTTTAAAACATGTCCGGTGGCATCCTTCCGGGCCCAAAATCTCCCGTAGCCACCCCGACTGTCTCTTAGTGACATCGTCCGGGCGAAATATACGATTGCTAACGTGTGCGTTCATCCTTTTGGCCCGGACGGGCCGCTGCGCGGCCTTCATGTCAGCTAAAAGACGTCGGGTCCCGGCAACTCCCGATAGCGCCCTCCAGGATTGCCCCCGGACCATGTTGCAGGGTGCCCTCTCGACCGCCTTTTAGCTCCGGATTCTGCTAAACAGCACAATCGTCTTCCTGTCCCGCACCCTTCACTATGCCCCCGTCCCCTGCCCCCTGTCAAATCAGCAGCCCGCCTCTTAAAAACGCTAGCAGCTCATTGACAAATGCCTGCTCATCCAGCTCAACCAGCCCCATGGCCCATGCCCACAACACGCCCCTTAGGGACCCAATCAATGCATGCGCCGTGACCTTCGTATTACAGGCGTGAATAATCCCCAAAGAAACTCCGTCGTCCAGCGATTCTGCAAGCCACTCGCCAAGGCGCCCATAAAAGGCCATCAGGCGATTTTGGGCACCTTCGTCAAGACCTTCAGCCTCGGCCATCAGGATCTTTACAGCATCCTCATCTTCCATCAGGCATTGGATCAACCTCATGGCGTTATCTCGAATCTGGGATTCAACAGTTGCTTCATCTGGAGATTGCGGAATAATGATAGGATAGATCCTTGCCAACAGGTCTTCAAAGATCCGGTCTAGCAAAGCATCGAAAATGGCCCGCTTACCATCGAAATAAAGATAGAAAGTGCCTCTGGCGATACCGGCCTTAGCGATAATGTCCGACACTCCAGTTGCGTGATAGCCTTTGTCAGCAAAAACCACCTGAGCCGCGGCCAAAATTTGTTCACGTCGTTTGTTAGAAGCCACTTACACATCTCCCGAATGGTTAGCCCCCTTCCTGGAAGTAACCGGATGTCGCGATGGAGTCAAGTATATTTCTTGCCTTCCAGAAGCGGCAGCAACCCCATTTTTGCGTTCAAACAAAGGCACCATGGCTGATGCCGTCAAGGCCGTGCTTATTACTTTTCGCCCAAGCTTCCAGCCAATATTCTTGGTCATTGAGTTTTGATGCGCACCATTTTGTCTTGTTCGTGCATGTTCCTTGACTGTGAAAGCAAAATCTTCAATGGAACGCTGATCTACCGAATCGCCCATAATCTCCAAGGTCATGGATGGCAATCCGTAATCCTGTTCAACACTTAGGTAGTGAGACTCAGCAATCTTACCTGGCATACACTCTAAAGGAATCACTGACACAACACCATCAATTTCACCTGCCTTGTACTCGGACAGAGGAGCACCTACAGTCAAGATCGCCTCACCAAGCTGGTCTTTGGAAACATACTCCCCACCAGCATCCAAAGATGACAGAACCGTGGTTCTATGGCCCCACCCCAAATGCTGTGCCATGGTGTCCCACAGGCGGTCCATGATGTCTTCCTGAAT
>Ga0255345_1005176_pt1 | contig 13593 bp, 12 predicted proteins | sample wastewater_treat_6_FD_192415 | JGI IMG/M metagenome (GOLD analysis project Ga0255345, IMG submission 192415) | Wastewater microbial communities from Lulu Island WWTP, Vancouver, Canada - plant20 | ecosystem: Engineered > WWTP > Wastewater > Unclassified | place: Canada: Vancouver, British... | reverse complement strand
TTTCGGCATATTTGGCAATATAAAGCATTGACCGCAGCGCATAGTCAGCTTGATTGGTAATTTGCATAGACATTGTGCTCCTCCTTTTTTATAATGTTGAGAAAGCCTTCTTGATTTGTGACGGCTTAATCAATTGTTAACGTAATTTTATTTATTTTACCCCATTTATCCAAATATAGTAACCGTCGGAAGTGGTTTCCACCCAGGTGTAGTCACTTGCTAAAACAATAGCACCCGGATTGGAAGCTATCTTTGATGCTTCGAGAGGCAGCGCAGCCGTGAGCAGAGTCAGTTGTGCAGCAGAAGCTGGCGGCATTTCCGGACCGATGAACACGCTCGTCGGGTAGTCTTTGGCGGAAGAAGCAGCGCTATAGTTGATTAGCGCATGAAAATTAGCTTGGTCGATTCGCACAGCTGCCAAAGATTCCTCGCCAAAGATGAAGGCAAGCTGTGCACCGCCCAGGTTAAGCTGGTCTATGGATTGCAAGCGCTGCTGCGGTATCTGCGCCTGCTGGAAAGCAGCATAAACACGGCGCGTGGTTTGAATGCGTTCTGGATCACAGCCCCAATAGACCTTGCCGAGCGTAAAGCTCTCCGCGAGACCAAACAAACCTGAGACGTCTGCCTTACCGCAAGCTGGGACGACCAGCGCATCGACCTCTCGGCTGAAGGGTGGCAGCGCTGTGCCTAACTGCTGAGCCAGCGTACTTGCCTCAAGCGACCCGCCCACAAGCACGAAACGCCCGCTGCCAGTACGCAGGAGGACTACCGGCTTCTCCGCGCCAGAGAGCACACGCACATGCAGCTTGCCATCTGGGGTATTGGCAGCCGCGGACCATACCAGAATGCATGCGCAAGCTAGTACGAGGATAGGCACGACTGGCTGCTGGGTAAGCTTGCGTACTTTTGGTTTGCCTGGCAGCGTGAGCGCCAGGATTAGCGCGTAGAAAGCCAGCACCCAAAAGAAGCTGAAATGCGGCAGCTGCCAGCCGGCAGGCGCTAAGCCAGCCAACCAAGTGACCATCCGGTTGGTATAAGCCGCAAAAGGCCAAGCTAACCATGCCAGCACGCTGCCAAGCGCGGGCGCGAGCAAGCCAGCCACCATCGCAACCAGTCCTAAAACCATCACCGCTGGCTGGGCAGGTAAAATCAAAGGGTTGGCAATCAAAAAGAGCGGGGAAATTTGGCGGAAATGATAGGCAATCAGCGGCAAAGCAAAGATCTGCGCTGCCAGTGTCACCAAGAAATATTCGCTGAGCGCTCCGCTCAGGCGCTTGGCGGCTTCCTCGCCCAGCCTGCCTTCAAAAAAGCGCTGCAGGCGGGCTTGCATCGGGCTGGCAAAGAGCGCTAAGCCTAAGGTCGCGGCTGCGGAGAGCTGAAAGCCCACATCCCAGGGCAGGTGCGGGTTGAAAAGCACCATCAGCAAGATGCTCAACCCCAAGCTATTGAGTGCATTACCGCGCCGGCGGATGGATGCGCCGATAATGCTGAAAGAGCCCATGATCGCCGCGCGCAACACGGATGCACTCGCGCCGACCAAAACGGTATAGAGCGCCAGCACGAGGATGGCGAGCATCCCGCCGCGCCAGCTGCCCAGCCGGCGGGTGAAGAGGGCGGTTACCAGGCTGGCAAGAATGACCATATTGAAGCCCGAGATGGCGATGATATGCGCCGTGCCGGTGAGGGCGTAAGCCTCTTCTAGCTCGGGGGAGAGCCCGCTCTCATCGCCGAGTAAGATGCCGCGCAACAGGGCGCTTTCCGGCTCGTGGAAAATCTGGCGCAGCACCTGCAGGCTGTGCTCACGCAGGCGGTAGATGGCGGCACGCAAAGGGCTGCCTTGCTCGTGGGCAAGCACGCGCACTTGAGCAAACTGAGTGGAAGAATAAATCCCTTGGTGAAAAAGATACTCGCGATAAGAGAAGGCGCTGCCTTCGGAAGGCGTCTCGAGATTGCCGCGGATGGAGAGCAAGTCGCCGTATGTATAGGCGCTGCCAGCCGGCACCTGCAGCAGGATGCGCCCGTGCACTTCGTCGGGAGATACGGGCACAGGGTCCGAGCTGAGCGGGGTGAGCGACTCTATGCGCACAGTCAGGCTGAGGGAATCCCCGTGCAACTCTGGGGGCGTATCCACTATGCCAGTCAGCTCGACAATGCCGCGCTCGTTGTAGTATCCGACCCAAGCTGGGTTGTCTTGCGGGAGGGAGAGCTGGTAGAGCAGCGCGGTGAGGCAAAAGACGGCGGCGACAGCAGCCAGCGGCAGCTTCTTTTGCACCAAGAGGCGCGAGCGCCGGCTGGCTTGCCAGATGAGCGCAAGGAGGCTTGCCACCAGTAGTCCTGCCCAAGCGCCCCAGGGGAGGCGAAGTGCCTGCGCCGCCAGCGCGCCCACAAGCGCCGCCAAGCCTAACCAAAAGAAGGGCATGAACGCGGGAATATGCACCTGGGTTGGGTCCGGCTGGGGGTGAGGAGAGGGCGGGGTTGATTCGGGTGAGGGCATCACGTAACTCTTAAAAGCCTTATGCTTATAGCTTAAATTTTAAACCAGAATTACAATATTAGTAACATATACGAAATTTCAGAGAAAATTATTCTTTGAATTTGTATAAAAAAGACAGCGCAATGAATTATTGCGCTATCTTTTCAACGAAATTTTTGAGTGTAAATCTATGTTTAATCGGTACTTGGTAGTAAATTCGGTATATTGAACATTGCTTGATTATATACTGAGGAGGGATCAATAAATAGATGCAATAGTGGAATAATCCAAAGGATTCCGAACACGAAAATACCAACAATCAAGCAGACAATTGATAGTGTGTTCATCTTCCAATGTATATTGCAAACTAAATCATATTTTCCTTCCTTTGGCTGACTTATGGTAAGTGTAGCGTCGAAATCAGCTGTAAAGCCAAAGGTTACTCCTTCTTTACCTTGTGTTATTCTTAATCCATTATCGGTTTTAATTATCTGGCCGCCGAGGGGAAGAAAAGATTTAAATGCGGCTTCTTGGACTTGTTCAAAAGAATGAGGTGAACTAAATTGAAAGAATAAAGTCTTAGCGCCCATATTAATACCTCACCGGATAGGTTCCTGTATACATTTGGTAAAATTCTTGCGCTTTCTTTTCGTTATATTGAGCTGTTTTTCCTGAGAGCGAAAAAGCTTCAATGAGCGCGATCCACCCGGGAATAGTAGTCCACGAGAATAAAAGATATACAATTCCCAAACCCGTTTGACCTAGGTAAAACTTATGCGCTCCAACTCCACCTAAAAATAAAGCTAACAAGACTGCAGTTGTTGGGTTTTTCTTTACAGTGTTTAATTGCATTAAGAACGGCGTCCTCTTGTCTTCAGGTAAAGCATTTACCATGCGAGCGATGTTCTCATCACTTTGCCTTGATTGTTCTTTGCTTTTGTTTAATAAAAAAATTGCTGCTACTACAGCACAACCAAGAAGTACAAAAAAAACTGTCAGTATCCAACCAAAATCATCCATCATATCTCCTCTCGATTTAAATAAATTAGAATTATTTTCTCTTTACAATAAAATATACATTTTAACAATTGATTTGTCAATACCAAAAAAGAAAACCAGAAAAATCTCAAAGACACACACATTCAAATAACTATCAATACCCTCTCTTTTCCAAATACTCCAGCAGCATCTCCAGCGCTTTCTCGGCTAAGGCTTCCTTGTTAGCTAGGCGGTCGCCATGCAGCAAAAAGTGGCGGGACCATTCCCCTTCAGCGGCGGCTAAGCCCACCCAACTGGTGCCAACTGGTTTAGCCGGCGTGGCGCCTCCCGGGCCGGCAATGCAGCTCACCGAGAGCCCAATATCCGTCTTGAGGGCGTGGCGTGCCCCCCGCGCCATCTCCAGCACGGTTTGGCTGCTAACCGCGCCGTATTTCTGCAAGGTCTCCCACTTCACGCCCAGCAGCGAGACCTTGGCGGCGTAGGCATAAGCGACCACCCCGCCGATGAAGTAGTCCGAGGAACCAGGCACGTTCGTGATGCGGTGGCTGACTAAACCCCCGGTGCAGCTTTCAGCCAGAGCTAAGGTCAGCTTCTGCGCGAGCAGCTTCTGCCCCACGCGCGCTTCCAAGCTTTCGCTTTGGGCGAGCTGGTCCGCTCCGGGCGGGTTGGTGGTGGAGGTGTCCAGTTCGCGCCAAATCTGGATGAGGCCGTTTTGCTGTAAGTACACCGCAGCCGCCGGGCTCAGCCAGCCGCGCTCCACCAGCACCTGCGGGTCAGTGCCAGCCTCCAGCTCCCGCCTGATTTGCGAGGAGGAGATCTCCGGTACGGTTACCTCCTCGAGGAAGATGATCTCAGCTCCTTTTTGGCGCAGCTCGGTGATGAAGCTTCGATTAGGACTAAAGCCCAAACGCGGGCAGATGACGAGCTTGGCAAGCTTGATGAGCTGCTCCCATTGATACCAATGCCGAAAGGGCGGGTCGCTGCCGGCGAAGCTATCCATACCTAAGAGCAGCGCCATTTGCTGTGTTGGTTCCAGGCGCTCGCGCAAAGCGGCAAGTGTTTCCACGGTGAAATTCGGGCGATGGCTCTCGCGCACCAGCTCTTCTTCCAGGCGGCTGACGGTAACCTTCGGCACCATGCCAGCCAAGTCTTGCCCAATCTGCTCAGCTGCTATCTGGCAAAGCGCATATCGGTACTCATAGGTAAGCGGCAGGGATCGTTTGGCTTCGTCTTGCGTGTTGTGATGGCGGTAAACGGGCATGATGATCACCTCTGCCACGGAGTACCCACGTTGGACGAGGGCGCGGGCGGCATTGGTCACGAGCTCGGCATGCCCCTGGTGAAAGGGATCGGCTGAGGAGCCGAAGATGAGCACAAGCGGCGCTTTGCTATTTTCCATATACCTTATTCTACGCTTTTTTCCAAGGCTTGGATTTCTTCCAACCAGAGGGCAGCGCTGGCGTCTGAGGGCATCATCCACCCGCCGCGCGGTGAGAGGCTGAGCCCCACAATTTGCGGACCATCGGTGCTGGCAGAGCGCTTGAACTGCTGGCTGAAGAAGCGGCTGTAGAAAACGCGCAGCCAACGCAGGATTTCCTGCGCAGTGTAGCTGCCGATGAAAGCTTGCTTCGCTAAGTTAAATACCTCTTTGGGGCTCAGCCGCTGCCCAATGGCATGATATAGGAAAAAATCATGCAGCAGGTAAGGACCAATGCTTGCTTCGGTTGCTTGTGTTTTTGTGCCGCCAGTGCTCGGAGGAATCAGCTCAGGCGTGATGGTTGCTTGGCAGATTTGTTGGGTGATAGCGGCGCCCTCTGCACCAAAAAGCGCCTCGCCCGCCCAAGCTAAAACGCGCAGCAGCAAGGTCTTAGGCAAGCCGGCGTTAGGATCGTACATGGACATGTGGTCGCCATTGAAGGTGCACCAACCTAACGCGATTTCCGAAAGATCGCCCGTTCCGACCATCAAAGCTTGGTGCTGGTTCGCCAAATCCATCAGGATTTGCGTGCGCTCGCGCGCCTGGGCGTTTTCGTAGGTCACCTCAAAGACGTCCAGCGGGTGCCCGATGTCTTTGAGGTGCTGCTCGAGGGCATGATCAATCGGAATGGTGCGGAAGGTTACGCCGGTAAGCTCGGCTAAGGCTTCCAAGCGCTCTATGGACGCAGCTGTGGTGCCTGGGCCAGGCAATGAAATGGCAAATATGCCCTTTTTATCCAAGCCAAGTTGCGTAAAAGCCTGAGAGCAAACCAGCAGCGCCAAGCTCGAATCAGAGCCGCCGGAAAGCCCCAACACCACGCGTTGGATGCCGGTATGCCGCAGCCTGCCAATAAGCGCCGCGCTTTGAATGGCAAAAGCGCGTTGGAATTGCGCATGGGGGTTAACGTTGGCGATGAAAGGCGTTTGGCTGAGAGATGGCGTACTCTGATCTCGTGGTGGCTGGTTAGCTTGTGGCGTTGCTGCGGCAGAGAAATCGATCCTTACGGAGGCGCTTTGCGTGCCCAGTTGCAGCGGCTGTGTTTCGGCCAACAGCTTGCCCGCTTGGGCAATGCCAGCCAGACCGCTCATCACCAAGTCAGTGGTCGACTCACACGGTCCGCAGGAGGCAAACGCCAGCACGCCAGCTGCCCGCGTGCGTTGAGCGTAGCTCTCTGCGGTGAGGAGCGCTGGCTCCGCCAAAGCCGGCAGCGCGCATGGATTCAGCAGCAAGCTGACCGAGCGGTCATATTGCCCATCTCGCAGGTCGCCAATGCAAATCTGTAGGTTACCGGATGTGAGCTCAGGAAGCTGCAATGTGAGATTAGCGGCGATCGGGACGCGCTTACCGAGCAGTTCGATTTGATCAGCAGGCAGCGCAGCAGCTGAAGCAAACCAGCGGCTGGGATAGCGCCCGGAAAAATCACGCGGCTTGGCGGCAAGGGAAATTCCTGCCAGCCCTTGCGGGCTAAGCAGCACAGCAGCATCGTAAAGCCGGCTAGCAAAAGCCAATGGCAGCCCAACCACCGCCCATAAATTGAGCTGCTGGGCGGCTTCCTGTAAGCGCGCCAAGCCTTCGAGCGCCTTTTCTTGCAGTAGAGGCTGTAAGAATAGATCCCCGCACGTGCTGCCCGTTAGGCAAAGCTCTGGGAAGAGCACCAACTGGGGCTGCGATGCCTCTGCCGCGGCTTGCTGCAGGGCATCCAATAGAATGTTGGTGTTGAATATGACATCAGCTACCCGCAGCTCAGGGACGACCACACGCAGGAGGTAGCTTCCTGTAGGAGCAGAATTACTTGAAGAGAGTGGATTGATCATGGCATCGAACTTTTTGCCCCAAGCTGAGGTATAAATGCTTTGTGCAGCTTTATATGGCAAAAGTTTACTCCTTTCAGATGAAATCATAACAAGCTTTTGAAAAGTTAGGGGAAATTTTTCGTGCTTCTTTGTTTTTTAGTGATGTGACCAAGAGGTCATATTATTTATCGATAACTTTGCAGGCGGGAGAGCTGGCTTGATAAGGCTTGCGGGTCTTCACGGAAATACTCCAAGGTGAGCAGTTGGGGATTGGTGCGTTCTAAGGTCCACTCCAAGAGCTGGTAATCTTCCTCCATGAGTGGCTCATGGGCGTCATACAGCTGACCATCAGACCCCTCGCGCACGCCCGCCAAGTGAATTTGTTGCGTGCGCTCAAGCGGAAGATCTGTGATGTATTCTTGTGAGCTTATCCCACGCGCGCGGGCTGCGATGCGAGCATGCGCCAAGTCGAGCAGTAAGTCGGTTTGGGTTTCTTCCAGCACTTTGGCAATTACTGCCGGCTCACTCTCAAAGCGATAGCGCTTAGGGTGCAGGCTCGGCATGTTTTCCAAAATGACCGGCAGTTTCACTTGCTGTTTGAGCGAATTAACATTTCGGATAAAGCGCCAAATAGTCAATGCAGGGATCGGCCCAGGCAAGACCCAACCTCTTTTTATGCGTGCATTCGTCCAGAGCGCTGGCAGGGGCGCCAAGTGGATGGAAACGAAAGGTGATTCTGGGCAGGCTTGCAGGTAGTCTCGCAAATGCGAGCGCCAGTTTTTTCCGGTTTGCATACGCCCAGGGTGAAAGTGAAAAGCCAAGCCCGGAAATTCAGCCCGCCTCTGTGCAATCAACCCCAGCTCGAGCTTATCTACCCATTCGATGGCATCGATTTCTACCACAGATGCACGCAGCAAGGTAATCAGCGCCTCAGAATAATTCACGGATAGTTTCATTTCGCCCTACTTATATCTTGGTAGGCAAAGCCGTAACATTATTGTTTTGCGAGAGCTGCTCATGCACCAACTGGGCAAGCCGTCCAAACTCGGGTTGGTAGCGCATCTCCTCGGATCGCGGGCGAGGTAAAGGAATGGGCAGGTCAAGGCTGATCTGTGCCGGCCGGCGTGTCATGACTAAGACGCGGTCGGCTAAGTAAATCGCCTCTGAGATCGAATGGGTGACCATCAGCACGGTTTTGCGCTTTTCCCCCCAGATTCGCAGTAACTCCTCGCCCATGCGTTCGCGAGTGAGCGCATCGAGCTGCCCAAAAGGCTCATCCAACAGCAAGATTTCGGGGTCTTGCACCAAGGAGCGCGCAATCGCCACACGCTGCGCCATCCCGCCAGAGAGCTCATGAGGATAGCTATTTTCGAAGCCATGCAAGCCAACCAAATCAACCATCTCTTGGGTGGCATGCTGAATCTCCTCCCTGGGTCGTCCAGACAATTCCAGCGGCAGGCTGACGTTCTCAAAGAGAGTGCGCCAGGGCATCAGGTTTGGCTTTTGGAAGACTAAGCCAGTTTGCGGCCCGGTGTGACTGGGGTGAGGAAAACGGATTTCGCCAGCTGATGGGGTGAGCAAGCCGCTGATTGCGCGCAGCAAAGTGCTCTTACCGCCGCCCGAAGGACCAATAACGCAAACAAAGGAGTTCGCCTCCACGGCAAAGGAGAGGTTGTCCAACACCTCCAGGCTGCCGTCAATTTCTATGAAGGCAATCGAGAGCCCGCGCACCTCCAGCGCTATTTTAGGAGAGGAAGGCATCACTATAAGCTCCTTGTACATCCACGGGCTGGCTCATCAATCCAAGCTGCAGCAGCACTTGCTGCATGTTCTCCCAGCGCTCCTGCTGGGAGCCGGGTTTGGGGTCTGTCTCCCACAGTTTGATCGATTCCGCCAGAACGGCTTGCTGCACGGCTTGGTCTGCCTCGGTTAAGTTCTCTACATACTTGGCGCAAATCGCATAAGCTTCCTCCGGGTTTTCGGCAGCAGCTTTCACCCCGCGGTAGAAAGCTTTCACCACAGAGCGCACCAAATCCGGGTCATTTGCAATCGTCTCTTCATTGGTGACGAGGGAATTACCAACCAAATCTAAGTAATCGGAGACGGCAATCAGGTTGATCTCGTAGCCCATCGCGCGCAACTGCGAAGGTTCATTAGGCAGGTAAATGACAGCGGCATCCACGGTTTGGCTCACAAGCGCTTCTACTTGGGTAAAGCCTATCGAGGAGAGGGTGTAATCGGTATCGCTCAAGCCTGCATAGTTAGCTAAGGCTTCAAACCCGATATAGTTTGCGCCATATAAACCGGGCAAGCCAATCACTTTGCCTTTGAGGTCTTGGGGGGTCTGGATATTTTTCTCTTTGAGGGAGACCACTCCAACGGGGTAATCTTTATACCAAGGGAAAACAGCGACCACTGGCAGCCCTTGTGCACGTGCCATAAGCACCTGCTCGCCCGAAGCCACCATAAACTGTTGGTTGCCCGAGCCCACCAGCGCGATTAAGTCTGCTTCGTTGCCATAGTTAAGCGTTACTTGCAGCCCTTCCTCGGCAAAGTAGCCTTTCTCGATGGCTACATAAAAGGGGGCAAACTGCACATTAGGAATGTAGGTTAAGTTAATCGTGATCTCGCGCAGTTGAGCGTTGGCTGTGGGGCTGCTGCCTGCCTGGCAAGCCGAAAGCGCTAAAATTGTCAATATTACCAACAAAAAAAGAGATTTTTTCATAATTTCTGAAGCTCCTAAATTGTCTTGCGCCAGGTTTGCCAAGCAAGCAGCCGGCTTTCAAGCAGCAAGATTAGACCATATAGCGCCGCTGCCAGAGCCATCAAGGTGATGACAGCCACAAAGACCAGCGCAGTATCATATTGCCCGCGCCCTACGTTGATCAGAAAACCCAAACCGCGGTCTGAACCGACTAATTCCCCTACAATAGCGCCGATCACCGAAAGCGTGGCGCCCACCCTCAAGCCGCCTAAGAAAACCGGTAGGCTGGCAGGGAGTTCCAAGTAGCGCAAGGTTTGCGCTGGCGTTGCCCGGAGCGAACGCATTAGTTCTCGCAGGTCCTGCGGCACCTCGCGTAAGCCCACCAAGGTATTGATCAGCACAGGGAAGAAAACCGTGAGTGAGCAAATCAGCACTTTAGAAAACATCCCCGGTCCAAACCAGATCACGAGAAGCGGAGCAATCGCAACCACAGGCACTGACTGGCTGGCAACCAAGTAAGGTGAGGCGAAATTCTCCAGCCAGGGGGATTTGGAAAGGAAATAACCCAAAAGCGCGGCGAGCGAGCTGCCAATCATTAATCCAAGAATTACTTCAAGCAGCGTATAAGATAAATGCCGCCAGAGTAAGCCGTTGCTAAGGGTTACGAGGAATTTTTGCCAGACCATGGAAGGGCTGGGCAGGATAAAAGCCGGCAGTTTGAGCAGCATCCAGAGCAGCTGCCAAAGTGCTACCCCAAAGAGGAGCGCTAAAGCAACCATCACCCAGCGCCGCGAAGTGAGGCGCTGCAGTTGATCTTTCGTTGTAAGCATGCCTTGCTGTTTCATCGTAATTAAGGTTAAAGCATATCATAAATAGAGGCAGTTCTCTTCCGGTTTTAATCCTTTTAGGTTTCGATTTTCTAGGGGGTATTTGATAACATATCATACCTTTGAGCGGGTTAGGCTTTATTTGCGGCTATAATACAAGCATGATTTCTAATTTATCTGCTCCTGAACGCATTTTGATCATGCCGAACGCAGAACTCCCCAAGGCGATTGCACTCTCAGAGGAAATTAGCCAATACCTAGCGCAAAAGCACATCAATCATCGTGTCTATTCCTATCAATACGAGCATTTGATACCAGCACCGGATCTTTTAGGCTGGGATGTCATCTTAACAGTGGGTGGAGATGGCACACTCTTGCGCGTGGGGCACTTATGTGTGCCACTGGGCTTGCCATTATTGGGCATCCAAGCTGGTCGGCTGGGCTTCCTTTCGGAGCTAAGTGAAATAACTTGGCAAGAGGGGCTGGAGCAGCTGCTTGCAGGTCAATATCACTTGGAGGAGCGCCTAACTTTGGATGCCGAGCTCGTACGGCAAGGTGAGCCTACCCAAAAATGGGACGTCATTAACGAAGTGGTGGTTTCTCGTGGACATATTGTCCGCCCGATTGAAATCCGTGTGGACCTCAACGAAGGCTATATGACCTCTTACATCGCGGATGGCTTGATCATCTCTACTGCCACGGGCTCCACGGCTTATGCACTTGCCGTAGGCGGTCCAATTCTGCCGCCTGAGCTACGCAATATGCTCGTAATACCTATCGCGCCGCATCTTTCGCTCGACCGCGCGGTGGTACTGGCTGAAGGTGCCGAAGTCACTTTACGTGCCCAATGTGATCACGAAGCTGTCTTGAGTGTGGATGGGATGGGACCTGTTGCATTGAAACCTACTGATTTTGTGCACATTGCGGCTAACCCAAACTCCTTACGGATGGTCCGTTTTGGAGAACCAAACTATTTTTACCGCAGGCTGGCTGCGATGATGCAAAACAATCCAATTTTGAAACAAAATAACAATGACTAATCTGATTAACAATAACAACAAATTTCACGAACCATCACCGGACGATATTTCGCTGCGTTGCAACCGCTGTAATAAACCCATTACACCTGAAGAAGCAGTGCTCACCCCTACAGGTTACCGCTGCAAGGATTGTGTGCGCGAGCAACAAAAGATCTACGACACGACCAAAGGGTTGGATGTGGTCATCGGTTTTATAATCTCTGCCCTAATAGCTTATGCCGGCAGCTGGCTGGCGAGGCGATTAGGCTTTTTGGTTCTTTTGGTCGGCCCTGGTGTGGGTATGCTGATCGCCAACGCGGTCCGCTTAGCTGTGCGCAAGCGCCGCAGCAAAGCCCTAAATCAGGCTGTGCTATGGGGCAGCATCGTGGGCTGCTTGCCCTTTGTAGTTATGGGCATCCTGCCTCTCATCTCTTTGGGTGGGAACTTGTTTGCCTTGCCCGGCTTGCTGCCCTTAGTCTGGCAGGTGCTTTATAGCGCTTTGGCGATATCTACCGCATACTATCAGCTTACCGGCATCAAGCTCGGTTGAGGTGCTATGCTCTCTGAATTACGCATCCAAGACTTTGCCATCATCGAAGACCTTAAACTTCAGTTCAAGCCTGGGTTGACCGTATTCACCGGCGAAACAGGCGCAGGTAAATCCATCATTTTAGATGCGTTGAGCGCTGTATTAGGTGGGAGAGTTGATGCAAACGATATCCGCCGCGAAAGTGATAAAGCGATCATCGAAGCCACATTTCTATTAGACGAACCCACCCAAGCGGCACTTAAGCCTATCCTCGAGGCAGAAGGTCTATTTGAAGGCGGGCAGCTTACCCTTGCTCGGGAGATACGCGCAGCCGGGCGGAACGTGGCTCGCGTTAACGGTCGCAGCATAAACCTGAGCCTTCAAGCAGAGGTAGGGGCGTTGTTGGCGGATATTCATGGCCAATCGGAGCATCTCTCGTTGCTACGCGTGCAGCACCACCTCGAGCTGCTTGACCGCTTTGCGCACCATGACGCTCTTTTGGCTCAATATCGTGTGGGGTACCGCCAGTGGTCTGCGCTGCAAGCAGAGTTGGAAGACTTACGCAAGACCCAGCAGTTTGCCCGCGAGCGCACGGACATGCTTACTTACCAGATTCAAGAAATTGAATCTGCCCATCTCAAAGCTGGCGAAGAAGAGGAATTGCGCCAGGAGCGCACCCGCTTGGCGAATGCTGAAACACTCTACGAGCTTAGCCAGCAAACCTTAGCTTTGCTCGATGAGGGTGGCACGGACTCTTTACCTGTGACTGACTTGCTTGGCCAAGCTGTGCAGAGGTTGGCTGAACTCAGCCGTATCGACCCGCAAATGGCAAGCCTCAACGAGCGCGCGGAATTGGCACTGAACACCCTTGCGGATATTGCTTATGAGCTGCGCAGTTATCTAGAATCCATCGAGTTTAACCCCAAACGGCTCGATCAGATCGAAGACCGGCTCAATACAATTGGTTTTCTCAAGCGCAAATATGGCGGCAGCTTAGAGGCCGTAAAAGACTATCTGGAGAAATCTAAGGTCGAGTTAACAAAAGTCGAGAATATAGATGAGCAGATAGAGCAAGTGGAACAAAAAATAGTTCAGATAAAACAAGAGCTTGCTGATTGTGCTGCGCAGCTCTCTCGGGAGCGAATCGAAGCTGCTGAGAAGCTGACTGCCGGGATCGAACAGCAATTGGATAAGCTACAGATGACCAAAGCGCATTTTCAGGTGGATATCCGCCAGCAGCCAGATCCCGATGGATTGATGGTTAACGGCAAAACCTTGGCTTTTGATGCAAACGGTGTCGATAAGGTTGAATTTCTGATCGAGACGAATGTGGGTGAGGGCTTTAAGCCGCTGGTGAAGATCGCTTCCGGGGGTGAAACTTCGCGCTTGATGTTAGCGCTGAAAAGCATTTTAGCTGAAGCTGACCAAATCCCGACCTTGATATTTGATGAAATTGACCAAGGCATTGGCGGGAGGGTTGGCTTGACCGTGGGAGAAATGCTTTGGTGCTTGGCGCGCGAGCATCAGGTGATGTGCGTAACGCATTTACCGCAATTAGCTGCTTTCGGCGATCAGCACTTGCACGTCTCTAAGCAAGAACACGGCGGACGTACGACCACCCGTGTCCAGGAACTCAGGGGAGAAAAGCGCGTGAAGGAATTAGCTGCTATGCTTGGCTCACTAAGTGAAAGCACAAAGCAATCTGCAGAGGAATTGTTACACACAGTTGCAGATTTTACGGGTAAAATTAAATCAGTCGGATAATCTCACCC
>Ga0255345_1005175_pt1 | contig 13594 bp, 15 predicted proteins | sample wastewater_treat_6_FD_192415 | JGI IMG/M metagenome (GOLD analysis project Ga0255345, IMG submission 192415) | Wastewater microbial communities from Lulu Island WWTP, Vancouver, Canada - plant20 | ecosystem: Engineered > WWTP > Wastewater > Unclassified | place: Canada: Vancouver, British... | reverse complement strand
CGAAAAGCATTTCTAGATTGGAAAGGACCAAGACGCTCTGGCCGGTGAGACTTGCGCGCAGGAACCGTTCGAACGCCCTGGCCACGTGGGCGGCCGTGGGTTCGGGCCGTTTAGCTTCGTTTTCCGCGAGCTGCTTAAATTCGTCATCCGGTATGGCGTCCAGGATGCCCCTGTTCACGTTGACGGGCTTTGGGAAGGGATCGCCGTCGGTGGTCTTGGCCTGATGCAGTTTTTTAGCGAACGCATCGAGCTGAGTGTAGGTGCCCAGAACCCCATATAAATGTCGCCCGCCGGGAACCGTGAGCTTCTGACGAATGGCTTCGATTATCTCGGTGGACTTCATGGCTTTTTCCCTCCGGAGACGATCAGCTCGACTACTCCGGCGAGCGTGTGTTTGGTCGTGAACTGGCGAATGTTATCAATTTCAGAGACCTTGCTGATCAGCCCCCGGTTGCGCAGCTCATAAAGGGCATGGAGAAGCCTCTCCGGATTCCAGAGCATGGCCCGAATTATGCGGTTCTCACCGAGCTTGCGGATGTCGTACATGCCCGGTTCCGGGAACTCGCTGTGCAGAATGAATGCGAAGGATGCCACGGGAATCTCACGATAGGCAAAGCTGATCTTCATCCGGTCGGCCTTGGCGATCCCTCCTGCGGTAAGGGCGTCGACGATGGCTTTACCGCAATCCACGATACTCTTGGCCTCGGGAAACTTTTCGGCAAGGCGTTTTCGTATGCGCTCGCGGCTCAATCGGCCCGAACCAAGATTGGGAAGGATAAGGTCCTCGATGATCTCCACCTCGAGCGGCTCCGAGAGAAGAAAACGGTAGAAGCAGACATCGCGCAGTTCCTGGGTATTCGGGAATGCCTTGGCAAACGAGCGCAGGGGGGCGTGTGCATGGCCTTCCGGAAACATTCTACTGATGATGTAGTTAGAATTGCGTTGACGGGTTTGTTCGGCACTGAAATGAAGGTTTTTTCGGAGAAAGGCCCTTATTTCAATAAGGGAGTTGGTATTCGGAAGGGTTGGCAATATATGTATTGCCTCATTAAGCATAGCTTTCCCAAACATGCCCGTTCCATGTTTTCTTGTGACTTTCTTTTGGTCTGTATGGGATATTCCAAGAAGGGTTGACATTCCATTTGGTGAAGCAGGATCAAAAAGCGCAATTTGAGTTTGGGAATTGGGGTTTTCTTCTATTATCCGTCTGAGACCATAATGCCGGCGAATCCAATCAACCACCTTGAGAAGGATCGCGCTGTTTTCTTTGATGCCGGCTGACTGGCAAAGCATTTCCATCGGGGCTTCAAGCAAAGATGAGAGGCTGCCGTATTCCGATAACAGTTTCATAGCAAGCGGCTGAACATCCTTACGCGGAATGGCATAGATCAACAAAAGCTCAAGAATGGCTTTTTCTGAACGGGAGTTTTCCTCACCGCTCGTAAAGCGATCCCGCAATAGTTGTCGATGAGCTATTTTCCCAGAGTCTGGCATTTTTATCTCGACCTGTCCTTTGTCGCTTTCAAGTTTAAATCCTCCCTTTCGCCAGATGTCTGATGAATCTCTTTATCAATCACTCGTGCAGTAAATCGATCTTGTGACTCGACATTTGCCGATAGCTGAATCTCTAATGGACCATACCTGCTTGATGCGGAAAAAAAACCCGACCCGGAGCTACCGCTCCTGTGTCGGGCTTATGGTCCCGCGCAAGATTTCAAAACTCCCCTCCGGAAAAACAGAGCGCCGTCCCCGTTTACCCCTCCCTCGCTGCTCCGCTTTCCCCTCCGTGAGTTTTTATAGGCGGATGACATGAAAATGTCAAGAGAAATCAGGCATTAGAAGATATGGCAAGCCGAAAGATACCACCTACCCCTGCTCCGGCTGTTCCAGCAGTTAACCCAGGACCGGGCCGATGGTAGCTACTGCTGCTTCATTCACAATGCAAACTGAATCGAAATGAAAGGAGCTTCCATGCGGAAAACAAAACACGCTTGACCGAGCCAACCCATGTATGAGAATCGCCAATTCCAGTGTCGCTTTGCACCGGCCAGGTGACGACTTCGATAGGAATCGCATGCGGTTTCTGCGGAATATATTTGAAAGAGCTTTTCACGGGCATTTAGGAGATCCAGACAGGGTAGTGTGCAAGCGGGTCAAATATAATCGCGGATTCGTGAGATCTGACAATCTAAATCCGGGGCGGGGGTTGCTCGCGAAAAGGCAGTATACTTGCCGCCCTCTCGGGAACAAAGACCAGACCGTCACGAGATCTAGGGAGGAAGGCGATCACTTCACCGGATCTTTTTTCAGACTCCAGATTCGACGCTCCTGGTTCTTCGCATACTTCCATCCGACCCGATGCAAGTCGACATTCCACTGCCTTGCGAGCTTTCTCTGGTAGGCCCGCAGTTGCGCTTCTCGTTGTTTTTCTTTTCGCTTCTCATTTTCTTGTCGCCGAGCGTCAACTGCTTTGACCGCGCAGCGATGGGAACAGTAGAGCTTGGTTTTCCGGGTCCTCTGCAAGAATCGTCTGTTGCAAAGGCCGCATCGCTTGACACAATCGGACGGCCGGCCGTGGAGAGCCCAGGCAAGACCAACGAGAATCCGCCATAGATCATTGTCCATGCTTTTAGGAGGCCCCTCGGGTGTCATTACGAAAGACCATCCCCCTTCCTCAGTACGCCTCAACGAGAAATCCACGGCGCCAAGGCTTTCATCCCAATATCTTCCCGCAACTAGATCATCGATGCGCGGCCACAACTCTTCCCGAATCCTTCGCAGGAAAACCTTCTCCTGACCGTCCAGGGAAAAAACTCGCCCTGTCGAAAGCGCTCCCCCACCGTGAGGGCCGGGCTCAATAAGGGCATCCCAAACCCAACCGCCGAGTTGTTGAATCTCCCTGGCGATTTTTTCAGCCGTCTTTTTCGTCAGCCTCTCGAGCTCCTCCGCCTCCATGTTCACAAGTGAAAGGACGCGCTCGATCAGACCAACCTTCTGTGTTTCTAATCTCATCTTAGACCACTTGGATAAGACATGGGTGAATTATATCCTACATCTTTAATTAATCAATAATTTATTTATATGTTATAATATATTAATATAATCAGGATATTAGAATTGACTTCATACATAGTTGTAGTGTAGAAAAGCCGCATACGATGTCAGGAGGTGTGACTATGCAGGATCAACTTGATATCAGGCTTCTCCGGCTCCCCGCTGTCGAGGCGAGGACGGGCCTGACCAAGGATTCTATCTACCTGGGCGTGCGCCGCGGAGAATTCCCCAAGCCCGTACGGGTCGGCAAGCGACGTGTGGCCTGGAGGTCTGACGAGCTCGAGCGGTGGATCCAGGAGAGACCCAGGGCATGAAAGGAGGCATCATGAAAACGGAAAAGCAGCACGCCCCGGCCCTTCTGTTGATTGTTCAGCAAGGCGACCCGCTTTCTCTACTTTCTTCGGCTTTCACAGAAAAAGATTTCGCCTGGTGCGCGGCGACCGCGGAGACGCTCGCGCCGCAGATCCGCGCCCTGGGCGAAGCGATCATGCAGGTTCTCGAGACCCAACGCGGGGAAGCACAAGGACTCAAGGAGGCTGTGAGTGAATAAGCCCGATCTCGTCCCGATCCTTCAGCGAGAGGGCGTAGAGCTCATGCGTAAGGGCCGCGCCCTTTGGGCGCGCTGCCCCCTGCACCAGGACAAAACACCCTCATTCAAGGTCGCCCCGCATCTCCAGACCTGGAGGTGTTTTGGGTGCGGCGCCGGTGGCGACGTGATCTCTTTCATCCAGGCGAAGCGAAAAATCTCTTTCTCGGAGGCCCTGGCTGTCCTCGGCATCAAGGCAAATAAACAATACAAACCGGACCCTACGGAGTTCCGAAAGAGAGAGCTCGTCAAGGTCTTTCGGCTATGGTGTCGGAATCACGCGATCGCCCTCGCCATGGATCTGCGAACTCTTCGGGGCATCGTCGCGGGCATCAGGACCCCGGAAGATCTGGAACGCCGCGCGTGGGCTTATCACGAGATCCCGACCATCGAGTATCGGCTTGACCTGTTGCAGTACGGATCTGACGAAGCTAAATATCGTCTACAAAAAGAGGCAAGCAATGAATCAACCTTTTGACCTGGGCGAAGCCCTTCTCGCAGATACCAGGAAAGCCCCGGAAAATGGGCAGACTGAAGACGCCCTCGCCTTCCCCGATGATGTCATAACAGGAGCGGCCGGCGAATTCGCGGAAGTCTATTCTACCGTCCTCGAGGTCCCGCCTCATTTCCTATTCATCTCCTATTTGACCTGCTTGGGCTCGATCATCGCCCACAAAGTTACCCTGAACAGCGAGCTTGCCCCTCAGCCGCGTCTTTTCGTCGTTCTCCTAGGTGAATCCGCTGACGACCGGAAATCGACGGCCATGAACAAGACGACGGCTTTCTTCCGGGACACCCTGACGGATTTTCAGGCCTGTTGGGGCATCGGTAGCGCCGAAGGCCTGCAAAGGCTCCTGGAGGAATCCTCAAACCTTCTGTTGTGCTTCGATGAATTCAAGCAGTTCATCTCAAAGTGCAAGATTGAGGGAAGCGTCCTCCTTCCCTGCGTTAACACTCTTTTCGAGGCGAACCGCTACCACAACATCACCAGGACATCGGTTGTCAACCTGGAAAACGCCTATCTGAGTATGCTCGCGGCATCGACAATCGCGACCTATGAGCGCACCTGGGATCCGAGTTTCACCGACATCGGTTTCAACAACAGGCTCTTCCTCGTTCCGGGAAGCGGGGAAAAGAAGTTCTCATTCCCCAAGAAGATCAGCTTCGACGACAAGGCCAAGCTGAAAAGCCGGCTCGGTGCCGTCCTCCAAGCCGTTCGAAGCGGCGTGGAGCTCGACATCACTCCTGAGGCCGCAGCCCTCTATCATTCCTGGTACCTGGCCCTTGAGAGATCCATCCACGCAAAGCGCCTGGACACCTACGCCCTCCGCTTCATGATCCTAATAGCTATCAACGAGCGCAGGGACCGAATTGACGTGAACATCATATCCAAGGTCCTGAAGCTCATGGACTGGCAATTGGAAGTCCGGCGTATGCACGACCCGATAGACGCCGATGGTAAGACGGCAGCGATGGAGGAGAAGATCCGCCGGCTACTCCAGGCAAAAGGTCCTTTATCTGAGCGCGACCTCAAGCGCCATACGCACGTCGAGCGCACCGGACTGTGGGTTTACGCGATGGCAATGAAGAATCTTCAAATTAGCAGGGAAATACAATGGCTTAAGAACGATAAGCGATGGGTTTTACAGTAAACTGTCACCACCTCTGTCACCAGGGTTTCAAAGAGTTTTTACAGCATTTAAGCCATCGGAATCATGATAGTATTTGAAATAATATCCAGTAAATGAAGACATAGAGAACCTTATTCATTAAGTCTATATATAGGATATTTTGAAATTATGGCATTTCTTTTATTAATACAAACAGTTAAATCGCTTCAAGTTGTGGTGACAGAGTTGGTGACAGTCTAGGAGATTGACCTTCCAAGATCCTTAATAACGGGCACGTTTCGGGCACAGATGAATGAGACGATCCGGGATCATTGACAAAAAGGAAGCGCAAGGGATTCACAATCCCCAGGGTCCCCGTCTGCTGACGCTGAAAGCGGCCGCTGATTACCTCGGCCTGACCATGTGGGGCATACGCGAGAGGATCTGGGCGGGGCAAATTCCGGTGGTGCGTTTCCCGGGCGGTCGGAAGATGTTTGTGGATAGTCAGGACCTGGAGGGTTTTATTCAGAGAAACAAGACGGTGATCACTTGAGGAAGAGAAGATTAACGGGAGAGGCGCGGCAATAGTTATCCCCTATGCGCACTCGAGGGCTATAGCTATTACATACTGCCTCCGCCTCCCAGTCTTCTTCCGGGGCCTAGAGCCTGGATTATCCAAGAGCGGCCAAAGCCTCAGGCGTCCCCAAGGGAGGTGTCGTTCTTGGGTCCAAGTATTCTAGGTAATCCTGAAAGAGCTGAAATTAAGAGCGCGCCCTCCGGTCAGTAATTTCGCCAGTAACGGCGACATACTAACCACCTCCTTTTAGGAGATTTAGGAGAACTACTCTCCCATCGCGTCAATTATCATGAAGGCAGTTAATGACAAAGCACTATTTCTTTACTCTCGAAATTTTGAATTGTGGAAGACCGGTTTCACTTTTCACGTCTATGATGACATTCTTAGACGAACAATGAGGGCATTTGAAAAAACTGTCAGTTTCATCATGTTCAAGAGGTAATTGAGTGCTTACGTCCATTGCCTGGTGCCCTTTTTCATCGAGAAGGACCGTTTTGAATAATATGCCATTGCAATTCAGGCATTTTATTTCGCCCATATGCCCTCCTTTTGTTTCTGTAAACAGTTAACCTCTTATACAAGGTTTTTACCAAATGCCCAAGGCGAAAATTGATAGAGTTAAATTAAATCAGATGCTTAGGTCTGGTAAATCACAAAACGAGATTGCTAAATTTTTCGGTGTCACGCCCGGAGCTATCTCGAAAACCAAGAAGGAACTGAACATCTCCGTTGTAAAGAATGTCGCCCTAGAACATGCACACAAAGTTGTCGAGAAGAACCTGGACGCAATTGATCAATTGCGGCGAATCAATGAGACGGCAAACGAGCTCCTTGACCGGGCCGTTGCTGCCCAGGATCACGCAACGGCGATCAAGTGCATGTCTGAGATCCGTCAACAATTGGGCCTTCAACTTGAGATCTTGTCAACGTTGAACGACATCAAGGCGGTCCAGGAGTTCCAGGCGTCTGTGCTCGAGGCAATCGGCGAGGCAAGTCTTGAGGTGAGAAATGCCGTCATTGACAAACTGCACGCAAGAAACGCTTTACGACGAGCTATTGAAATTAGTCGGTGATCGTTTCTTCCGCGATTCCCAAGTCGAGCGGTTTTCGAATTACCAGACGGACCCCGTGGGCTTCGGCGAGGAGATCCTGGGCGAGCGGTTCACGGATGATGTGAAGGTCATGATGGAGAGCGTCAGGGACAACATCATCACGCTTGCGCAGTCGGCGAATGCCGTTGGCAAGACCCACGGAGCGGCCCGGGTGGCAATCTGGTTTTACAAGTGCTTCGGCAATTGCCAGGTCTACACGGCCGCGGCCCCCCCGGAGTCCAACCTCCGGAACCTCTTATGGGGCGAGATTGGGAGCATCATCGAGAAGCACCCGGATCTTTTCAAGCGTGACGAGGTGAAAAATCTCCATGTCTCCCGCTCGGCTCAATCGTTTCTGACGGGTGTGACGATCCCCACGTCGGGCTCCGAGGCGCAGCGAGAAGCGAAGTTCTCGGGGAAGCACAGCCCCAACCTGCTTTTCGTCGTCGACGAAGGCGACGCCGTACCGAATGAAGTCTTTCGTGGGATCGAGTCCTGTATGTCCGGCGGTTATGCACGGCTTCTGATCATGCTCAACCCCAGGGCCGAGGCCGGCGAGGCCTACCGGATGAGCCGGGACCGAAAGGCGAAGGTCGTTTCGCTTTCGGCCTTCAATCACCCGAACGTCGTGGAGGGCCGGGACGTGATCCCCGGCGCCGTAACACGCGAAACGACGGTCCGCAGGATCAACCAATGGTGTCGGCCCCTGGCAGAGGGCGAGCCCGTCGACGGCGAGTGCTTCGAGCTGCCGGGGTTTCTCGAGGGCGCCGTCGCCTCGACACAGGACGGGCAATCATACGATCCCCTCCGGCCTGGATGGTACAAGGTCATGGAGCCGGCTTTCTCGTACATGGTTCTAGGACAGTACCCCTCGAAGGGAAACGCGCAGTTGATCTCCCGTACATGGGTCATCCAGGCCCGGCAGAGGTGGGATGCCTACGTTGCAGAGCACGGGGAGCGACCGCCTCAGTATTCCATGGCGGTCATAGGCCTAGACGTCGGGGAGTACGGCTCGGATTCGAACGCCGCTTGTTTCCGGTGCGGCGGCTTCGTGGAGCGGCTCACGACATGGGGTGGGATCGACACGATCCAGACGGCCGACCGGGCTATCGGTCTTTATCGAGAGCGCAACGCCCTACGTTGCAACGTCGATGCTACGGGCATAGGGGCGGGAGTGGCGCCGTACATGGCGCGCCAGGGATGTTCGGCCGTGCCTGTCAAGGTCGCGAGCTCACCGACGCAAAAAACCGACATGGGCGAATTTCAGATCTTGCGGGATCAGCTATGGTGGGCCTGCCGGGAATGGCTCCGTGTGGATCCGGGCGCGATGCTCCCACCCGATGAGTATCTGATCGAGGAATTGTTAGTGCCCACTTACGAAATCAAGAATGGAAAAATCCGCGTGATGTCGAAGGACACGATGCGCGAGCACTTGAGGCGATCGCCCGACCGGGCAGACGCCCTCTGCCTGACGTTCCTGGCCGGCGGCTTCTTTGCGGACTGTGATTTACGATGATTGGGGTTTTATGAACACACTCGAAAAGAAGGTTACTTTCTGTGGCGAGATCTACTGGCACAATCCAGAGACGGGGGTTGAGTATGCGAGGGTTGCGGCAGGCGTTCAGTTTCCGGGCAAGAAGCAGGGCTTCGCCTGTGTCCTGGGAGAGACGGAGGCCCGTGACGCTGCCGGCCTGAGCAGGAATTTCCATCTCCTCGCGGAAATCGAGGAAGCAGGGCTCCAGACGTTCATCGAACGGGTCAACGAACTCAAACAGATCTTCTCCATCGTTGACATTTATGGGGACCCGAACGACCGGACGGCCCAGGAGTTCCTCTATGCGTTCAACCTGGAATTGCGGGAAAGGCGCCAGCGGGGTTTTTACCTCTCGAGGCCTCCACTGTTGGGTGAGAAAGGGCAATTCGAGTATTGCTGCCAAGTGATCTTCAAGCACGTCAGGGCTGGGCGAAAGACCCTGCACTTCGGACCCGCAAGCAAGCTGCCCGCGTATCTCCTGGAATTCGGACAGGAGCATATTCGGAGCGGCAGACCGGATGACTTCCCTGCTATCGCGGCGCTCGGCTATGTCCTGACGGCGCTCGACATCTGGCAGGCCTGGAAGCCGGATACGCGCATAAGGGCTGCGGCGGACTACGATCCGTTCGATTCTTCGTTCTGGGATCGTCAGCCGTCGGAGTATGACATCTTCAAATAGGCCCTGATCCCGTGAAAACGACGATTTCGGGGTATTTCCGGGAAATGCGACGCATTTTAGCGGCCCGGGAATGATATTCTCTGGCCGGCCCGGTAGATGGAACCGGAATAAAAGAGATCGAATCAATGTTTCTTTGAAAATCCGCAAAGGGTGCGCTAACGGTCAGCCCGAAGTGGCCGTAAGTGGCTCAAGAAAACAAATCTCCTGCGGGTGAGGGATGAAACAGGGTCTCCTGTTGGAACAGGTAGGGTTGCCAGCAAACCGAAAGATGGCAATTTTCAATTTTAATCGTCATTTTTGCGCAATTATATTTTTTTGCTATTTCGATCTAATTTTAACGATTGGAAACTCCTCGAAACTATAACCAAGAGGAACGTGCAACTGTTGATGCTCTTTTGCATTTGAAGATATTAATTTGTTACCTGACTTGCTTTGAAGCCCAATTAATAGATCACCTACTTGTCTACATGTTTGTCCTTCCCAAGGATATTCCCCTGCAATTGTTTGCTTAACAATGTCTTTAATTTTATAAAGTTCTCTGGTCATGACGGTCGAGCTCAAAGTATTTAATGCGGCCAATAATGATCGTAATTCACTATCAAACGATTTCATAAATGCCACTATATTACAATCTGTATTGTTTTGACGACAATGGGGAATAGATACCTTCCACGTTCCATCGTCATCTTCAGGAACCTCTTTTGCACGAGTACAAGACATGTCATTAAATACTCTATCTACACTCTGTATTATATCCTGCCAAGTAATAGCCAATTGCGATTCGATATAGGTTAGGAGTCCTCGGCGCGCCATGTTCCATGGATGTGGAGAGAAGTCTTTCATCCATGAAATAAGCATGGCAAACATCAAGTATGAACGCCTTCCTCCCGAGTTTCTTATCCTGGCACATGCTCTTTCGAAACAGTCTGCATCACTAACTTTACGATGTAGAAGGATTAAATCCTGTATATAGTTCCCCTTTAATTCAACAAGGGAAAAGGCCGATATTGAAGAAGGATGATTCTGATCGAATGCATTTTCTGCTGCAGTTCTAATAGACGGATCAAAATCCCGCATATGTATGAACATGTCAGTATCAAAAAAATTATAATTATTCATGATTTTTCGAAATTCTTATAAATTCGGACATCATAGAATCAAGTCTATCTATTTCTTTTCTATCAAGATTGTCTGGATTTAACGGGATCCTCATATTGATTTTTTTGTCCATTAATTTGTTAATTATTCCTTTACTTTCCGGTTTTGTTACTCTTGGTTGGCGCAACGTATTTGTAGCCTCTTGAAAAAGCCTCAACACCTTATCATCAAAATCAGATACATCCTTATCCTGTGTTGAGGACATTAGGCAGCCTAATATTCTCCTATGATTACCATTAAAATGATCTGCCAAACGCGAAGCAATTTTTAAAGAATCCTTCCATTCATCAAAGGAGTTTGACCTTCCAGCAGCAGTAATGTTTTCATTAAAAGAATCTGTAATATTCTCAAAAGCCTCATAGAGAATTTCTCGCATGGCTGCTTGCATCAAAGAATGCTTTTGAATCGTAAATCCCTTAACCCCTTCAGATTCTAATTTCCCACCACTGTAGTCAATATTTTTCTTGTAATATTCTGTACTTGACAAAGCTTTAGATGCGGCAGGGAGATATACTATATTATTAGAACTTACTTTGGTTTCTTCTACTGGAGCATTACCAGTCACGTATTTATTCATATCTTCTCCAGTATAGGCATAAAATCTTTCTTAATGATGTCCGCCTGACTTGTCATGAAATCCTCGACTGAAACATCTTTCGGCTTAATCAATACACAATCAATATCCATGCTGACGGCAAACATTGGATTCGCTTTATATTCAGCTAATTGCCTAAGCTGAGCCATTCGTACGGCATTCTGTTTAGATGAAAGGAATCGAGGATCCTCCTTAATTAGATTGTTTGGACTTATTGCCTCATGACGAATGACGCCTTCCAAGCTGATACGATATTCGATATCTCCCCTTGATAGAATAACTGTACTGACACGATTTTTTATTCTGTAATCAGATTCCGTCAAATATTTAGGAAGAACAATGTTGAATTCAGCTTTTTCAAGTCTCTTTTCTGATTCATCAATTGATGTCGTTGCAATTAAAAAGTATATTCGACAACCGACTCTAAGTATCTCATCAATGCCAAGATTGGCCTGTATTATTTTCCATATCTTGGCCGCTTCTTTTGCAATAATTTTATATTCGGTTTTGAATGAGTTCTGAGAATGAAAGGCAAACAAATGATTGTTAAAAGATACAGATAATTGTTTGTCTGCACAGTGTATCACGCCCATTCTTGGATCAGCTGTCGAAGTGAGCCAACCATCACAAATCATTTCGATGTCATTTAGACAAGACCCACATCTATCAAAATATAACTGACCATGTCCGTATCTTATTTCTAAATGCACGCTGTCCATTGACGGTTCTTGTTTCTTCATGAATCTACCTTTGAAAATACTTCATGTTCCATTGCTGTTTGAACGACGTTTTTGTTTTTTCTTGGACATGCCTATTCGAAATATTAACGCTGTTTATAGCTATTAAAATGATTGTCCAATACAACTCCAGCAAGCAAATGAACAGATTGTGCTTTTCCGATTTTAATCACCCTATAAATGACGACAGACTATTTATTTGTGTTCATCTCATATTTCTTTAGAACATCCTCAATCGCTTCTTCAAGAATGTCATTTACACGCTTGTCGGTTTCTGCAGAAAGGATTTTAAGTTTTTTGATGAGGTCAATGCGGAGGGTTGTATTGTAATTCTTTCTCGGCTTTTCCATAGCGGTCTAATTATCACATGTTTACATGGACTTCAACGTAAGATTGAAAACATGTTGACTTCTGAAATATACATTGTTACATAGATATATAGCTAATTTCTAATTGCAAACTATGAAACAGAAAAGAAACGAAAGCCCGAGATCCCCACGGCGGAGACGCCCGGGCGAATTGCTTATGGTCCCGGGGAAGGTCTCGGGCTTTAATTTTCTGAAAGGAGGTTTTACATGAGTAAAGAGGGTTTTCTGTCTGAGAAACGGGAACGCAGTTACCATCCATACATTGCGGCTTTGGAGCGAGGCGAACTCGATCCGCCGTTAAGTCAGATTGAAGGGGTTGCGAAGATCCTTAATATTGAGCCGGGTGCACTCTTGGTCGGCGAGGATATTCCGATCTCCCGTGTTTTAATTCTGGACCGCTTCATCAAGTACCTAGCCAACAAGGAGAAGCCGTTGCACTTGGAGGCGATCGAAGGCCTGATGGAAGATGCGATGGCGAAGAGGCCGAAAGGGAGGGCCTGACATGGGTTCGATCTACAAACGAGGAAAGACATATTGGATTAAGTATTATCGGCAGGGAAAGCCCTACCGGGAATCCTCGAAAAGCGAAAAAGAGGCCGATGCAAAACGGCTCCTCAAGAAGCGCGAGGGAGAGATCGCCGACGGCAGACTACCGAGCGTCTACTTTGACCGAATACGCTTCGACGAGCTCGCCGAGGATTTCCTGGCCGATTACCGAATCAACCAAAAGAAATCAACCGTCCGGGCAGAAAGGTGCATCAAGCACCTGAAAAGAGAATTCGAGGGGGCGAAAGCCACGGACATCACCACGCCCAGGATTCAGGCTTTCATCGAGAAGCGCCTGGCCGAGGGTGCGGAAAATGCCACAGTCAACAGGGAACTCGCGGCCCTCAAGCGGCTGTTGAATCTTGGGGCTCGGCAGACACCGCCGAAGGTCGACCGGGTTCCCTATATCCCCATGCTCAAGGAAAATAACATCCGGAAGGGTTTCTTCGAGCACGGCGACTTCCTGGCCGTCCGGAAGGGTCTCCCGGAGTACCTGCGGGGTTTCGTCACTTTCGCGTACAAGGTCGGATGGAGGTTCACGGAGATCAGCACCCTCACCTGGGCGCAGGTCGACCTGAATCAGGGTATCGTGCGCCTCGAGGCCGGCGAGACGAAGAACACCGAGGGCCGCGAGGTTTACCTTGACGAAGAACTGAAAAAAGTCTTTATTGAGCAGGCCGCCAGAAGGTTGAAGGCGGGCAAACTCAGCCCCTACGTCTTCCCAAACCATGACGGGACCGACCGGATCAAGGACATCCGGGGTGCCTGGGGGGCCGCATGCATCGCGGCGGGCTTCTTCAGGCTTGAGCAGGACGGGGAAAAGACGGTGAAGGTCCCTACCCGCCTATTCCACGATTTCCGGCGGACGGCCGTCCGGAACATGGTACGGGCCGGGATTCCGGAGCGTGTCGCCATGATGATCTCGGGCCACAAGACCCGGAGCATCTTCGATCGGTACAACATCGTGAGCGACGCGGATCTTAGGATCGCGGCAGCCAAGCAGGAAGCCTATCTCGAAACGCAAATGGGCACAATTTCGGGCACAATCGCGGATTTCAG